>Ga0209390_10002228_pt1 | contig 34669 bp, 34 predicted proteins | sample BON01_FD_187212 | JGI IMG/M metagenome (GOLD analysis project Ga0209390, IMG submission 187212) | Freshwater microbial communities from Lake Bonney liftoff mats and glacier meltwater in Antarctica - BON-01 (SPAdes) (version 2) | ecosystem: Environmental > Aquatic > Freshwater > Ice > Glacier...
ACCGAGCTTGATGTATGATAATTTGAGCGGTCAATTGGCGGCTTAATTTGAGGAAAATAACTCCTAAGCTAGCTGTCCGAAAATTGGGGTACATTTCTGAGCTCATATATGGTCCTCCCCACATTGCAAGGAAAAAACTCGTTTGTGACAAAAAGAATATTGCTCCCATATATCCGGCCTTTGATTGAGCTCATTTATAACTCTGGCCCTGATGGAATATGCACATTCCCACCTTATCAGGTTAACGGCCTCATAGGCCCTAGAGCTCGACAGGCTTGTAGGAATGCAGGTTCTACCTTTTTTGCCATCATTTAAATCTTATCCACACAATTTTAATAATTTACTAATACGTTTTTGTTTATCCTTGTGCAAGGCAATAACATTCTTTTTTACTCAATAATGCCCATGCTATCCGAGCGTTTTTATTTGCAACAGCAACGGCCGAAATGTTTTTCCCACGACGTTGCTCAAGTTCCACTATCCATCTATTTCGCTTATCGTGATAGTTTTCTGCCACTCTAACAACCGCTCGACCACGATGAATAAGTAGCATTCGAAGATAACTATCGCCTCGTTTGCTTATACCCAGTAAGGTTGATTTCCCTCCATTAGAATGCTGACGAGGAACCAATCCTGACACAGGGGGGTATTAGGTGATCGCGATGCGTGAGAATATGCAATTATTTCCAACGCTGATCGACATGGAGAGCAACGCGAAGTCGATTAGTCACAGGTAGGCAACGCCTTTTTGCATTTTCGTAATAGAGAGCGTTAGCGAACAGTGGAGAATAATGTTAAAAAAGGCTTTCTGTTGCCGTAGAGTCGTTGTGGAAATGTTGGCGAAGCGGATACTGCCCTAGCAGTATGTGCAAGTCGACATGTACGCAGGACGGCCGGTGAATTATTAACCGTCACGTATTCCTTAGCAAAAAGGGCGACTTGGATGTCCCGTTTTTGTATCCTAAGGATCGTGACTCGCTTGTTTCTGCTCTAACGCTTGGATCTGTTCATCAATATGAATCATTTCCTTGTAAATATCATTAAGTAGTTCGCGAAATAAAGAGGTTAAGCTGTTTTCTGCATCTTCAAGTATGTCTGGTATTCCTTTTCTAACATGACTTCTCCCTTTAGGAAGAACAAGACCATACTCCATTAATAATCCACGGATCTGATTGGCTTGTGCAGTACGTCTGGCAACTAATTGGCTTCGGATCCGATGTATGCTTTGAATATCTTGTTGATCAATACTTTTAACAGGAACAAACCGCATACTAGGCCGCCCTACAGCTTCACAAATAGTCTCAGCATCTACCGCATCGTTTTTATTAGACTTGACATAAGGTTTCACAAACTGGGGAGCCATCATTCGTACGGTATGCCCCATTCTAGTGAATACTCTTACCCAATGGTGTGAGCCACCACACGCTTCAAGCCCAATAAGACAGGGCGATAGATTAGCAATAAAGGCGACTAATTTGTCACGATTTAATGTCTTTCTTAGCACTGTTTCTCCTTGTACATCAACACCATGTAGCTGAAAGCTTTGTTTGGCTAAATCAATTCCTAAAACCGTAATGGTTTTATTTGCGTTACACTGTTTCATGGTTCCTCTCACTCCTATTTTGATGTGGTTTAACAATTTACATCATGGCACATTGATGCCGTTAAAGGGGGTGGGGGGGACCATTCCATTAGGTTAGTTAGGATGGAAAAAAATTTTGGTGGAACAGAAGAATTTTAGAGTTTATAAATATCAACTTTAAATAATCACTATATTTAAACACTGATTATCAAAGGAGTGAAAAAAATTGAGAACATTAAGTATTGATATGGATAATTACCTTGTCTACGAGTGCAATAACTCATGGGGATATGCTAGTTGGCCGACTCCTCAAACAATTCCTGCTGGAATTGTCGATGAATCAGAACAAAACTTGACGCCAAAGAATCATAATGACTTGTCAATCTTACCTTTTTTGTTTATTGATGATGGTTATGATCCCACAAGTCGTGTGCGTAAAGGGAAAATTTACGAACGTGAAGAATCTCAACCTAAACAGTGTTTCGTTCAGCCTCACCCAGCAATACCTAGTGAGAGAGCTAAAATAAACGCAGATGGCTTTATAGAAAAATATCTCGCTACATTTCGAAAGTTTGACTACCGCACTAAGGTTAAACAATTAGATATTAATGACCCCATAATAGTCTTAAGTTCAAACACTCAATTTACTATCTGGTCAGTGATTGATGTCGAAACATCGATAGCAGGAGAAACGATACTTTACCTGAAATCACGTAAAACGATAGGCCTGTTACCTAAAGTTGACTTCTCAAAATTTGATGAAGATCAGCGTGATCAAGTAAAGGAAAAATTGGGTTTGCTTTCAGACGATGTCTATAAAGCAGGGGCAGACTCAATTGTTGATCGTGCTCGAGAGGCTGCCAGTGCACTTATAAATGCATATCTCATAAATAAACGGCATATAAATAAACACAAAGATCTCGGGCAATTAGTCATACCTCTTCGCGAGATAGCACAAAAAACTATTGCAGCTAATTGTGCAGAAACTTTAGCCAAACTACATAGCCGGACAAAGCACGTGGAACAAATTAATAGAGGTCTACGTGCCATCAATGAGCTTGATGCCGAATTAGCGGTTAATTCTATTGGTATGATACTCACTGAGCTGGGCTATGTTCGTTTATGATAAATTCGTTTAATGCTGAACCGTTTGAGGAAAATGTGGAAGCTTTAGACCTTTTTGTGGTTGGGTTTAATTGAAATTAAGCATTGATAGTTTGGGAGGTAATTTTGGGTAACAGAAAGTCTAGGCTTTTAATAAGTTCTTCATTAATGTGTGATTGTAAGGTTCATTAGGTTGAACGTCGTCACACGCTTTGATGGATGGCAAAACTCGAATAGTGGACTGAGAGAGATTTAAAAAGCCTTATTGATAACACTTATTCAGTTTGGATTAGGTAGCGATACTGAATTATTTGAAAAAGCATACGGATATATTGGAGATCATTATTAAATTATGGAAAGATTCATTCAGATAAATGATATACCCGCATCGCTTTGGTCAGATTCTAAGCAAACCCTATTTTTACCAGAGCTGCTAGTTGAGTCTTGGAAAGTACTGTTAAATGAAAATGTTCTAGAAGATAAGGCGATCCAGCAAGCTCCTAGTGGTTTTACTGGTGGTATGAGTAAATCCGACACTGACAAGCATCTAGCATGGCGCTATACAGGGTCTTGTGGTCGAGTTGTTATGACTGCAATAGATCCGAAAGGGCACTTGAATGAAGTTTCTGACGCTTATGCAAAAACATTTTCTGGCAATAGGGTTTTATTAGCAGATCTGCCATGTGGTTCAGGCGCTGGATCTATTAGTATCATTACGACACTAATTGAACTCAGAAAATACGGCGTTCTTCCTCGTATCCCCCTAAGCATAAAGGTCGTCGCTGCTGACATATCTCAATATGCTTTGGACTATTGCTCTAGACAACTAGATTCTATCAAGTCTTTAGCTACTGAGCAGGCCATTGATATTGAGTACGAGACATTTCGTTGGGATGTTCTAGATAAAGTTAGTACCTCAGATTTGATAGGTAGATTAACAATTCTGAACCAATACTGTGATCATCGGTTGTTACTGCTAACAAATTTCACAGATTTTTTGGAGAAAAATAATAAGTGGAAAGAAGCCGAGCCTCAATTTGAGCAAATTTTTATTTCAAGCCGTGGTGAATCTAGTACAGCGATATGGATTGAGCCAGGACATAACATTACCATTAACTTTTTTAACAGGTTGGTAACGTTTTTCAATAAATTTTTAAACACATTGAAGAAGTCAATTCCAAATATCAGTAGCGATTACGCTAAGACAGGTTCGAAATGTAAGCACCCTCTGAAAGAGCATTTATTCAATGTAAGCTTGAATGTAAAACGCTTTCAATTGCCTACCAAGGATTAATTAATGGATAGAATACTCGCACTGAAAGCCCTTAATCAGTATCGAAGACGAGATGTAATTCCATATTTAGGATTACGATAGTATCTTGATAATAAGACAGCCCAAAGTTCAAGATGGATTAATGAGATAGCTACAAAAGTCGCTACTGACTCTGTTCAACCTGCTTACCTAAAGACATATCACTATAAAGATAGAGAAGAGGATGGCACATATAAATATCGTGAGATACATTTGCCTTCGCCAAATGAAGCTCTTGCTGAAGTGGCGTTAATAACTGAGCTTTCAAAACATCAAACCTTTCAGCCAAAATCATATGTATATAGCTATCGTTTAGCTGAATATAATGATAGTTCAGGTGTATTTACGCATTATTTTAATGGATTAAAAGAGCGGCAGAGAGATATAGCGAAAGCTTGTAAGAAGAGTGCTAATTTCGTTGTTCTCTACACAGATATCAAACGGTTTTATCCAAGTATCAAATTTGAGGATGCAAAACCTGTATGGTTGAGAAAAACAGATGAATCTGATCTCGAAAAGCGGTTTATTGAACTCGGCAACTCATTATTAAGAAAACAAGCTGAAGTAAGTCAGATTGATGAAACTAGCAATGGGATATTAACAGGCCCTATTTTTAGTCACATTGTCGCAAATTTGCTCTTAGATGATATTGATATCTTAATGCATGATTTAACTGGTGGACATTACTGGCGATATGTTGATGATGTCGTTCTAGTTGGCACAAGTGATGAAGTTGATGAGTGGAGGAGCGTTCTTCAAGCGAAACTAGATGAGTTTGAGCTTGAACTTCACGACGGCAAAAAAGACTTTGTTGTTTCATCTGAAAACTGGCTGGAAGGAGAAGATGACTTTGAATCTGATATTAGCCAACGTTGGACTTCGTTAATTGCTGACACTAAGAGATATTTGATTAAATCTTCTACTGATGAAGTGCACCAAAGCCTTCAACATCATTTTCTTGAAAATAATATCCGTATACCGCTTGTAGATTATTCAATTGCTTCTAGAGAGGTGCCAACGTTAAGTAGATTTAGTAGTTGGTTGAGAAAATATCGAAAATGGTCCTATAAAAAAGTTATGAGAGTAACACCTGAACGATTAACTACCTTGGGATTTAATACTAGAGCTCAATTACTTAATCAGCTCGAAAATCTTCTTGATAATCACAGCGTGCAAAATGAATATGCTTATAAGCGGCTCATTCCTAAATTAAGATTTATCGCTGGAAGATTAATCCTGCTTGCAAGTGAGCAAGAACTCTTAGAGGTCTCTAGTAAATTAAAACCTTTTAGTGAGTTAAACTTTCTTTGCTCAATTCTGGAGTGTATTGCTACACGAGATGTCTCAGAAATACTAAGAATGGGAACAAATGCCACACAGGCGGCTTGCCAAGTGTTAAAAGTATCGCCTGAGCCAGTTACATTTAGTGTCGAAGAAATTGATGAAGTAATAGAGTTATCACTTGCAGTATTAACATTTAATGGCATTGGGTTTGAATCTGATGCCGAGCCGTCAAAATTAAGAATCTTTGCTGGAGGTCAAAAATTAAGTGAGTTGATGTTAGACGAGAATCGGTTTATCCGTGAGATTACTTGTCTGCATGGTATCGCCGCTCCTAGGCATAGCGCTATGCTATGTGAAGCATTTGATGTGGATGAAGAATTAGCGATGGATGTTATTAATCAGCTACAAAGTTCAAGTCATTGTTAGTAAGGTTAACTGTCATTGCTGAACTAGTGATAAATATTTGATAGTGCACAGAGTTACTATAGTACAACAAAGATCAATAAAGCCTTCTATATTTATGCTTGTTGCCATCGTAATCAATACAGGCAACAGGGCATGAATGAGCAGACTAAACAACGCTATCCTAAATTAGCCAGCCACTTTATTTGTTGGTACCTAGGGCCGGAATCGAACCGGCACGGCCGCAAAGCCGAGGGGTTTTAAGTCCCTTATGTCGACAATCAAATTGCAATGCGGAATATTATCGAAAAGAACAATCTGGTGTAGGTGGTAGAAAACAGTAAGCAAAATATCAGTGGTACAACAAATGGTACAACTAGTTAAATATTTTTCTTTATTAAATAAAAAAGCCCTATGTATCTGATACATAGGGCTTAAATATGGCGGAGAGTCAGGCAGCCAAAATCGAACTCTAATTAGTCATAACCTGTCTTATAATGTCTTTAAGACTGTTGGTATAGCTTATTTTGTCAATATAGATTGTCTTAATCTGTCTTATTAGCTATCATTCAGTTACACCTTTTTATGGCGGGTAAGAAGGCGGGTAACATGGAGGGTATGACATGCCAAGACGAGCTAAAGAGTTATCAGCAGTTGAAATCAAACGACTAAACAAAACAGGCTATCACGCTGTTGGTGGCGTTTCTGGTTTATATCTTCAGGTATTGCCGCCTAATGCGAAATCTTGGATTTTAAGAGCATCTATCGGCAATAAGCGGCGTGAAATTGGCTTAGGCGGCTATCCAGATGTAACCTTGGCAATGGCAAGAGTTAAAGCTAGAGATCTTCGCGAGAAAATCATAGCAGGCATTGACCCTGTTCAAGAACGCAAGGCGGCTGCATCTCAACTTAAAACACAGCAAGCCAGCACGATCACTTTTGATGATGCCGTTGAGAAATACTTAGCTAATAAGCAGCACGAGTTCAAAAATGCAAAACACTTTGCACAATGGGGAAGTACATTAAAAACCTATGCAAGTCCTTTTGTTGGAAAAATGGCTGTTGCTGACATTGATCTAAACCACATTATCCAAATCTTGCAGCCTATCTGGTTGGACAAAACCGAAACAGCGAAACGACTACGGGGCAGAATTGAAAATGTCTTGTCATGGGCGACTGTTTCAGGCTTCAGAAGTGGTGAAAATCCTGCACGTTGGAAAGGTCATCTTGAAAACGTATTGCCAAAACCAAGCAAAGTATCAAAAGTAGAGCATCACAAGGCTATTCCTTGGCAACAAATTCACACTTTCATGACGGACTTAACTAGTCGTGAAGGTTTGGCCGCTAAAGCCCTAGAGTTGCTTATATTGACGGCTACACGCTCTGGTGAGGTAAGACTAGCCACATGGGATGAAATCGACTTAGAACAAGCCTTATGGACTATTCCAGAAGGTCGCATGAAAGCATCTAAAGAACATCGAGTGCCATTATCTCAACAAGCTATTAAATTATTAAAATCAGTGCCAAGAATGGCGAATGACGATCATATATTCCCTGCACCAAGAGGTGGAGCATTATCTGATATGTCTATTTCAGCAGTTGTTAAAAGAATGGGCGTTGATGCTGTTCCTCATGGCTTTAGATCGACTTTTAGAGATTGGGCGGCAGAGAATACCAACTATCCAAACATCGTTGTTGAAATGGCACTTGCTCACAGTATTGGAAACAAAGTCGAAGCTGCATACCGGCGTGGTGATCTATTAGAAAAGCGCACCCGATTAATGAATGATTGGGCTATATATTGCGAGACTACGCCACACACCGGCAACGTGACTACAATCATGGAGAGGCTAGCATGAGCACAATAACCAAAGCTTATTTGGCGAAGCTAGAGTGTAATTCTTTGAAATGGCAGAAGGCTTATGTTGTCTACACGTTACGAACAATTCAGGCCATTATCATTGGAGAGTTGCCCGATGATAGAAATGACAAGGAAAAAGCTAGACTAGCCTTGTTAGCAGCTAAAGAAAGTTTTTTTTCATATAAACATATCAGCCAATACGACCGTGCTTCCACCGCTATAAAATCGAGTAAAGAGCATAATGAATCACACATTAAATTTGAAAGTATTGCCGAAGAGCTTTTATCAATGTCTTTTGACAATCCTTATGCTTGGGACAGGATTAGAATTGGAGCCAAAATGGCGGGTATTTCTATGGAACAATTCCAAGAGGCAATACGGCTGGCACTTCTCCCTTACCCTCAACTACATGACATACCTAAAATGGAAAGAAAAAACCCTCCTACATCAACAGGCCTGCATGATATCGCGGTAGGTAGGTTGCTTGTCGATAATGGTATTAAAAGAAAGAAGGCGGCTTATATAATTGCAAAACTTAGAGAAAAAGAACCTTCCCTGGGTGCTTATCCTAACTTTGATAAGGCGAAGTTAGTTTTAGATATAGACCTTGAGACAAGAGCGATTGAACAGCGACTAAGAAATAAGGGCATTTGATAAATGTTAAGTTTCATTTAATTAAAAAAAGCGATTTTTAACACAAATAAGAAGATCTAGTCTTGAGCCTCATTAATACAATTTTTAACGGGGCGAGACCATGAGAGACAATACATACTTATCAGATAAACAATTAGCTGCCAGATTTGGCAATTCAAGAGCAAGCGTATGGCGGTGGACTAAAACAACTAATTTTCCACAGCCTATAAAGTTAAGCCAAGGCTGCACACGCTGGAGATTATCAGAGATCGAGGAATGGGAAAAAGCTAAGGAGGTGGCATAAATGAAAATAGCCAGCCCCCATTACAAGAGCCAGCCACAAGTCCACGATAATTATAACACTGATGCAGATAATGCACTAAACCATATTCCAGCTGATTTACCGCGTGATGAATGGGTGAAGATAGCCGCTGCATTTAAAGCTGCTGGTGGGGATGTTGAAGCGTTTGATGCGTGGAGTAGTACCGCCAGCAATTACAACTCTAAAGACTGCATTGCCCTATGGAAAAGCCTTTCCACAGGAGGCGGTATTGGTGCTGGTACTTTGTTTTATATCGCCCAGCAATATGGTTATAAATCTACTGGCAGTCATCCAGATTTTTCAGCCATAAAAGAGCAGGCCAAGCAGCGACAACAATCCGAACAGCAGGCCAAGCAGTTGAGCTATAAGCAAGCGCAACAGCAAGCAGAATTGATACTGGATAAATGTGCCTATGCGGCCGTTGACCATGCCTATTTAATTGCCAAACAGATACAGCCAAGGCTAATACCTTGGATAGATGATGAAGGCTGGTTAATTATTCCCGTGATGGATTTACAAAGCGTTGCTCACAGCCTGCAATTTATCAGCCCCAAAGGGGAAAAATGGTTTTTATCTGGTGGTGCAATTAAAGGCCATTTTTATCAGTTATGGAGTGCTAGTAAGCCAGATGGTGCGATTGTCATATGTGAAGGCTACGCGACTGGGGTTACTTTATACAGTCATTATGTGCCAGATTGCACCGTGATAGTGGCGTTTAATGCAGGTAACTTGCTTCCAGTGGCAAAGGTATTTAGGGAATCCTTTCCTGATGCGACTATCATTATAGCCGGTGATTTTGACCTCTCCGGCGTAGGACAGAAGGCGGCAAAAGAGGCGGCCTTAGCAGTTGGTGGCAGCTTTACGCTTCCCATATTCCTTCAACATGAGTCAGGATCTGATTTTAATGATAGATGGTGCTTAGATAATATGGAGGCTGTAGCGTGAGTGCCTTTACACAGGGGTTAGTCAAGCCTATTGCTGATGGATGGCCTCAACCTAATCCGATTGAAACAAAGTTACCCAGCGTCGAACCAATGACCAGAGAGCTAATGCCTGAACCATTAAGGGAATGGCTGGCCGATATTAGCCACCGTATGCAGACACCCGCCGATTTTTCTACCGTATCAATATTAACTGTAATGGGTTCAGTGATTGGATCGGGTTGTGCTATCAGGCCTAAGCGTGTCGATGACTGGGAGGTTATCCCAAACGTATGGGGTGCATGTATAGGCCAGCCTTCAGTAGTGCTTAAAACACCGTCTATGCAGGAAGTAATACGGTTGCTTGATAGGCTGCAGATTAGCTATGGAGAACAGTACGAAAACGATCAAGCCGCTGGTGATGCCGATGCCTTCATTAGCGACACCATGCTAAAAGACATCGAAAAGCAGATCAAGGCCGCGGCAACTAAAAAGGGAAAAACACCACAAGCAACATCTGATGATGTAGCTATTTTACGTGATGACTATATCAGACTGAAAAAAGCAGCAGATGACAGCCCAGCACGCCGAATATTCAAAGCAAATGAAACCAGTATCCAAGCTATGACAGTTTTACAAAATGAGAATGAGCGTGGCTTGTTAGTCTTTCGTGATGAGCTTACCGGATTACTGGTGAGATGGGATCGTGAAGACCATGCAGATGAAAGAGCTTATTACTTAGAAGGCTGGAACGGTAACGGTAGCTACACCGATGTTAAGATCGGTCGAGGCACAACCGATGCTAAAAATATTTGTATCAGCTTATTAGGCGGTATTCAGCCCGACAAATTGAAGCGTTATTTGTATCAAGCTATAAAAGGCAACAACGATGGCTTGATGCAACGCCTACAGCTAGCTGTATGGCCTGACATACCAAAGGACTGGCAACTGATAGACACCGTGCCAAATAAAGTAGAACGCCAGCATGTTTATGATCTAATTATAAACTTGGCTGAAATGGACTTTGTTGGCCACGGAGCCATTAAGACAGAGTATGACGACCGGCCTTATTTTCGGTTTAACCAAGAAGCTCAAGCATTGTTTAATCAATGGCTTACCACATTGCAGACAGTCCAAATAATGGAGGAAGACAATCCTTTAATGATGGAGCATTTCGGGAAATTTAGATCGTTGATGCCTAGCCTAGCCTTAATCTTCCATTGCCTTGATTTAGCTGGTGGAAAGAAAGCTGACCAAGTAACAGCCACCAGCGCACAGCTAGCGATTGATTGGTGTGACTATCTTGAATCACATGCGAGGCGAATATATGCAATGGCAACAAGTCCCGAACATGAGGCGGCTGTTAAATTAGCCACCAAGATTAAGGGCAAACACATCACGAACAATTTTACGGCCAAGGTGATTTACGACAAAGGCTGGCACGGCCTAAAAGACAGGGAAACAGTAGAGGCCGCTTGTGCGATCTTGATAGATGAGAACTGGTTAAGTATTCATTCTAAAGAGGTGGGTAAATTAGGTGGAAGGCCTTCATTACCAGAATATCAGATCAACCCTATATTTTTATAAATATACGCAGGGTAAGCACCATCTAAACCAGCTAAACCCTAAAAAGAGGTTTAGAGGGTTTAGCGGGTACTTACTAGGCGCGTTTGAATAAATTAAACATGATGAGTCACTAGTAAAAAAGGAAATGAAATGGCAATAATTAGCACAGCACAATGGCAAGAAGCTAAGGCCATGTTTGAAGGTGGTAGCAGTCTTTCTGAAATAGCTGGCAAGGTAGATATTGAGCGATCGACAATATCTAAGAAGGCAAAAAATGAGAATTGGAGCAAGGCAATCAATCAACAGCTTATTAGTGATGAACTAAGACTAAAGCAAAGAAAAGCAACACTGAATGAGCAACAGCTTCAATACCATGAACACACCGTAGAGTTTAAATTATCCATGATGGATGACATCGAGCTATTCAGCAATAAGACGATGAAGAAAGCCAGCACATTAATGGACAATACCGAAACAGGCCAAGACTTCAAAGCTATCATTGAAGGCGTAGACAGATTGAGCCTATTAACCAAGATTAACGACCGTCATGCTAAAGCAACAAGCATTCAGCAGAACAATCAAACGTCCGTAGCTGATGCGATGATCACTTTAGCGAATAGGCTACCAGACTGAACGTATAAGATATGTTTATAAGTTTATTGACAGTCTTTTGTCGCTTCGACCCAAACAAAATTTTGGGTTCCAACTTTATTTACAAGGTTAGTTATTTTACAGCCAGTGGCTTTTTCTCCTGCTATAACATAATCTGCCCAGTCTTGGGTTGGGCCAATGTATAAGTAACCCTTTCTTACCATTTCAACTTTATGACCAAGATCAACAACTCGAATTACACTACCATTAATATCGACTTCTACTGCGTCACCTCTATTTTGCATCTCAGCGAAACTACCTGCACAGCCAGAAATAATCACGACAAGAAAAATAGCAAAAAATCTCATTCAAATACTCCTCTTCAAAAGATGAAAATCATACTATCACTTAATTTGGTCGGTGTAGTAGTAAACATATTGATACTCATGAATGAAAAAAATTCTGGTCGCAGTAACTGATGAATTAATCATTACGAATGGATTGGACAGATTAAGCGTATTGACCAAGCTCAACGACCGACACGCACAACAAGGAAGGGTGGAGAAAAACTACCGTAAAGATAATCATCTGCAAATAACGATTGTTAAGGCTGGAGATATAATTGCACAATAGATTGAAGTGCTATTATCAATACTTGTTAGTGGTAATGAAAAAGTGTTTATTGATATAAGCGACCTGAGGAGTTAGTGTGAAGAAAATATCAAAATCAATGGATCAAGCAATTCGAAACATATACAAGGAAGGAGTAGTTGATGGGGTTAATTCAGGCACATTAAAAGCATTGCAAGATCGTGGTCTTTTGGAGTGTATGGATAAATTAACACCAGAGGGTATGCGTTATGCTATTTCCTTAATGCCCTTATCAAAACAGTGTGAGGAGATATTGCTTAATATTCAGCACATCCCATTATCTTATAATGGGATACCTGAGCAAGCATCATTAATCCATTATCAATCGTTGGGTTATGTGGGCGTTAGCTGTGAAGGGATTGGGATATTCACGGTACTGAAAGCATTAATGTTAGACAAACTTGCAGAATATAATCAAATTGATGGTAGAGATGATGCATGTACTCGATATTTACAAGCACAGTTTATAATTCATAAAGATAAAATTGACGAGATAATATTATCAATTAAATCAACATCAAAAGAATCATATCTTAACAATTTTTCTGAGATAGTCTCTAAACAATATATAGCCATCACTTACCCAGAATTATCTATAGAATTTGCTCATGCTATGTATGAAGCAATAGAATTATCCACCTATACTGCTGTTGCAATTAAGATAGCTGAAGATCCATATAAATACGCGAAGGGTTGGCCGGACTTAACTTTAGTTAGAAATACTGAAGTTTTATTTGTGGAGGTAAAAACGACTGATAAATTACATTCGAGCCAGTTGATAACGATCCCAGTTATGCGAGAAATTTTACCGTTTGAATTTACGATCTGTAAGGTTAGTAAATTAGATAACTTATAAAATCTATATTTCTATATTTTCTAGCATGAATTAACCCTGATCACTTAGTGAAACACCTGAAGCATATTTCTAAATGAAGCGGAAAATACATTCGCGGATATGGATTATCAATGTTGCAGACATAAAAAAACCCACTATATTAATCTATGGTGGGTTCTTTGGCGGGTAGCTAGGTAAGCGGTTACCTAAGTTACTGTTTTTAAAGCCGATATGGCGGAGAGTCAGGGATTCGAACCCTGGGAGGGTTTAACCCCTCGCTGGTTTTCAAGACCAGTACATTCGGCCGCTCTGTCAACTCTCCAAGACGCGAAATAATACTAGGGTTGTCGGTATAAAACAACCTTAAATTTTAATTTCTTTAATTTGACACTGAAAGTTTGCACTTGTGAACTTATACGGTAGGATCACAGTCTTAGGTTTGTAACTTTATAGCAATGAACACACATCGGAGATTAAGTGATGAATTATGATGCTCAACCCACAATTGTACGTTCGCAAGAATCGGTTCTTACAACAAACAAATTACTACGCAGCACCTATATTCTTCTAGCTATGACGCTAGTTTTCAGTGCGTTAACTGCTGGAGTATCTATGGCCTATAATTTGCCGCATCCAGGTATGATTATTACTTTGGTAGGTTATTTTGGTTTATTGTTTTTGACTACAAAGCTACGAAACAGTGTTTGGGGAATAGCTTCTGTTTTTGCGCTAACGGGATTTATGGGGCTAACATTGGGTCCTATCATTAATCATTATCTAACGATGAGTAATGGTAGTGAAATAGTTATGCAAGCATTAGGTGGCACTGGGATTATCTTTTTTGCTTTGTCAGCTTATGCAATTAAAAGTGAAAAAGACTTTAGTTTTATGGGCGGTTTTTTGATGGTAGGGATTTTAGTCGCCTTCCTTGCTGGCCTAGGCGCATTTTTCTTTGAGATGCCTGGTTTGTCATTAGCCGTTTCTGCAATGTTTGTATTATTGATGTCTGGTTTGATTTTGTATCAAACTAGCGAAATAATAAACGGTGGTGAAACTAATTACATTATGGCGACAGTAACCTTATACGTCACTATCTATAATTTATTCACTAGCTTGTTACATTTATTAGGTGCGTTTGGCGGTGATGATTAAGTTTCATTACTCTTAAAAATTGTGATGATTTTGACAGGCCTCGTATATTGCGGGGCTTGTTTGTATATAACCTTAGGAAATGACACATGAAATGTAATGTTGGTAGTATTGAACGCAAGTTACGCATTGTTGCAGGTTTAGCTATTATTGCAGGAGGAATATATTTCGAAAGTTGGTGGGGGGCTATCGGTGTTATGCCACTATTGACGGGTTCGACCGGTTGGTGCCCAGCCTACGTTCCATTTGGCATCTCAACAAATCGACGTTGTGATGTTAAAGATAAATCGACAACAGAGTAGCCTTTCAAATATGTCTAAGCTTGATGCTCAACCACAATTGATTGATCGCTTCGGTCGCCATGTGACCTATGTACGTATGTCAATTACTGACCGTTGCGATTTTCGTTGTGTGTATTGCATGGACGAAGAAATGACATTTATGCCACGTGAACAATTATTAACGTTGGAAGAAGTTGTTTTTGTATTAAAGGCTTTTTGTGAATTAGGTGTTGAAAATGTTCGTATTACAGGTGGTGAGCCATTAATTCGACGTAATGTGGATTGGTTGTTTGAACAGGTAGGGCAGCTTAAGCACTCTACGGCACTTAAAGAACTCAATATCACGACGAACGGTTCTCAACTGCCCAAATACGCTAAATCGATGGCGGAATCAGGTGTAGATAGGATTAATATTAGCCTTGATTCTCTCAAAGCGGAACGTTTTCGTGAATTAACACGGACTGGTGATTTAAATACTGTTTTAGCAGGTATTGAAGCCGCTAAAAAGGCTGGTTTTAAACGAATTAAGCTAAATGCCGTTATCATGAAAGGCCGCAATGATGATGAGATCATTGATCTGGCTCAGTTTGCTATCGACAATGATTTGGATATTTCTTATATAGAAGAGATGCCGTTGGGTCATGTAAGCCATAAACGTGATGAGAGCTATTGTTCAAGTGATGAAGTGCTGTCAATTTTACAACAGGCGTTTGAATTGACCAGCAGCAATATTCAAACAGGCGGACCTTCGCATTATTATCGTGTTGCTGGTTCAAAAAGTAAAATAGGTTTTATTTCTCCTCATAGTCATAATTTTTGTGAAAGCTGTAATCGTGTTCGAGTGACAACAGAGGGGCGGTTATTACTCTGTTTGGGGCAAGAACACTCTGTTGATTTACGAGACATTATTAGAAAACATCCTGATGATATTCAGAGACTAAAACAGGCTATTATTGATTCAATGGCGATCAAACCAAAAGGCCACGACTTTAATCTTAAAGAAGAACCTATTATCTTTAGACACATGAGTGTAACGGGTGGCTAATTATCAACCGCAGATGACGAATGAGGCCATACATAGTCTACATACTGCAACGGTGCTCGATGAAAATGGCGTACCTCGTGAACTTTCACTTACCGGTGAAAGGCCGTTGACAATTTACCTTGATACACGTGAAATAGTGACTTTAATGACGATGGGTGCACAGCCAGAATTATTGACATTAGGTTATTTGCGCAATCAAGGTCTAGTTGAACATTTAGAAGATATTTTAGCTATTCAAGTTGCATGGGATGTTGATGCTGTCGCCGTGACTACACGCAAAACACGACCAGATTTAGAAAAGATCTTATCAAAACGTACTGTTACAAGCGGCTGTGGCCAAGGCACCATGTTTGGAAATGTGATGGAATCGCTAAGTGAATTAACACTAGAGTGCCCTTCATTTAGTGCTGATAGTATCTACCAAGTATTAGATAGCTTGGCTGAATACAATCAAATGTATAAACAGGCCGGTGCAGTTCACGGCTGTGCCTTGTGTTCCGGCGACAAGGTTGAAATATTTGTTGAGGATGTGGGTAGGCATAATGCAGTTGATGCCATCTCTGGCTGGATGTGGTTACAAGGCATCACTGGCGCTGGCAAAGTTTTTTATACTACTGGCCGCTTAACCTCTGAAATGGTGATTAAGGTTGCACAGATGCAAGTGCCGTTATTATTATCTCGCTCCGGCGTTACAGAAATGGGTTTACGTTTAGCAAAACAAGTCGGTATAGGAATGGTGGCGCGAGCTAAGGGTAAACATTTTCTAGTATATACCGGTCAGGAACAGTTCAAAAACTAGTGTTGCTTAAGCAGAAGACTGTTCTTTACTTGCTTTGAACGAATTGCTCGCTTAGACTAACCCGAGTTAAATACTTGGTTATTTTTTATTTTAGGAGATCCATCATGGCTTTTGAATTACCACCACTACCTTATGCTGATAATGCGTTAGAACCAATAATTTCAGCAGAAACGATTAGCTTCCACTATGGTAAACATCACCAATCTTATGTGACTAATTTGAATAATTTAGTACCAGGTACTGAATTTGAAAATTCTTCATTAGAAGACATTATCATGAAAGCTAGCGGCGGCATCTTTAATAATGCTGCACAAATCTGGAATCACACATTTTATTGGAATGGTTTAACACCAAACGGTAAAGATGCTGTTTCTGGTGACTTAGCAGCTGCAATTGATGCTACATTTGGATCTTTCGCTGAATTTAAAGCAAAATTTTCAACATCTGCTGCCACTAACTTCGGTTCGGGTTGGACTTGGTTAGTTAAAAACGCTGATGGTAGCATAGCGATTGTTAATACAAGCAATGCTGGTAGCCCACTTACTGCTGGCCAAACACCATTACTTACATGCGATGTTTGGGAACATGCTTATTACATCGATTTTCGAAATGCTCGTCCAAAATATGTTGAATCATTTTGGGGATTGGTTAACTGGGATTTCGTTGCAAAAAACTTCGCGGCTTAATTGCAGTACGTTATCAAATTCAAGCAAATTTTGCTTAGAATGATATAACAATATAAAATACCGCGTTATTTGATTTATGGCAGTTTCATTTGAAACTGCCATTTTTCGTTTTAAGCCTGAGTGTTTACGTAAAGATGAGTGAACAAACATATGGCGATGATGTAAATGGATATTAAACAATGACAACACACAGCTCTGCTATTATGCCGACATATGGCCGACTTGATGTTGCTTTTACTGAAGGTAAAGGCGCATGGTTAACTGACACGGACGGTAAACAATATCTTGATGCATTAAGCGGTATTGCTGTGTGTAATCTAGGCCATACTCATCCTGAAGTCACGCGTGCTATCTGTGAGCAAGCAGCTACGTTAGTACACACGTCAAATATTTATCAAATCCCATTGCAAACACAATTGGCTGAAAAATTGGCTCAACTATCGGGTATGGAACAGGTCTTCTTTTGTAACTCTGGCGCAGAGGCTAATGAGGCAGCGATTAAAATTGCCCGTAAATATGGCCATAGTAAGGGTATAGATAAACCTGTCATTATCGTAATGGAAGGTAGTTTTCATGGTCGGACGATGGCTACATTGACCGCGACAGGTAATGCTAAAGTTCAGGTAGGGTTCGAGCCGTTAGTGCCAGGCTTTGTCCGTGTTCCATATAATGATCTCGATGCATTGAAGATGGCGGTTGGTCATTGGCCAGAAGCAGTGGCAATCCTATTGGAACCTATACAAGGTGAAGGTGGAATTAAAATTCCTGATGCTGATTATCTAACCGCTGTGCGTAATATTTGTAACCAACGTAAATTGTTGATGATGTTAGATGAAGTTCAAACGGGTATGGGTCGTACTGGTAAGTGGTTCGCATTCCAGCACAATGAAGGTGCTAAGCCTGACGTAATGACCTTAGCTAAAGCCTTAGGCAATGGTTTACCTATTGGTGCATGTTTGGTAGCGGGTCCTGCGGTAGGTGTATTACAAGCTGGAAATCATGGCTCAACGTTTGGTGGAAACCCTTTAGTTTGTCGTGCAGCATTATCGGTAATCAATACCATTGAAGATGAGCATTTAATTGATAACGTTAATAGTTTGAGTGCTCAAATGCTGACCAGTTTTAAAGCTAAGTTGCACGATGTTGAAGGTGTTAAAGCAATACGGTCAGCTGGTTTCATGTTTGGCATTGAGTTAGCTATACCTTGTGCTGATTTAGTGAAACAAGCCTTAGCTAAAGGTATTTTAATTAATGTGACGGCAGATAAAGTCATTAGATTGCTACCGCCTATGATTATTAATAGTGATGAGGCTAATCAAATTGTGATTATGGTGAGTGATTTAGTTATCGATTTTCTTTCTTCACAAGCTATTGAGAGCGTAGCGTAATATGAGACATTTTTTAACCTTAAAAGATCTAACGTCTTTTGAATTAGAGCAATTAATTACTCGTGCAATCGAGTTAAAGCGGATGCATAAAGCAGGTGAGATTTATCAACCGCTCAAAAATAAAGTGCTCGCGATGATCTTTGAAAAGTCATCAACTCGAACGCGCGTTTCATTTGAATCAGCCATGCTTCAGTTTGGCGGTGGTTCTATCTTCTTGTCGCCTAATGATACCCAGTTGGGACGTCGTGAGCCAATAGAGGATTCAGCACGCGTTATTTCCAGCATGGTTGATATCGTTATGATCCGCACATTCGAACATGACAAAGTTGAACGGTTTGCTCAATATTCTTCTGTACCGGTGATTAATGCCTTGACTGATGATTATCACCCATGCCAGTTATTAGCTGATATGCAAACCTATGTTGAACATCGTGGCTCGATTAAAGGTAAAACGGTAGTATGGGTAGGTGATGGCAATAATATGTGTCATTCATATATTAACGCTGCAGAACGTTTTGGTTTTAATTTGAATATTGCAACACCCGTTGGTTATGAGCCCAACGCTAGTATTGTTGCACAGGCACAAGCTAAAGTTAGTTTATTTAATGATGTAAAAAGTGCTGCTAAAGATGCCGATATGATTGTGACTGATGTGTGGGCAAGCATGGGCCAGGAAGAGGAGCAACGTAAACGTGAAATTGCTTTTGCTGATTTCCAAGTCGATAGCGCCATTATGGCATTAGCTCATCAAGATGCTTTATTTATGCATTGTTTGCCGGCTCACCGAGGTGAAGAAGTCTCCGCTGAGGTATTGGATGGTCAGCAAAGTGTTGTTTGGGATGAGGCTGAAAATCGATTACATGCTCAAAAAGCATTATTAGAATTTTTGTGTGCTAGTGTGTCTGCGCCACAATAAATCTCTATTGAGAACATGGATAAAAAATCCTAAAAAAGCTCACTTACATTACTAAATGAGCTTTTTTTGTTTGAGTGTTAGTAACAGCATTAATATAATGTATTTTAGGTATTAAGATTTTCTGCTAAGTCTTGTAAACGCTCAATTGTTCCAATATCTGACCAGGCTCCCTGATAAAGCTCACCGCTTATTTGAGCATTGGCTATTGCCTTCAATAAAATAGGTTTTAAGGCTAAACGTTGCACGGCTAAACCAGCAAACAGAGCAGGGTGATAAATGCCTATTCCGCTGTAGGTAGATTTAATGTCTCCTTCTGACACTATCAGGCCTGAAGATAAGGCAAAATCACCCAGCGGGTTATGAGTAGGATTAGCGATCATCACTAAATGGCACATGCAATTTGTCGAAAGCTGCTTTTCTGCTAATTTTTGATAATTATAATCTGTCCAAACATCGCCGTTTACAATTAAAAATGGTTTGTCACCTAGTAAGGGTAATGCGTTAATCATGCCGCCAGCGGTTTCTAACGCGCCTTCTTGTTCTGGTGAATAGGTGATATTGGCTCCGTATTGCTGGCCATTACCTAATGTGGCAGGAAATTGGTCAGCAAGGTGAGCTGTATTGATGATGATTTCTGTTATACCTGCCTTCACTAATGCTTGAATAATATATTCAATCAGCCGATATTTCCCAACTTTTAGTAATGGTTTAGGAGTGTTGTCTGTGAGGGGCCGTAAACGTTCACCTCGACCCGCGGCTAAAATCATTGCTTTCATTAAATGGCTGCTATCTGTGACTGTTGTTGAAGGAACGTACTTAATTCAGAAAATTCAGAATATTTAGCTGTTGTTTTACGTACATACGCTAAGGTAAGAGGCAGATCATTCATGTAATTGGTTTTGCCATCACGGTAATTAAGTCTACAGAATATGCCTAAAACCTTAATGTGACGTTGCAAGCCCATCCAGTCAAACCATTGCTTAAATTGTTTTATTGAAATGTCCGGTAATAATCCCTTTTGTTGAGCCGATGAAAAATAATAGTCTATCCAGTGATGTATTTTTTCTTCAGGCCAAGCAATGTAACAATCACGTAATAGTGATACCAGATCATAGCTTATAGGCCCGATAACGGCATCTTGAAAATCAATAATTCCCGGCGACCTGTCGCTGATATGCATAAGGTTTCGAGAATGATAATCACGGTGGACAATGACTTGTGGTTGCGCTAATGCACTTGAAATCAAATAGTCAAATGTCGTTTTTAGAAATTCAGGAATCGCGATATTTAAATGTTTATCTAGAAACCAATCTGGAAACAAGTTCATTTCTTGTTGTAATAAAACATTATCATACGCAGGTAAATTAATGTCTTGTGTAGCACATAGCTGAATTTTGATTAGGCTATCGATGGCTGCTTTATATAGGCTATCAGCGGAGTGAACATTGAGTTGTTCAAGATAAGGGTGATAGCCAAAATCAGACAGTAATAAAAATCCTGCCTTGGTATCACGATGGTAAATTTTAGGCACATTTACGCCATGCTCATATAAAAATGTACCGATTTCAATAAAGGATCTGGTGTCTTCTTGAGTCGGTGGGGCGTCCATTAGGATCCAAGTATTATTCTGTATTGTTACTCGAAAGTAACGTCTAAAACTTGCATCGTTAGAGGCTGGTTCCACAGTGTAATTTGTTGATGGAAAGACAGTTTTAAGCCAATGATGAATCTCATCAAGGCGTTTGTCATCCTTTATTACGTAAGACATATATATTTAACTTCCGATCTTAATCTATTGATATTTAACTAATACTGTCGTTTATTATCACATGAAAATTGATGAATCCATACTGAAATAAAATTTGAAGTGTATAGTATTACGTTCTGTGTTGTGTTCATTTTTAAATTTAGATAACCTACTCAGACGGATAATCTACTTGTCCGTTATAACTATAATTTGGAGAGAAAATGAAAAGTCTTGTTTTTATCGTATTGTTAGTACTTGCTGGAATAGCTGGATATAATTTTATTAACAAACCGACCGAAAGTGTTGAGACCGTAGCTATTATAGACGACGTCGCAACACCAGCCATAAATGAAGAATCAACATCTGCTGACGAAAGTAGCCCAGAAGAAACGGTTATTCCATTATCCGACGGTACAAATATGATCACTCCTGCGGATATGTCCGAAAAAGCTCAACAAGAAATGTATGCATCGATGATGAATTACAATAAATGCATGATGCAAGATAAACCAGAATATCACCAACCAAATATGAGAGCGGAAGATATAGCAGGCAAAACCTTAGCAGCATGTGAGCCAAATTTAGATACCTTAAAAGCGGTCTTAGAAGCTAATAATGTAAATGCTGACCTTCGTGAGGGTATGGTCAAAACGCTTCGTCAACGTTCGACTCGTAAACTTATGTCAGCAGTGATGCAGTCTCAAGCAGCACAAATGATGGCAGACGAAGCGCCTATTCCAACGCCATAACGTATTAATGATTATTATTGATTCGGCTGAAGTACGTCAATCCCTTCAGCTTCAAGCAGGCTAATCAGCCGAATCAATGGTAAGCCTATAAGACTATTCGGATCATTGCCACGAAGTTTAGAAAATAAACTGATGCCAAACCCTTCCGATTTAAAACTACCCGCACATTGATAAGGTTGCTCTTGACGGAGATAAAAATCTATTTGTGATGCTGACAATGTTTTGAATTCTACTTCAAAAGACTCCACAACAGATTGAATGTGTCCCGTTTGGCTATTTAATAAAGCCAGTCCAGTCAAAAAATTTACAGTTTTTCCTGATGCTGCAGTAAGTTGTTTCATAGCGTTATTGTGATTACCTGGCTTTCCTAAAACTTCACCGGCTAACACCGCAACTTGGTCTGAACCAATAATCAACGCATTAGGGTGACTCTCAGCAATTTTATAAGCCTTTTGTTCTGATAAGCGTTGTACTAGTTGATGGGGCTGTTCTCCGGCAAGGGAGCTTTCATCGATGTCAGGCGATACCTTGATAAAAGGTAAACCAAGTTTTGCTAAGATTTCAGCGCGAAAAGGCGAGCTAGAACCTAGAATAAGTTGTTGCATTTATTATAACTCCTAGGTAATTACTGTCGGCTGCGTTCTGCCAGTACGTTGTGTGATTTCAGCTAACGCATCAGTCAATACAATTAGCTCTTTTAAGGCTGATTGGGTTTCTTGCTGTAGTTGATCTAGCCTATTTTCATAAGATTCGATGTAAACACGTAAGGTAGCGCCTTCGGTTCCTGTTCCAGATAAACGTAAAATAATACGCGCCCCATCTACAAAGCCAATACGTAAACCTTGATTAGTGGACACACTGTTATCAACAGGATCGGTGTAACTGAAGTTGTCAGCATAGGCTACTTTTCGGCCTGCTAATGTCTGCCCTACAAGGTTTGGCATTTTAACTTCAACGTCAGTCATCAGTTTTTTGGCAATGTCACTGGGAATCGCTTCATAATCATGACGCGTGTAATAGTTACGACCATACTCCTGCCAATGTTGGCCTACAATGTCGGCAACGGATTGTTTGCGTACTGCCAGAATATTAAGCCAGTAAAGAACGGCCCATAAGCCGTCTTTTTCGCGAATATGGTTGGAACCTGTACCGAAGCTTTCTTCACCACATAAGGTAGCGCGGTCAGCATCGAGTAAGTTACCAAAGAATTTCCATCCAGTTGGTGTTTCATGATATTCGATGCCCAACTTTTCTGCTACACGATCTGGTGCTTGACTAGTCGGCATTGAGCGAGCGATACCGGTAAGGCCATTTTTATATGCAGGAATGCAACTGGCATTGGCTGCCATTACAGCCAAACTGTCTGATGGGGTGACAAAGAAATTAGCCCCTAAAATCATATTGCGGTCACCATCTCCGTCAGAAGCTGCGCCTAAAGTGGGTGCATTGTCGCTAAACATCTCTGCCACTAGCTCTTCAGCGTAAGTGAGATTTGGATCAGGATGACCACCACCAAAATCAGTAAGTGGAACACCATTAATAACGGTACCTTCGATAGCGCCTAATCGTTTTTCGAGAATGTTTTTGGCATAGGGTCCTGTAATAGCATGCATTGCATCAAATCGCATGGTGAAATCATCACTTGATAACAGGCTGCGAATAGCATCAAAATCGAATAAATCAGCCATCAATAAAGCATAATCTTCGACAGGGTCAATGATATCGATAGTCATTTCTGCTAATGACTGACGACCAATTTGACTAAGCTTTACATCAGTGGCGTCTATTGTTTGATATTGCGAGATAATTTGGGTGTTAGCAAAAATAGCATCGGTAATGTTTTCAGGAGCAGGGCCACCGTTGCTGACATTGTATTTGATACCAAAGTCACCATTAGGCCCCGCGGGGTTATGGCTGGCAGATAAAATTATACCGCCAAAGGCCTTGTATTTACGGATGATACACGAAGCAGCAGGTGTAGATAATAAGCCGTTTTGTCCGACAATAGCTCGTTTAAAGCCATTGGCAGCGGCCATTTTTAAAATAATTTGTATTGCCTGTTCATTGTAAAAACGACCATCGCCACCGACAACAAGTGTTTTTCCTTGTATGTCGTTAAGAGAATCAAATGTAGATTGAACAAAATTTTCTAAATAATGAGCTTGTTGAAATACGGTAACTTTTTTTCTGAGACCTGATGTGCCAGGTTTTTGGTCATTAAAAGCGCTTGTTATTATTTTTATTATGTCCATGTCGTTTTTACCCGTATTTATTTGGTGTTAATGATGATTGTACTTATACTGTTCATTTATTCTCAGCTAATATACCTATACTGATGACAAGCTCTCAACAACCTGATGTCGCACGCTTAATGCGTTGGGCAACATACGCCTCAGTTACTACGGCTGTAGTACTTATTATAACCAAAATAGGTGCATGGTTTATCACTGATTCGGTTAGTATTTTAGCGACATTAATAGATTCAAGCCTAGATGTATTGGCATCATTAGTCAATTTGGTCGCAGTCCGTCACGCTTTGCAGCCTGCTGATCGAGAACACCGATTTGGACATGGTAAAGCAGAAGCTTTAGCCGGTATGGGGCAAGCAATGTTTATTGCTGGTTCTGCCGGATTATTACTGTTGCAAGCTGCTGGACGGATTATTAATCCGCAGGAAATGAAAGCCGGTTTAGAAATTGGTATTGGTGTTATGATATTTTCGATGGTGGCAACATTGGCTTTAATAAGCTATCAGCAGTATGTGATTAAACATACAAATTCGACTGCAATTAAGGCCGATAGATTGCATTACAAAACGGATTTATTGGTCAATGCTAGTGTTATTGTAGCCTTGTTATTATCTTTTTATGGCTGGTCTGGTTTTGATGCTGTATTTGCTTTAGGTATCGCAATTTTTATCTTGTATAGCGCTTGGGACATTGTTAAAGAATCTATTGATTTGCTAATGGATCATGAGTTACCGGATGAAGATCGAGAAAACATTCGTGCCATTGTATTAAAACATCCAAAAACACAGGGTTTACATGATTTAAGGACCCGCCAATCTGGAACAATGGTTTTTATACAATTACATCTAGAGCTGGACTCAACACTGAGTTTATCAGCCGCACATAAGATTGCAGATCAGGTGGAACAAGAGCTTTCAATGTTATTCCCAGAAGTTGAAGTAATCATCCATGAGGATCCTGTCTTAGTCGCGTAATGTAATTAAGTTGAAATAGCTCACAATAAAAGGGCGGATCTCGTATAATTTATAATTCTTAAATTAAGAAGATCATCATTTTGACGCAAAACACCTCCATCCTTTTGATTGTTGTAACTTTCACTCTAATCATCGTTGTTTTACTATTAATTAATAATCGTAAAGAATCGGCAAGCCGCCAAATGACCGCAATTCTCAAACCCTACATCCTAGATGAAATCAAGGCTGTTATTGTGCCTGACGGCATAGGTGGCTTACTGGAAATTGAGCATTTGATATTAATGGAACAAGGTTTGTTACTGGTAGAAACCTATCCAATGAGTGGTAATATGTTTGGTGCGGAAACTATTGATAAGTGGACACAACTGCTTGATGGAAGAAGTTATAAATTTGCCAACCCGCTGCGCCACATTCGAACATCACGTCAAGCCCTAATGATACTAGCACCCAATATTCCTATCTTTTGTAGAGTCGTTTTTAATGCTGACTCAATCTTCCCAAAAGGTAAGCCAGAAGAGGTTTCCGTGTTATCGTCATTGTCTGATGACTTATTGAAGATACAGTCTTCATCACTAAAATTGGATAAATCTTCTGAAGTTTGGCAACGGATCATGCGCATCGCTCGTAAGGATGGTCAAGCAGTCCAGCGCGATGGAGAGGTGTAAATGGCTGACAAGAAATTAGTAGTAGCGATATCATCCCGTGCATTATTTGATTTAGATGAAAGCCATCAAATATATGAACAGCAAGGCACCCAAGCATATTGCCAATACCAAATTGAAAATGAAGATGTTCCATTAGAACCTGGAGCAGCTTATGACTTAGTTAAAAAACTATTATCTTTAAATAATAAAGATGCCAATAAACCGTTGGTTGAAATCATTCTATTGTCACGAAATAGTGCTGACACGGGTTTACGTATTTTTAATTCGATTCAACATCATCAATTAGGTATTACTCGAGCAGTCTTTACTTCAGGCAGTAGTCCTTATCGTTATGTGGCGACCTTTGGCGCTAATTTGTTTTTGTCGACGAGTCAAGATGATGTGCGTAAAGCCTTAGATGCGGGGATTGCAGCAGCAACGATTTTGCCTTTTAACATGGGGGGGAAATCTGAGCATAAGCAGCTACGAATAGCCTTTGATGGTGATGCTGTACTATTTTCTGATGAGTCGGAGCGAATATTCAAAGAAAAAGGTCTACAAGCATTTACCGAAAATGAACAACAAACAGCTAAACATCCTCTAAGTGGGGGACCCTTTAAAGACTTTTTAATGGCTCTTAATCATCTCCAAACAGAATATGGTGAAGATGAAATATCAATCCGAACTGCGCTTGTTACTGCACGGTCCGCGCCAGCCCATGAGCGAGTAATTCGTACATTACGAGCATGGGGCATTAGGATTGATGAGGCTATTTTTCTAGGTGGCATGGCTAAGGGACCATTTTTAAAGGCTTTTGGCGCTGATATTTTTTTTGATGACCAACCCGGACATTGTGACTCGGCTCGCGAACATGTCGCAACAGGGCATGTGCCACATGGTGTGGCCAATGAGCAGATAAACTTGGAGTAAAGGTTGAGCGGACAAATAAAAGATGATGTTCAGTCATGGATAAAACAGCTAACTGATGAAGATATGCCTATTTTTTCTGGAACTGTTGCTGAAGTTACTGATGCAGTAAATAGTAGCGCAACATCAGCAACGGATGTTGCGGCAGCAATATTGAAAGATGCATCATTGACTGGACGCCTCTTAAAAATGGCAAATAGTTTCCACTATAATCCAACTGGCAAGCCTTTTAGTACTATTTCACGTGCAGTGATGGTACTAGGTTTTAATCAAGTTCGAGCGCTTGCTTTGTCATTATTATTGGTTGATTCACTTTCAGACGGCATCCATAAAGATAAGTTAACCGATGAGATGGCTGAATCATTTCATGCTGCAGTCCAAGCAGAAGAGTTAGCCCGAAAAATCAAATGTAAATCTCCTGAAAATGTCTTTGTAGCAACTTTATTATCTCGCCTCGGCAATATGGCCTTTTGGGCTTTTGCTGGCGATAAGGCGACTGCATTACTTGAATTAATTGAAGCGGGAGAAATCACTGAAAAGGAAGCGGAGGCAAAAGTACTGGGCTTTTCATTACACCAATTGACACAAGGCCTAAGTAAAACATGGCATTTAGGTGACTTACTTGATAAATCACTTAGCGGTAAGCACCTTGATGATCCACTTGTTAATCTGGTTAGTATGGGGCAGAGTCTTGCCATAGCGGCAAAAAATGGTTGGGAAAGCGAAGAAGCAATACTAGCGATTGAAAATGTTGCTAAGAAATTGGAATTATCAGCTGATGAAGTGCAGGATATTGCACACAATAATGCCAAGCAGGCGAGAGAGATAACAAGACTCTATGGCGTGAAGGATGCAAGTCAGCGTATACCTCAGCCATTAACAGAGCAGGAATTAGAAAGAAGTGATGATTTTAGTTTATTAGCATCATCAGAAATTGCCCTAGAAGCTGAAGAATATTCTAGTGAGGATTTAGAACTAGAAGGAAAAAGCCTCTACATGCAACCTAATCCTAATTTGCAATTGTCTATAATGCAGGAAATAACAGCTGTTATTGACGAGAAACCAAACATAAATATTGTGTTGGAAATGGTGCTTGAGGGACTTTATCGTGGTATTGGTATGGATCGCTCATTGTTTGCTATTATTTCTAAAGATGGTAAAACATTGACGTGTAAGTATGCTTTAGGGGCTGATAACGAGTCATTAAGTAAATTATTTAAAATCGACATTTCTCAGTCCACGAATGTGTTCAAACAAGTCATTCATACAAAAAAACCAGTTCATATTTCAGCTGATCCTAAAAAAATTGAAGGGACATTATCAAGAGATACACTTAATTTTTTAGGCAAGCCACCTTATTTAATTATGCCGACAATTGTTCGAGGCAAAGTTATTGGCGTGTTTCTGGCCGATCGCAACGAAAGTAATCGAACTATCGAAGATAAAGATTTCCTTTCATTTCAACAGTTTTGTATGCAAGCCAATATGGCATTAACGCTTTTGAGCATTTAAGACTAGTTTTCTACGTTATCTATGTCTATAATAGCCGACTTCATCAGATAGCAAATTATCTGAACAACGTTTTTGCGAGAGTGGCGGAATTGGTAGACGCGCTGGATTTAGGTTCCAGTGGGGTAACCTGTGAGAGTTCGAGTCTCTCCTCTCGTACCATATCTAAAAGTCTGGCAGCTATGAAAAGTTGTCAGAACTTTGAAATCCCGAGATTGAGGTAAAGAATGCAAGTTACTGTAGAGAACGTTAGCGAACTCGGCCGCCGTATGACGGTGACAGTCGAAGGTGCCAATATCGCACAAGCCATACAAGAACGTTTGAAAGCTATTCGCCCGACAGTGAAAATGGCTGGCTTTCGTCCTGGCAAGGTTCCAACAAAGATGATTGAGCAGTCTCATGGACCTGCAGCTCGTCGTGAAGTTATCGATGCCTTAGTTCAGAGCAGTATGCAAGAAGCATTTGTGCAAGAATCTATTAATCCTGCTGGCCCTCCTCATATTGATAGTATGAATGAAGAAGGTAGTGATTTCGGTTATACATTAAATTACGACGTTTTTCCAGATGTTAAAGAAGTCAAACTTGATGGCATTAGTTTAGAAAAGACGGTCGCTGAAGTTAAAGATGAAGATGTTGATGCAATGTTAGAGACATTACGTCAACAACGTTCAACTTGGGAACCACTCAAGCGCGCCGCTAAAGAAGAAGATGGTGTGACCATCGACTTCGTAGGAAGCATTGATGGCGAAGAGTTTGATGGTGGTAAAGGTACAGATGTATTAGTCGTTATTGGTGACGGCAATATGTTACCAGAGTTTGAAAATCAACTGATCGGCACTAAAACAGATCAAGAACTGACTGTTACAATGACATTCCCGGATGACTATCGCGCAGAACATTTACAAGGTAAAGCAGCTTCTTTTGCCGTTACAGTTAAATCTGTAGCTAAAAAGAAATTACCGAAGCTTGATAAAGAGTTTGCTGCCCTATGTGGTGTAGAAGATGGTGTTGCCGCATTGAAAAAAGAAGTTCAAGCCAATATGGCTCGAGAGCTTGAATCAACAGTAAAAGCGACAAATAAACGAAAAGTAATGGATAGCTTGATTGCCAACAACGCAATTACGCTACCTGAGTCTCCTGTTGAGCGTGAAGCTGAACACTTAATGGAGCAAGCAAAAAATAACTTAAGAAACCAAGGTGTTAATATTGAAGGTATTCCTTTTAATATTGATAACTTTAAAGATTCTGCAAAAAAACGCGTTTCACTAAGTCTATTGATCGGTAAAATCATCAATGACAATAATATCAAACCTGATGAAGCACGTGTGAAAGCTGTTATTGATGGTATTGCTGCAAGTTATGAAGATCCTGAAGATGTTGTAAAATTCTACATGAATGATCAACAAAAATTATCTGAAGTTCAAATGATGGTTGTTGAAGATACTGTCGTTGAATGGATTTACGATAAAGTTAAAGTAGAAGAAAAATCAGCAACATTCTCTGAGGTGATGAACGCTGCTTCAGCGTAATCAATTCTGAATCGTAATGATAGCTCGTTCTCATTGGTTTGGGCACGGGCTATTTTTTTATTTCTAAAAAAAGTTTGAGGCCGATATGATTTCTAATATTTTTGATAATAATGCAGGTGTTATCAGTAATGCCCTAATTCCAATGGTGGTTGAGCAAACCTCTCGTGGCGAACGGTCATATGATATTTATTCGCGCTTATTAAAAGAACGCGTCATTTTCTTAGTCGGTCAAGTTGAAGACCATATGGCTAATTTAGTAGTGGCTCAGATGTTATTTTTAGAGTCAGAAAATCCAGATAAAGACATTCATCTTTATATCAATTCGCCAGGTGGCTCCGTCACAGCTGGGATGGCTATCTATGATACGATGCAATTTATAAGACCCAATGTGAGTACATTATGTATTGGTCAAGCTGCTAGTATGGGTGCTGTTTTACTGACTGCTGGTGCTGAAGGTAAGCGACATTGTCTGCCTAATTCACGTATTATGGTACATCAACCATTAGGTGGGTTCCAGGGGCAGGCATCAGACTTTGACATACATGCACGTGAGATTTTAACAATCCGTGAGCGTTTAAATGGTATTTTAGCCAAACATACTGGTCAAACTATTGAGAAAATTCAGCAGGATACTGATCGTGATAACTTTATGAATGGCGTTGATGCACAAGCATATGGTTTAATTGACTCAGTGTTAGATCGCCGTCCAGAGCAAAAAGCATAAAGCGTTAACATAAGATCTATGGGTAGGAATGTTTAATTATGAGTGATGATAAAAATAAAAACGATGACGATAAGTTACTTTATTGTTCTTTTTGTGGCAAAAGTCAGCATGAAGTCAAAAAACTGATTGCAGGGCCTTCTGTGTTTGTTTGCGATGAATGTGTCGATCTATGTAATGACATTATTCGCGAAGAACTGCAAGATGCTAAGATCGTGGAGTCTGAAACTAAACTACCTACACCTCGTGAAATAAAAGAAGCACTTGATAGTTATGTCATTGGTCAAGAAAAAGCAAAACGAGTGTTATCTGTTGCCGTATATAATCATTACAAACGCTTAAATTTTGGTACTAACAAAAATGATGATATTGAGCTATCTAAGAGTAATATTTTACTTATTGGGCCAACAGGTAGTGGTAAAACCCTATTAGCGGAAACCTTGGCACGTCAGTTGAATGTTCCCTTCACCATAGCAGATGCGACAACACTCACAGAGGCGGGTTATGTTGGCGAAGATGTTGAAAATATCATCCAAAAATTATTGCAGAAATGTGATTATGACGTCGAAAAAGCAGAAACAGGCATTGTTTACATTGATGAAATCGATAAAATTTCACGAAAATCAGATAATCCATCTATTACTCGTGATGTATCAGGTGAAGGTGTTCAACAAGCCTTATTGAAACTGATTGAGGGTACGACAGCTTCGGTACCACCACAAGGTGGTAGAAAGCATCCACAGCAAGAGTTTTTGCAAGTTGATACAAGTAAAATCCTGTTTATTTGTGGTGGCGCATTTTCTGGTCTGGATAAAGTTATCCGCAATCGCTCCCATAAGGGTGGTATTGGTTTTTCTGCTGAAGTTCAAAGTACCGATGATAATCGTGTTGCTAGTGATGTATTAAAAACGGTTGAGCCAGAAGACTTAATTCAATTCGGTTTGATTCCTGAGTTTGTCGGTCGCCTGCCAGTAGTAGCAACATTAAATGAACTTGACGAACAAGCCTTAGTCCAGATTTTAACGGATCCTAAAAATTCACTGACTAAACAATATCAAAAATTATTTGATATGGAAGGCGTTATGATAGAGTTTAGAGATGATGCACTTCATGCCATAGCTAAAAAAGCGATGGAGCGTAAAACAGGTGCTCGTGGTTTAAGATCCATCATTGAAAATGTACTACTAGATACGATGTTTGATTTACCTTCCACTGATAATGTTAGTAAAGTTATTATTGATGAAAACGTCATCAATGGCGAAAATGATCCGATTCTGATCTACGAAGATAAACTAACCGAGCTTACGTCCGCCGAGAGTTAATCTTGTCTTTAATCGCTCTTTAGACATACCAAATCAAGCTAATTAAGTTACCTTTTCATTATCAAGCATCAGAATTTCATTCTGGTGCTTGAATTTATGTATATCTCCCCCATATTCTTATTCAAGATTAATTCAATAGTTCGATGGCGTGCTTTTTACCGTTATTTGAAAGAGGTTTGACTAGATGGAAAATGAAATAACAACCCAAAGTATAGACAATAACTCAGAGGTTGTTCCTGTATTACCTCTTCGCGATGTCGTTGTTTATCCGCATATGGTGATCCCATTGTTTGTTGGGCGCGATAAATCGATTCAGGCATTAGAAGCCGCTACAGAACAAAACACGTCTATTTTTCTTGTGGCACAAAAAGATTCAGGAGAAGATGTTCCGACTGCTGATTCTCTCTATGAAACAGGTACACTTGCCAATATCCTGCAACTGCTAAAACTTCCTGATGGTACCGTTAAAGTGCTTGTCGAAGGAATGAGCCGAGCTAAAGTACTAAACTATGACGATAGCGATGAATATATTAAAGCGGAAATAAGCACTTTTGATAGTGAAGCTTCAGATGAACGGGAACGCGATGTATTAATGCGGACCTTATTAAACCAGTTTGAACAATACATTAAATTAAATAAAAAAATACCACCAGAAGTGATAGCTTCACTTGCAGGTATTGAAGATGCCGCCAGAATGGCTGACACTATAGCGGCGCATATGACGCTTAAGCTCGAGGATAAGCAGCAATTATTAGAACAGAGTGATGTAGGCGCACGGATGGAAAAATTGATGGCTTTCCTTGAGTCAGAAATTGATATCCAGCAGATTGAAAAACGAATCCGCAGTCGTGTTAAGAAACAAATGGAAAAAAGCCAACGCGAATATTACCTTAATGAACAAATGAAAGCGGTTCAGAAAGAATTAGGTGAAATCGACGAGACATCTAATGAGTTAGATGAATTAGCCGCCAAGATTACGGCTACTACGATGACGCCAGAGGCCAAAGATAAAGCAGAGTCAGAGCTTAAAAAACTTAAAATGATGTCTCCGATGTCATCTGAAGCGACTGTAGTGAGAAATTACATTGAATATTTAGTCGATGTTCCATGGAAAAAACGTTCGCGTATCGCACTAGATCTCGATCGTGCACAAAAGGTTTTAGATGAAGATCATTTCGGTTTAGAAAAGGTCAAAGAACGAATTTTAGAATATCTCGCAGTGCAAGCGCGAGTTAAAAAATTAAAAGGTCCAATCTTATGCTTAGTAGGCCCTCCTGGTGTAGGTAAAACATCAGTGGCTCAATCTATTGCTCGTGCTACTAATCGAAAATATACTCGAATGGCCTTAGGTGGAATGCGTGATGAAGCAGAAATTCGTGGTCACCGACGTACCTATATTGGTTCAATGCCTGGTAAAGTGATTACTAATATCACAAAAGTTGGCGTAAAAAACCCACTGTTTTTGTTTGATGAAATTGATAAAATGGCGCAAGATTTTAGAGGCGATCCTGCATCTGCTTTACTCGAAGTCCTAGATCCTGAGCAGAATTCAACATTTTCAGATCATTACTTAGAAGTCGAGTATGACTTGTCTGACGTGATGTTTGTTTGTACGGCTAATACCTTGAATATTCCTGATGCATTACGCGACCGGATGGAGATTATTAGACTAGATGGTTACACTGAGGACGAAAAGCTTAATATTGCTACCCAATATCTATTGTCAAAAGCAATGAAAGATAACGGTTTGAAGGTAGATGAAGCTGAAATAACGTCGGGTGCTATCTTAGAAATTATTCGCCGTTATACTCGTGAAGCAGGTGTACGTAACCTACAGCGTGAAATTTCTAAAATTTGTCGCAAACTAGTTAAGCAAATCTTACAAGATAAGCCGACTGAAAAAATTATGGTTACGCCAGATAATCTAGAAGACTACCTTGGTGTTTATCATTATCAATATGGCACCGCTGAAGAGGCCGATCAAGTCGGCCAGGTCACAGGTCTAGCATGGACTGAAGTGGGGGGAGAGTTACTCACCATAGAAACGGCTGTTATGCCCGGTAAAGGCAAGGCGGCTTATACCGGTAAATTAGGTGATGTGATGCAAGAGTCTATTCAGGCTGCAACAACTGTTGTACGTTCTCGCTCGGCTGATTGGAATATAGCAACAGATTTTATGCAGACCCACGATATTCATATTCATGTTCCTGAAGGCGCCACACCAAAAGATGGCCCTAGTGCAGGGGTTGGTATGTGTACAGCTATTGTTTCTGCCATCACAGGTATTCCGGTTAAGGCTAATGTGGCGATGACTGGGGAAATCACTTTGCGCGGTGAAGTGCTGGCAATTGGTGGTTTAAAAGAAAAGTTATTAGCAGCACATCGTGGTGGAATTAATACGGTTATAATTCCGCATGATAATGTTAAAGATCTTAAAGAAATCCCGAATAATATTAAAGATAGTCTAACTATCGTACCTGTCCGCTGGATAACTGAAGTGTTGGCAGTCGCATTGCAATCAATGCCTGGTGATGCAAGCAGCGCTGAAACGGTTCTCAGTACTGATAATAAAAATTATCATGAGGACAAGATTGAAAATCGTCATTAAATAGCAAGGGGAAGAGGGTATGACAACAGTACAACTCCAGCGGATTATTGGTGTCGCTTTGTTATTTAGCGTCATCGTTGGTATTGCGATGTTATTAATTCGCAGTGCTGACGATGGTGTGGCTACAGATAATACAGAACAAATTTCGAACCTTGGTTTTGACTCTCATACTACTGAAATCACACAACCCTACGTAACAGAAACTAGAATTAATTTGGAACCAGTTCCAGCTGAACAGCATTCTGAAGAATTGATACTTGAACAAGCAGTAATAGAACCGAATGCTATTCCAGCTCCAGCTCCAGCTCCAGCTCCAGCTCCAGCTCCAGCTCCAGCTCCAGCTCCAGCTCCAGCTAAGGAAGT
>Ga0209390_10002229_pt1 | contig 34656 bp, 30 predicted proteins | sample BON01_FD_187212 | JGI IMG/M metagenome (GOLD analysis project Ga0209390, IMG submission 187212) | Freshwater microbial communities from Lake Bonney liftoff mats and glacier meltwater in Antarctica - BON-01 (SPAdes) (version 2) | ecosystem: Environmental > Aquatic > Freshwater > Ice > Glacier...
TACCACCATCACTGACCGTAGAGCGCTCGATAACACGATCTACTCTGACGTTGCCCTCGGTATCACTGGTCGTGGAGGTCTGCTCGCGACTCTCACCTCCCAGAATTGCGCCGTCAAACCCAGCTTGTAACATGCGCTGGCCCTCGGTGGGGTTAGTGGCTGCCTGGACCGCTCGGGCAATAACATCAGCCCCCCCTGAATTCACTTCAACGTAGGTATTGGCAGCAGCATCAAGGAGGCTGGGCATTTTTGAGTGCCTCATGAGAGCAATGAAAAGGTCCCGCGAATTCAACGCAGCCAGTCTGCCACCCTGTATAAAAAATAAGAGGATGTATATTTCAGTACCAAGACAAAAGTCATACTGTTTTTTTGTATTGATATTATATTGACTATTTTTTCACTGGAAAAATTTCAGAGGTCCTTCGATACCTCTGGTACCTAAAAAATTATCTAAAAAATAGTATTGAAATAAAATATTACTCACATTAGGATTGCCGCTGTCGACCCACGCGAGACTCGTCAAAATTTCCTTGTTCATAAATTTGGGGTTCCTGGCAAATTTCCTTGCATTTCCGGCATCCTTGTACAAGAGCACAGCTGCAACGTCCACCATCACAAACCAACCACCAATGTCTTGGCCGTTTTCGTCAACTTCTCCTTCTTCAATCTGGCGCAATTCCAAGCCATCCAAGCAACTATCTGGGAGGTTTTGGAGCGCAGGAATCGTCTTGAGCACGGAGGCAGAGACTGTACGCATGCGAATTTTGGCAGCTATGGAGGAACTCATGACAGGCATTGCAATTGGAGGCATATTGACGTTCTGGGCTGCGTCAGAACGTGCTGCCCCCGAAGCAGCACACATTGCAACTCCAGAAGCGGCGGATACTGTAATCTTTGGCATAGCGAGCCCCTGTGCAACTTCAGAAGAGACGGCCACTTGAACCTGATGAATAACGTCAGAAGCAGCAACAGACAATGCATCCTGGACGGCGTCAGAAGCGACAGCAACCTCAGCCTCAATCGGAGGCAAAATATCATCCTTGTCGATGGTGCACACGCCGATGCGATGGAGGAACTTGATGGCATCAGGGAATGCCATGAGAATGACCGATTTGCCGCGCAACATGATCAAGTTGTCGTCGATTTCGAGGCTGTCGAGATCATTGAGCATGGCATCCTTGTTCTCAACCATCTTGAGGATGGCACCATGGGCCTCGGAAACCAGACTGTACTTGCCCGAAACCACCATGAGGTCGGGTGCTGAAACTTTTTCGTCGCGCTCGCGGAATCCGACACTAAGATGGCTATTCATCGCGAATTCCGGGAACTGGGTGATTTCGCAAAGTTTTTTCGAAACCATGGAGTTGCACTTGGACGGAGCCACGGGAAACTTGGGGGGCGGCATCATCTGTGGGCTCGTTGCACCGTTGGCAATGTCACCACCACTGACGGCGTTGTTGGGCACGCGTGGGACGGGGGCAATTTCCACGGTGGCATCGACGGCTTTGGCTACTTTGGCTACAGGTTCAGGCTCTGCGATGGCGAGTGGCTTGATTTTACTGACCGTGCCCTGCGTCTTCTCCCGCTTCTTCAGCCTCTTGAAGAGCCTAACGAGGTCCTTGCCAGACGTCATGGGAATTTTTCTGCCCTGCACAACAGGAAACATGAGGAAGTCAGCATGGGATGCAAATACACTGATTTTTGAGCGTTTTGCCCGCAAGATTCACTTGACAACGCACACACCTTATTGCCGACCTCGACATAGACGAGACTTGGGGCATTCTTGGTGTTGAGGAAAGACGTATCGTTGAGCAACTCGCGAAGTTGGCCTTTTTTCATGTTTTTCGTGGCCCGGATGGCGCAAACGAAAGAGATGTAGTTGCTGGCATCAGCGCCTCCTGCCTCGATGCCCTTGTCAAAGCTCTTCACCATTTTGTCCGAAAATGTGTGCAAGTCTTCAAAGCCACGCTGCTCGTTGAGCATTTTGGCCTCGTAATAGCAGCCGACCTTGAGCCCGCGGATGAGCCAGTCGTGCATATTTGCGGGGAATGTGTGATGTGTCGACAAAACACCTGAAAACGCGTTTTATAGGCCCAAATCCCCGATATTTCCGGAAATAGCACCATAGGCCCCGTTGCTTGGCAGGGGCCGCTGTTGACAGGAAAATGACGATTTGGACGTGGATTGGGGGTGGTAGCGCAACAGGAAACAGCGTGCGACCATTGTGTTTTTACCAATAAAGACTCGCAACGTGTTTTTCCGGGGTGTTGTGATTTTTGATTTTCAAGCCGACTGACCGCCGTGCTCGGAAGCTGTGGTGCGAAGCATTTACAAAGAGAATTTGTAGGTGGTCAGAAGACAATATTTCAGAAGACAAGTATCTTCTGAGATCCCATTTTTACACACCAATAAAGACCCGCAACGTGTTTTTTCCGGGGGTTTGTGATTTTCAAGCCGACCTACCGCCGTGCTCGGAAGCTGTAGTGCGAAGCATTTACACAGACCTGCGTATATATGTATACATGTTGCCGAAAAACACGCCGCAATCATACGCACGCCCCGGTGATGAATTCGAATTGCTGGCATACGCGCTGTGCGCAAAGTAAGGAAGAAAACCACATTCTCTATGCGTCGTGTGGCGGCCAGAGCAATGGGGACAAAAACAACGAGCACCGTTTTTCAGGGAATCTTTTTGACCAGCATACGTGTGCGCTGTGTCGAGAGAGCAAGAGCTGTGTGTTAATGCATGTGTGTGAGGAGCTCCGACCCGATCCGTCGTGCGACCGATTATGCGGGAATTGCATAGTGCGGGGTCTGTTGACGACTCCAGAGCATCTGACGGCGTTTTGTCCTCAACGGCATGTGACGCCAGTGGTTACCGGGCTGCTTGCAATGACTCTGCTGGAGGAAATCCAAAACATTGTTTGCACGATTGATGCAGATTGCCTGCTTGCTGGCAAGTGGACGTGGTCGTTTGAGTTTGAGAAACGAATTGATTTCCGCGTTGTACGCAGTGCTCCGAAAAAGGGGACCCGTGTGCCAAAAGGCGCAAACGAGAGTGATAGCGACAAAGACGACGGCGATTCTGGAGAAGATAACGATGATGGATTTAATAATGGAGATGGGGTGGCAAGAGTGTCCACTACAAGCGCAGTTCCCTTGGGCGAGAGGCGTATACAGCCCGGACGGGCGGCGAAGGATGCCACGGCAATCCGGAAATTAGCGGTAGCCAAGAGACTGTTCCCTGTCCGAAAAGAGCTTATAGCCAAGAAGAAAGCCGCGCAGCCGAAGCAAGCCGCGCAGCCGAAGAAAATACCGACAGCTCCGCCGAAAGACCCAGTGCCGGCTCCAAGGAAAAACAATGCTGCAAAAAATCCGTCGCCGCCGAGAGTAATGATCAACCGGGCCAAACTAGCCAAAAAGCCCCAAAAACGGACGGCGCGCATGCGCTTTAACCATCTCGATCTGCTGGTCAAAGTGAAGCGCGACAACGTGTGTTTTTTCTACGTTATTGGTGAGAAATGCAACGTTTTTGTCTGTTGTTTGCCGCAGGTTCCGATCCACAAAATTCACACCAGTCACAAATGTCACCACACGCACGTTCTGACCTTTGTGGGGCATGAATGCAGTCGAAAACGAAATGTCACAGGGGGTTTCTTTGAAGGAGCAGATCAAGAAACGCTGGATGTACCAATTCTGCAAAGACAATCTGCCAGCGGCAAACCTGGTCGAAGCGCGTCCAGTATCACCCATGCGTACTGCGAACGCGCCTGGCGGCGGCGACAAAGAAGATGTCGAGATTAGTGTGCACACGCAAGAAAACACGGGGAAAACTGGCAAAAACAGTGCGGACAAAGACGCAAGTGAAACAGATAGCAATACGGACACGGAGAAGGTTGACACAGATGCGAGCGACGATGAGGCAGATAGCACGGGTGGAGGTGCAAAAATCGACCCCGGTGGGGCCAATGCGTTTGATTCTGAAACGATTGTAGAAGACAAGGAAGACCAGAGCATCCGGGTGTGTATTGGTTATGAGTTTTCGAAGCTGCAGGGACCAGCGCCATCCACCTACAAGAAAATGACGGCAGCAACCCGTAACAGCCGACGTGAAAAAAGTGTGCTGCGCGTTAACACGCTGAACCACCGACTGGCCACTGTATTGTCGGCAGCCACCCGACAAACCTGCCTGTTAGACTATGCAGCCATATGCAACTATTTGCTGTTGTATGTGGAGGGCATCACACGGGTGTTTACACACAGAGTCCACTCGCATCGCAACATTTTCAAAATCGACACTGTAGTGTGGCAGGCTTCGCAAAGCGCGCAAGAGCTGGAAGATTTTGATGCACACGGACAGATCAAGAGCATTGAAAATTCCTCGAGAGAAATCACCACGGAGATGTATAGCGACGTTGGACACCAGTGGATTCGTCGGCAGTATAGCATGGTGGAGGACCCGAAGACGGTATGGATGCGGCAAAACGCCCTGTGCGCCTACTGCGATGTGGTCACAACGCCACCGGATGGCGAGGGGGTGGGAACGTGCTGTCTGGACACCATGAACACAGTTGTAGCTCTGTCGGATGCCACTAAACTGCGGAGGATGAAGCAGGAGGCCAATACAGAGCCGGGGTGTCTGCTTTTTGACCGTATTCTGCACCCCAACCGCAGCGTTTTTGTGTGCACGGGGTGTGCCCAGGCGTACGGCAACATCACCGGAGGCACCCGAGCTGGGTTTTCGCACTCTGATCTCCCGCAATTCCCCACCTGTATGGACAATGACCATCTGTTTTGCTATTTTTCCGCGTGCTCGGGACTGCTTGGCGTGTTTTCAGTTTTTGTGTGTGTGCTTGATATTCTGTGTGCCGACCAGTCCCGTGTTCTGAACGACGAGCCGTTTGTCACAATCATGGCGTATGCTACAAATATCCGCGATTCCGAGCTTGTCTATGTCAATGTTGCGGTGTCGCGCTTCAGCCCCCTGTCTCTGCAGCAGTTCCGCACGGGGTTCACGGTGCACAACTCCAACTTCCGAAACACAGAACTCCAGAGCGTGCGTGAAACAGCGACACTGGCGACGGACAGCTTCACTTCATCGCGGTGCCACATTTTCTCCTGTATATACGAGCACCGTCCTCGGGACTACGTGGATTTCCTGAATATCACGCACAAGAGTGCTTTTGCGGGGCGTTTGTTTGTGCACCTCTGCAAATGCATGGTCACGAGCACGATGCATGTGCGCGCGGCAGACTCGGGCGAGGCCCTGTGGATGCTTCTGAGCGGGCGAACGCACGACACGTTCCGGAGACAGACCATATTGTCGCCAGATGACCATTTTTTTGACGGCAGTGGCATCATTTCCAACAGCTTCCGCGAGCGGTCGGTGCTTGTGTCACGCCGGCAGATCCGTTTGTCCAATGCCAAGCACCCAGAAATGCCGCAACAGGGGATGTCAAACTTGGAGATTGAGCATTATTCCAGTGTGCCGATTATCGACAGCATCGTGCTGCTGCAGTCGTTTTGGCCCGATAATTTGCTCACATTGCGGCAAAACAAGACACACTACCATCTGTATCGACTCGTGGCTGTGTATGAGATGGAGAGCCGCTGCACACACTGGCTCGATACGGCAAACTGGAACCATGTGAAAAACATGCCCATCGTAGACGCGACTGTCTTGCAGTGGCACTCGACCTTTCTGGCACACACGCACATCGACCTGCACCGGCAGCAATCCTTCAGTTTTGTCCATCTCAAAACCAGACTCGAGTCCGATGTCCCAGACAATACAACACAACACACATCGGCCCTGTGCACGGCACGATTTGTGTGTTTTTACCAGCGGCTGACCCCGAATCGCGGACTGTACAATGCTGCTCCGATTACACTCAGCTCGCCGCTTGCTCGCAACCGCTGCAAACTATTTCGGGCAATGTTTGGACAGGATGCTGCCACCAACCCCATTGTGCGTATGTCCAAGCGGGCCGCGCACAGCATTTCGGAGTCTCCGGAACGGGTCTTCCACGCCGCTACCCAAGAATACATGCGCATGATGGCAATGGCAGTGCGGTTGCTCGGCAGTATCATTCTGCACGAAATACATGCGAGCTTGCAGGAACACCTTATCGACCCACGAGAGTTCAATTTGTTTTTGTATTTATTCTGGAACAAGTTTGTGATTAGTGAGGGGTTCCATGCGCAATCCGAAAGCATCCGTGCTGGTATGTTGCTGAGACACGCTGTGCTCGATTTCGGCAACATTGACGTACACGCTGCGTTGTCGCGGTTCCGCAGTTATGTGGCCGCACAATGTGAGCACTTGCAGGACACCCGATCGGAAAGCATCCGCCCCGTTTTTGCAGACGCCAAGACACTCTTTGTCAGCTTCGGGCGGATGTTGAAAAGCCAAAGCAAGTGCACCAGTACCGCCCATGCCATCCGAATTCTGAGCTTGTATGAATCGCGAATAGCACTGGATAAAAACGAGCAGGTCTATGCGCTGGGCAATACAAAGCTCATGCTCCACTACCTGTCGCGCGCCCTAGATTTGACGGCCCTCCAGCAATATCTGTCGGATATCCGGGACACGCTGGTGTGATGTTGCCATCACAAACACCTCGCTGTTTGAACAAACACAAACATGTGTCGCCTCTCCGGTTCAAAAACCACCCGATCGCGCGGTCGGTATGTAGAAGCAGCTTTTGCGTCTGCGTGTGTGGGGGCATTGGTGTGTGCAAGTGCGTGTGGGTGTGTGGACTGCATGTGGTATGCTGGAAGACAAAGCATATGTGACTCTGAATAAAAAGCCAAAGGGTCAAACCTATGCACTCCACCGCACAGCAACTGGCACCCCATTGCAGCTGGCTGTGAGCATGGATTCGCAGGTCTTGAGGGACAGAGAGTGCCGAACACCGGCTTGCCACAACTCGACCAAAAACCCTTCACGCGACACATTCGGGGGTCTCTTTGCACCGTTTTGTTGGTTGGGGCTGCTTGCGGTGGCTGCGCGAGTGTATCTCACGCATTCGAGATGAACACATCCGACACACTGGTTGTGGCTGCACACGCACTTGCTGATTTTTTTGTAGTCGCGCCACAGCGAATCCAGAGATGCTGTGTATTCTGCATTGGGTTGGGCCCAATTGCAGCGGCTTGCGCGCCGCAGGTGGACCAAAGCATCGCCGACGTGTCCGAGCACCAAGCACACGTAAGACGAATGCATTGTGACATCAGCTGGCATTTCACCTTTTTCTTCGGATGGTAGGTGATTTTCGTGGGCCTGCCATGCGGCATAGGCTAGCTCTTGTTGGTGGTAACACGACAGCAGGCGTTTTTTGTCTACATTGTGCCACAGGAAAGAATTCCACTCGACTGGATTGGGCCGGAAACGCAACGCGCACTGTCGGATCTGAGCGAATGAGATGATGGCCACATCGAACTTTTGCATTGTGTCACTCGTTCGTGTATTCTTGTTGAACATCATCAGATGTAAGCTGAAATCAAAATCGTCCTCGAATTGCTCGGTCGCGAGCAATGCAACTTGGCGGTTGACCTCCAGCTTAAAATCAGATGCACGTTGGCTTTGTCCGAACGCAGTACACACCACATAGGCCAGCATTATCTCGATGACCTGTTTTTTCAAGAGCTCGTGCTTGAGGCGTGGGGCTGTCGCAGAGTCACCCTGAGTGCGTGCAACCTTGTGCCTTTTACGACGCCATGCCTTGGCGGTATGCGTAATTCCATCCACAATTGCATTGCATGCTTGCACTCGAGCCTTGATTTCGAGTTTGTTGTCCGCGGGCATGTCCAGTGCAGCCGTGTATTTCTGCATTGACATTTCATAATGCGCGTGCAAAACTCCGCCGATGTCGGTCTCATGCACGGGAAAATCGCACTCGTCGATCGCTGCATTAGTAAACAAACGATTTATCCTTTGATGCTGCTGATACGAGGCGCAAACGTAGCTTTCGTGTCTGATCTTGTCCCTCGTCTGGCACTGCACGCTACAATAGTGCGTCACTCTGCATTGGCCGCATTTCTGCATTTTTTCGCCCGTTTTCTTACAGAAGGCACATTGTCGCATCTCGGACTGCATGCCTGCAGCTTCTCCCGTCTCGTCTTTGTGTTTCGTGCTGGTCGTCTTGTTTTCTCAGTTGCCGCAAGCCGTTCTAATCCGAGAGTGTTTATGAAGCAGTAAACTCGGTCTTTTTGGGGCGTACCGGGGCGTTCCGGGGCGTAAAAACAGGCGATAGGCAATTCGCGTCCAACCTCAAAATACGGCCAATTCCCACCATTTGTACCGCAAAATACGCCTTTCTTGGCAGAGTCTCCACACATACAGACCCCAATCGAAAATGGTCCTGAAAATCCGATCTGGCCAAATCTCAGCATGGACCGGGGCCTCGCGAACTCCAGGTTCGCGACATTCTGACCTGGGCCTCGCGAACTCCAGGTTCGCGACATTCTGACCTGGGCCTCGCGAACCTGGAGTTCGCGACATTCGCGTTGAAACACGGTTGCGTTTGCACAAAATTCGCCATGGCAGGTTCGCGTCCGATGGGTCCGTGGCTTCCTGTGCGAAAACACCTTATTATGCGGGACACCTCGAAACGCATGCAGTGTTTTCTTAAAAAAGTGAAACATCAACACTGTCAACCTTTTGTTTTGCCACAGTTTGCAAGAGTTTGCGTGTGGCAAGGAGAACAATTATGCAATCTGAAGACAGCCTTTACAATGTGCCGAATAGTGATGATGCTGAACAATGTGACGAGGAAGAACGGCATGACGAACTTGTCGAACACGAAGATCAAGACTATATACAAGGACGCGATGCCCAAGACACGGTGCCTCCAGCGGACGACAGGAAAATGTCCGGTACTTTGGATATGCACTGCGTTGAAATCGAGCAGTGCCAGGTGCGCCCTGGCTGTCTGCGAACTTTGATGATGCAGGTTGGAGCTTGTGACGAAACCAAGCGATTCGACGTGGTGGAGCAAACAGCGACAGAAGACGGTCTCGCGTATGTATCCACGGTATTTTCGGACATCCAGAAAGCGCTTGACTTTCTTCGCGACTACAAAAACAGCGACACTGCCAAATCCAAACGCAAGCACAGCGAGATAGACTCCAAAAAAGCAGAACAGTCCACAAACAAGGTTGCCCGTGCAACGACAAAGAGGTGTTTGATTATGAACACGCTCCGCCCAATTTGCCGCAAAAACACCAATACACACACCAACTCGCCAGTATGCTTGCAATCATAATCTTGAGAGACGCCATGCACTTGACTCTTTTGGCACCATCCTCCACGCTAAACAGGGGTGCGGATGATCACATGCAAAAGAAAAACGCTGCGGCCTGCCAGCGGGGACAGGTGGTCGAGTGGTTTGCGGACAAAGGATACGGCTTCATTAAACCCGATCTGCCTGGCGGCAACAACGTGTTTGTTCATATTTCGCAAGTGGCCCAAAAAACTCAGATTGCACGCGGCTGTCCTGTGTCATACAGCGCGAAATTTGACCCAATCAAGAAAAGTGAGACAGCATCGTACGTCGAAGTGATAGTCGAAAGAACTAAAGCCTACCGACAGAGCCAGTCCGAACACACCCACTATGAAAACAGCGACAAGCGTGCACATGGCCACCGCGATAAAGCCTACAATTCCTACGAGACAAACACAGAAACTGCAGGTTTCCCTCCACACTGCACAAATCCATATAAACAACAGCACGTGTTGTTTTCATGTTCCATATGTCGGACTTTGAGAAATGCACAGTACTATCTGACGCAGACACAATGACCTCCACAATCAGCGCGTTTGTGTAATAATTCTTGCGCGTCTGTGGAGTACATTGCTGTGCTCACTCGCATAGCGTTTCCGTATCTGCGCAGAATTCGTGCGCTATGACCTCGCTCCGCGCTACGGACAAGACTATGAAGCAGCAGGTTTTTTTGATGGGTACTATGCCACCCAGCGCGAGCCCCAGCGTCGTCGGATCGACATGCACGACGACTCTCGAAACCGTGCAGATGCACTAGGCATGGACCATGCGAATCCTCAGTGTAAGTTTTATCACAATGAGCTAATGTCGTGAACCTATGCTGAATTTGTTGATTTGTGTTTTTTTGTGTCGAATAACGCGCATGAACAAGTCCACAGATACTCACTTGCTACACTGCCTATTTTGGAGATGTGCATTTGCATACAAGCCCAGGCGAATGATAGAAAGTGTCCACCAAGTCTCTGTTCCATCCCATGCATTTGACAAATAACCCGAAAAGTTGTGGTTCCAAGGGCGGTTCAGCTCAACTTTCAAACCCAATCTATTGTCTCAGCTTGCTTGCTGTGGTACATGTGCACACTTATTTGCTTGTGGCCGATGCGGATGCTGCACACACGAAATCACAGACAGGCGCCGCCGTTTCGGCGAATGAGGAGATGCTTGCCACAAGCCGGTACAACTCAAAGCACGTCCTGCGACCTGGACGTGTATCGGCCGATTTTGAGAGTCAAAGTGGATGGATCTGTTGTCCTACTTGCACATGTTAGGGCGATTTGTCCACTTGCACCAGATAGCGGGCTATGGATGTCCTGACAAGGCATAGATGAAACAGAGAAGGCCTGGAAAAAGCGTGTGGCGCATATGTATGTTTTGGCATTCAACATCGCGAAAAGTCAAAGATGGGAAACACTATGCACTTGACTTGTTGTCTTTACTTTTAATAAACCTCTACTGTGTAGCCTGTGGATCGTTCCGGATTTTTGTGTTTGTGGGCATGAATCTCGCTATTTTACGTGTTCCCTACTGCTGTACGCCGCACACACATTTTGGATATGTTCGGCTATGCGAGGGGCAATTTGGTCTGATGTTTTAGAATGGGGTTGCGGTAGAAGTCGTCTGGCAATTCTCTCAAATGGCACGTGTATTCTTCGTATTTGTAGGTGCTGACATGCTTTGCTGGTTCACATGGACACAACCCATATTTGTCGATTTTTGAGGCGATCACGTTGGATCTTTTTTTCTTGTCCTTATCATCCACACAAATGCCCATGTTCTCTCCCAGGACTAAATGAATACAGTTGTACACTGACATAAGATGATACCGGTCCAGATCGTCCATCTTCTCCCACCCGTCTTTGTCATAATCTTCGGTGGGAATGTTTGTGTGGATCATTGCGAGCACATAGCGTGACAGGTCCGAAAGCCGTAGCTGTGACAGGAACATGAGGTTGTAAAGCACATTCCGAGTCGAATATTGCACCAGGTTCATCGCAGTACTGTGCAGAAAGCGAGTGTTCACATCTTTTTGGGGTGGGGGCGACTCTGTGTACCCAAATTTTCCGAAATAAATATGCATGGAGGGATCAATCCAAAAAACCTCACAACGATTCGCGTAGAAGTTTCCACACTCGTGATTCTGCAGAGACACACACGGTTCGAGACTGGTGCCAGGAAAAGGTGGGACCACATCCCCGTCCAGAACTCGTTTGCAGTCGTCTGCTTCCGCCATTCTGCGTGCCGTCTCGAATGTGCGAGCAGCGAGTGCTGTCTTATATAGTTTGCAGCTCTTCTTCGCAAGAGGCATAGACGGGGTGCTTCGTGGAGTATAACGTGTTTCCACCGCGTACAGGTGGATTTCGGCTGTCGGGCTTGGCGAATGGCCCGTTTGTGCAACCTCGTTTCGTCGGGTGAGTGGTCGGCGTGCGGTGCGAATTTGGACACTTTCGGTCGTTTCTGCGACTGTGTGCAACAATGGTCGGAAGAGATGTCTGGCTTCGTATGAAACCCGGTGTCACGACAGGATTTGTAGCTGGGGATCTCTGTTTTTTGAAGCAGCCGGGGTACTATATTAATTCCCTCGTTGTATAAAAATAGACCACATGACTGACTACCCACAGCTGCACCGCCAGAGGTGACGACATCAGCAAGCGATGCCCATTGTGGCGCTCAGCATATGGTTTGTCAAAATCAAATTCGAACTCAAAAACGCCATCGGCAGGGACAAGGTAAAAGTGGAGTAGAAATGCGCGTCCAGAGGCTATTCTTGGATATAAGCAATGAGACGCTATAAAATACTGGACTCGCGTTGGTCTGGTGAGCATCATCGTTTGATTGTGTGTGATAGTCGGCATGCAGGTCATTGACAATATCGACAACAATGCGGTGGGCGCGACACTGGAGCTTTCTGATTTATACGGGTGCAAAGTCCCGATGTCTGTGAAAATGATTGGGGGCATGCCCAAAAGCAGGACGGTGGAGTTTGCCAGTCTCGAGCATGCGTGGTGCATGCGGAGAATGGTGCACATTCCGCGTGTTGGCTGCCACCGGAGCATTGTTACAGTGTCAAACATGCAACAATCTTTTGTCACGACACAAGAGGATGCCGTGTGTTTTCTGCAGCAGTTTGAGACAAACGGGGTGTTTGCGTCGTGGTCGAGGATCAATGAGTATTATCCGGCGCTCCAGATTACCCACGGGCCCAAGAACTCGCACAATATCGGGCTCATCGTGCGTTTTGTGTGCTCCAACAACCCAAAAGCCAACGCCATCCGCGAACAGATTCGAGGGATCGCCGCCGACCGATGGAAACACGAAGGAGACAAGGTCTCACGAAGCATAGCTTGCTGTTTCTGGCTGCGGCACATACCCAACTGCACTTCGTACGACAAGGGTCTGAGGCATCTCGCCCGCTCAAAGTACCGTAACAATGCTGCGATCTGCAATGTGTTGGTCATGGCGCGTGGCTGGAGGCTGCAAACCAGCTTTGCAGCGTGTCGCATGGTCACATCGACCCGCCGGAAAACAGCCGACATATACATGCTTTTTCTCTCGATCCTGGGGCAGGAGCTCGAGTGGCAGCTGCGCACAGAAATTCTGCTCGCCGTGCTCATGGCGTTTCACCGCCGCCTTGGTCAGCAGTGTTTGATACGGCACATGAGCATCGACATCTTTTTGGCAGTGCTTGTCCCGCTCCTTGACACCAAGCAGAGCAAGAGAATCAAGAAGTATTTCGCCCAAAAGCTGTAGCCCGTAGACAGCACACGTGGAGCCTCTAAGCATTTTTACCTAAAGCGAATGTTAGAGCTTACGAGGGCAGCCGTAAGAACTTGACACAGATACCCTACAGATGACAGTGTGCATACTGTAGCACCCTTCTAGCACCAGTATGCAAACGGGTACGAAATAGATTAATAGAGAAAAGCGTGCTAGGAATCGAACCCAGCAGATTTTGAAATAAACCCCCATTACGCTTGGATTTTAAGTGTTGTCTCACTATACGTCCTACTACCAGACTATGCCAAACTTTTGTAGTTTATGGGCTTGCGGCTGGGCCCCGAGATGCAATGCCGGTGCACATAGCCATGTTTAACCGGGGGACTGTCCACAGCCAATCCCTCGACCTGAACACCACTAAGCAAGCGGTCATGGTCCATCCTGATACGGTCCTTATCCAAGTTCGTCATCCCAATACCACACACCAAACACGGGCCCTTGTTGACAGACTTGTAGACTTTCTTGATACCACGTTGCTTGCCATCCTGTGTCTTCTTTTCAACTACCATCTTTTTTTCCGCCAGCGTCTTTTCCGCCAGTCTTTTTTCCTCGGCTTCTAGGATGTCGAGTGAGCTATCTGCAACTTTGTACAAGTCCACGTGGGTCCCACCGGACGTGTGAATTTCATTGCAGCAGCCACAAAGCATACACGTACCGCTGTTGGCATCATAACACGTGTCACAGTCCCCATTCAAAGTGCCGTCGCAGTCGCCATCACATTCTTCACACCGACAACGCTCCATTCCTGCGCTATCGTATTCGATACGGCACACACCGCCTGTAACTGGGTTCCTGGCGGGACAGTACACACAATCGCATGCAGCTTGGATCGAGGACATGGTATTTTGTTGGACAAGTGTCTAACCAGAGTCGAGACGCGGGCTGAAAACACCCAGTCGAATTTGCTAACACGCTATTTTCGTAATGTGTTACTGATGCACAGAGCCAGACGGATACAAATCGTTCGAATGCCTTTTGACAAACTTATATAGTTTTGGTTGACGAAAGCAGTATGAGGGAAACCAGCACAATGCGGCAACAATGCATATCAAAAATGAATATTAAAACAGTTTATTATTTTCTTTGTAAATGATTGGGGGTTTGTTGTTCTATGGTCGATCTTCACTGTTTTGCACTGTGTGGCTAGGTCACGAAGCACGGCGAGGTTTCGAGTTCTTTTTCCAGTGTTGCAAGCGCCTTTTCGCGATGGGTGAGTGGGGCGGATTTCGCTTCAATCGACACAGGAGAAGGATCGGAGTCGTCTATGTGGAGCGATGCGAGTGCAGCTTCCCTAGTCGTGTACAGACCCTTGCCTGTCGCGTTGCGCCTGCCGCCGATGAAAAATTTGAGTGGCCCTTTACCGTAGGACTGACGTGCTGTGTCCGGAACATGCCAAAAGCAGGGTTTTGTGAGTTGGGTTGCGCTTGACTGTTCAGTGATGGTGTGGTCAGTGTCAATGCCAACAACACCAGGATCCATATCAATATCATTTTCCACAGCTTTATCGTCCATATCGGTGCACGCATTTCGGTATCCACGGCCATCCGCAGATTCGTCGTCTATGCACCTTTCTGGAATCGCCGCGACATCGCAGGTGTGTTGGGTGTCCGACATAGTTTCATACAAAAATGCACTCTCATCGAAACACTGTGAAGTGCTCTTACCGCTTTTTGTCGTGGTGCAGATCAGCGCATCATCGTTTTTGAGTTGTGGATTTTTGGGCACTTCGTTGCTGCTCGCACGGACCCATCGCTTGTTACCATTATCGACAATTGCGGGTTTTAGTGGGGGCACGGCGCTTGCGCGAGCCCAGCGCTTCGAGTATGTTTTTGTTAAATCCGTGGCCAAACTCCCTGAAACGTGCTGGGTGTCATCCTGTGTGGCTGCAAATTCTCTCTTCCGGTCCATTTCTTGTGGCTGCACCGTCAAGCAGTTTTCAGCCGATGCCACGGGTCCCATCTCCAGCACAGGGGCCGTACATTGGGTGATGTCCAGGGACGGAGCAGGTGAACTCTTCTCAATCGGGAGTGCGTCGATGGTGGTACTTGCTTGGTTACTTGCAGGAAGGTGTTGCTCGAGTGCCTCTTTTTTGGCAAGTCGCTTCTTCATGTACACGATTTCCACGGCTTTCATTTCCGTCTCGAGTAGTATCTGGGTGTTTTCCTTCGACGATGGCCATAATCCTTCACCGCTGGCAATGTGTCTCCAATAACTAGTGCCCTTCCTTCTTGAAACGGTCAGCTCCCAGCCAATGCGAGACATGCTTCCTCAACAACAACCCGAAATACACGGGATCGTGTCGGCACACATGTGGGATGTCTTGGTGAGATCGCCACTATTTAAAGGCCCTTTTGCGACCAAAATTCTATTTCCGGCAAAAACACCCTACTCCTGCCGACCACCCACCCACATACCCGCGTGTCCGACGTTGGTCCGGGTGTATCCCGGCCTTGGCATATGTTACTTGGAGCGTTATTTTCTCTTACAAGTCGTAATGTCACATTCGGAATCGGTGAAACTATCACATTCTTCTAACCCCGCGACAATGTTGTCGCCGCATATGGTACTGCATGCCGGGTCTGCGTAGTAGCCCTCGAGCAGCAGGCACGTGGAGTCTGTACAGCACAACGAGGTTTTTGAGTATTTTGCGGAAGCGTCGCACTGCTCGCCAAAATCGACAAAATTGTTATTGCAGAAGGAGTTTGATGCTTGCACTGAGACCGACAGACAGTGTGCATCTTTTGTGGCTGTACACGCAACGCGAGTAACTTTGTCGGCGCAGTCCAAATTGTCCAACGGCGTGCATCTGACGCACTCTTGGGTCTGTACGCTGCGGAATTCCATACCAAGCATACAATATCGGCATAGGAGCGGGGCCTGTAGCATGCTGTACGATGGCACCTGGAGCGTCCCTGGCACCATGAGGCTGTGTGGATTGTAATGTGAGTATACGCACGAGCATTTTCACACACCACCACACAAGAGCACCAATAAAAAATGACTGCAATGCACGAAGTCAACGCAATGGACCGTGGCACCGCACGGCCAATCTACACAACAAGTGCCTGAAATAGCAAACCCACAAAAGCTCGGCATTTCGAACTAGTTTATTTATGTTGGTTGCAATCTGTGTTCCACAGAAAACCCCAACACAATTCTATCTACCATTCAATCCATCAACATGTACTTGGTGTACAACACGATGTTGAAACCATCTCTTGTGGTGTTCATCTGGACTATGACGCTGCTGCTTGTTCCCGCTACGTGCTGTCCTTTTCTTTTAAAACCCACCATTCTTGGTTTCGGTCATGGCATCATGATGGGGGGACTGCACATTATGATTGCAAAGAGTGTCCCTGAGAAGAAGGTTGTGCCTGTGAAAAATGGCGAGGGGCACCTCGTGCTTCGCGGTGATGATTTTTCGTGTCCTGGATCGTCTACCTCGTCTATCTCGCCCACATTGTCGAATTCCAAGAACTTCAAGTAACTATAGTTATCAAATAAAAATTCAAACTCTCCGTGTGTGCAAACAGAAGAATGATTGTCATGCAACCTGTGTAAACAAGTGTTTCATCACCCGGACACAGCCTCCATCCCAAAACAGACAGAGTAGTGTGGACAAGAAAGACCTGATCGAATCCGCACAGTCTCCCAGCGCGTTTGTGATTGGTGCCTCTCGGAGATTGATGATGCCCAGGCGTGCCGCAATGCGTGTCCGGCTGTTGGCCGTCAGGACCCGCTGCGCAAAATTAGAAGGGTCGGCCGGCCACAACACGGCAATGGCGTTTGTGGCCGGTATTGTGTGCAGAATGGTATGCATGATCAATGTTTGGTAGGTGTGGCCCATGATTTCTGCCACGCTGTCGTAAAAGAGGCGAATATTGACATCCTGGATGACATTGGCACTAGGAACCTCGGCCCGGAAATTCGCCGGAAAAATCGACGAAATGTGCAGGGCGAACGCCTCTCGCGCCTGGTCGAGTAGACTCAGTGGTTGACGGAATGCCGTGGTCTTGATATTGTCTGCACAACACCATGACTTGTCAAAAAAGCACACCGCCAGACCATTGCCATGTGTCTTGCAGGTGCGACAGTGTGTGGTGGCAAAAACAACACAAATCAGCAAGTCACACCTATGGTTGTCATGCGATCCATCGGCATATAGCACACTGAGATGTCGACGTTGTTGCCGTAAATGTCGTTTGCGATTTGCTGCACAGTGTCACAAAAAATGTAGCGCAGAACCGAGACATACATGGTGGGATTTTGCAGCGAACCCGCCCGTATTATCGCCCAAATCGCGTCGATCCGCGACATGGCGAGCAGAATCGCCACCGAAAACTCGGCCGACAGTGTAACACTAAACTGGATCCGTCCGAGAGACGACACCACGTCCACCGACGCAAGTCTGTGGTTGAAGATGCGGTCGAGCCCTGCAATCAGCTCTTGTTTTCGGACACGGTTGGAAAGTATTACAAAAACAAACGAACAAAGCTCGAGATCAAGCTCGCGACTGGTGTAGATTGGCGTGTACGACGAGAAACAGTCTAACACCCCCCCCTGTAATGCCCGCGGGCTGAGAGCGGATTGTCGTTCCACACTGTATATGCTGGCAACGTTGGTATTGGTGGTCTTGTTTTTGTAGGAATGGTTGGTGTGGGATTGTGGGTCGATTTGCTGGCTGTCCTCGTTTTTTTCGACAACGACAGCAGCAACAGGGCACTGCAGGCATCCCCGCTCGTTGGTTTGTCCAATCGCAGGACCAAACGTACCATACGGACATGCAACCGGTCCTGTGTCCGTCTGACCCGCCGTGCAATAGTGGCCTACCGGGCAAATGGCACATTCCATGGCACCAGTGTTATCGCCAGACAACACGCTCGTTGGGTAAAATCCCGAAACACACGAACACAGTGGTGATTGCCGTTTCGTGGTGAACAGCATCGACTGTATCGACACAAACATATTGAGCGGACACGGTGTGCATGCGCCATTGGATCCTGTCTCGTAGTGCGAGCTTGGACACAAGCATTGCAGGGCAAATGGAGGCACTGGGCTGGCCATCAGGTTCCGGTCCGATTGCTGGCAAAAACACCCTGCTTCGCTTGGTGTTCCGGGGTGCGAGGTGGTTGAGTATGGGCACTTGTGAATTGTGGGCAATACCTTGGTGTTCCGTTCCTGTGGGCAGTAAAACCCTGCAGGACACGCGATGCACTGCATTGCACCAAGCTGTGTGGCCATTGCGTCATAGAATCCAGCCTCGCATACGCATGCATCGTTTTTCTGATTGACAATTTGCTTGTATCGTATGCATTGGCCCACGGCACCCCGCAACGCGGTGGAGCACATCTCGTCTCGTGTGCAAGGCTCGCACACCACCGTATCGAGCACGGTCTTGGATTTGAATCCACCAGCACACACGCATTGTGTCTTGGAAACGCTTCCCGTGCCGTAGGTGGTGGTCGACGCAGGGCACTGTACAAGTTCTTTCCGCACGCTGTCGGTGAAATATCCAATGGGAACCTCGCGACACTGCGCTGCCCCAGAAACATTGTGCTGGAAAAATCCCTCCTGGCACTCGCAGAGCGCATAACTGTGAGCTTTTGGCACATTCGTGCCCATATGCTGCGGGCATTCATACTGCACCGAATCAGAGCAATAAAAAGGGCGTGCGCACGGCTGGCACGCAACCGGCGCGGAATTGGTCGCAGCGACTCTGTAATACCCGGGTTTACACACACAGGTTAAGGAATCCACCGCACCTTTTACTCCCGCGGTCCATGAGTTTAGGGGACATGCATGTCCTTGTCCGTGAAAACAGTACTCATTTGCGCCACACAAGACACAGTGAGACCTGTACAATTTGTAACCAGCAGAACATTTCGATGCGTTGGAGGCCGCTGCATATTCAGAGACACACGACTCCAGCAAAGAGCACTCGACACAAGCCCCGTCTCCTTGTTTTTTCCGCTCCGCTGGTTCTAGCTTGTATCCTGGCCGGCAAACGCACTGGAAAAACGAGTCAGCGCTGGCCTGTGTCCCATGCAAACACGTTTTGAACTCTAGTTTCACGATTTCCAACACTATACCGTTTGTGTGTTGTGCGAGCACCGACGCCCCGTGAAACAAGCCCTTGTATGCCACTAGCGTGCTCGGCAAAAGCATTACTGTGTTGTAGTCCCACTCCACCCCCGAGACGTGTGTTTGGAAGTGCGGTGTGTGTGGAGATATGGATGGCAAAGTGGCAGGAATGCTTGCAGATGGCTGCCATGTGGCAAAATCCAGCCGGATAATGTCGTTTTGGACGAGTGGGTCTCTGAACGAAATAAACTGGCGAGTACGGTCCATTGACAGCACGGGGGGGTTCTGTGTATCGAGCGGGACGGCGCTCTTGAAGCTAGTAATTGTGATGTCGGCACGCAACAAATCGAAGCGAATCATGTCGTAGTGATTGTCCACAAGAGGATCCTCGTTGCCGGTTCCGAGCAGGAGCTGCTCGGCGGCAACCACCGCACTGTTCCGAGTCTGGCACGCTGCAAATGAATAGTGCGAGGGCACACTCAATGTTGTGTAGAAGACCATGTTTCCAAACTGAAAAAGTTGATTCCAATCCTGTGAATACAATGACAAGTGGTGTGTGTCGGCATGTAGTCTTGTTTCCAACACGCCATGATACACCAGACCCTGCAAAGTATCCATCAACATAACAAGCAAGGTGACAGCCCCGGTTTCGCCCGCCTCCGTGAAATCCACCGAACCCACCAGCAGCACCGTATTGAAAAGTTGCAGGGTTTCTGCGACGGCTGTCGACACCAGCGTCAGGTTCGAAGACACGATGCGAACTCCAGCGACATCGTTCACAAACAAGTGCACCACAATGCTCGACGACGAGCTGTTCAGCACCATGATTGTGTGTGTAATAGCTCCAGCAGGTCGATGTTCCAAACGCAGTTTGGAGTAGCCCGCATCCACCGTCAACTGTGTTTGCTCATGGCTTCTTCCGCCGTTTACGGAGATACTTTGTATTGTGGTATTGGGTAGATCGAGCATGGTCATTTGGCACACGAAACCCTGCGCGGTTCCGGCAACGGGAGTGGCGACAAACGGTACAACGCAAAAGCAATCTGTTGAGTCGATGCTGCGTGTGAAAGACGTAGTGGAACCCGGGGGACACTGCTGCATGCTAACGCCGTCAACACAGTAAAATCCGACGGGACACGAGACACACTTTTGCAGCCCATGATGCATGATTTCGCCCCCCCGGCACTGCACTGTTAGGATTCCGTCTTCACAGAGCGACTCGCGCGGGCACGGCAATCGTATGCCACATGTCTTATCCGTTGGAGTCAGACACGCTCGGCTGTAATAGTCTGGGGTGGAGATTTTAATACAACCAGCTGCAGTCGTATCGTCGTTTCGCGGTGCCTTGTACGACCCAGCCCCGCATTGACAGGCAGTCTCACTATCATGTCCGACGCCGACGGTGTACTGCAGAGCTTGGCACAGATACCGCACTCCTCCCATGCAAAATGAGTTGACAGGACAAATCGTGCATTCACCGTGCTGGGAAAAGGTTGTGATTGTCTGTCTGGGAAACTCGGACTCTGAAAACTCCCCGGGGGCACACAGTGTCAGGAATTTGGTCTCGAGAGGGGTGTAGTCGCACAGGACGCGCCTGAAACAGTCTTTTCTGCACATGGCGGCTGTGTAAAAATGCACGTCGTCAGCGCTCAGACATGCAAGAATAAGCGCCGTAAGGTCGCGGTGTGCATGTCGCAACACGTAGCCCTGCTGGGCTTTGCAATAGGCTGCCTCGATTCCCAGGTCCACCAAACGCTGCATGCCAGTGGCCACCATGGCCCCAGAGGAGGCGCTATGCACGATCAGCTGCGAGTTGGAGGGGCAGTGGAAAAATCGATTGGTGTGTAGCGGACAGAACGCATTGTCTGGACATGCTACGCACTCGCGGTTGCCACCAATGTCGCTTTTGAAGTAGCCCTCGTCACATCGACATTCGTACTCAGAGTTGGAGGGACTGACAACAAACAGCGGTGTTTCGTGTATTTTTGTGCACAGATTGGCCTTGGCCTGTTGTGTGCATGGACTGTCCATAGTCGGGGTTGCTGTGCTCGAAAGGGGGGATAGCACAGCCCATAGACTGTATCGGGTCTGAGCATGCACTTGCTGTCGTGGTTGTTGATAGGTATTTGGCACTAGCCCAGTTTCGGGGTGGCAATAGTCGGTTGGTGTGGCGACACCCGCGTCTGTGATTGCAAACGACGACTGGAAATATGGCGAGGCACGACACTGTGCTTGCTGTGGTCGATTTTGCACGTAGCTCTGGGTCTCGACGTCACCCTGTGCCACCGCAGGAAGCAGTGAAAACACGCACAAAGCCAGTGCGATTCGCCTCATGTGCACGCCATACACAAAAGTCCGTCCTATATACTCGACAATCGCTGTGCATTTTGTTAGTTTGCAATCGGACACAACGTAGAAACGAATAGCTTGGTGCCATCTTTATTCGAAAACACGGTAAACCACGGCAGCGCCGCGATACGCAATCACGGGGCACTAATCTGGTAAATGTCAACATTATGGCAGTGCAGAAACGTTTCGATAAAGTTCTGGATGTAGAAAGCGCAATCCGTCTTCGGGCATTTGAGACAGCCCTGCGTGTCAAAAGCCAAACTCGAGGCGTGTGGTGAAGAACAGTCGCAATCTAGTGTTTTCTTGTTGGTGTCTGCCTTTCTTTTCTTCGAGTGCACCGTCGGGGTTTCTGCAAGCATAAGGTCTCGTAGATACTCATTGTTCATGGCAAACCTACAGACTCGTGCTCTTACTTGCTTACACTGTAGGTAAAAAGTTTTCTTCCACGGCGCGATGCATGTTGTGTGTGAATGCATCTATTTCGAACTACATGTGCTCGACAAATCCTGGACTCTGGACAAATGTACGCATTTCGAAAAGAGCGACAGAGTGTATATTATGACGATTGTAGCAACACTTTCCTGCGTATTATACCCGGACAGACGTGGCAATTTTTTTTTATTAATTTCGTTTACTTTAGCAGATGTGTATTGTCTACTTTATTTACTTCTTTCTTGGGTTTTCAACTGTGGATTCGGGTGGATTCGAGGATTTGAGTGCAGGAAATCCGTCCGGAGTCTTAAGCGCGTGGTCTGGCTTCTTTGATTTTACATTTTGTGCAACCACTTGGGCCGCCGCATTTCCCAAAGTCTGTTTGGTTTTGCCAGCATGTTGTCCAAAAGCACCCAGATCGGCCCTAATGGACGTCAGATGGCCTCCCATTTCCCTGAGGGTGGTCATGAAGTTGTCTCCTCCCGTCACCATCTGCTCTACGAGGTCCACAAAAGTAGACACCTTCTCAAGGAACTGTCGATTCACTTCAACCTTCTCCTCGTTTGCGGCTTTGTGGGTATTATGTAGAGTATCCAGACTTTTCTGGACTTTGGCGGTCTTGCCGACTTCAGTTTGAAGCTCGCTGTTATGTTTGTTCACTTGCGTCGCATGTTTTTCCTTGTGTTTTTCATGCATTGTTTCATTCAGTTTTACGAGCAAACCTGCCGACTTGGACGCCTCGTCTGAAATGCTCGCCTGTTCGAGCACAATTTCAAGTAGCTTCACGTGTAGAGCCTTCATTTCAGCGCCCAAAGCAGGTTGCTCCGATTTCAGCTTCTTCATTAACGTCCATTGTGGGTCCATTTCATTCGGCGTGGCGTTGATTTCCTCGGAAGTGGTCGTGAGCGTAGTGTCGAATTTTCCATGTCGCTCGACATACGTGCCAACAAGCTTTTGCTGAGACTTTGCCCTCTCAAACAGCGATGCAGCTTCGTTCGTCGCGTCGTCCATTCTGGTTGCCAACTCCTCCAGGCTAAGTGCAGCGTCTGCAGCGGCAGACATGATTATACGAATTGGAATGCCAGAACTGGCATGCTTATATAGCCAACGCGACATAACACATGAAGATTTCAACGCTGCTGCAGACGTGCATCGTGGCGTTTCTGGCCGGTATGCATCGAAATATGCTGGCAAAAACCTCAGTTGTCGAGCTGAGGTGTGGCAGGCAGAGTGTCCCCATTCAGCACAATAAGCTTGGGAAAATCGACATAAATGACAGGTATCCATCCATTTCCGTCCGTGTTTTTCACGCGCGTCGAAAACGTAATGTTGGCGTCATCGACGGCAAAGCGGGAGAAATAATGGATGTCTCGGCGCGATCGCACTTGTTCTACCACTTCGATGTTGTCAAACGTGTCGCGGGTTTTTTTGAAGTCAAATGGAGTGTCGTTGCCAAGTTTCCACCAACCAGGCATCACGCCGCGAGCAAAAACCACCTCTGGACGCTTGCCAGAGCACGTGACATTCCTAAAAAACACGCGACACGCCTGCATGATCATAGGCACGTCCTCGACACGGCAGAACTTGATTTCCATCATCGTTCCAGTGCCTTTGGCAAAGGCCCCGAGCGCAATGCCATCCGGAATCGTGTCGCCATCCCCACTTTTTGCCAGAGGTACCACCCCTGTGAAAGTAAAGGGTTTAGGGGGCTGTGTTTGTGTACTTTTGCGGGTAGTGGTGTTGGTTTTGCCACCAGCGTCTTTGCAAACAGGGGGAAACGTATTGCTGGTATCGATTGTGCCGTCGCAGTTGTCGTCTTCCATCATTTGAATTCCCAACACGTACAGAGAATCACTCAGTGGCGACATCGTGCAGTCCGATTTCCACGAATAGCTGGTGTATTGTTTGTATATGTAGCTGTTGATGTGTTTGTGGAGGGCATCCTTGTGCGCCCCAACGATCGCCAATTCCCTTGAAATCCGACCTGTGAGCACAGGGTCCACTTTGCTGCATTTTACAATCATTTTGCGCGGTTCCGTCGTGTCTGCGCTGTGCTCGTAGACGTGCAAGGTCAACATACCGATGCGGTTCTCGCGTTTTTTTGGATGCTGTTCGGTGGAAAATGTCACACCGCCGCCTATGCCTACGTCGGAAGTCGACGCTTGTGAAAAATAGGCCATGTAGTGTTATGGGGCTATGGGCAGGCTTGTGCGGTTATAGTTCTTCCAACGGGCAATTATGTACACGGAAACGGTGTTCTATTTCTGATGCGCGTATTGCCTGTTTCCATGGCTGGTGGGGCCGTTCCAAAAACTAGTATGCTTGGTATTAAAAGGGTATATAAGTGTAACGTGTGGGCATTATCCGTGCATATCGCCGATTCGTCGCATTCTATTTAAACAAAATACATGTCATTACATGTCAAGAAGACGGAGAGGGGTGACGCAAATCAGCTGGATCCGTTTGTCCCATCAGGGACGATCGTGCCTGTAGAACTGGTAAAACATCAGCCAAAATTTCGCGTGGTCATGAGAAATGTGAATCGCGACGATCAAGTGCAGCCGGATGAAAATCGGGCAAATCAGGAGGGGCAGACGAGTGTCTATCAAGGTGAAGATGTTGTCAAAAAAGAGGACGAAGGGTCTGAGGAAGCGTCTGAGGAAGAGTTTGAAGAAGAAAATGATGAAAAGTCTAAGGAAGAGTCTGGGGAAGAGTCTGGGGAAGAGTCTGCGGAAGAGTCTGCGGAAGAGTCTGAGGAAGAGTCTCAGGAAGAGTCTGAGGAAGAGTCTGAGGAAGGCCCAGAGGAGAATCAAGAACACGTCAAAGACAACCACAAAGAAGCGAATGAAGAAGGTGTAGAGGACGAAGACGAGGATGTAGAGGATGAAGATGAAGAAGATGATAAAGATCAGGACGAAGAAGAGGAAGAAGAGGAAGAAGACGAAGAAGAGGAAGAAGAGGAAGAAGACGAAGAAGAGGAAGAAGAGGAAGAAGACGAAGAAGAGGAAGAAGAGGAAGAAGACGAAGAAGACGAAGAAGACGAAGAAGAGGAAGTAGACAATAACATAATCTACGATACGTGTGATCCGAAAAATGGTACGTGCAGTGTTGACTGCACAACGAATGGCAATTGTACAAACGAAAAAATCGATGGCGGAAATTATAATGCCGACGATTCATCGAATGATACTTACGGTACGGAAAAGTGTGACTGCGATGGTGAGTGCAATTGCAGGTCCATGGCCACAGGAAAAACAACAGAAACGTATATGGCGGCCCGAGTTATCTTTTTCCAACACGCTATGCACACCTTAATCGCAGAAGAACTGCACAATATACATCTGTTTAGAACACCCCGCAAATACAAGGAACTCGTAGCAGAATGGATACAAAAAATCGAAGACCACTGGACATTGTTCGAACAAACCATCACAACGCCTGGCAAACATAAACTGCTGTCTTGTGATCCATAACGCGTCAAAACGAACACAACGTTGTGTATCCGAATGGCCTTGTTTTTTTTGCCTGGATGCACATACATTCCTATAAAAACGCCCAGATGTGTCACAAACGCGGACAATTGAATGCACAAGGGCTTGCACGCTGCACGTGGCCTTTTCGTATGTGCTCTCTATATTCACGCCGCTCTCTCGGAAAGGCCGTGTTCGTATGGACGTTTTAGGCAAACGCCGGGGCTTGCATGCGTCTCATGTCCGGAAAACCATGTGTTCAATGAGATAAAGTCTGGCACCACCCCTGCCAATCCGTGCGTCTGTCGCGGTGGATTCACAGGGTTGAAAAATACAAGCACGGGGAGTGTAACTTGTGTAATGTGTCAGGCTGGCCAGTACTCGGACGAAACAAACACGTGCCAACAGTGTGCGATTGGCACGTATGCGAGCTTCGCAGGCCAAACAGCGTGCACAAGCTGTCAAAGTCCGCAGTTTTGTGATAACGGGGGATGCACAAGGTGTACCAGCCCATCTGCTGTCTCTCTCTTACAATGCGAGGGCCCGCGGCGACAGATTCGAAACACAGACGATTTCTCTCTTTATAAATCGTTTTCAAAAAGCAAGATATAGTATAACATCCACGCCGTCTCTCTACACCACGAGCTGAAGAATAATCAAGTCCAGAACCTCCTCGGACAGCGTATTCATGTATCTACGGTCTAATGTGTGAAGGGGGCCGTCATTTTTGTGGAAATAAACACCAATAAGAAATGCTTGTACCTTGGCAAGCGTGAACACAGCGAGCGACTGTCGGAAGCCAATCACATTAGTTAGCTGGTGCACTTTTTGGAACGTGTTGACGTGACCTTGTTGGGCAATGCCCTGGAAATACCCGAGACCACCAAAGCCACAGTATGGGCTGGAAAGTAGTGTAGCGTCGCTGTCAACGACGTGACTGGACACTGGTATCTGGGATTTCATTTTCCCACATGTTAAGACCACGTTGCCACTTGTAATGATTGCAGAGTGTGTTTTCCCAGCAGCCATAGCCAGCACACGGGTGGGACCGCTGCAATGCTTGCGAGGAGCAGCTGGCAGCACTACTTGTTTAAAGTGACATGCGCAGGCGTCGTGACCGCCATTGATGCCAAGGCCCAACTTGAAACTGCCAGCAGCCCATAGCGAACCAGCCTCGGTCAGGATCAGGGTGTGATGCCCGCCACAGCATACTTTTACGGGCGTGCTGGCGATTGTCAAAGGACTAACTGTGCAGAAAGGCTTGCTCGAACTGCCACTTTTTGTGCCGTTGCCCAGCTTGCCATATGTATTCATTCCCCACGTCCACACTTTGTTGTCAGTTGTAATACACGCGCAGTGCTCATACCCAATCGACATGGAATCCACTAGAAATGCCGCAGCGCCGCTGTTGTCGCGGTCCGCTGTCACATGCACAGGCGTTCGCTGTGGCAGCATTTCCGAGGCATTGGCGGCGGGAACCTGCGAGTTGATGTTGCATCCCCACATGTAAAGAAGGCGATCCTCCTGCACCATCGCACATGTATTTGCACCAGAAGCAATGGATCGAATCCTCTTTTGTACGTTGGTCGTAGATTGCCCCTGATCGGGGGCGTGCAGCACAATAAAACGGCTACACGACTCGGAAAGAGATATGTCACACCTCCCGAGTTGTCCGCGACTATTATCGCCACATGCCATTACGACACCATCGCACGTGAGTGCGAGAGAGTGGTGGTTTCCACACGCCACTTGCAAAATCAGTGGCATATTCGAGATCTTGCGAGTCAATGCGTCCATGTAGAACAAAACGGCTCCCGGTAGCGATGTAACGTCGGCGTCTCCTTGTGCAAGCTGTCCGTGATCGTTATTGCCCCACGAAAAAAGGCGCTGCCCGGGTGTTACTGCAAACGTCGTGCTGCCACACGTGTGCAACGATCGAAAACAAGGAATTCCCTGCGAGTTTTGATGCTGCAGCATTTGGAAATACTCCCGTGACAGCGCCTGGACGCAAGTCCAGCAATGCGGCTTGTCACAGTGTTGTGGGGCATTGGCAAAGCCCAACTGGAGGTTGTAATTCAACCCTGTACACCACACATCGCCTTCGTTATTCAGCACCATTGTCGTGCCAGTTCCACATGCCAGCACATTGGACGCCCTTTTTTGTGCTGTCTGTGTCTGTGGTCCAACTTCCATCCTATGACACACCTGCGCTCGCACTGCTGTATATCACGCACGCCCAATTATATATCACTCTCGCCCGGTTATATAGAACACACGATGCATTTGAGCACTATTTTTGAACACATTGCGACTCTAAGCCGACAGGCTGGATTTCAGGGTCGAGTTGTCCTAGTCATGTGGAAGTCGACACCACTCCCGATCTGTCCCTCCGCGAGGTAATGTGCTTGCAGTGATAATCTCAGTGCCTTGGTCCAGTCCTGTAGAAACTAAATCACCATTGCACCCACACAAATAATAACACAACGATCACATGTCTTATAGCACGAAGTAACTTGAGCCCTCATGCCCTGTGCCCGAAATAGCCAAATTTCTCTTTAAAAGGCAGGCCAGACGTGAAAAATCGATATTCTGTACGCGTGCCACGTTTTTCGAAAATGTCGCTAGACACGATTTTGGACTCGCTTTGCGCCGACAAGCCTACCTATGACTGTCCTAGCATTGATCAAAACACGGACGAGCCAATGCAGGAGACCGACGATACGGCCCCTGCGAAGAAGCACAAGAAGGAATTTCTCAACAATCTCGCAAGGGCCAGTACCTTGGCGTTGAGACAAATGCATCAGGTAGCAGTAGAGCATGCCAAAGCCACCACCGTCGTGGATAGCTTTGGGTTTGTAGTCACCAGTGAGGTGATGACGAGTGTCAGGGAAAGGCTGCGGAAAAACTTGGAGGCACAAGGCATTATTGCGACCATCAAGCAAGCTAGCACACTGCCAACGCCAGTCAAGAAGATTCGCAAAAAGCGTGCGACCAACAAGAAAAAGGGTGACATCAAGAAAAAGACATCTTATGTTGGCTCTTCGAGCAATGTCCAGGGCAACAGCGTGCCACATTCGAAAGTAGTGCACTGTGAAAATCAACCACAGCCCCTTGCTGAGGAGACAACCGAGGACGTTGCCGTACACACTGACCATGAGGTTGATGAGGATGTTGCTGTAGACACTGACTATGAGACTGCAGAGGATAAAAGTGAGGAGATTGCCCAGCAGACTCGGCAAGAGCCCCAGCAGAACGACTCGTACACGTGCGGTTCTCCTGCATTTGTCATGTGCGATTTGGATAAGGATTTCGATCCTGACGAGCTAGTGTTCAATCCCATGGACATATATGATTGGGGATTTTGATGGTGGTGTGAGCTTTTGGCAAAAATCGACACCATTTGTTTTTATTAGGGGTTTGTTGTTCAATAAATCGTGCATAATGCCATCCGACGTGTGATTCGTGCATGTGTATTCGATCCGACTCGACTCTCTGTTGCATGACACCTAAATCCCTGACACTCTTACTCGCCGTGCAATTTGTGTCTGTACATTCGATTTGACGTGTCTCCAACATTGGTGTGACGTTCAAGAATACTTGGCCGGATTGCTGACACACTTCAGACTTGTTTGTTTTTCTGTACAATGAGTGCTGCTGCACCTCGACGCCACACACATTGTGTTTCGATGCAGCCGTCTACGTTGCGCCGATTATACGTACTCACGGAGCGTGCGCATCGCGGTAAAAGACAGTGGTATTTCCTGGGAATATACCGGCACAAATTGCCAGCTGGAGGCGATGCGCCGCTCCGTGGCGGAGTAGAACCTCATGTAAACAGAAAAGGCCGACGACACCTGCAGTTGTATGGACTATGTAAAGAAAGATTGTCAACCCCACCGCGCACACCTTTACGTGCGACACAAAGACAAGAGTGTAAGAGAAATGGCACCTTTATGGCAATGTCGTCAATCGCAAGCTGGAATCCTCCGATAAAATCCAGATTCAGCTTTTCACACTCGGACAGGCGAAACCTTACCCAGGACCCTCCAGCGTCCAAGCCCGTATCAACGTGGTCGATGAAAACACGCGTACTGTTCGTAATTTGCAGCGCCGCGGCAAGCTTTTCGCGTACCACGTCCAGGTCCTGCGCTGTAATGCCAGTAGAGCTCGAATCCTCTTGGTGCGAGCTCGCTGTTTCACTTGTTGGGGAGGGTCGGCGGCGCTTGCGTGTGTGTAGCAGCGTTCCAAGTTGAAATTCGACGTTTTTCTGTGGGATTTCTCCAGTGACACTCACTACCTGCAGGGGGTCGTCGTGCAAAAACTCCACGTTCATGGTGTTTTTGATCATCATAGGCCCGTTGATACGAAGAGGGTACATCATACATATCGTATACACCAGCGAGCTATCGACGACGGCTCCACTTTTCAACGTCAAAACTAGCACGTCTCTATCATCGGTCTGAACCAGACTCCACTTGCAAAAATTATGCTCAAATTTATCGTGCAGCAAAATAACTTTGAGAATGTTTGCAATATGTCCAGGTACTTTTTTATGCTCTTTCTTTGGCACGGCAGTGCTCGGAGCGTGCGACAGTATCTTTGACATACTCAATAGCGTAGAGCTGGTCTTTTCATCTGGCAGCATGGGCGCTTTGCTTTTGTCGCTGGCCAGCGCCGTCGGCTGTGAGTTTGCCATCCGGTGAAGGCAACCGCGACACGCTAGACAACGTTGGCGTGTGTGCATATATATACTTTATTCGGGAAAAGACTAGAAACACGCGAAGACGCTGTGTAGAAAACCAATCTCGATCACGGCAACGTCATCCAATTTACAAGGTGCGGCACAGAAACTGTGTTGGTGCGGTGGCAATAAATCCTGGTGATGTACCACACACGCGACTCCTTGGAATGCGCATCATCACCCTCCAACATAGGGTCCCCGCAGCGCCACTGCACTTTTTCCACGTTTGTCCTTGACGAGCATTTTGACGCGAAGAGGGCGTTCAATGTTGAATTTGGGGGGCAGTTTCTTGACCATGTTTTTCGCAGAAACCGCGGGATTGACGCCCCGCTCCCCTGCTTTGAGTTGTTTTGGCATATGTGCACAACATGCCCTCTACCTGCTTTGTCTTATATACCCTCTTATGCTCTGATATCACATTTCCTTGTGTGCAAGATTGTGGACATACCAAGTGCAGGTGGGTTCAAAAATCGCATATACTGGAAATATCAGCGACCCGTCACGCGAGGTTCCACAGACTGAACGCCCGCTCCAGAAGAAAATTAGATGCTTGCCAAAGTCGGTTCCCGACACGCAAGTTGTCTCAACACCAGTGCTGGTTGTGGGGTCGGGATTTGTTTATCATTTGGCGCACAGAGTCGTCAAACTGCGCACACTCGCCATGATTTTCACGATTGCCGCCATCCAGCGCCTGAAACTGTGTTTTTGTGTCGACGCAATCAACGCATGCAGCGCGCAGCTGCTCCTACGCGCAACGCGAGTTCTCCAGCAGATAGTCCGCCCTAAACCCCACGATTACGCGCTGGCAAACGACCTCAAATCGCCGTGCGGCGTGCGGACACAAAACATGCTGTGCACATGGCGCCCCACATTCTGCATGGATATATTCTTGTATTTCGGTCGCGATCAGAGGATTACGGTGGGTCTGCCGATGGAACTCGATAGTCCGGGCCAGCAAACATTGGGCCGGACTTGGCGTCGCTGTTGCTGGGAAAACACCACCGGTCCCCAACAAAACGCCGCGAAGGACCCGGCACAGCGTAACAGACTCGACATCACGATGGGCAACGAAAATCTGAGCAAAGCGTTGCGATATCAGACGATTTTTACAGAATGTGAGTGGGCAGCCTTTGGCATCACAACACTCGGTGCGGACGACTACATTCGATGCGGCGATGTCTGCTTCGAACCAATCTCATGCACGACGCCAGAGCTCGAAATCAAGTATTTTACACCCGAAACGACAGGCAGCGCGGATGGAATACCTGAATGTGTGTGTTTTGCACATCTCACGTGTGACACAGATGCCGACAACAACAACACCATGGTGGCATTAGTGTACGACATACTCCTCGGCGATACCAACGATCTCGAGTCGTTTTCCAACACTCAGCAGCGCTATGAATACCTCCGGTCAATTTCCGAGTTGTTGTCGGGCGTCACGATTGGCGAAGCGTGTGTCCGTGTGCAGTGGGCAGGCGACCCCTGCATGTACGATCGTTTGCAATCGCTCGTCTTGCCGCATGCACATGACCAAATCGTACTCTATGGCGACCACCACCAATATTGTCAGTTTCCATTCGACCTCCAAGCACCACTTTCGGCAAACCAACCCGACTCAGTTTGAGAACACTTGTCTGAGAGATATCAAGTCTATTTTGGGCACATTTGAATGGATATTCTGAGTAGTATTAAATTCCACGTGTTAGCGAGACTCACACGGTGTCTCAAATGGGGGTGTATGACACGGATTTGGCCGTTGCCATCGAACGGAATGATGTTGCGGCCGCTCGGGTGGCGATTGACAAAATCGTCCACATCAATTTTCAGACAAAGCGCGGCAGGACTGCCTTGTATTTGGCCGCCCAACAGAACAACGTTGTCGTGGCTTCCATGCTGCTGTCACGCAAGGCCAAAATGAATGTGCTCCCGAGAACTGCAACGCAGAAGACCATATGCCAAAGCCCTATACTGGCGGCCTTTCGTATGGGCGAGTCGCACGAGGAGATGCAGCTGCTGTTTCTGCGCGAGCTCAAAAGTGTGGCTCATACATGGCTAAACCAGTCGGATCGCTCAATTCTGGGCAACATCCGCCGATACGCGATGGTGTACTCCACGCCGCGCGTGTTTTTCGCCGCCAGCGGTGATGATACTGGCGCACTTTGTGTTTCCAACGAAAACGGACCCAGTCCGCTCATGTTCACGCTCAAAACTGTTGCCATGTTTGAATCCGATCCTGCGACATGCACCCGGGTCGTGAGAAACGTTCTACAGATTCTGAACACTTGCCCGGCCATGGCCTGGGAGCGTCTTGCGGAGGCAGACGAGTGCGGCAAACTGAAGCATACTGCAGGGTCCACTGCGGTGGGCATGTTAGTGTTTGAGATTATGCCGTATCGTCGCAGCCAAAACGAGTATTTCGAGACATTGTCGGCACATCTCAAGTCCTTGCGCGACACGATGGCATCGATTATGCAGGGCTATGTGGACATTTCTGGAGGTCTTTCTGGCATTATGCATCAGAATAACACTGATATACAAAACAATAAGCAGATCGAGACGGACATGCAGACTGTGTTTATTCCCGAGCTCTTTGTACTTATGCTCCAACCCATGCGCCTTGCACTTTGCATGGGGACCCACGCTCGTCTTGGGTCAAATGACATCTGCTTTGCGCGAGGACTGAGCACTGACATCATCGACATGATTTTCAAAAACCTGCTCGACGACATTGGCAACGCCCCCGACCAGCTCAAAACCATGCTATGCTCGTAGCAAAAACACTGGTGGCCTTGTTTGGTTTTGGGTCCACGCACATGTGTGTCATGAGTGTTTTCCATGGTCGCGAGACGATTCTGGGGTGTTGCAAATGACTGTCTTGTTCTTGGTAACACAACATACATGTTCATTTCGGCAACGGTGGGCGTTTTCATGCGTGTTTGCGTTGATTTATTAAAGGTTTCGGGCGATTTTAATCTTAAACAAACACACTGGTGCTATACAAAATAAGGCATGCTCAACTCACTTGTAACCAGACCGTGTCTGGTCGTCGGTTTCAACCGTGCCCGATGGAAATGCATTCAAATGTGAATGATGGAGATGTCGACACAAGATGGTTGCTGGGTACTAGGCCCAATCATATGAGAATTGACATTGGACACGTCAGAAACGTGCAGTGTATACAGTTTTGGAAAAATGCAGACCAAACTGACAATGTCAAAGTTGGGTGACTAATATTTGACTTGCGAATATAACTGTGTGGTGTTGTCAACTAAACAGGACTGCTCCACGTGTTATTACATGTACTGTGCGCGCTTGGCAAATTTATCAGTGGCCCATCCTGGGGCAAGTCAGCATCGTTTTTACGTGGTTTTTCGACATCAATACTATATAAGATTTTGACTTGTGTGTGTGATAGGTATGCAAGTCCACTCGTTGCAGACAATTCTGTGTATTGTTGGCTTCATAACGTTGTCACTACTGACGCCTGGCCAATATGCGTCTTTTGTGCCAGTGAGCGAATATTGCTCGGAAGGTATGTGGAGCCCGTCTAAGGAATCCCATTGGGATAAAACACTTGATGGTCGTTCTCTAAGATGTCCAGAATCTTATCTTGAAGTGGAATCCCTGGGCAGGTGTCTATGGCACATTGGTTTTTTTGGTGACGTAACAAAAGAATATGCTGGTACTGTATTGTGTTACAATGCTGGTAGAATAGCTGTACCAAAAACAGAAAGTGAAAATGATGCCATGCGTGATTTTGTAGTATGGTCACAAAACAGATATGATCAAACTACCAGAAGCATCTGGCCTACATGGAGCAATGCAGAGACCGCGTACCATAATGCGTATTGTACCGAGGAGTTCACAGAGGTCTTATGCGAAAGCGACGTTCTATGCGTTGATATGCCTGCTGCATAGCCGAATGTAAGGTGCCAAAAACCAACAGAATTAAAATGCCAAGTGTGTATGGCCTGTCTGTATATAGACAACACATAAACACAATTATCGTGTGCACGAGCCTATCGAGATGTTATGTGACAACAACGTATGAACTTGATTTGTCGAAAATACACTGAAACCGCCCACTTTGACCACAGAGGTTAAAACATAGTGTGTGTACAGTACCGCTAGCAGGATTTTTGGAGACTATATAAATCAAATTTTTGCAGATTCAAAGATGCATGATAAACGCCGCTGTGTACAGGTGTACGCAGGTATATTGTGCGTAGTATTTCTGTCAACAGTGGAAAGGGGTGAAGCTGTCAATGGTGACATAATAACAGGTCCATATTGCCCCTCGGGCCAGTTTTCTGTAAATGGAGGCAAAAGCTGCCGCAGTGATGAGTACGATCATATCGAAGGCTTTGACGTGTGTGTGATACAAGCCATCACAAATCCTGCAACATCACTGCCTTTTTCGAGTAGAATGGAAGCACAAGACTATTGCAGTAGTCATGAACATGAGGTGAATATACCAGGATATATGTATTATAAGAACGGGCTAACCACGGGCAAAGCCCGA
>Ga0209390_10002234_pt1 | contig 34590 bp, 19 predicted proteins | sample BON01_FD_187212 | JGI IMG/M metagenome (GOLD analysis project Ga0209390, IMG submission 187212) | Freshwater microbial communities from Lake Bonney liftoff mats and glacier meltwater in Antarctica - BON-01 (SPAdes) (version 2) | ecosystem: Environmental > Aquatic > Freshwater > Ice > Glacier...
TTCTTTTTTTTTTTTTTTTCGGAGACACCGCTTGAAACAAGCGGCGAGTGGAAAAAATGCCAGGGTGCGGCGACGCGGACGACAATCGACCCGAACCATCATCGCGTGCACGCATCAACGACATCACAGGGCGCACATCTTTGACCATCGAGAAGAGATGTAAGAGATGGCACACACCTCAGAGAAGCAGGATAAGTTAAATATGAGTTTGCACTTTTTTCTTTCTTTTTTGCGGCAAGGTTCGGTTTTTCGGAGGTGCGCTTTTTTTTGGGTTTCCTTTGAAAGAGGGGGACGCGGCGTGGAGCGCCGAGGGCAAAAGGGGAGCAAGGGGTGGAGTGCGGTTGTAACTGCTGCAAGATGTAATTTAGGGGGCCGGTGGATTCTCTCAGTCTCTCTCTCCCTCTCCGGTGGGCGCGGGGGGCGGAGGGATGAAATGGCGCGCTCCGGCGCGGGGTGCCGCGGGGGGGGGGGGAAAATTTTTTCGTTTCAGTCGGGAGACGGGAAAAAAAAAGGGAGAGAGAGCGCGCGCCAGTGCGGGGGGAGAAGAAAAAAAAAAGGGGGGAAGAGCGTAGGGCGGCGGATGCTCTCCGCCAGCGGCCTTGCGCGTCTTCTCCAAAGACGAACGGACAAGACTCGGGGAAAAAAGGACACAGAGCCAGGAAAAAAAAAGGGGGGGACGAGGGGCGGGGCCCAGGGGCGACGCGCGCGCTCGTCTCTCCCGCGCGCCGAAGAAAAACCAACGCCGAGAAGGGGGGGCCTAGGCAAAAAAAAGACCGCGGGACACACTGCCGCTGTACGGTCCTTCTCGTTTTCGGCCGGGGGGAAGGGGGCGTTGTTTCGGGCGTTGCGCGAGGCGCGGGCGGGAGGCGTGCATGCGGGGGGGGGCTGCTGCTCGCTCGCTTTCTTTTGCGGTGCGCCCGGGAATGCGGGGGAAAGCTCTCTCTCTCTCGCCCTCTCGAGCGAAATGGGTCGAGGGGGGGATGGAGGCAAGATGCGAGGGGATGCGGGCGCGAGAAGGGGGGGATGGGGGGGCAGCAAGGCGGATCGCGGTTGGTTCTTCTGTTGCCGGGCGTGTTTTTTTCGGCGTCGTCTCTTATGTGGAAAGACGGACAACAGACGCGCGGCGGAGAAAGAAAAAAAAAGGAGTGGGGTGCTGCTGCGGTGCGGGTGGTGCCGCGCGAAGCAAAGTCTCGAAAGGGGGGGAGGGGTACGGGCGATGACGAGCGAAAGAGGAGGGGAGGGGGGGCGAGGGAGCACAGGCCCCTTGCCCCCCCCCCCCCGCCGCCGACCCACGCCCGGCGCCGCAACAAACGAGTGCGCCGCGTCTTTTTCTTCCGCCGTCGGGTTCGGACCGTCTCTCTCACGGGCAGGAGTAGAGTCGCGCGCCGGAAAGAAGACGGCGACTCTCCACCTATCTATCTACTTGCCCCACCCGTGCTCGCGGTACTCCTTGCGCTTGTCGAACGACGACTGCCACCCGCCGGGCGGCTGGCGCCACGCGGGCGTCGGCGAGCCCCAGGGCTTCCACGCCCTTTTCGTCGGCTGGTAGCCGCAGTCGACGTCGCGCCACTCGACGGCGATGACGCCCCACTTGGTGTCGGCCATCTTCTCGTACGCCCAGACCGAGAGGTCCATGTGGTAGGCGTCGCCGCAGCACCAGCGCTTGTTCGAGTAGGCGTTGCCCGGGTAGTAGCAGGGGCAGCTGTCGGTGACCGTGACGACGACCGAGGCCGAGGGGTCGTAGCAGACGTTGTTGCGGTCGAGCCACTCGCCATAGCCGTCGCGGAAGCCGGCGGGCTTGCAGCGCACCTCCTTGCACTTGCCGCACGAGCTCTTGTAGTCGGCGGCCTGGTCGGTGATGGCGACGGTGTCCCAGCCTGTTGTGGGTTGGTGGGTGGTTGTGGTGGTTGTGGTGGTTTTGGTTGTGGGTTTTTGGGGATGAGCGAGAGGTTGGTCGCGGGAAAAGGGGCGGCGGCGCGGCGCGCGCGGGGTGGCCGCCGGAGGCGCGCCCCCTTTCGGCCGCCGGGGGGCAAATCGGCGTCGCGCGCCCGGAGGACAGGGTCTGAGACGTACCGGTGCCGATGTTCTTGTCGAGGTAGCCGTAGCCGCAGCTACCCTGGTGGATGTCCCCTGTGAATGGTCGGGCGATTGAAGAGGGGGGAGGCGGGCGTCAGAAAAAGACAAGACACGGGCTTTTTTGGGGGGGGTAGCAGCAATGAGCGTCGATCGCGCGCGAGCGCAATCCCCTGCAATCGGCGACTCACATCCGTCGACGCCGTAAAAGGTGGCGCGGCCAAACTGGTACTGCGCGGCCGCGGGCGCCGCGAGCGCCGCGAGGACGGCGAGTGCAAAGAACTTGGCGAACATTTTTTGGTGTTGGCCCCCCGCCGAGGAGAGAGAACGGAAATAACGGACGCGTGCGTTAGCTTGCAGTGTGGATGTGCGAGGACGTGGTGCGTGTAGTGTGTTGTAGTGAGATCGCGTGTGACACGGTCGGTTGTGGTGTGAAGAATGGACAGGCGCCGTCCTTTAAAAACCCAAGGATCGAAAGGACGAAAGAGAAAAAAGGGTCTCCCTCCCAAAAAAAGACGGTCAGTCGGACGGACAAGTCGGACAGGAAGCGCGATCGCAGCGCGGGCGAGCGAGCCCGCCCCCCGCCCGCCGCCCCCGCGCAAAAAAGACTCGGCGGCCCACCCCGGCGCCTCCTTTGGGTGGAAACGGGGGCGGGGGCAAGGCGGCGGGCCGAACCCGCTCTTGCCTCCCCCCCCATCTCTCCCGTGCGGGGGTGGGTCTGACACTCGATTGTCAGACGGTGGGGGGAGGGATGACGCATCCTCCCCCCCCGTGCGTCATGCCCCCGCGCAAGGGCGTGCGTCAGCGACGGTCCCTCCTCCTCCTCCTCGAGACGCGTCGGCCGGCATCCGCCTCCTTCCCCCTTTTTCTCAGGACCCCAAAAAGAAAACAGGGCGCGTGCGGGCCAGAGAGACAGAGTTCGAGGATCGTCAGGCCCGTCTCCCCGCCCCCCCCTTTTTGCTTGCCGCTCGTGCCGCGAACCCGGCCCCCTCGCGCGGGACAGGGGGGGGGCTTGCGACCTGGAAGCGATCGGGCCGCGGCGCGCCCGCGGAGGAAGGGGTGGAGACGGGGGCGGGGCGATCGAGATTTGTTGCCCCAGAAAGCGCGCCGCCCGAGGGGCGCTGCCCGCGCGCGCCGCCGGCGCCGGCCCCCGGCAGACCGACAGACGCTCGGCATATCGCCCGCGCTCGACGTCGTTTTTTCTTCTTGCTCTTGCTCTCCTTTTTACTCGGTGGCGTCGCTGCCGCTGTACGCGGCCATCAGCCCCGCTAGGCCCCCTGCTAGAGCTGCTCCCGCTCCGTCCGCAGGGGCGGCAGCAGCAGGCGCAGGCGCCGCCGCTGTCGCCGCCGCCGCCGCCGCTGCCGCCGCCGCCGGCCGCCGCCGCGCCACGACCAGCCGCGCGCCCCCGGGCAGCTTTTTTGGGGCCGCCTTTTTGGGCGCCGCTGCTGCTGCTGCCGCTCCCGCTGCTGTCCCGGGCAGAGGCCCCCAGGGATCGTCGTCCTCCTCGCCGGCCTGCCGCCGCTGCGCCTGCGCCCCCGCCGCAGCCGTCGCTCGCCGCTTGGCGGCGCCGAGCCGCCCTTCTCCCGCGGCTGCGGCGTCCGCCCCCTTGTCCTCCTCCTCGCTGCTGCCGCCGCCGCCGCCTCGTGGCCCCCCTCCTCCTCCTCCGTCCCTTTCCTCTTCCGACGACGACGACGACGACCCGTCGCCGCCCGCCGCCGCGCCCCCCGGGCCGTCGACAGGCAGCGGCGCCGCCAGCACCGTCCGCTGCTCCTGCAAAAAGGCCCGCAGCGCCGCCTCGTCCTCGGCCTCCTCGGCCTCCTCGTCCGCCGCTCCCCCCGCGCCGCCGCCCGCGCCCTCTCCCCCGCCCCCAGCGCCGCCCGCGCCCGCCGCCAGCGCGCGCCGCAGCGCCTCCTCGGGCGCCAGCCGCTCGTGCCGCGCCCGCAGCGCCCGCATCTCGTCCAGCGCCGCCAGCATGTCCATCTCGCGCCGCGACTCGGCCGCCCGGTTCTCCAGCGCCTTGAGCGCGCCGCCCGCCTCCTCCGCCGCGCGCGCGCCCGCGGCCGCCGCCGCGCCGCCCTCTTCCTCGGCCTTCCACGGCTCGTAGTTTCGCGACGCGCCCCTCTCGACCACGTAGTCGGCCGATTTCGGGTCGGTCTTCAGCGCAAACTCGGCCGCGCAGTTGGTGCAGCGAAAGGTGAAGCGGTACACCTGGATGCCGAGGTAGTCCTCGCCGCGCACGTCCTCCTTCACGACGTTGAACTTTGTTCCCTTGTACATGAACTCGGCGCAGCTGGCGCACCGGACGCTCATGGGCAGCATCATGCGGACCTTCATGGCGTTGTCGCGCGCGCGCTTCTGCTTGCTCAGCTTGGAGGGGTCAAAGTCGGGCGGGTAGTACTTGTTGAGGACCTTGCGCTCGCCCATGGTTGCGGCTGATTGCTGCTGCTGCTGTCGCGGGTGAAAGGGGGGGGGCGTCTAGGCCTCCTCGGCCGGCTGACGGCCTTCTTCGCTTGTTTTCGGTCGGTCGGCCGGGGCGGCGTCGGCGTCGGCGTCAACGGCGTCGGCGGCGGCGGTCCGCTCGCGCTCTCCTTCCTGGCACGCGTTCAAGCGTCGCGCGAGCAGACCGCAGCTCAACGTGACAGGAGCAAGAGGTGGTCGTGGCGCGGCCCGGCGCGCGATTTGAGCGTTTGCTTTTTGAGATTGACGAAACGGGGAGAAGAAGAGTGAAAGGGAGGGAGACCCGCGTGCGCTGCTGTTGCTCCTGTCGTGCTTGAAAAGGGTGTGAGGATTGTGTGCGATTGTTCGGGGGAGGGAGAAGGGGGCGCGATTTGTAGAGCTGCTCCCTCGTCTTCTTCCTCCCGCTGGGAGGGAGTCCGTCTCGAAACGCGCTCTCCTCAGGGAGACGCCTCATTCACACGACACTTGCTCTCACTTCTATCCTTCTCAACCTTGTTCGATCGTCTGCCCGTCCCCCCAACCGACCGCCAATCCCAAAAAGCGATCCCAAGAAACGCAAGAACGGAAAGCCAATCGCGCAAATCGCGGGTGCCCCACAACACGGTGACATGCTCCCCATCCTCCTGCGGCGCGCGGCCGTGATCGCAGCCGCGCGCAGCGGGGCGCCGGCCGCAGTGGCGGCGGCCGGAAGGGGCGCACGGGGCGCGTACGGCGCGGGCGGCGACGGCGACGGCAAGAGCGGCGGTGACGGCGACGGCGACGGGCCCGCCTCCTCCCCAGTGCCGCCCGCCCCCTCCTCCTGGCAGCGCGATTTCAAGGAGCGGCTCGCGCGGATGGACGGCGGCTCGGCGGCAGGAGCGTCGGCGCAGCAGCAGCAGCAGCAGCAGCAGCAGCAGGGGGCCGACCCGCTGCGCGAGCTGGCGGCGGCTGTGGCGGCGGTCACGGCCAAGCAGGGGTCGCCGCCGGCGGCCGCGCCGGCGCCGGGCGCCGTCGCCGCGGCCGCGGCCGCCGCCCCGCCGCCACCAGCAGCAGCAGCAGCACCAGCAGCACCAGCACCAGCAGCAGCACAACCAACGACAACAGGCGCCGGCCCCGACCCCATCTTTGGCTACGCCGCCCTCGGCCGCCCGGCCTCGGCGCCCGACGCCGCTGCCGAAGAGGCGGGGGCCGCCGCCGCCGCCGCCTCGGGCGCCGCCGACGGCGGCGGCGGCGCCGCCGCCTCGCCCCTCGCCGCCGCCGCCCGCCTCCACCCGCGCCGCGACTTCCAGCCGGGCGACGTCTACGACCCCCTCGACCTCGTGCCCGAGGACGCGGCCGCGGCCGCCGCCGCGAGCGGCGGCGGCGGCGGCGACTGGGCCGCGCAGCTCGCCGCCACCAACGCCGCGCGCGCGCGCCGGCGCGCGTCCGACGCGCCGTTCGACGCCGCGGGCCACGGCGAGCCCGTGTCGGCCGCAGAGGTCGCGGCCTCGCTCGACTACAAGAACGTCGCGCTCCTGCAGCGCCTGGTCACGCGCGCGGGCCGCCTGCGCTCGCGCCGGGCGACGCGCCTGCCCGTGGCGCTGCACGGCCGCGCGGCGCGGGCGGTAAAGCTGGCGCGGCAGATGGCGCTGCTGCCGTTTGAGATGCGGGTGGCGGCGGCGCCGGGCGGGTTCGGCGGCTTCGGCGGCGGTTTTGGTGGCTCTGGCGGCTCTGGCGGCGGTGGGCGCGGCGGCGGTGGGGGCGGGGGCGGGGGCGGCGGCGGTTTGGGCGGTCGGCGCGGCGGCGGTGGTGGCGGCGGCGCGGGGGGGGTCGCGGGCGGCGGCGGCGGCGCGGACGCGTGGGCGCGGCAGCGCGACTTTGCGGCGGGCGAGTCCGAGGTGGCCCGGGCGTTTGGCGGGCGGGCGCCGCCGGCGCCGCCGCCGCCCTCGGCGCCGGCGGCGGCGTCGGCTGGGGTGCCGTGAGCCGACGCGCGAGCGGCCGCAAGTTCGTTCCTTTGAACTCGGCGCGTGTTGTTCATTCGCCGGCCCGCCGTTGTGGCGTTGGCGTCGGCTTCGGCCGCCGCTCCCGTCGTCGCCGTCGACCTGGACAAGAGACGGATTGTTTCTTTTTGCAAATGTGCATCATCACTTCGGAGTTTTGGTGTTTTATTTTCCGGGCGTGGGTGCAACTTGAGCCGGGCGGTCAGGAAAAGGGGGTGGTTTGAAAAATGCAGGGGAGAGAGAGAGAGAGGAATTGTTGTTGCGGGGAACGGGCGCAAGCGCGCAGGTGTGTGTTTTTATATTTCTTTTGTTGTTTCTGCGTCGGGGTCGGACGCGTCGGCCCGTTGCAACGGCCAAGCGCTCAGCGGCGCGTCACCCGCACCCTCAACCCGCCCAAGATGGGCAGGCTCGTCGACTGCTCGTACGTCGCGACGCCCCCCCCGTCGTCCCCCCCCCCCAGCAGCAGCGCGAAGCGGTAGCGCCGGAGCGTGCCGACCAGCGCGTACACGCCCTCGAGCTCGGCGAAGCCGCGGCCCAGGCACAAGCGCGGTCCGGCGTTGAAGGCCGGGAAGGCGTAGGGCGACGGCGCGAGGAAGCCCTTGGCCGGGGGAGGGCCGCCGGCGCCGCCCTCGCCGCCGCCCTCGCCGCCCGCCCCCTCCTCCTCCTCCTTGAGCCAGCGCTCGGGCCGGAACTCGCCCGCGTCGGCGCCCCAGAGCGCCGGCAGGCGGCACACAACGTACGGAGAGTAGAGCACCAAGGCGCCGCGGGGCACGGGCGTGCCGTCCGGCAGCGCGTCGTCGCGCAGCGCGAACTTGCAGTCCTGCGGCACCGAGGGGTGCAGGCGCACCGACTCGAGAAAGACGGCGCGCGCGTAGCGCAGCTGCCGGATCTGGTCGTACGTCGGGTGCTGCTGCGACCGCTGCGGCTGCGGCTGCGGCTGCGGCTGCTGCTGCTGCTGCGGCTGCGGCTGCTGCGTTTGCGCGCGGTCTGAGAGATCCGGCGCGCCGCCGCCGGGGGTATTGGCGGGTCCCGCCGCCCCCTCGGCCGCCGCCAAGGGCGCCGCTGCCGCGCCCAGCACGGCCTCTGCCTCGGCCAGCAGCCTCGCCTCGGCGGCCGGGTGGCGCGCGAGCTCGTAGAACGCCCAGCTGGTGGCCTGCGCCGTGGTGTCGCGCGCGGCGATGATGAAGTTGAGGCAGGCGTCGACGACCTCGGCGTCGGTCAGCTCCCGCGCGCTGCTGCTGCCGTTGCCTTTGGCGTCACCGCCGTCGCCGTGGTTCAGGGCGGCGCCCTCCTCGCCGCCAAAGCGCGCGGCGGCGCTGCTGGCCAGCGCGCCGGGCCGCATGAAGAGCGCGAGCAGGTCCGGCCGCCCGCCGCCGCCGTTCGGCTCGCCGCCGCCGCCGCCGCCGCCGCCGCCGCCGCCCTCGGGCAGCCCCGCCGCCGCCGCCGCCGCCTTTGCGAGCAGCAGCCGCCGCTGCCGCACGATGCCCTGCGCAAAGGCGCGCACGACGGCCACGTCCGCGCGCACGCGCGCGGCGTCGCCCAGGACCAGCTCGCACAGGCGCCACAGCGGCAGCCAGAAGCGCCGGTTGGCGATGCGCTGCGCCTGGTCGAACGCGCGCGCAAACTCGCGCCCAGAGACGCCGTTGATGATGCGGCCGGCGGCGGCGGCGCTGCCGGCGCCGGCGCCGCGCGCCTCGGCGGCGGCCGCCTCGAGCAGGCCCAGCTCGACGCCGAAGCCGATGCGCGAAAAGGTGTCGAGCGTCAGGTCGTACATCAGCGCGTGCAGGTCGACGACCGCGCCGTCGTCGAGGTCTTGCACGCCGCCGCCAATCCTGCCGCCCTCGCCCTCGCCGCTGCCGCCGCGCGCGGCCGCCGACCCGCCCCCGGCGGCGGCAGAGGCGGCGTCGGCGGCGGCAGAGGCCCGCGCGCGCGGCTCGAGCGCCCCGAACAGGTGCTCGAGGCTCACCGCGAACGCCGAGGCCACGTGCGAGCGGAACTGCGCCGCCGAGAACGCGTGCGCGGCCAGCTTGCGCTGCCACCGCCACGCCTCTCCGTCGGCGCAAAAGATGCCGTTCCCCAGCAGCTGGCCGAGCCGGGCGCTAAACTCCGGCCCCTTGACGTAGGTCTGCATGCCGCGGCTGGAGAGGACGTGCTCGAGAGCGGCGGGGGAGCTGATGACCAGGTAGATCGGGTTGAAGGGGGTGGTGAAGGCCCAGGTGCGCGGCAGCAGGGCGCGGCTGGGGGAGGCCGGCGCCGTTTGCGCGCGCCCGTCGTGGCGCTGCGGTCCGACGCCGGCGGCGCCGGCGGCCTCGGCGTCAGCGTTGGCGTCGGCCTGGCGGTGGTTCTCCCGCTCCGTCTCGTCCTTGGACAGGGCCAGGGTGGTCTCGAGCAGCCAGTCGTGCAGGCGGTGGCGGTTGCGCACCACCTCGAAGGCGTCACCCAGCAATGGGAGCGTTCGCGCGGGCGTGGGCACGTTTCGCGAGGGGCCGGCCGAGCTAAACAGCGCCCGGCGGCGGTGCGTTGTCGCGAGGACGACGAGGGCGGCGAGGGCGAGGGCGACGGCGAGGGCGACCGAGGCCGCCGGCGGAGCGAGCAGCGTGATCATGGCGTGTTTCGCCTCTTCGGCGCGCGGATGTGTGCTTGGGAAGGGGTGGGGGGGAGGGCTCTTCGGCGCGCGGATGTGTTTGGTTGGGGCGGGAAGGGAGGCTTGCGCGCGCAAGACAGAGGGGGCGCGACGCGTGAGAGCAAATCAACATCCACCGGCCGAGGCCTCTCGGGATTCGGGTCTGGTTCTTCCCCGGGGGGCGAGCGGGCAACTGGGCTGCGAGAGGCGCGCGTGTCTGTGTGTTGTTGTTCAAACGGGAGGGACCCGCGGAGAGTGCATGCGCCGCCCGATTATTTCGAAACGCCAGGGATTGGAATAAATCCAGGTCGCCCGCGCGGCGTCGCCCTTTGAGCAGCGCCGAACACGCCGGCGGCGTCGCGACTCGCCTCGATCGGGCGGCGCTCGCACATTCTTGTTCTTCTTCAACGCGCGCACGCCACGAGCGACTCGCACCGCTGCCGGCTGCCCAACCTTTTCATCCATTGCGACCCTTTGAGTCTGCGACGATTGAGCCCGCGTTCTTCGTTGGGACAGCACGCGGGCGCGTCTGAGTCACCTGTCACAACGGCGACCCGAGAGCCCCCGTGCGTGGCGCAGGAACAAGTCCCTCGACCACACAACACATGCGCTGACACACATCCCGGCGTATCATTAAGTCAGCGCGCCAGAGGGCGCAGAGGGGGGGAAGGGAGGGCGCGCGAAATGGCGGCTGCGCCGTCGTTGCCGGCGGAACTCCGAGAGCGCCCGCGCGACGACGATGAGGAGCGCAACGGGCGCGGCGGCAAAACATCGACGCCGCATCAGCAGGGAAGCAGCGGCCGGAAGCGCGCGCGCAAGGCGCAGCAGCAGCCGCACCAGCAGCACCACCAGCAGCAGCACCAGCAGCACCACCAGCACCAGCAGGGCGGAGGGCGCCGCGACGGCGGCCACCACCCCAACGGCGACGGCAGCGGCGAGGGCGACGGCAGCGGCGGCGTCGACGACGAGGCACAAGGGGAGGAGGAGGAGGAGGTCGGGCTGTACGCCGAGGTGCGCGCGTTCGCGCGGCGGCAGCAGCGCCGGCGACAGCAGGAGAAGGATCAGCGGCAGCAGCAGCAGCGACAAGACCAACAACGACAACGACCCGCCCTCGCTCCGCCGGCCCCAGGGAGGCCCGCCGCCGCCGCCGCCGCCAAGCGGCCGCCCCCGCCGTCGCCGCCGCCGCCCGTCCCCTCTGCCCCGCCCCCCTGCCGCTTCTTCGCCGCGGGCCTGTGCCGCCAGGGCGCGCGCTGCCCGTTCCCGCACGTCATGATGCAGGCCACCCGCCTGGCCGTCGTGTGCAGGTTTCACGCCTCGGGCCGGGGCTGCGCGAAGGGGGCGGCGGGGGGAGCTGGTGCGGGAGGCGCTGCCAGCGGCGGCGGCGGCGGCTGCCCTTTCAGCCACGACGCCGCGTGCCCCGTCGAGTACTGCCGCGCCGAGTTGGCCGCGCCGGGCTCGTGTCGCGCCGCCGCCGGGGGCGGCGGCAGCGGCGGCGGCGGCGGGCAAGGGCGTGGCGGCGGCGGCGGCGACGCGCCGCCGCTGCGCTGCCCGCTGTCGCACGCGCCGCTCGCGCCGGCCGAGCGGCGGGCGCTGCTGTCGATGGTCGAGGCGGCCGAGCGGGCGCAGCAGCAGCAGTTCCAGCGGGGCGGCGCTTGCGGGGGGTGATCGTGCGGTTCAAGGCCAAGGACTCGCTCGCGGGATGGTTGGTCCCCCGTCTGATCGCGATGGCGAAAAGGCGTCATGGGCGAGGCGCTGGGGCCAAAGGGCGGCGTGCCCACGGCGTAAGGGTGGCGGGGGGGGGGGCGGACGGCGGCGGCGGCGCCCTGGCGGCGGCGGCGGCCGACGAGACTGGCGGCGCCAGCGCCCGCCCGCCGCCGCCGCCGCCGCCGCCGCCGCCGCCGCCGCCGCCGGGGGGGGCAAAGGAGCGCGGACGACGCCCCGGCGCCCGCCACGTCTGTCGCCGCAGCGCGGCCAACAAACAGAGATGGAGCGCTCGTCACCCCTTCCGGCCTCGAACGACACCACCATCATCCCTACTCTTTGACCCGCCTCGCCCCTCCCTTGACGCGCTCTTTTGACCGCCGAATAAGCCCTCCTCAAAAAAAGGAAAGAGACGGAAGTGCAAAACAGAAGCTCCTGTCTACTTTTATCCGTTTTCACGATGGGCGCCTGCTTCAGCAGCGCCGCAAAGGACGGGGTGCGTCTCTGTGTGTGTGCGGAGGATGGAGCAGCGCGCGCGTGGAATGCCCGCGCGCGCCGCGCCACGGTGGTACAGAGGGGGAGCCAAAGAGGGCGGGCGGAAGACACAATAAAAAACCCCTCCCCTACCCGTCAATCGCTCCCAACCCAACCCCCCCAAACACCCAATCCCAGGCAGCAGACGCCCCCGGAAAGGGTCCGGCATCCGGAGCCGCGGGCGGCCCCGCGCCCGTCGCCGCCGCCGCCGCCGCCCCGGCGCGCCCGCCCGCCAGCGCCGCGCGCCCCGCGTCGGCCGCCGCCGCCGCCGCCGCCGCCGCCGGCGTCGCCGCCTCTGTGCTCGGCAAGCCGACGGCCGACGTGCGCGACGTCTACGACATCGGCAAGGTGCTCGGCAAGGGGCAGTTTGGCACGACGCGCCTGGCCACGCACAAGGAGACCGGTGAGGGCTTGTGGCCCCGCGACTAGGGTCTGAAAAGGGAACAAAACGAGCGCCCGCCCGCCGTCGTCCCCGTCTCTTCTCGCTCACTCGCGCCGTCGGCCCCTGCCCTTTTGCCCCCCCCCCCACCAAACAAAAAAACAAACAGGCGAGCAGGTCGCCGTCAAGACCATCGCCAAGCGCAAGCTCCTCGCGCCCGAGGACGTCGAGGACGTCGTGCGCGAGGTGCAGATCATGCACCACCTCGCGGGCCACCCGCACATCGTCCGGCTGCGCGCGGCCTACGAAGATTCGCAGGCGGTGCATCTGGCGATGGACCTGGCCTCGGGCGGGGAGCTGTTTGACCGCATCGTCAAGCGCGGGCGGTACACGGAGCGGGACGCGGCGGCCGCGGCGCGCACGGTGGTCGAGGTGGTGCAGCACTGCCACAGCATGGGCGTCGTGCACCGCGACCTGAAGCCCGAAAACTGGCTTTTAGCGGATTCGAGCGAGGGCGCCGCCCTCAAGGCGACCGACTTCGGGCTTTCGGCCTTTTTCCGCGAGGGCCAGGTCTTCTCCGACATCGTGGGCTCGGCCTTCTACGTGGCGCCCGAGGTCCTGCGGCGATCGTACGGGCCGCAGGCCGACCTGTGGTCGTGCGGCGTGATGCTCTACATCCTTCTGAGCGGCGTGCCCCCGTTCTATGCCACCACCGAGCAGGGCATTTTCGAGCAGGTCATCCGCGGCCCGCTGGACCTCGAGTCCCCGCCCTGGCCCCACGTCAGCGCCCCGGCCAAGGACGCCGTGCGCCGGCTCCTGGTGCGCGACCCGCGCAAGCGCGCCACCGCGGTCGAGATCCTGGCGCACCCCTGGCTGCGCGAGGGCGGCGTCGCCGCCGAGACGCCGCTCGTGCCCGAGGTGCTGACTCGGCTGCGCGGCTTTGCCGGCATGAACAAGCTCAAGCGCGAGGCCCTGCGCCTGGTGGCGTCCAACCTGCCCGCGGACGAGATCCGCGGCCTGCGCGAGATGTTCGAGGCCATCGACGCCGACGGCAGCGGCACCGTCACCGCGGAGGAGCTGCGGCAGGCGCTCGAGAGAAAGGGCGGCGCCATCCCGCGCGAGGAGCTCGAGCGGCTAGTGGCCCTGGTCGACGCGGACGCGAGCGGGTGCATCGCCTACGACGAGTGGCTCGCCGCGACCCTGCACCAGGGGCGGCTGGAGCAGGGGGACGCGCTGCTGCGGGCGTTCCAAGCCTTGGACGCGGACGGCAGCGGCTTTTTGACGCCGCAGGAGCTGCGGGCGGCGCTCCGGTCCGCCGAAGGGCCCGCAAAGGGCCTAGGGCCCGAGGACGACGAGGAGCTCAAGCGCGTGCTGGCCGAGGCCGACAAGGACGGCGACGGGCGCGTGAGCTACGCCGAGTTCTGCGCCATGTTTCTGGACGACGAGGCCAACGCGGCGGCGGCGGCGCGGTCGGGCAAGGCGGCCAAGGCGACGGCGAGCTAGGGGGGCGGGGCGCGAGATTTGGACGAAGCGCCGATTTTGACCGAAGATGCGAGAGGGAGGCGAAGAGAGGGACCACACGCGCCTTCTCGGGTCCTCCGACGAACTAGACCTTGACAAATAGCGAGGCCGGGCGCCGCCCCCTCGGACGAATCATGACCTGACCTTCTAGACCGTTGACCGTGCGGAAATCAAAAAAACGAACGGGCGGACGACGCGCGCGCGGCGTCGTTCACGGGCACGGGTGTTTGTTTGCCTTTCGGGGCGCGCGTCGCTGGTCGCGAGTGCCAGGGGCGTCGAGTTCGCGATCAGCACTATCAGGCAGGCCTGTGAGCCCCTCGTTTCGGGCGGGCGGGCCGCGGATCGACGACGATGGCATTAGGAAGAGCAGGTCGTGGGACTTGCCTTTTTGATTCGCCTTTTTGAGGGGGGGCCGGTTCTACCTGCACCCCCCTCATCACAACACACAACCCATACAACCATCAACGTCGGACTGACACACTCGGAGCAACACGCATTCTAGCCAACAGAAAGCCCAGAGAAACACAGAGAAACACCCGTTTTCCTTCAAATCGTCCCTCGCGCTCGCGACCGCCAACCCTTGGGCCTGCCATTGCCGCCAGCCGCGCGTCGTCAGGCTGATCCAAACGCTGGGGTGGCCGCCGCCGACCCCAGTTGGTGGCAGTGTCCTCTGGAGGAGGAGGAGGACAGAGGGAGCGCCCCGACAGCGCGCGTCGCCGTCGCCGTCGCTGTCGCCGCCGTCGCCGTCGCCCGGCGCACTCTCTTGATTCTCCCCCCCTTCTCGTGGTCCGCCCAACACGGGAGAGCAGCACCACACCATGGCCGCAGATGGCGACCGAGGAGAAGCGGCGGGAGCAGCAGCAGGCCCCAGCGGCAAGGGCATCGGCGGAGCAGCAACAACCACAGCAGCAGCAGGAGCAGCAGCAGCAGCAGCGGCGGCAGCAGCGGCAGCGACAAAGACGCCGACGGCGACGACGCCCGTCAAGCCCCGCGGCGGCGACCCGCCCGGCCTCTTGAACACCCTCCTCGGCCTGCCCCTCTTCTGCGCGATGGTCTTTCTCATGTACTGGTCCCTGCCCTTCTGCGCCCTGTTCGGCTACATCCCCGCCCTGCAGGCGCGCGGCGAGCGCAACGACATCTTCTTCTGGTGCAAGTTTCTGGTCGACGCCTTTCGCATCGAGGCGCGGCTGATCCTTCCGGCCGCCGCCGCCGCCGCCGACGGAGACGCCGTCGCCGACAGAGACGGCGCCGACGCCGACGCCGACGACGGCGCGCCGCCGCCGAAACTCCCCGCCCCCTCGCTCGGCGCCGGCGCCCCGCTGCACCGCGGCCCCGGGCCCGTGCTCTACCTCGCCAACCACCGCAGCTGGGCCGATTTCTTCCTCGACGCCTACCTGACCGCGGGCCGCGCCCAGATGCTGTCGCGCATGGCCGTGCTCTACGCGTTTCCATGGTTCATGCTCCCGATCACGACCATGCGCGGCTGCGTGGTGTTCAAGCGCGGCGCCATCGCCGACAAGGACGCCTTCAACCGCTGGCTCGACGCAAAGATCGCCGCCTCGCCCGCGCCCGGTCTGGTGGTCTACCCCGAGGGGCACCGCTCTTCTTTAGCGACGTCTTTACCCTTGAAGCGCGGCATGCTGCACTACGCCTACGGCCGCGGTGTGCCCGTGCAGGTGGTGATGTCTGCGGGGAAGGAAAGAGTGATCAGCGAGAAGCGGCGGCGGGCGGCGTGGGGCGGCGTGGTGGCGACCGCCTACGCGCCGCCCGTCTTCCCTGCTCAGCACCCGGACTTCGCGTCGTTCATGGCCGCGGTGCAGGCGTCGTGGGACGCGGCGTGGGGCGAGGTGGCGCCCTGGGCCGGCGCGTCGCGCGAGGAGCTGCGCGCGCTGCTGCCGCCGAACGACGTCGCGCCCGATATGTACCGCTGGCCGCCGCACCTGCAGCTGGCGCAGTCGGCGTTCGCCGCGGGCGCGGGCCTGGGGCTGTGCGCGACCCTGTGGGCATGGGCGAGGGGCGCGATGTGGCTGACGGCGGCTTCCTGGCTGGCGCCGTGGCGGCCGCTGCTGCTGGCGGCGCTTGCGGCATGGTGGGCGGCGTCGTTTGCGGCGTGCCGCGACCGCGGGGGCGGCGGCGCCGAGGAGGGGGCGGCGCCGGCGCTGGCGCGGCGGCGGCGGGAGGTGGCGGCCGGGGGGGCGGCGCCGCGGCTCGACGGCAAGGGGCGCAAGGCCGAGTGAACGAGGGGAGAGTCTGTTTATAGATTTGAGTGATGCGTGTGTCATGTTGATTTTGTTGGTGCGGAGGAGGGGGGCAAAAAGCCCTCAATGCTGGCGAGGCGCCGCCGACGGCCGACGTCGACGCCGACGCCGGAGACAGAACGAAACTTTCGTCACGAAAGGCTCAGCTTCAGTCCCTTCGACCAGAACCAAGCGCGCGCACAAAACCCCTGTACACTGTCTGCATCATTGATTCGCTTTCGCACGAAATCTCAACCTCTTTCTTTGGCTGGCGTGGCGTGCGGCCCCCTTCCAATCGACCACCACCCCCTCTTTTTCATTCGCGCCCACCATTCAAGCCTCGAACGCGTGCATCGGTCCATTGGCCGCCCGTCTCTCAGACCTCATCTCGCGCTGTCTTGCGGCAATCCGGCGCCGCGTACGCCTCTCTCTCTCCTGTCTCTCTCCCCCTCCACAAACAACAGAAATGCAAATCGCGGCCGGGCGCGCGGGCGCCGCCGCCCGCCGCCCGCCGGCGATGACGAGGACGCGGACGAAGCAGCGCATCATCACCACCCTCCGCGCGGCACCCGCAACCGGCGGTGGCGGCACGGCGAGGCGGCCACCGTCGGCGTCGGCGTCGTCGCCGTCGACGCCCCCGCCCGTCGTCGCCTGGCGCCGGCGGCGGCGCGTCGCCGGGCCTCCCCTCGCCTCTGACGGCAGCGCCGACAACGGCACAGCGGCGGCGGTCCAGGAGCGCGCGTCGTCCCCCTCGCGCGGCGAGCAGCAGCAGCAGCAGCAGCAACAGGCGGCCACCACCACCGCCACCGCCACCACGGTCGCCGCCCTGGGCGCCGCCCTTGGCGCGGCGGCCGCCACCGCCGCCGCCGCCGCCGCCTCTCCGCCCTTCCCCGCCGCCCCGACCGCCGCCACGACGGCGACCCTGTTCGCCGCCCCCCCGAGCTGCTCCACGCCCCCGATCTTCCGCAGCTTCGGCGAGGGCGAGCACGACGACGACGACGACGCCCCCGGCGGCCCCTCCCCGTCCTCCCCGCCCGCGCGCGAGGCCGTGCTCTGCGCCCACTTTCGCGCGCACACGGGAGCCGTGTCGGCGGCGCTCGTCTTGCTGGACGCGGTCGGCCGGAAAGAGGTGGTCACCGCGGGCCTCGACAAGGCCCTGGCCCTGTGGTCGGTGGCCGCATGCGGCCCGGGGGGCCTGCCCACGGTGCAGTCGCAGCGGCTGGAGCTGGCCGGCGCGCCGGTGTTCTCGCTGGCGCGCGTGTCGGAGCGCCCGGGCGCCGCCAAAGTCGAGCGCGACAGCGCGGCGCGCGCGTTGCTGGCGCAGGCCGCAGAGCTGCAGCTGGCGGCGGTGGCGCAGGCGCAGCTGGAGCAGGAGGCGGCGCAGCGGGCGCAGGCGGCGGCGGTGGCGGCCGCGCTGGAGGAGCACGCGGAGGCGCAGCAGCAGCAGCAGCAGCAGCAGGCGGAGCAGGAGCAGGAGCACGAGCAGCAGCAGCAACAGGCGACGGCGGCCGCAGAGGCGGCACGAGCCGACGCCAACGCGGCGGCCACGGCTGCAGCGGCGGCAGCGGCGGCCGCCGCGAAGAAGCAGCGGGACGAGGCCGATGGCTACTGCTACCTCACGGCGCCCTCGGAGCCGGCCGTCGAGGAGGACAAGCAGCCGGAGGCGGAGGAGGCGGCGGTGGCAGCAGCAGCTGCAACAGAAGCGACAGCGGCGGCACAAGCGGCGGCCCTCCCGCCTCCTCCTCCTCCCGCCGCCGCCGCCGATCCGCCCTTTTCCCCGACCGCCTCGTCCGAGGAGGCTGAGTCCGCCGCCGACGAGCAGTCCGGCTTTGCCCCGGCCGCCGCCCTCGACGGCGACGCCTACGATGCCGGGGTCGGCGCAGGCGCCGCCGACGACGACCCGTCCGCGGCGTCGTCGGGCGGCATCGTCATCCGCGCCGACGAGAACGACCCTTTTGCGCCGCTGCCGCCGTCGGCGCCGCCCACGCCCCCGGCCGTCTCGGCGCCGGCCTCGGCCGCCGCCAGCACGCCGCCGTCCCCGCCGCCCGGCGCCGCCGCCCTCCAGGCCGCGGCCTGCAAGCCCGACCTGTCCGGCGGCTCGCTTTTCTGCGGCCTCGCCTCCAAGGAGGTCGTCGCCCTCGACATCACGCTCGCGCCCAACCCGGCCCGCCGAGTTGGAGCAGGAGCAGGAGGAGGAGGAGGAGGCGCCGGCGGCCTGAACGGCAGCGCCGCCGCCTCGCTCGCCTCGGCAGAGTCCCCCACCGCCTCGGTCGACGACCCCGCGCCCCCCCCCGCCAACGCCCCCGTCCTCGCCGTCGCGTGCCCCGACCGCGCCGTCCGCATCGACGGCCACACGGGGTGGGTGCGCGCGCTCGCCGTCTCGGGCCGCCGCACCCTGTTTGCGAGCGGGTGCAACGTTTTGACTCAGTACGATGCCTCCTACGCGCTCCCCAAGCAGGTCGGGCACGCCAGGCCCTTCACGGGCGACATCCTGGCGCTGGCGGCCAGCCCGCCGTCGTCGTCGGCGGGCGGGTCGGGCGGGCGGGTGTACTCGGCCGGGGCGGACGGGTCGCTGAGGGCGTGGCGGGCGCACGCGTCGGGCAAGGGGGGCGGGGCCGGGGCCGCGGGGCAGGCTCAGGCGCAGGCGCAGGCGCAGGCGCAGGCGGCGGCGGCGGCGGTGGCGACGGCGGCGGCAGCGGCGGCGGCTACGGCGGCGGCCGAGAGCGGCAGTGAGTTTGGCGGCGGCGGCAGCAGCGCCACCTCGTCGATGTCCGAGTCCGCCGCGGAGGCCGCTTCCGCCCGGGCCAACGGCGTGTCCCCACGCCCCGCCTCGCCCGAGGGCGAGGGCGACGCGGCCTCCGCCGGCGCCGACGCCGCCGCCGCATCCCCCCCGCCCATCTCCTCCCCGCCCCCCCCCGCCGCCCCCGCCCACGGCCACAACACGGGCGCGGGCGAGGCCCTCGCCGAGGCCGCGTGCGTCGACCGCGCGCACGAGGGACGCGTCACGGGCGTGGCCCTGAGCCGCTCCGGCCGACGGGTCTTCACGGTCTCGTACGACGGCCGGCTGCGCGCGTGGGACGCCGCCACCCTCAAGCCGCTGGGCGAGGCCGTCAACGCGCACGGCCGAGGCCAGGGCGAGGGGCCGGGCGGCGCTGTGGGAGGGGAGCAGCGGGTGCACTGCGTGTGCGTGGGGGCGGACGGCCTCGTCTACACGGGCGGCGACGACCGGCTGGTGCGGCGGTGGCACCCGGTGACGCTGGCGCAGGTGGGGCAGCCGCTCGAGGCGCACGGGGCGGCCGTGCGGGTGCTGGCCGCGGGCGGGTGCGGGGCGCTGGTGTCCGGGGACGCGGCGGGGGACGTGGCGGTGTGGAGCCTCTGATTTTGTTGTGTGGCGCCGCCGTCGCCGTCGTCGCGTTTTGGTTCTCGACGCCTTCGGGGGTTGGTCGTCGTCCCCGCTTTTTGTGTCGCGCACGCGCCCGTTTCGTCGTCGCGTGCCTCGTCGTGTCTCAAGAAGGCTCTCTTGGCCTTTTAAGTTCCCGATTTGGATCCAATTTGTACAACAAGCAGCAACATCTGTGTGTCTATCTCTCTTTCGTCGGAGGTGTGCGCGCGTCCAACAAAAGAACAAAGGCAAGAGGCGCCGGGACGCGTCTTCCGCCCGGCCGCCCCTCCCGCGCGGCCCCGCGACCCGGAACCTCCTCCCAGAGCAGCCAACGCGCCCCGACCTACAGCTGCTCGAGCAGCGCCCCCATCCGCACCGACTCCCGCTCCCCCCCTCCCCTGCCGGGCGACACCCACGCCCGCATCGCCACAAACGCCGCGCGCTCCCGCGGCATCGACGCCATAGACCCGAGCCACGTTTGGAACTCGTCGGCCGAGTGGGGGCCGTGCACGTTGCCCTCGTTGTCGCGGTACATCCAGGCGCGCTCGTCGCGGCGGGGCTGGGGGTGCGACGGGGGGCGGGCGGGGGCGTTCTGCCCGAAGCGGGCGGAGGGGGGGCCGCGCATGGCGGCGGCAGCGGCGCCGAGCGGCATGGGGCGGCTGCCGGCAAAGGCGGGCCCGGCCATGATGAAGCCGCCGCCGGGCGCGACGGCGGGGATGACGACGCCGACGGGGGGCATCATCATGGGAAAGGGGGCGAGGAGCGGGGAGGCGGCCGACAGGGGGCGCTGCGCGGGGCCGGCGGCGCCGAGCGGGAAGCCGCCGCCGCCGCCGCCGCCGCCGCCGCCGCCGCCGCCGCCGCCCATCATCACGCCTCCGCCGCGCTGCTGGTGCCGCTGCTGCTGCTGCAGCTGCTGCTGGTGCTGCTGGTGATGGTGCTGCTGCTGAGAGCCGCCGCCTCCGCCGCCGCCGCCCGACATGCGGTTGGACAGGCCCGCCGGCGTCGGGCCGCCGCGCGCGGGCGGGACGGCGCCCGAGTGCGCCAGGCGCGCCGACATTGGGTCGCCCGACTGGCCGCCCTGCCGCGGCGGCGGCTGCTCCCGCTGCTCCCGTTGCTGCTGCTCCCGCTGCGGCTGCTGCTGCTGCTCCCGCTGTTGCTGCTGCGGCTGCTGCTGGCGGCTCTGCGACGCGGGCGGCCGGTCGGGCCGCTCGCGCACGGCGGGCACGAACGTCGGCGCGCGGGCGGGGGCGGGGGGGTCCGCCGGCGCGCGCCCGCGGTCGCGGTCGCGCGTGCGGTCCCGCTCTCGCTCGCGCTCCCGCTCGCGCTCGCGGCCCTCGTCCCGCGCGCGCTCGCGCTCGCGCTCGCGTTGTGGCGCCTGCTCTTCGGGCTCGGACCAGCGGCGCGCGGGGGCCGGCACCGCCTCGGCCGGCGCCGCGCGCCGCTCGCGGCCCTCGGCGTCCTTGGCCCCGTCGCTGCCAGCGCGGCAGTCGGGCGGGGGCGAGGCGGCGCGGCGGCGCGGCGGGGACGCGGCGGGGGAGGCGGCGCGGCGGCGCGGCGGGGACGCGGCGGGGGAGGCGGCGCGGCGGCGCGGCGGAGACGCGGCGGGGGAGGCGGCGCGGCGGCGCGGCGGAGACGCGGTGGGGGAGGCGGCGCGGCGACGCGGAGGTGACGCGGGCGCGGAGGGGCGCGCGCCTCCGCCGCCGCCGCCGCCGCCGTTGCCAGCGCCGCCACTGCCGGGCCCGAGGCGGTCGAGCACGCTGCCGCGGGGCTTGGCGGGAACAGCGGGGTCGGTCGCGGCCTCCCGGCTCTCGCGCTCCCGCGGCCGCTCGCGCTCGCGGTCGTCGCGCCGGTCGACGGCGGCGGCGCCCGCGGGCCGGACGGCGGCGGCGCCGCTGCCGCCCAGGCGCGCGGCAAGGCCGGCGGGCAGCGCCGGCGCGGCGCGGCCCAGCGGCGGCGGGGAGCGCGACCGCGAGCGCGAGCGGCCGCCGCCTCCGCGACGCTGCTGGTGCTGCTGCCGGGGCTCCGGCTCCCGCCCCCGGTCCCGCTCCAGCTGCCGCTCCCGCTCGCGCGGCGGCGAGTGGCGCGGCAGCCGCGGCTCGGGCCGCGGCGGCGGCCCCCCGGGGCCAAAGGGCGGCGGCCCGGGGCCAAAGGGCGGCGGCGGCCCGCGCGGGTCCCAGCCGCGCGGGTCGTAGGGCGGCGGCGGGCCGTGCATCGGGTGCATCGGGTGCGGCAGGAAGGGCGGCGGGCCCAGGCCAAAGCCGACGGGCGGGCCGCCGCGCGGGTCCCAGCGCGCGCCGCCGCGGCCCGGCGGCGACTCGGGGCAGCCCCGGGGGGGCGACCGCCGCCCGCCGGCCCGCGGCTGCCGGGCGCCGCCGCGGTCGCGCAGGCGCTCCTCCGCCTCGCGTCCGCCGCCGCCGCCGCCGCCGCCGCCGCCGCCACCGCCGGGCTGGCGGTCGCGCTCGCGCCCCCGCTCCCGCTCCCGCTCCCGATCCCGCTCCCGCTCCGGCTCCCGCTCGCGGCCGCCGCCAGCGCCGTTGCCGGCGCCGTTGCCGTTGGCGCGCCCGTCCCTGCCGCCGCCGTTGGTGCGCTCGCGCCCGCTGCGGTCGGACCCGCCGCCGCCGCCGCCGCCGCCGCCGCCGCCGCCGCCGCCGCCGCGCGCGCGCTTGCTGTCGCCGGCGCCCGCCCCGGCTGCTGCTGTCGCGGCAGCTGTGGCCGCCGCGGACCGGTCGCCGGCCGCGCGCTTGTTGTTGTTGTTGCGCGCCCGCCCGCCGGCTGGACCGTCGGCAGCGCCGGCGGCGCCAGCCGGCGGCGCGGCCTCCGCCTCGGCGGCGGCGGCGGCTGGCCGGGGCACCGGCACCGGCTCGTCCCGGGTCAGCTCGCGCGCGTAATCATCGAGCCCCTCGTCGCTGTCTTGCAGCAGAAAGTGCTCGCCGTCGTCTGTGTGTGTGGATTTGCGCATGTATTGGCGCGTGGGCGGCATCGGGCGATGGGGTGAATTTTCCTTCGAAAGGTGGGAGGGAGGGAGAGGGAAGAGAGAAGAGAAGCTCTGTCGAGCGCGCAGCCGCGCCGCACCTCCAAACGCCATGGCGGGCGACCGATGGCCGACCGTCGGCCTTGCGCCGCGCGCGCGCGCGCCCACGCGCTAATCAGAGAGGCGGGAGCACGAGAAGAGAAGAAAGAAGAGGGCGAGTCTGATGATCCGCGGCTCTGTTTTTTGTGATGTGGTTTTTGTGTGTTTGTTCGCGGCGTTATCCTGATGTTGCGGTGGTGGTTGCGTCCTCCGAGCTTTGTGAAGGAGTGGTGCGGCGCGACTAGCGCTGGTACTACTAGTAGCGCGCGACGGGGGGCGTCGGCGGTGTGGCGACGGCTGGGCGCTCTTCTCGGCGCGCCCCACCTACCTCGGCGCCTCGAAAGACAAATCAAGTGCTTTTCGACATCGAGAGGGACGCTAGTTTTCTTATTGTTAGGGTCGACAGGTCGTCGTCTAAACAAGGCGCGAGCAGCTGCGTATCACGCCCGGTTGTCGCCGCCGGGCGCTCCTGCCGCCGACGTGGCCGCCGCTCCCGCCGCCTTTGCCGCCGCGCCCTCGCCCGCCGCCGCCGCCAAGGCCGCCGCCGCCGCCGCCACCTCTCCTCCCCGGCCGTCGGCGGCGGGCGGCGGCAGGCCCTGGTCGACGGCCTGGCCCACGCGCGGGCGCGGGGCGCCGCGCTCGAGGACGTCGTCGACGGGACGGCCGTCATTGGAGGGCGGGCTGGGGCTAGCCGGCGGGGCGGACGGCGCAGGTGGCCGGGCGGCGGGGGCAGCCGCGGCCGGCTGCGGCTGCTGCTGCTGCTGCTGCAGAGGCTGCTGCTGCTGCCACCCCTGCTGCTGCTGTTGCGGCGGCGTCTGCTGCTGCTGCTGCGGGACCCGCTGGGGCTGGCCGTAAGCGCCACCGCCACCGCCGGGCGACTGCAGCCGCGGGTCCTGCTGCTGCGGCTGCTGCTGCTGCTGCTGCCGAGGCGGCGCATAGGCGGCGCCGCCGCCGTACGCGCCGTATGGCGGCTGCTGCGGCTGCTGCGGCTGCTGCTGCTGCTGCTGCTGGGGCGCGCCGCCGTAGTACCCCTGTGGCTGCGCCGGCCGCTGCTGCTGCTGCGCGGGGGACGGCGCGCCGTAGGGCGGCCGCTGCAGCTGCTGCTGCTGGGGAGGCGCAGCCGCCGCCCCCGGCGCAGCGCCGCCGCCAAGGAACCCTCCCGCTCCGTACGCGCCCGCCTGCGGCTGCTGCTGCTGCTGCTGCGGTGGGTATGGCTGCTGCTGCTGCTGCTGCTGGGGCTGCTGCTGCCACCCCTGCGGCTGCTGCCACCCCTGCGGCTGCTGCTGCGGCTGCTGCTGCTGCTGCGGCTGCGACCAAGGCTGCGGCGAGTAGCTGCCGCCGCCGCCGCCGCCGCCCGCCGCCCCGCCCACAACGCCGCCGCCCACAACGCCGCCCACAGCGCCGCCCGAGCCCGATGAGCCCGTTCCGGCCACGTACTGGCTGTACGTCATGCCCGTCTCCACCTCCCACCGCCGGAGGTCCCGCTGCCACTGCTCGTACGTGTAGTCGGCCGGCAGCCCCGCCTGCGCCCCTCCCGACGGCAGCGCCAGCGGCGCGCCCCCGTAGTAGTCGCCGCCGCCGCCGATGCCGCCGCCGCCGGGCGAGCGCGCCGCCGCCGACGGGCTCCGGCCGCCGAGCGCGCGCAGCAGCGCCGGGATGGCGGCAAACACGCCGCTCGACTCCTTGCGCTCGCGGTAGCGCGCCTCGTCGGCCACGACCACCTCCCCGCGCCCGATCGACAGGACCTCCTCGGCGGGCACCGAGAAGCAGTCGAAGAAGGCCAGCGGCAGCCAGGGCAAGCCGAACTCGTCATAGGTCAGGCGCGCGACGGCGCCGTCGTCGGGGCAGAAGGCGACGTCGCGCACGCGTCCGATCACGTCCCCCGAGCGCGTGCGCACGGCCATGCCGAGGGCCGGGGCGAAGCCGAGGCGGGCGTCCAGGTCGGGCTCGTAGAGGGGGGACTCGTCGTGCACGAGGACGACGTCGCCGATCTGGCGCAGCGACGAGAGCGGCACGTTGCCCGCGCGCGGCGCGGCGCCGACGGTGGCGGTGAGCGCGGCGGCGGCGGCGCCCGCGGCGCGCGCGGCGCCGGCGATGCCGCCGCCTCCTCCGGGCGAAGGAGGCGCGCCGCCGTTGTAGTAGCTGTAGTCGTAGTTGTACCCGTTGTTGTAGCCGCTGTTGTAGCTCCCCGGAGAGGCGTACGGGCTGTTGTAGCCCCCCCCGCCGCCGCCGCCGCCGTTATAATAGGGGGCTGCCCCCTGCGAGCCGCCCCCGGCCGGCGGCAGCGCGGCGGCCGGCGGCGGCAGGCCGCCGTAAAACGCGCCCGTCCGCCCGCGGTCGTCCAGGTCCAGCGACGCCAGCTCCCGCCGCGCCGGGTCCAGCCACGCGCCGCACACCGTCCCCAGGCACCGCCCCGTGGTGCGCGTGATCACTTGCTTTCCCAAAACCTGGCTGAGCTCGAGGACGACCGCCGGCGCTGAGCTGGTGGCAAACGGCCGCTGCTGCTGCGGCGGCTGCTGCGGCTGCTGCTGCGGCGCCCGCTGCTGCTGCTGCGGCTGCTGCTGCGGTTGCTGCTGCTGCATCTGCATCTGCTGCATCTGCTGCGCCTGCTGCCCCGGCGGCAGGGGGGACGCGCGGCGGGGCGCGAAGGCGAGCGGGGCGGGGCGCTGCGAGGGGGGCAGCTGCTGCTGCTGCTGCGGCTGCGGCTGGGGCGCGGGCGCGTACTGCGGCAGCCGCTGCGACTGCTGCTGCTGCTGCTGCTGCTGGGGCGAGGGCGAGGGGGCGTAGGCGGGCGGGGGCTGCTGCTGCTGCTGCGGCGGCGGCGGTTGCTGCGACTGCATCGGCGGCAGCGGCTGCTGCTGCTGCTGCTGCTGGGGTGACGGGGCGCCGCTGTAGACGCGCGGCGGCGGCGCGAGCGCGGGCGCGCGGCGGCGCCGTCCCGCCGCCGCCGACGACAAAGCGGCGGCGGCCGTCGTCCGCGCCACCGCTCGCCGCGGGGGGCCGCCGAGGGGCGCGCCGCCCGAGCGCGCCGCGCCGCCCGCGCGCCGGGCGCACTGCATCGCGTGGATGTCGCGCGCGCGCGCGCCTGACGCTGCTTGGATGGAGAGGACGGGGCGGCGTCTCGGCACTTGGCTGGTGGACGCAGGGGTTCGATTGATGCGTGCGTGAGCGACTGATGGAGGCGCGCAGGCGAGAGATGCGGACGGGTACGGATTGACGGAAGTAGCGATGTGCTGTCGTTTGTGGAGGTCGAGAGCTTGCGCGTCCCTCTCTTCTTGTCGCCTTGCTCTCTCTCCCTCTCTCCCCTCTCTCCCCTCCCTCCCTCGAACACCGCAAAACGCGACCCCCTCGCCACGCGCTCGCGCCAACACTCTTGTTAGTGGCCTCAACGCCTTAAATTCTTTCAGGAGTGAAAAAAACCCTCACCCACCCCCCCCAACAAAGTCGCCCACCATGTCGACCTCGGAGCTCGCGTGCACGTACGCGGCCCTCATCCTGCACGACGACGGCCTGGAGATCACGGTGCGTCGATGTCCGTGCGGCCAACGCGACGCGATCGGCGCCGACGCGATGTTCATCAACGGCCCCCCGCTCGCGCGCGCGCGTCCAGCAGCTGTGGAGAGACAGAGAGGCGGGGAGAGGACCAGGGAAGCAGGACAACAGCAGCAGCAAAAAACTGCGGCGCCTTGCGGGTGTTCGCGCGCCCGCCCCGATGCCTGGGAGGCCGCCATGACCCCAGATCGCACGGCGGCGCGGTCGATCCGGGCCCTAGTGTGCTGTTGGCGGCGCCGAAACGGCAGCGCGCGCCGCCGTGGGGGCAAGGCGAGGCGTGGCATGAGAGGGGGGGCTGTTGCAGGGGGAGCCGCCGGACGCCGCCGCCGGACGCCGCTCGCCCGCCCGCTCGCCCGCCCGCTCGCTCGCTCGCTAGCCTTTCTGTGGCTGCTCCGCCGGCCCGACCCTCTCTCTCTCTCTCCCTCTCTGTTGTTCCGCCAGGGCGCCGTCTCGCCCATCCACGCACCCAAACAAACACCAACATGTCACAAATCACAAAACAACCCCCCCGCCAAAAACCCACCAAAACACCAAATTAAAAACAGGCTGACGCGATCAACTCGATCATCAAGGCCGCGGGCATCACCGTGGAGCCCTACTGGCCGTCGATCTTCGCCAAGCTGTTCGCGAAGAAGAAGATGGACGACCTGATCACCAACGTCGGCGCGGGCGGCGGCGGCGCCCCGGCCGCCGCGGCCGGCGGCGCGGCCGAGCCCGCCGCAGCCGGCGGCGGCGGCAAGCCCGCGGCCAAGAAGGAGGAGCCCTCGGAGGAGGACGAGGACATGGGCTTCTCGCTGTTCGACTAGGCGCGCGCGCACACCCGGCTGGCCCGGGGCGGGCGAGTCATCCTTGGAACGCGCGTCCCCCCCGCTTGTCGTCGGCCGGCCGGGCGATCTGGCGCCGTTTGTGTCTAGCGCATTGTTTTTTCCTTCTCTGGCCCTTTCCCTTTGGGTCGCTGTTTTTGGACGTGTGTAAAACGCGAGCGCCGGCGGCAAAGAGACGTGTGGCGTTTACAACGAGGGAGGTTGGGGGTGGGGGGAAAAGTCAAGAGAGAGAGAGGAAAAAAAGATACAACGGGCGGAAGAGGAAAGAGGGAAGCACCGTTCAAAAGGACGAGAGCGCGGTCTCGCGCCACGCCGCAAAACCCGGGGAATAGGCCACGAACGCAAACAAGCGGTACATCTCCATCGACAGAAAGACGAGGGCGATCAGGCTCGCGGCCATCAGCACCGCGTCGAGCGCGGAGCCGCCCGTGTGGGGGTCGGCGTCTGGCGCGAGCGGCGGGCGGCCGAGCAGGTCGGCGCCCCCGTGCCGCTGCTGGGGCGGCTGCTGCTGCTGCTGCTGCTGTGACCGCTGCTGCTGCTGCTGCTGCGGTTGCTCTGGCTGCCGCCACGCCTGCCCCGGCTGCTGCTGAGGCCGCTGCCTCGCGAGCGTGGCCGGCGACGGCACGAGCAGCTCGAGGCGGTCCACCGTGGTGGCGGCGGGTGCGGCGGGTGCGGCGGCTCCCTCCGCCGACGCGGACGACGCCGACGGCGCGACGCGACGCTTAGCGGTGCCGGCGATGCGGCGCGGCGGCGATGGCGGCGACGGCGCCGGTGCCGCGGGCCGCGCCGCGCGGCGCGCGGGCGCCCGCGTCGCCGAGGGGCTGCTGCGCGCCGACTGCTGCATGACGCTCGTCGCCTCGCGGCAAGGGACGAGTGCTGGTCGGCGGAAGGAAGACCCCACTTTTTGCGCTTTTCGGGGGTTTGGAGACGCGAGTGCAAAGACAAACGGGGCACGGCGTTTTGGGCGCGGTGAAGCGAACAACAGCTGCTACAGATCCAAAGGTCAGAGCGTGCGCGTGGTGAGACAGAGATCGAGAGAGGCAAGGGGCCTCTTACGTCGGACGAGAAAAGGGGGCGCGCGCGCGGCGCGCCCCCCCTCCCGTCGCCGACCCCGCCGACCCCCGCGAGGCAGAAGGGGCGGTCGCGAGGGCGAGCCTATTGAGGGGGCCTCGGGCGCAAATGTTTTTGTTCCCCAGGCAACGGACGCCCCTCATCCGGGACAAGCTCCCCCTCTCACGACCGAAAACCGAGACGCTTTCGAGAAAAAAATGAACTTGCAACAACAGCGCCCCACCGCTACGCCAGCCCGTCCGCGGCCGGCGGCAGCGCCGCCAGCTCCTCGAACGTCATGGCCTCGAGCGCCGCCACCACGGCCTCCTGCTGACCCCCGCCGCCGCCGCCGCCTCCCGGTCCCCCTCGGCCCGCGCCCGCCCCCGCCACGCCCGCGCCCGCCGCCGCCGCCGCCGCCGCCGCTGCCGCCGCCCCGACCCCCCCGGCCGCCGGCGCCCTCGGCAGCAGGTCCGGCACCGTGCTGTCAAACCCCGTGAAGTCCAGCCGGTGCCTCCCCCCGCCCGCCCCGCCCACCACGTACACGCTCGCCAGCCGCGCGCCCATGCGCAAGTCGTGCGGCAGGCGGTAGGCGGCGCGGCTGGCCGTGGCGTTTGACGTCATGGCGTCCACGCCGCTCAAAAAGACGACGAGCTCGAGCCCCAGGGCGCCGCACGCGCGCGGCGACAGGCGCCACAGCGGGCTGGTCGGGCGGACCACGTGGGTCAGGGTGGCCACGTACCCGAGCTTGAGGTTGGCGAGCGATCCGGCCTCGTCCTCTAGTCTCAAGGGGAGGAAGCGCCACTCGGCGCGCGTGCGCGCGCAGGGCCTCGCGAGCAGGCACTGCACCTCGGGCTGCAGCAGCACGTGCTTGCGCACGGACGCGACGCGCAGGGTGAGGCGCCAGTAAGCGGCGTCGTCGTCGTGCTCGTCGTTGCTGCTGTGGCCGCCGCCGCCCTCGTTGCCGTTGTTGCCGCGGCCGGGCGAAGCAATGCAGGAGGAGGATCCGGCCGGCGGCGGCGGCGGCGCCGGGCGCTTGCCCGCCGCCCCGCCGCTCCACCCTCTGTCTCCCTCTGCCCTCGCCCCTCCCGTCCCGTCCGCCTCGCCGCCGCCCGCGAGGCCAAACCCGCCGCCAACGCCGCCAACGCCGCCGCCGCCCCACCCACCCCACCCGCTTCCCCACCCGCCGCCGCCGCCAGCCGCCCCCCTGTGCACCGCCACGGCCGCGCTGAAGCGCATGGCCAGCGCCCGCTTGGCCGGCGAGCTGAAGCGGCTGAACACCACCCCAAGCAGCGCGTAGTTGAGCAGCGACGACAGCAGCACCTCGGCCACCACCACCAGGTTGGTCCAGCCACAGTCCATCGAGGGCGCCTGCCAACCCAGCGTGGTGGCCAGCTGCATCGAGAAATAGAGGCTGTGCCAAAAGTTGCCGCGCATTTCGGGGATGCACTCTTCGGGGACAAACATGAAGGGCAGGGCAAAAGCGGCCCAGAAGGCGACGGACGCGCCGACGAACACGGCCAGGAAGCGCCCCGTGGGCATGTTTAGGAGGGTGGTGAAGGGGTCGTCCAAATGGACCAAGCGCCAGCGGCCGCGGAGGCCGACGCGCTCGACGCCAGAATGCGCGCCGCCGGCGCCGCGGACGGCGCGGGCGGCGGCGGCGGCGGGCTCGGGGCGCCACATGCCGTCGCCGGCGTTGAAGGAAATGCCGGAGAAGTTCTGGACGGCGGCGGGGGCGGGGGCGGGGCTCGCGGCGGCGGGGGGAGGGGCCGCGAGAGCGCCGCTACCGCCGCCGACGCCGATGCCGCCGCCGATCGTCGGCAGCAGCAGGCCGTCGGCGGCGGCGGCGCCGGGCAGCAGGGGGGACGGCGGGGGGCAGGAGAGCGGGAGGGTGCCCCGGGCCGAGAGTCCGAGAGTCCCCCGCGGCTGGGAGAGGGCCGCCTCCTTGGCGGCGTAATGGTGGTTGATCGCGAGAAAGGGCGGGTGCGGCTGCCCCCCCCCTATCCTCGGCGGCGGCGGAGGGCTCTCGAGCGGCATCGCGCCGTCGTCGCCGAGCGTCGACGTCAGCGTCGTCGTCGTTGTCGTCAGCGGCGAGAACAGGCCGCTCGACGTGACGGCGCCGCCGCCCTCGGCCAGCAGCAAGAGCGACGACAGCTCCTCGGCGTCCGATTGGCGAAAGGCCGCGCCTTGGGCCTTTGGCGGGCTGCCTCTCATCGGACAGTTGAGCGCGGGTTCGATGCGCGCGCGCCCCCTCTCCCCGCTCCTCTCCTCCCGGGCCCAATGGCCCCCTCTCAAAGGCGGGAACAGGAGGTGGGTAGCTCGACCCTCGGGTCAATTGGCGATTGTGGCGTCGAGAGAGAGAGAGAGAGAGAGAAAAGGGCAAGAAGCACAGGTATGAAAGGACAAGTTCGGTTTCAGTCGCGCGCGCGCGTTCTGGTTTCGAGGTTCGTTGGGTCACATGGAAAGTGCAACAGGCGCGCGTGTGTGTTGGCGTCGGGCTACATCGGAGGACCCTCTAGGAGAGCCGCGCCGCGCGCGCTGGTGCCGCTTCGGCGTCGCCCCCCCCGTCGAGCGTCGTCCGCGCGCCCTGCGCTCGTCTCCGAGAAAAAAAACCAAATCCAAGACCCCTCCCCCCATCTCACTTGCCCAGCAGCGAGGCCTCGTACGCGCGCCACCCGGCCTCCCGGTACTCGGCCGCCGCCTTGGCCGGGTCCGCCGCCCTGATCACCCCCCGGCCCACGATGATCACGTCCGAGCCGTTTTTGCCGAGCACGGTCTCGGGCGTCAGGTACTGCTGGCCGAGCGCGTCGCCGCCGGCCGACAGCTGCACCCCGGGGGTCATGTGCACAAACCCTCCGCCCACAAACCCACCAGCGCCACTTGCCTCGTCGCAGCTTGCGTCAAAGGACCAGGACGCCGGGTTGACGCTGATGAACCCCATGACAAAGTCGGGGTGCTGCTCGGCCGCGCGCGCGACCGCGCGCGTGTAGTCGCCGGCGGCGAGGGTGCCCTTGCTGCTCATTTCCGCAAGCAGCAGCAGGCCGCGCCCCTTGGGCAGACCCACCTGCTTTAGGCCCTCGATGATGCCCGGCCCGGGGACCAGGTGCGCGTTGGTGATGTGCGACCAGTCCGCGATGCGGTACACCCCGCCCTCGTACTGCGACGCGACCGTGTTGCCGATGTCGGCGAACTTGCGGTCCTCGAAGATCAAAAAGTCGTGCTTTTTCGCCAGCGCCGTCAGCCGCTCGGCCACGCCGGCGTCCCACCGGTCGAAAATGTCGACGTGCGTTTTTAAAACGCAGATCTCGGGGCCGCATTTCTCGGCGAGCGCGAGCATCTCGTCGGCGGTTGCCACGTCCGCGGCGACGGCGAGGTTGGTGCGCTTACGGGCCATGAGCTCGAGGCACTGGCGGGCGAGGGCGCAGGGGGCAAGAGAAGCGCGGGCCTCGTACGTGAGCGCGCGGCGCGGCGGGGCGGCGCCGGCAGCGATGGCCGCCGCCGCCGGAGCCGCCGCCGCCGCCGACGGAGCCGCGCCGCCGACGGCGCCCGCGCCCGCCACGGCCGCCCGCGTCTGGTTGGCCGCCAGGAACGCGCGCACCTTGTCCGCCGTCTCCCGAGCCACCTTGCCGTGCTTGACCAGGACGTCCAGCATGCGCGTCAGCTTGAACGCGGCGTGCAGGCGCAGGCCCTGCGCGCGCAGGTGCGCCTCGGCCCCCTGCTCGCGGTCGATCAAAACGACGACGTCGCTGCAGGCGAGCCCGGCCTCGTTCAAAGGCGCGACGGTCTCGGCCACAGAGGCGCCGCTTGTGACGAGGTCCTCGACTATCAGGCAGCGCTCGCCGCGGCTGTAGGCGCCCTCGATGGCTTTTTTGGTGCCGTAGTCCTTGACCTCCTTGCGGCGCATGCACTGGATTGGTTTGTTTGTTTTGGGGGGGGTTGGGGGGTTTGGGCCGTCGGGTTTTTTGTGTCTCGTTTTTTAGTTTCTCGTTTTTTCGTTTCTCGTTGTTTTGTTTCTCGTTTTTTCGTTTCTCGTTTTTTCGTTTCTCGTTTTTTTGCTTCTCGTTTTTTCGCTTCTCGTTTTTTCGTTTCTCGTTTGTCGGCGACGCAAGGGGCCTGTTTTCGCCTCACGAAAGTTGCATCGTCGTCCTTTCAAGCGCCCTTTGCAAACAACAAGCCGCCAACAAAGCGGTGCACTCACCATGCGCAGGTTGTAGCCGAGCGACATGGCCGTCGCGATCGGCAGCGCCGTGTAAGGCACGCCGCAGATCAGGTCGTAGGGGCCCGGCCCCTCCTTGTCCGCCTCGGCGCCGCCGTCCGCGGCCGCAGCCGCTTCGCTCGCGCCTGGCGCCCCGCTGGCGACGCACGCGTGCATGGTGCGCGCGACGGCCTCGAGGACGTCCGGGTAGGAGACGATGACGCGGAGGTCGACGTAGACGGGCGAGACCAGGCCGGACTTGAGGGTGAACTCGCCAAACTTGACGGCCTGTCGTGCGTTTTTTGTTCCTCGGCGTGAGCGCGGCGTTATATTTTCTCTCGCGTCCTCAACACGGCGCGCGCGCGTCGCGCTCTCTGCATATCCCCCCCTGCTGCGCGTCTCGCTCGCTCACCTCGATCTCGTTGAGCTTGAGCACGAGCTCCTCGATCTCGTCCTGCGACAGGGGCTCGCGCTGCGGTGTCGTTTGAAGGGGTTGGGGGGTCGGTGAGCAAGGGGGAGGAGAAGGATAGCAGCAGCCAAGGCGCGCGCGCACAAGTAGTCGGCGCGCCCGGTCGTGGGTTCTGCCGCGACGCGCTCGGGAGGCGCATGCACTTCGCTGCCGCCGGCGCTTCTCCATCGGGTGGCTCACAACCGTCAAAACACGGAAGAAACACAGTCGGCGTCGCTCGCGCGCGGTCTCACCGAAAGGGCGCGGGCCGCGCTGCCGCCGGCGCGCGCGGCCTTGAGGCGATCAAAGAGTCCCATGCTGAGCGCGCGGGCGACCAGGGCCTCGGCGCGGCGGGGCTGCTGCCGCTGCTGCTGCTGCTGATGCTGCGCGTCGCTCGGCGAGGCGCGGGCGCGGGGCGCAGGCGAGGCGGCGGGCGGGTGCAGAGAGGAGGCGGCTGCCGGCGATCCGGGCGAGCGCGACGCGGTGGTGGTGGGGAGGGCTGCTGCTGATGATGATGTTGCGTGTGCTGGGCGAGCGCCGAAGCCGCGAAGCATCGACTTGTGGGGTTGTGCTGTCACGGAGCGTCGCGGGAAAACGGCTGTCGTTGTTCGGTTTTTTGATCAACGTGGTCTCAGCAATCGTCGTACAAACGTGGGAGCTCCTGTGTGTGCATGTGGTTGTGTTCTGACGGACTGTCTCACGCGATGAAGGGTGAGCGTGTTTGAGGGGCGAGAGAAGAGCGAGCCGCAACGGCGGTTCACGCAGCGCGCGAGGCGACGGCGACGGCGACGGCGTCCTCCGCGGCGCGCGCGCACAAGTAGCGGGGACGCGATCGCGCACGTCTGCCCTCTCTCACTCAAACGCCAGCTCCACCATCACCACTACGTCTCTCGCGTCCGCCACTCAGCAACGCACTCAGAGCAAAAGCATAGCAAACAGCTTCAGTCGCGGAGCTTTCGGCGGCGCAGTCCTTCGCACGCGCGCGCAACCCAACCAACCCCTCCCCGCTCGCAACCCACCCACGTCAATCGCATTCACCCCTCGACCATGTCTGCCCTCGGCGCGTTCGCCAACGCGTCGGCGGCGGCGGCGCCTTCCCGCAAGCGCGCGGCGGCACCACCGCCATCGTCCTCCTCCTGCTCCCCGCTCCTGGCAAGCAGGCCGCCGTCCCTCCTGCTCCCGCGGCGCCTCTTTGCTGCTGCGGCGTCCGCACGCGCGTGGCGGTCACCGACGCGGCCGACGGCCGCGCGCGCCGCCACGCTCGTGCCCGCCGCAGCCCGCAAGACCGACGCCGCCGCGCCGACGACGCGCAAGGCCGCCTGGAGCGCCGCCAACGGCGGCGAAGGCGACGACGGCGACGACGAGCCGACGCCCGCGCAGGTGCTCGCGCAGGTCACCCGCCGCATCCGCGACCACGGCAAGTCTGGCCGCGTCCGCGACGCCATCGCCGAGCTCGCCTCCCTCTCCGACAAGGGCCTGCGTCCCGACCGCATCGCCGCCACCGCGCTGGTCGCCGCCTGCGCCGCCCGCCCGACGCCCCAAAACATGGCCGTCGCCGAGGGCGTGTTTGACGAGCTCTTCGGCGACGGGGGCGGAGGCGGGGGTGACGGCGGCGACAACGTCTCGGACGGTCCCCTGCTGCGGCCGGACGAGGTCACTTTCGCCGTGCTGCTGCGCGGGTACGGGGCGGCCACCCCGCCGCTGTGGCCGCGGATCGACGCCACGCTCGGCCGCATGCGCCGCGCGCCCTTTGGCATCGCGCCGACGGCGACCAGCTACAACGCGCTGCTGGAGGTGTGCGTGCGCACGGGCGACATGGACCGGGCAATGGACGTGGTGGACCGCATGGCGGACGACGGGGTCGAGGGGGACGCGCAGACGGCGCTCATCTGCGCGCGCAAGAGGGCGCTGCGGGCGTACGCGAGGAAGGCGCTCGAGATTTAGGGGCGGGGGGCGGGGGGGGGGGGGGGGGGGGGGGGGGGTTTGTCGTTTCATCCTATTTTTTCTTTCAGCGTCGCCTCTGCCGTGCTCTTACGCGGCTGCGGCGCGAGCAAACCGACTGTTTGACCCCGTGTTCTTCGGACTTGAGAGAAATCGAAACAAGGAATTACAGTTTAATATTTGCGTGGCGACGCCGCTGCACCGTTCTCGCTCGCTCTCTTTGTTGTTTCCGCGCGCGCTGCCCTCGCAGCTCTCTTGCCTCCGTCCCCCCCGCGCCTCCCCCCGTCCCCACCCCCCCGGCCCACCCCACCCCATTCGCCCCGCCTCCCGGCCCTCGTTTCCCTCCGACTGCCGGCCGCCCCCCCCGCGCGCTCGCCCAACCGCCTCTTCGGCGGGGGTATGCGAACAGCGGGGGTGGTGGGCGGCAGCGGGAGAGGAAAAGGCGAGCGGTGGCAGCGGCGAGGAGGAGCGTGGGCGGGCCGGGGGGGGGGGGAGCGGGGCGGGCCGGGGGGGAGGGCGGAAAGGCAAGACTGGGCCGCGTCAGTGAGCGTTGCAGGGGCGAAGAGGAGTCGTCGAGTTGAGGCGGGTGTCTCCGCGGGTTTTCCATGGGAGAAAAGCAGGGGTGCGGGGGAGATCACGCGGCGACGA
>Ga0209390_10002235_pt1 | contig 34582 bp, 32 predicted proteins | sample BON01_FD_187212 | JGI IMG/M metagenome (GOLD analysis project Ga0209390, IMG submission 187212) | Freshwater microbial communities from Lake Bonney liftoff mats and glacier meltwater in Antarctica - BON-01 (SPAdes) (version 2) | ecosystem: Environmental > Aquatic > Freshwater > Ice > Glacier...
GCGTCGATGCTTTTCCGATGACTGTTACGGGTAAGCCTAAAAAATTTGAAATGCGCGATGCCATGGTGCTTGAGTTGGCCAGCAGTCGCACATAGCAGTCTGAGCAGCGGCTCAGTTCGACTTGCCACAATCGCTGCATTGCAATTCAGACGTTTCAATTGCTTGAGCTTGTGATGTTGACGCAGCAAGGCTGGCATTGATGGGCGTGCATGTTGCCCCGTACCACATGCATCTGTTGCCCATTCGGTAGGTGACAGGTCCGCAATTTTTTCACTACTATTCGAAAAGGCTGTCGCCCCAGCGCTTCAAGCGATTCAAGCTTGATTGACAAGCCGTGCAGCTGGTTGGTATGTTTGCAAGGGCTGGTCAGTTGGCAATGTGGTGCTGCACCAGCGAATTAGGCGGGCAGCCCTAGCAGTTCGCATTAACGTCCAGCCAGTGCCACTGCCTTTATTTGGCACCAAACGGGTGAGCCTACTTGTAGGTGAAGCGCGGCTACTGCGCGTTGTGTGACGCGTGACAACAAACGTTGCTCCCCGTGGCCGATGGTGACAATGGCGTGCGCTGGGTGGGTATCGCTGGTGATGCCCGTAATGGTGCCGGGAATACAGTTTTGTATGGAACTGTTGGTGGGCTCTGCCAGCGAAAGGCTCACGTCGTTGGCGTGTATGTGCAAGCGTACTGCGCTGCCGAGGTGCAGGTTTTGGCTGCGTAACCACAGTGAGGCGTTGCCAACGTCGATACGCGTCAAATGGAACTGGGCGTTGTCCTCACACACCACTCCCGCCAACATTGCCCCGGCCAATGCGCCCAATGAGGTGGCAATGTCTGCGTTAGACAGCACCTGCGCCACGCTGCCGTGTGCCTGCACTCGACCGTCCTCTAGCAGCACAACGTGATCGCCCAAACGGGCCAGCTCATCCATGGCATGCGTCACGTACAGCACGGGTATGCGTAACTCACGGTGCAAGCGTTCTAGCCACGGCAATATATCTTGTCGTTTGGCTTGATCAAGCGATGCCAGTGGCTCGTCCAGCAGCAGTATGCGGGGCTGCATGGCAAGCGCTCTGGCGATGGCTACACGCTGGCGCTCACCACCAGACAGGTTGTCAGTTGTACGCTTTAGCAAGGGGCCTATTCCCAGCAGCTCAATGGCGGCTTGTAGCGCGGCCTGCCCCCCAGTTTGGCCGTCTCGTTTGATGCCGTAGTTGAGGTTGGCCTGCACATTCATGTGCTCAAACAAGCTGGCCTCTTGAAATACAAAACCAACTGCACGTTGCCAAGTGGGGGTGAAGTGAGCACGCTTGTCGTCTTGCCACAGCGTGTCGCCGATGGCAATTCGTCCTGTGGCTCGCTCCAAGCCTGCAACACACCGCAACAAAGTTGTTTTGCCAGATCCTGATGGCCCAAACAAGACAGTGACACCGTGTGCGGGCAATCGCAGGTCGACCGCCAGTTTAAAAGCAGGTCTGGTTAATGTGAGCGAGAGTTCTAATACGTGCATGCGTGTCAGACCGCTGCTTTTTCAGGGCGTTTGTTCAGCAACGCCAACGCAATCAACACAGTAAATGAAAATACCACCATGACACCTGACAACCAGTGCGCTTGGGTGTATTGCATGGCCTCTACATGGCCATAAATTTGAGTCGATACCACCCGGGTTTCCCCCGGGATGTTGCCGCCAATCATCAACACCACGCCAAACTCGCCCACCGTATGCGCAAAGCTCAAAACAGTTGCGGTGAGTAAACCAGGTTTCGCCATTGGCAGTGCGACTGTAAAAAAAGCATCTAAAGGCGTGGCACGCAGTGTGGAAGCCACTTCCATAGGCCGTCTGCCCATGGCCTGAAAAGCATACTGAATGGGCTGTACGGCAAAGGGTAAGGAGAAAATGACAGAGCCAATTAACAAGCCTGAAAACGAGAACGACAACAACCCCAAACCCATGGACTGCGTGAGCATACCCAGCCAGCCCTGTGGCCCCAGCACCACAAGCAGGTAAAACCCCAACACAGTAGGCGGCAGCACCAAGGGCAGGGTAACCAAAGCGCTAACGGCTGCACGCCATGTAGATTGGGTTTGCGACAGCCACCATGCCAGCGGCGTAGCCAGTATCAACAAGACAACGGTTGTAACTGTGGCCAATTCAAGGGTGAGGCCTATGGCTTGCCACGCTTCTTGATCAATATGTGCCAACATATGTGCGCGCCTTACAAGCCGTAGCCAAAATGACGTATCACAGCTGCTGCCGTGTCGCTGCGCAAGTACGTTAAGAAAGCCTTTGCTGCCTGGTTGTCTTTGCCAGCAGTTAGCAACACCGCATCTTGCCTGATGGGTGCGTGCAAGTTGGCCGGTACCATCCATGCCGAGCCGTTTTGAATCACGCCATTGCTGCGCACTTGTGACAGTGCCACAAAGCCTAAGCTCGCGTTGCCTGAGGCAACAAATTGAAATGTTTGGCCTATGCTGGCACCTTCCACCAGTTTTGGTGTGACCATGCTTGTTACGCCCAGTTGCTTGATGACTTGCATGGCGGCCAGTCCATATGGCGCCAGCGTGGGTGATGCGATGGCAATTTTGCCAAATTTCCCGCTGTATAAGATCTGGCTGCTGTTGTTGATGAGGGTTGGGTTGGCACTCCACAATACCAATGTGCCTATGGCATAAGTAAAGCTTGAGTCTGCCACGCCTAAGCCAATGGCAATGAGTTGCTGGGGCGTGGATTCATCTGCTGCGATCAGCACATCAAAGGGTGCGCCATGGCTGATGTGCGCAAACAGTTGGCCTGTCGCACCAAATGACAGCTTGGCGGTGTGTCCGGTATCACGTTCGAAATAGGTGGCAATCAGCTTCATGGGGGCTGTGAAATTAGCGGCTGTTGCAACGCGAACCTCACCTGCCTGAACATTGAAAGCGCACAGCGCAATGCTACAAGCAGCCTGAATCCGCCATGTGCAAAGCTGTCGTAAAAAGAGCTGTTGTAAAACTGTATAGATCGGCACGTAATCAATAAAAGCGCTGTGTTTAAAATGAATAACCAGCATATCACGCTATTTTATAAAAGAATAGCGCTATGCCAATCTTTAAGAAAGCCAGCGATGCGAACAAACGGCATTCAGTTTGAAACAGTGCTCGCCAGCGTCATGACAGACAAGCGCGTGGAGGTGTTGCGCTCCATACAGCAAGTAGGCTCTATCTCTCAGGCTGCACGTGCCAACGGCGTGAGCTATAAAGCGGCTTGGCAGGCGGTTGAGATATTGGGTAATTTGGCTGGCAAAGCATTGATTGAAAAAGTTGTGGGTGGGGCTGGCGGGGGAGGGGCACGCTTAACACCAGAGGGGCTGCAGGTGTTACAAGCAGCAGATTTGCTGAACGCCGCACGTGATCAAGCTTTGCAAGCTATGCGCGCAGACAAACGGATGAGTAGCCTCAATTTGTCTGGTATTGCCGGCGTGGGTTTAAGAACCAGCATGCGCAACCAATTGCCCTGCACAGTGACGTGCATTACGCGAACGCAGGGCGCCGTGCTGGTGGTGTTGGCGCTGGCGAATGCACAAGTTTTGAAGTCGCGCATCACCTCAGAGAGCCTGCAATTGCTGGGGTTGGTCAAGGGCATGCGCGTGCTGGCTATGTGCAAGGCTGCAGCCGTTGTTGTAGCTCCCACGATTGTGGCCGTGGGCGGTATCAACGTATTGACGGGTACGGTTAGGCGCGGCGGGCGCGTAACAGACGATAGGCAAGTCAACGTTGAGCTCTCAACGGGCATTCAGCTGGCCGGTTTTGCCGACGCTACTGGCAGTTTAAAAAACAAACAGCCTGTGATGGTCGCCGTCGATGAAAATGCGGTGGTGATAGGCCTGTTGGGCTAGGTTACGCCAGCGTATATTGGTCGCACAGGGCTTCAAACGCACCCAGCTGCGGATCAATGGCTGTCTCACTTTGCAAAATTGTGGCCACCTGAGGTGCCATCTGTTTGGCAACACGCGCATCTAAAAATAAACTGCGCCAGCGCCTGGCCAACATGTCTTCTACGGTAACGGCAAACTCACGTTGTACGCAGTAACGCACCATGGCCTCAGTTAGGCCCATACCAATGTGGTTGTTCGCTCCCGGCAATTTGTTGACTTCGGCCAACTCTGTACCAAATAAGTGTGGCCCCGGCGCTTGGTTGATAGGTGTTAATTCGCGGGCGTTAGGCGCACCAAGTAAACGGTGGGTCGCTGTGCTGCAAGGTGCTGTGGTGTTGACAAACTTGTGTTCAATGGCCGATTGGATGACCTCTTCGGCCATGACACGGTAGGTGGTCCACTTGCCACCCGTGACTGTAATTAAGCCATTGTCGTTTGCCACAATTGTGTGTTCGCGGGAAATGGTTTTGGTGCCGCCTTTGGCCGTTGTCAGCGGTTTGACCAACGGGCGCAAGCCTACCCAGACACTTTTTACATCCGCCGCAGTGACAGGACGAATGAGTAGTTTGCTGACTTCGCGCAAAATAAAATCGACTTCGTGGTCAAACGCCTTGGGCTCACGCGGCGCATCGCTGCGAGGTGTATCGGTTGTACCCACAATAATGGAGCCCAGCCACGGCACTGTAAACAGCACCCTACCGTCGTCTGTTTTAGGAATTAAAAGTGCATGGTCTGTCGCCAGCAAGTCGCGTGACACAACCAAGTGCACACCTTGGCTGGGGGTAACCATAGCGGGCGAGTTGTCGCCGCTCACCAGCTGGCGAACTGTGTCTACCCACACTCCGGCAGCATTGACCACACATTGCGTCGTGACGCTGTTCACGTCACCCGTTAAGGTGTCGCGCAGCTCAATGCTAAAGCGATGATCAGCATTGGGTGTAGCGGTGAGTCTGGTGACGGCTGTATGGTTGCGTATAACAGCGCCAGCTTGCTGCGCTGTTGTGGCCAACGACACAGCCAAGCGTGCGTCGTCAAATTGACCATCCCAGTATTTCACGCCGCCAGCCGCAGCAGTGGGTTGCATACCTGGTAGCGCACTGTCGGTTTGTGCTTGAGATAAAAAAGTAGTGGCGCCTAGTCCCTGCTTGCCTGCAAGCAAGTCGTACAGCTTAAGGCCAATGCCGTAAAAGGCTTTGTGCGCGATGCTTTTTGACGGCATGACAAATGCCAAGGGTTGCGCCAAGTGAGGCGCGATATGCATGATGGTCTTGCGTTCCGCTAAGGCCTCGCGTACCAAGGCTATGTTGCCTTGTGCCAAATAGCGTACGCCACCATGCAGCAGTTTGGTTGCTCGGCTAGAAGTGCCGCTGGCAAAGTCATTTGATTCAAATAAAGCGACAGACAAGCCTCGCAAGCTTGCATCTAGCGCCACGCCTAAGCCGGTTGCGCCACCTCCAACTACAACCAAATCATAGGAGCGTGCGGCGGTGTCGTCTTGTAATGAAGGGCGTTGCATAGGGGCTTGAGTTGGGCAATTGCCTGAAAGTCGCAAGAAACATGTCTGGTGTCACGGGTGCCCCGTCAGCACCGCTGACGGGGGGTTGTGCTGGCTACCGTTGGTAGCCAAGCTGTTCGAATGCGCAATTAACGCACGCGGCCTTCTTTCCATGCATTGAGCAAGGTCTCATAGGCAATGGTCTTGCCCTGTGGCTTCTCGTTGGCCAGCTTCTTCAAAGGCACGGTAAGGCTGTTTGGTTTGAGCGCCATATCCAGCGGGTAGATGTGTGTGTGGCCATCAACGACGGTGCTGACCTGTTGTAGCTCTAAGCTCATGCTGACTCGCTTCTGTGCACCGGTGCGCTGTATATTCGTTTGCTCATATGCAATATGTTCTTTTGTGTTCGTAAACGTTTTGTTTTTTTCGTTTTATGCATATTAATAGGTTTTATTTCTTCGTTTTATAAGTGTTTACCCTTTTCTGCGTTCCTTTTTGTTCGGTTATCGTCCTACCCATGCATGACACACACGTATTTAACCCACATACACCCTTCACACCCAATGTGCGCCAGCAAGCCATTGTTGAGGAGATCAAACGCCATGGAGCGGTCACCATCGAGTCCTTGTCGTCACGCTTTGACGTGACGCTACAAACGGTGAGACGTGATGTACAGCGCTTGGCGGAATTTGGCTTTTTGGCGCGGTTTCATGGCGGTGTGTGTATGCCGGTGTCGACGACTGAAAATGTCAACTACATGCGGCGCCAAGCGATGCAGGCCACTGGCAAGCACCGTATTGCTCAAGCTGTTGCCGCACGTATTCCCAATGGGTGTTCACTGATTTTGAATATTGGCACCACGACAGAAGCCATTGCGCAGGAACTGCTTCAGCACAAGGGCTTGCGTGTCATTACCAACAATTTAAATGTGGCTGCAACCCTCAGCGCCAACGAAGACTGCGAGGTGATTGTTGCAGGCGGTGTTGTTCGTGCGTTAGACCGCGGTATCACCGGCGAGGCCACGGTAGACTTTATCCGTCAGTTCAAGGTGGACATCGGTCTCATTGGTATCAGCGGCATTGAAGATGACGGCACATTACGCGACTTTGACTTCAGAGAGGTCAAGGTGGCCAAAGCCATCATCGCCAACTCACGTCAAGTCTGGCTGTGTGCTGACAGCACCAAGTTTTCTCGTCCCGCGATGGTCGAGCTGGGCCGTATTGACGAGTTGGATGTGGTGTTTACAGACATGACGCCACCGCCACTGTTCACTGACCTCATGGGCAACGCCGGCGTTGAATGCGTGGTTGCCGCTTGAAGCTGCGCTGTGCATCCAAAAGCGTCGTAACAAGCCTTACATTTTTGGAGTTTTATACATGTCATATTTGATTGCCTTAGACCAAGGAACCACCAGTTCAAGGGCCATTTTGTTTAAAGACAACGGTGACATTGCCGCCAGTGCACAGCAAGAGTTTGAGCAAATTTTTCCTAATCCAGGCTGGGTTGAGCACGATCCGTTTGCCATTTGGAATACCCAGCTTGCCGTACTGGCCAAGGTGTTGGGTACAAGTGACATCAACCCTAGTGACATTGCCGGCGTTGGTATTACCAACCAACGCGAAACCACGCTGGTGTGGCACAGGCGCACTGGACAACCCATTTACAACGCCATCGTGTGGCAAGACAGGCGCACCACTTCTATTTGTGATGGCTTGCGTGACAAAGGATTGCTGGACACAGTACGCAGCAAAACTGGTCTGCTGTTAGACCCGTATTTTTCAGGCACGAAAATTCGCTGGATACTCGACCACGTCGACGGCGCGCAGGCTTTGGCCGACCAAGGCGATTTGGTGTTTGGCACAGTGGATACATGGCTTATTTGGCAATTAACCAGTGGCAAGCGCCACGTTACAGATGTGAGCAATGCGGCGCGCACCATGTTGTTCAACATCCATACTGGACAATGGGATGACAGCTTGTTGGCCGAGCTTAATATCCCCCGCAGCATGCTGCCAGAGGTGTTGGCCTCAAGTGCTGAATTTGGCTTTACAGACGCCAACATCGTTGGTCATCGCTGGCCTATTGGTGGTGTGGCTGGTGATCAGCAGTCGGCTGTATTTGGTCAAACTTGTTTCGAGCCAGGGCAGGCTAAAAATACGTACGGCACTGGCTGCTTCATGCTCATGCATACCGGAGATCAAGGTTTGGCCAGCGCCAACGGCTTGATCACCACACGCTTGGCGCAATGGGGCGCTACACCCTCGTATGCCTTGGAAGGCAGCGTGTTTATGGGCGGTGCAGTTGTGCAGTGGCTGCGAGACGGTTTGGGTGCCATTGATGCCAGCGCTGACGTACAAGCCTTAGCCTCCAGCGTGCCCGATAGCGGGGGCGTCATCATGGTGCCCGCCTTTACGGGCTTGGGTGCACCTTACTGGTTGCCTGATGCACAAGGGAGCATTACAGGACTGAGCCGTGGCACCACCATGGCACACATTGCCCGAGCGGCTTTAGAGAGCATTGCCCTGCAAAGCACGGCCTTGTTGCAAGCCATGAGCAAAGACGCGTTGTGCCATGGCGGACAAGCCGTTACGGAGCTGCGTGTTGACGGCGGCGCCTGTGTCAATGATTTGCTGATGCAAATGCAAGCTGACTTGGCTGGTGTATCCGTCGTGCGCCCTCAAGTTGTAGAAACCACGGCGCTGGGCGCGGCGTATCTTGCTGGGCTGCATGTTGGTATATATCAAGACTTGAACCAGCTGAAGTCCCAGTGGCGTGTGCAGCGGGTGTTTGAGCCGCAGTGGTCAACAGACCAGGCTCAAGCAAAAATGGCGCAGTGGGAGCGGGCAGTGGCGGCTTTAACCTAACTTGGATATAACGGTCAGATCGCATCAAGCGACTTCAGCCCAGCAAGCAACCAAGCTTGTACGCTATTTACAATAGCAGTTATGCAAGCTTTAACTGATTTATACGCCTACCTCCTACAGACCTCTAGCGACCCAAAGATTTGGTTGAGCCAAGTCTTTGTGGTGGTGTTGTTTACTGTGTTGTGTAATTTTGTTTTGATGCGTTTCATAGACGCCACCGAAAAGGTGGTTGCCAATACCAAGTCCTTGTGGGACGACGCGCTGCTAGACGCCGCGCGTATCCCGGTGCGTTTGTTTGTGTGGACGATTGGATTGACAGTAGCCGCTAAGGTGTTGGACAACGCCACACAAAGCTCCCTGCTCGAGTTGTGGCCAGAAGTGCGCAGCATGTCCTACATTGTGATCGTCGCAATGTTTTTCACGCGTTTTATCCGCTTTGCAGAAACCAATTTGATTGACGAGCAGCGCTGCGCTGCGCCTATGGATAAAACCACAGCCACTGCCATTGGCAAGCTGCTGCGTTTGAGCGTGGTGATCACTGCGTTTTTAGTGGCTTTGCAAACGTTGGGCTATTCAATTTCAGGTGTATTGGCCTTTGGTGGCGTAGGCGGTGTCGCGGTAGGCTTTGCCGCAAAAGATTTATTGGCCAACTTTTTTGGCGGCCTCATGTTGTACCTTGACAAGCCATTTTCTGTGGGTGATTGGGTACGTTCACCTGACCGTGACATTGAAGGCACCGTAGAGGATATAGGCTGGCGCCTCACGCGCATTCGCACCTTTGACAAAAGGCCCTTGTACATCCCTAACTCTATGTTTTCCTCCATCATTGTGGAAAATCCATCGCGGATGGCACACAGACGTATTTATGAAAATATAGGCATTCGTTATGAAGACGCACACGTCCTGCATGCTGTTGTGAACGATGTGCGTGCGATGCTCAAAAGCCACCCTGATATAGCCCAACAGCAAACGCAAATTGTCCATTTCAACGCTTATGCAGCATCGCATTTAGAGTTCATGGTGTATGTGTTCACGACTACAACCGATTGGTTGCAATTTCACGCCATCAAGGAAGACGTGCTGACGCGGATCATGGCGATTGTGAACCAGCACGGCGCTCAGTTCGCTTACCCCACGCAAACGTTGCATATCGCCAACGAGGTGGGCTTGGCGCAGCTGCAACACGCGCAACCTCCAACCTAAGCGGCGTACCACTGCGCCAATTATTTCTTCATGACGTACTGACTTTTGGTGCTGGTTTAGGCATTTCTTTTTGCGCAATGCGTTGCACCTGCTTGGCAATAAAACCTTTGTCGATTACGTTCTTCCACCACCAAAATAGGCGTGAGCAAGCTGCCCAGCTGCCCCAAATTGCAAGGGCACTTCCGTTGCTTAAATTCAGCAAGTTCAATGTGCGCTTTGGAGGTTTAAATGCCACCAAAGAATGCCTGTTTGCACTGGCCAACAGGTTGCGCAGTAAGGGCGGTCCAGCCCTCACAGCGTATACGCCGCTTTTTGGATGCGGGTAAGGCGTGCTGGCACTGACATCGCCGACAGCAAAGACGTTGGGGTGGGAGTGTGATTGGCCATACTCGTTCACGCGAATGTAGCCGTAGTCGTTCAATGACAAGCCAGACGGCGCCAATAGGGTGGGGGCATGGCCACCTGTTGCAAGAATAGCTAAGTCACATTTTAAACGCAGGCCACCGTGCAAACTGAGCGTATGGCTGGTCAGCCCGACACAATGTTGGTCAATCACCTGAACCCCTGCGCGCTGAAGGACTTCGCCGGCCAGTCGTTTGGCCATGGGAGAGTAGTTGTGCAACAGGCCCCGTGTGCCAGCTATCAGTGTGAGTCCAGCTTTGGTTTGACTCAGCGCCAGTGCCTTTGCCACTGCCAAAATAATTTCAACACCTGATGCGCCAGCGCCCACAACGACCACACTTTGAGGCTTTTGGCGAAGGCGTGCCAGCACTGCCGGCCATTGGGTTGCAAAGTCATCAATAGGACGAATACATAGGCCATGTTCAGCTGCGCCTGGTATGCGCTTATTCAGCTCAAGCTTGTTCATGGCGCTGCCGATGTCTATCGACAAGGTATCAAAAGAAATCTGTTGTCCAGTGTTTAGTGTGATGACTTGGCTGGCCGCGTTGATGTGCCGTGCGCTGGCTTGTATCCAATTGGCTGCGCTATTTTTGAGCAAGCGTGCCACGTGCAGCTCACACTGAGTTCGTTGGTACTTGCCCGCTATAAGGCCTGGCAGCATGCCACTGTAAATGTGTTCAGCCCGCGGTGTAACTACTGTGAGTTGTGCGTTCGGGGCAGCCGATTGCTGCCAATGTTGGATGATATGGACGTGTGCATGGCCAGCACCCAGAAGAACTATTTGTTTTGTGGCGTTCAAAATGACGTACTTAAATGGAGAGCAAACATGTAATTTTTAGTTATCTATTTGAAACTATTTTGCACGTTTTATACAGTGAGGACTTTTGGGCTAACAAAGACGGTTGCGTTCTAATATGTAGCCGGTGTTTCCCATCGTAAATTGTTGACCCAACCAAGCGCTTGTTCTTGTGTGTTGTCGGTATCTGCGCCAACAGCTATAGCGCTGACTGGTGGGACCACTTGGGCCTCGTCACCAAAGAGTTTTAAAAAATCATCCGACAAATTGCGCCGTTGTGTCGTCCACTCATTCAGCGCGCTGGTATTGGTTTGCAGCACCATGTAGCGGACCCGCTTGGTATAAGGATTTGCACCCGTCGTACCGATGGGGTATCGGTTGTCCCAGATATAGCAAATGGTGGCTGCGGGTAGGTCAAGCGCGCTGGTGCTGCGGGCAATGCGCAGCAGCAAACGCTCACCCCAAGGCACGCTAGCATCATGGTGGGCAAAACTGACACACACCTTGAGCGCAGCATCGTCGCCAGCTTTCTCTTGCAGGTTGGCTTTAGACAGGGCGGTGTCTAAGCGCCATTGCCAACTGATCACCCCCGCAGGCCATGGCCCCTTTTGTAACAAGTGCCCATAACTCGCATTGCTGTGTATGCGAACGGCCGGCGCAGTTGAGTTTGGTGCAATGGCAACGCTGATGACGGGCGCGGCGACGCCCTTGTCTGTTGGCAGGCCAACACGGTTCCACATAGCGTTTATCTGACCTGTTGCGTGTAGCAGCGGTGCGGGTACTTGCGCCCTTTCGGATATGGGCGACAACGCATGGGCATATGCCAGACTCGCCGTAAGAAGCGCTGTTACAACAATGGTGCGGTTCATAGTGGCTGTTGGTTTATAAGTCGCGCAGACCCGAACGAATACGGGTCAGACTGGTGACGGTACACAGCGCTGAGAAGACAAAGGCGAGGGTTGGGAAATACGATGGCCACAGGCACATCGCCACAAAAAACCCCAACGTTTCTGTGGCCTCAGTCAGGCCGCCTACAAAGTAAAACGACTTGTCGGCTCGGGTGACGGTAGCCTCTGGCGCTGTGGGGTTTGGTTCATGTTGAGGTTGTAGATAAGTTGCTTGGGATGTGTGTGCTTTTTGCTTTTCACGCATAACAGCATAGGCCAGAAAACTGGTGCCAGTGCTTATAAATGCGGCCAGTAGACACGCAGCAGCCAAGGCGTTTCTCGCGGGGTCAGCCCACGCAAATGCCAGCGGAATAGCTGCATAAAACCAAAAATCTAAACTGATGTCCAGAAAACCGCCCGCATCACTGGGCTGGCTCAGCCTGGCCACAGCCCCGTCTAGGCCATCGCATAGGCGCGAGAGCAACAGCGCGCACAAGCCAAGCACGTACATCTGGTTGACAATGGCCACGGCGCTGGCCATGCCCAAGCCCCAGCCCCACCAAGTCAGCGTGTTGGCACCCACTCCAAGGCCGTGAAGTGCGCCAGCTAAGCTGCTGATAAGTGGGCGAATGGCCTTTTGTGTGTAGTTGTCTAGCATGTGAACGTGCCCGGTGGCTCAGCAGCAAGCAATCGGGTCAGTGTGTCACTGCTCTCAACATCTTGCACATCGTGTGTCACCACCAAAGTGGGTACGCCGCTGGCCTTTAAGGTGCTGAAGACCCACTTGCGCAATCGCTGGCGCAAGTCGGCGTCTAATGTTGCAAATGGTTCATCTAGCAACAGTGCTTTCGGTTGAGCCAATAGGGCACGCATCAGCGCCACGCGTGTCCGCTCGCCACCTGACAGCTGGTGAGGCCAGCTGTGCGCCTTGTGACTCATCTCAATCTCAGCCAAAGCTGTCTGAGCTGCCTCAGTGCGTTGGGTGTTACTGAGGGCGTGGCGTGGCACGCCAAATAGCAAGTTGTCTAAAACGTTGAGTTGCGGAAACAACAAGTCGTCTTGAAACATCATGCCAATGCGCCTGAGGTGCGCGGGCGTGTGGTCCAGTGCCATTGCGTCCAGCTTGATGTGCCCTTGGTAGGCCATTGGCGCGTGCAGTTGACCAGCAATGGCCAATAACAAGCTGCTTTTGCCGCTGCCGCTGGGCCCCATCAGCGTGTGCACACTGCCCGCCTCAACGCTTAAACGGATGTCGCGAAGCAGCGGGGCTTGGCCAATGAGGCCCAAGTTGTTGATCTGGATGTCTAAACGCATGCGCAATTAATAGGTATAGGGTGTGCGCTTTGCCCACACGTGGGCCAAGCCAAAAGCCACTGCTGGCAGCACTATTTGTAGCAGCCCGAAAGCAGATGCTGTGTCGCGTTGTCCGCCGCTGGCCAGCGTGACTGCTTCTGTAGTGATGGTCGTCACACGCCCAGCCCCCAGCATTTGTGTGGGGAGGTACTGGGCCACACTGACTGCAAAGCCAACTGCCCAAGCGTTGAGTATGGCGGTCTTTAGCATTGGCCATTTCACGCCCAAGAGATAGCGCCATGTTGGTACGCCAAGGCTGGCACTGACCCATGACAAACGCTGGTCAAAGCTGAGGTAGGCTGGGCTCAACATCAGCACGGTGTACGGCAGCACAGCCAATGTGTGGGCTGCGCCAACGCCGACCCAACTGGCATCTATCCCCACCACGGTGGCAGCTTGGTGCAGTCCTGACAACCACAACACAGGCGGCAAAACCAACAGGCCATACAGCGCAGGTCTTATGGCCAACTCCAGACGAGGCGGTGCGGCCTCTAGCCACGCCAGCGTCCACAGCATAGCGGCAATGCTGCTCATGGATGCCAAGCTACAAGTGGTACCCAAGGCCTCAGAACTGATGAGGGCTTGCGCCCATGCGCCCCAGTGCCACTGCTGCGGCCACACATTGGGGAAGGGCCAGTACAGGGTCAAGCTGGCTGTTGCCAAAGCCAACACTATCGCCACATACACGCCACTAAAGCCTCTCCAAAAGGCGACTGCAGATTTGTGCCGGTGTGTGGTGTGCCCAGCACCGGTTGGGACATGGTTTGAAAAGTTGTGGTGGCCGCGGGTGTTCAAGCGCTGCCAACCCTGCCAGCGCATGGCCAGCCACGTTAGGAATGCGCACGCAGCACCTGCAACACTCAGCAGCCAAGCTGCTGCTATGCCGGCGCTGGCCATGCGGGGGTCGGGGTCTTGCAGCCACTGCCATGCCAGCACCGCCAGCGTTGGCGGCTGGTTGGGACCAACGACCAAGGCCATGTCTACTTGGCTGATGCCATAGGCAAACATGGCCATTAATGGCCAGCCAAGCTTGGGCAACAGCATGGGCCACATGATGCGCTGCCAAGTTTGGCGAGGGCTGTAGCCAAGGCATGTCGCGGTGGTCATGGCGCGCGACAGCGTTTGTTGCATATCGGGGCGTTGCAGTTGCGTGGCCAGGCTCCACAGTAAAAAAGGCAGCTCTTTTCCGATGAGTACAGCGCACAAGCCCAAGCCAAAGGCATCATTGACCAACGGCCAATCTGGTGGCCACTGCCAGCCAGTTAAGCCAGGTGACACCACACGTACCAGCCAACCACTGGGTGCAATCAGCCACACAATACCAATGGCAAAAGCCACGTGCGGCATGGCCAGCATAGCCGGAAGCCAGCGCGTAAAACGCTGCCATGACCGGTTGGTTTGTCCTGATGCAACCCACAAATAAAACACCAACCACTTCGCCAGGCCAACACAAGCAACTACTGAGACCAACGATGTGATGAGGCTTAGTAACAGCGCAGTCCCCGTGCTGGGGTGTCGTAGCAAGGTATCCCATGCGTGATGGGAAGCACCTTGCACGCCAGCGTGTCCAAGTGCTGCAGCCAAGGGGATACCCAAGGCCAGCGCCAAGGCACTGAGCATGAAAAACAAGCCTATGCGGCTGAAAGTGTTGGACGATACCGTCATGGAAGGCTTGTGGTGTGCAGCAGCGATGGGTTGGTGTTTAAGTTGACCTATAAGCCGGCGCTTTATGTGGCGTCCGAGTCAAGGTTGACGGCTATTGGCCGTAGCGCTGAATCCATGCCGTCTCAAGTGCGCCTACCCAGGACACATGCGGTTCGCCCAATGTGGGTGCTGTGTTGGCCAACGCACCGCCTGTATTGCCGCTGGTAGCTGCGGCAAAAGCGGCTTGTCCTGCGGCGTCTAGCGACTGTAGGTCCAGCACGGTGGGGTCACCCCACACACGGATATCAGATTTACGAGCCTGAGCCAGCGGCGACAACAAGAAATTAGCGACCACTTGTGCACCTTGGGGCGCATTGGCATTGGTTGGAATGGCTACAAAATGGGTGTTGCCAATGGTGCCCCCGGTATGTTGGTAGCTGTAGGTCGACACGGGTAGTTTTCCCGCGGCAACCTCCGCACTGGCCTCAACCGGGTTGAAGGTCAAACCCAGTAGCAGCGACCTGTCGGATACGCCTTGGGCAATTTGAGCCACGCTGGTGGGAAATTGTTGACCGCTGCGCCACAGGTTTGGGTGCAGGGCATCTAGGTAGGTCCACAGTGGCGCAGTGGCTTGTTTAAAAGCAGCGTCTGTCACCGGTTGGTCAAGCCAGGTGCGTTGTGGGTTGAGTTCAAGCAACAACTGCTTTAAAAATGTGGTTCCATGAAACTCTGGTGGGCGCGGATAGGTGATGCGCCCTGGCTGTTTGGCGGCGAGTTGTGCCAGTTCTTGTGCGTTGCGCGGTGGCGTGGGGAGCAGCTGTCTGTCGGCATAAAAGGTGAGCTGGGCCATGCCCCAAGGCGACTCTAAGCCGCCTGTGGTTTCACCAAAATCTTTCAGTGTGGTGGGCTTGCCTGCAGTGTCTACGTGCACAAAGTTGGGCAATGCTTGCGCAAAGGGTCCAAACAGCAAGCCTTCTCGTTTGAGGGTGGCAAAATTTTCGCCATTGACCCACATGAGGTCTGTTGACCCATTGTTTCGTTTGCCAGCAGCCACTTCGCCGCGCACTCTGGCGATGGTTTCAGCAATGTCTGCCACCTTGACGTGAACCAACTTCACGCCGTACTGCGTTTGCACTTGCTCGCCAACCCAGCGCAGGTAGGCGTTGATACGCTCACCACCACCCCATGCGTTGAAATAAACAGTTTGACCCTTGGCGTTTGCTTCAATGTCTGACCAAGGCTGTGCACCTGTTGCGGCGATGGCGATGTTGGCAGTCATTGGAGTGGTCAGCGACAACCATGAGGCGAGGGCTAGTCCCAGGGTGCTACGGCGGGTGAGTAAATAACGTGACATGGTCTGAACGGTCCTGGGTATGAAACACAGTGGTTTGTTGAGTAAATTGAGCAGGCGGTGTGATCGCGTGTGTCAATGCATACGTTGGGTCTAGGCCCTAGGTTACAGTGAAGTAACAGCACCGCGTTGAGGCCTGTAACCTGCAATAGATCATTATCGAATAGGGGTGTGAACGCTTGGGTGCCAGCTTTAATTTAACCTAGGTTTTGACACATGAATTCTCCCACTGCTCACAGCCGCCGCCCACTGTCGTTGCTGATAAAGCTACTTGTTGTTGTTGTAGTGGTTGCTGCGCTGTGGGTGTATGCCCGCAGCGACGCCAGCCAATGGCTGAGCCTTGCCTCGCTGAAGGCGCACGCAGCAGGTTTGGCTTCTTGGCGCGTTGATCAGCCGTGGGCCGCTGCGGCAACGTTCTTTGTCGTGTATGTGCTGGTGACTGCTGTGTCGCTGCCCGGCGCCGTGTGGCTCACTCTGGCTGGTGGTGCGCTGTTTGGCCTCTGGCAAGGTTTGTTGTTGGTGTCGTTTGCTTCAACCACGGGGGCCACACTGGCGATGTTGGCTGCGCGGTTTGTCTTGGGTGACACGGTGCAGCGCCGCTTCGGCGAGCGCTTACGTGCAGTCAACGATGGGATTGCCAAAGACGGTGCGTTTTACTTGTTCAGCTTGCGCTTGGTGCCGGTGTTCCCGTTTTTTCTCATCAATTTGCTGATGGGCCTTACCCAGTTGAAAGCACGTACTTTTTATTGGGCCAGTCAGGTTGGCATGCTGCCAGGTACGGTCGTGTATGTGCTGGCGGGTACGCAATTGGCTCAAATTGACAGCCTCAGTGGTATTGCTTCGCCGGGTTTATTAGGCTCGTTCGTGTTGCTGGCACTGTTTCCTTGGGTGGCTAAATGGTTTGTTGCCCAATGGCAAGCCAAGCGCGTGTACAGCGGCTACAGCAGGCCTAAGCAGTTTGACCGCAACATGGTGGTTATTGGCGGTGGTGCAGCCGGTCTGGTAAGTGCCTATATCGCCGCGGCAGTCAAAGCCAAAGTCACCTTGGTTGAAACGCACAAAATGGGCGGTGATTGTTTGAACTATGGCTGTGTGCCCAGCAAGGCGCTTATAAAAAGTGCCAAGGTTGCCCATCAAATGCGCCACGCGCACACCTATGGCCTGAACCATGCGGTGGTCGATCACGCACAAGTGGCGGCTTCTTTTCCTGACGTGATGAAGCGTGTCCGCCAAGTGGTCACAGCCATTGAGCCCCACGACAGCACAGAGCGTTACACAGCCTTGGGCGTTGACGTGGTGCAAGGCTATGCCCGAATCGTAGACCCTTGGACAGTCGAGATTACGGACACCGATGGTGGGGTTCAAACACTCACCACCCGCGCCATCATCATTGCCACTGGCGCACGCCCATTTGTGCCGCCGCTGCCAGGCATTGATGATGTGGGTGTGCTGACCAGCGACACCATGTGGGATGCGCTGGCAGCGCTTCCCTCAGCGCCGCAGCGTGTGGTGGTGTTGGGTGGCGGCCCCATTGGCTGTGAGTTGTCTCACGCTTTGGCGCGTTTAGGCAGCGGTGTGACGCAAGTTGAAATGGGCACACGCATATTGCCGCGCGAAGATGAGGACGCCTCTGAGGTGGTGGCTGCGGCTATGCAACGCGATGGTGTGACCATCCTTGCAGGGCATCAAGCGGTACGTTGTGAGCCGGGTGAGCCAAGCGGGCCTGGTCATCAGGGTCGCGCACATGCGATTGTGGTGATCCACAACGGAGCGGAAAAGCGCATTGAGTTTGACGTGCTCATTGCAGCGGTAGGACGCAACGCCAGGTTGTCAGGTTTTGGCCTAGAGGCGTTGGGTATTGAGGTGGGGCGGGTGGTGCAAACCAACGGGTACTTGCAAACCAAATACCCCAATATCTTGGCTGCAGGCGATGTGGCGGGCCCTTACCAGTTCACCCATACGGCGTCGCATCAGGCATGGTTTGCCGCCGTTAATGCCTTGTTTGGCGACTTTAAATTATTTAAGGTTGACTACAGGGTGATACCGTGGGCCACCTTTACCGATCCCGAAGTGGCGCGTGTAGGTTTGAGTGAAGCCGAGGCCGCAGCCCAAGGCATAGCGGTAGAGGTGACAAGATTTGAGTTGCACGAACTGGACCGTGCCATCACCGACTCTGCTACCGCTGGATTCGTCAAAGTGCTGACCAAACCCGGTAAAGACACCATCTTGGGCGCCACCATCGTGGGCGCTGGAGGCGGCGACTTGCTGACAGAGTTCGTGCTTGCTATGAAATACGGCTTGGGTTTGAATAAAATTCTGGGCACCATTCACACCTATCCCACCATGGGTGAGGCCAACAAGTACGCCGCGGGTGAATGGAAGCGTGCCCATGCGCCAGCGGCTGTGTTGCGATGGGTGGGAAAATTCCATACGTGGCGCAGGGGCTAAACCCATGCAGCTATAGCGCATGGGCGGCTGTCGCCTCAGTTAAGCCAGCATAGCCTGTGCAAACTCGTGTGCTTTGAAGTTTTGAAGGTCTAGCACCGATTCACCAACGCCCACGAAGTACACCGGTATGGGGCGCTCCATGGCGATTGCAGCAAGTACGCCACCTTTGGCGGTGCCATCCAGCTTGGTGACTATGAGGCCAGTCAGGCCAATGCAGTCGTCAAAGGCTTTCACTTGGGAGAGTGCGTTTTGGCCTGTGTTGCCGTCAATGACCAGCAGCACCTCGTGAGGGGCCGTGTCGCTGGCTTTTTGGATGACACGTTTAATTTTTTGTAATTCTTGCATCAGGTGTGTTTGGGTGGGCAGGCGACCTGCGGTGTCTATCAGCACCACGTCTTTGCCGCGCGCCATGGCTGCGGTGACCGCGTCAAAGCTTACCGCTGCTGGGTCAGCGCCGTTGTGGCTGACGATGTCCACGTTGTTGCGTTCTGCCCATGCGCTCAATTGCTCGCGTGCCGCAGCTCTGAAGGTGTCGCCAGCGGCCAGTAGCACGCTGGCGCCAGCATCGCTCAGGTGGCGGGTTAGTTTGCCAATAGAGGTGGTTTTACCCGCGCCATTGACGCCAGTCATCATGATGACTGTGGGTTTGTGTTTGCCAATGGCAAGTGGCTTTTCTAGCGGCGCGAGCAAGTCAGCAAAGATCTCAACCAAGCCCGCTTTGACCAGTTGCACATCGGTGATGTGTTCTTTTTTAACCTTGGTCTTTAGCGCCTGCAACACGTGCGCCGTGGCTTTAACCCCCGCATCGGACATGAGTAGAGCGCTTTCAAGTTCCTCGTACAACGCATCGTCTATGCGCGCTGATACAAAGACACTGCCAATGTGTTGGCCTGTTTTCTTAAGACCGCCTCTCAACCTATCCAACCATGCGCCTCTGGAGGCGGGGTCTTTGTCAACGACTTCAACCCGTATTGGTGCCTCAGGCACAACACCTGTTGTGAGCGTGTCTGCAGGCGACGTGTCTGACACGTCGCCGGTCAGCAGCCCCGACTCTGCAGTGGGTGCACCACCGGGTCCAGTGCGAGCGTCGGCTTCTCGGGCGGCGCCAATTGTGTTGGGCTCGGTGGGCAGCGTCGCGGCTGCATCTTGGGCATCCACAATGGGTGTAAGGCTTGGTTTTTTCTTGAAAAAGCTGAACATGATGTTTTTTCTACAATAGACCTATTCTATGAAAACCAGCCACACCCCACTCAAACACGTTCAAGCAGGTGGTCGCCCTGTTTCCACGGTCCCTGCACAACTTAAAAAACCGCATGCAAAAGCCGGTGAGGTGCGTATTATCGGTGGCACATTCAAGCGTAGCAAGTTGACAGTGCCGTTGGCCAGCGGTTTGCGTCCCACGGGTGACCGTATCCGTGAGACGCTGTTCAATTGGCTGGGACAAGACCTAAGCGGGCGCACATGCTTGGATGCATTTGCTGGTTCCGGTGCATTGGGTTTTGAGGCGGCCTCACGCGGTGCCAGTATGACGTGGCTTGTTGAGCGAGACCGTGCTGCTCTGCAGGCACTCAACGCCTCTCAAGCCAAGTTTTCAATGGCCGGTGTGCGTGTGGTGGCAGGTGATGCTTTATCCTTATTAGGTGCTCAAAAAGGCGCAGGTTGGGACGTGGTATTTTTAGACCCGCCGTTTGAAACAATTGCGGGCGGTGCAGGTGGCGGCAACGAGACGATGTTTGCTCAAGCATTGCAGTTTGCAGCGATGGCCATTGCCCCCGATGGCGTGGTTTATCTTGAGGCGCCACGTGTATGGCAAGGCCATGAGTTGGCTGAGCTTGGCTTGCAGGTGACCAAGTCCAGCAAAGCCGGAGCCGTGTATTTTTATTTACTAGAGCAACTAGTCACAAGCACTTGAGGCGCAGCATATGACAACCACAGTGGTTTACCCCGGAACGTTCGATCCTATAACTTTGGGCCACGAAGATGTGTTGCGCCGTGCCGCTAGGTTGTTTGGCCGTGTGGTGGTGGGCGTGGCCGAGGCTCACCACAAGAAGACCCTCTTTTCCCTACAGCAACGTATGGATCTTGTGCGGTTGTCGTTGTCTGACACGCCGAACATTGAGGTGCACGCGTTTGATGGTCTGGTTGTTGATTTCTGTGCGGCGCATCAAGCATTAGGCGTTGTTAGAGGTGTTCGCAACCATGCTGACTTTGATTTTGAGGCACAAATGGCCGCCATGAACCGCAAGTTGAGCACCAATTTTGACACCATTATCGTGCTGCCTGAACCCTCGTTGCAATGCATCTCCAGCACGTTGGTGCGTGAAATATCCAAGCTGGGCGGTGATGTGTCTGGCTTGGTGTCTGTGCCAGTGGCCGCAGCGTTGGTCAACATAAAGGGATAAAGCGGTGGCTTTACTTATTACCGATGAATGCATCAATTGCGATGTGTGCGAACCCGAATGCCCCAACGAGGCCATCTATATGGGTGAGTCTATTTACGAAATAGACCCACATAAATGCACGGAGTGCATCGGTCACTTTGACGAGCCCCAGTGTGTGGCCCTTTGTCCTGTGGCGTGTATCCCGATTCACCCTGAGTTTGTGGAGTCTCGCGAGCAGCTCATGCGCAAGTACCACCGACTGACGGCTCACAAACAAGACGTTTGATCTCCCGCGCCTAGGCAGCGTTTGGTTTGTCCTTGTCATCGAGCTTGGGTGACACGTGTGTTGTCAAAGCGGGTGGCGTTGCGCATGCTGACAAGGGCTTTGGTGGTTTAGGCCTCGGCGGCTTGCTGGTGTGGATTAAAGCCATCGCCTTGTCCATCTGCCCGCCCAGCAAGTGGTCACCAGCTTTAAGTGCCCTGTCCATGGATTGATTGATGCCAGCGCGTTCATCGGGCGACGGTTTTTGTAGCACCCAGTTGGCCACCTGGCTTTTGTCACCCGGGTGGCCAATGCCAATGCGTAACCGCCAATAATTAGAGCTGCCAAGCTGCGCATGAATGTCGCGCAACCCGTTGTGGCCTGCATGGCCACCGCCGAGCTTGAGTTTTGCTTCACCCGGTGTAATGTCTAGCTCGTCATGGGCAACCAATATTTCTTCAGGGGCAATTTTAAAAAATCTCGCCAGTGTTCCCACAGACTTGCCGCTGGCATTCATAAACGTTTGGGGTTCTAGCAGCCACACGGTATTGCCACCTATTTGAGCCCTGGCCATTAATCCAAAGTAGTTGCGCTCTGGGCGCATGCCCATACGCCACTGGTCGGCCAAGGCGTCAATCCACCAAAATCCAGCATTGTGGCGGGTGTGGGCATAGTCTGAGCCCGGGTTGCCCAGGCCAACAAATAACTTAATCATGGCGTTGAGTTTAGCGCCAGATAGCCTTACACAGCGCGTGTGTTGATCCGACTTTGAGGGTGGTTGGCATTTGCAACAAGTTGCAGTTGAATGTGTAAGGCAAAGAAAAAACCCGCGACTGGCAGTGCCTGTCGCGGGTTGGTGTTAACGCCAGCAAGCTGGCGTTAACCATGCTTACTCAGCAGAAGCGGCATCAGCCGCGTTCACAACAACTGCGGCACCACGTGGTGCTACGGCTGTCACAACCGTGAGGTTGGTGCGGCCATGCATGACTGCTTTGGTCCCAGCTGGCAGTTTGAGGTCACGCACATGAATCGTGTCGCCCTTGGTTAGGGTAGACAGGTCCACAGTGATGTTCTCTGGCAAGTTGGTAGCCAAACACTCAACTTCGACTTCAGTCATGACCCTGTTGATCAAACACTTGTCGATCTTGACCGCTGATGAGGTTTCTTCGCCTTCAAAATGCAATGGCACTTTTTTGTGAACACGGGTCTTTTCATCAACACGCTGGAAGTCAACGTGCAACACCAGTTGCTTGAAAGGGTGGTACTGCACGTCGCGCAGCAATACTTTTTCTTTGGTACCGTCTAATTCCATCTCTAAGATAGACGAGTGAAAGGTTTCTTTTTTCAGCGCAAACCACAATGCGTTGTGGTCTATCTCGATATTTTTAGGCTCAGAAGAACCGCCAAACACAATGGCTGGCGTGCGGCCAGTGTTACGCAGGCGGCGGCTCGCACCCGTACCTTGCTTAGCGCGCTCAAAAGCGATGAATTCCATAGTCATACTCCAATAGCGAGACGTTTCGCGACCAAAATCGTCTCAATTTATAAACTGCTATCTACCAAACCTATGAATCGCGTTTGGCCTGTCGCAGCGCTTTTGTTGCAGCCTAGAGCTTGTTAAAACAAGTTGTCTTGGTCAGCAAACAAACTCATGACCGACTCACCAGAAGCGATGCGCGAAATGGTTTCAGCCATCAGCGGTGCAACAGAGAGTTGGCGAATTTTTGCGCAAGCCTGTGCAGCTTGGCTTAAGGGAATCGTATTGGTGACAACCACTTCGTCAAGGGCCTCACCTTTGCTAATGCGTTCAATGGCAGGGCCAGAGAAAATAGGATGTGTGCAATAGGCGTAGACATTTTTAGCGCCTCGCTCTTTCAGCACTTCGGCGGCTTTTACCAAGGTGCCAGCTGTGTCAATCATGTCATCCATGATGACGCAGTTGCGTCCATCGATGTCGCCAATAACGTGCATGACCTCGGAGACATTGGCCTTGGGACGGCGTTTGTCGATAATCGCCATGTCGCAGTTGAGTTGCTTGGCCAAGGCACGTGCCCGAACCACACCACCTACGTCAGGAGAGACGACCAACAAGTCTGAGTAGTTTTTGCTGCGCAAGTCACCCAATAAAGCGGGGGAGGCGTAAATATTGTCAACAGGAATGTCAAAAAAACCTTGAATTTGGTCTGCGTGCAAATCCATTGTGAGCACATGCGATACGCCAACTGCTTGCAACATGTTGGCCACTACCTTCGCACTGATTGGCACGCGGCTTGAGCGGGGACGACGGTCTTGTCTGGCATAGCCAAAGTAGGGGATAACGGCCGATATGCGGGTAGCTGATGCCCGTTTTAGAGCGTCAACCATGATGATGAGCTCCATCAAGTTTTCATTGGTCGGCGCGCAGGTTGGCTGAACAATAAAAGCGTGACGCGCTCTGACGTTCTGTTTGATTTCAACTGTGACTTCGCCGTCAGAAAAGCGACCAACGTCCATACCGCCTAAGGGTACGCCCAGGTGCTGTGCGATTTCACCCGCCAAAACAGGGTTGGCGTTACCAGTGAAGATCATGAAGTCGTGTGCAGACCCTTGCATGCGATACCTAGCTTTGATTTGTCAAAATTAGAAAAAAGTGAGAAAGCAACTTGGCGCATACAAGGCAGCGGCGCTGATGCGCCAGTACCTGAAATGAGTCGAAGGTCACTTACGCACAAAGCTAACGTATACAGCTTACGTATAAAGCGTTTGGCAGGGGAGGAAGGACTCGAACCCTCGCATGCTGGAATCAAAATCCAGTGCCTTAACCAACTTGGCCACTCCCCTACACGTGGTTAATTAAAAGCCGCCACGTTGTAACCGCTCTTGAAAAACCACTTCACACTTCGCAGTACAAACACACCAAGGGCATGTTTTTACCTATCGAAGCCCTCTATTATCTAACATTTTTTAGCTAAATCCAGTCTAGGAGAGGATGTTTTGCTAAATTTCTGCATTTGTGCGACACCCAATTGTTGGGCAGCGTTGGCTCAAGCGTGTGCCCAGTCAACAAGTGGGGTGCGCAGTGTGCATACACTGCGCTGCCTGATCCTGTCATGCGCGCGCTCAAGCCCTGCGCTTGAAGCCACTTGCAGGCTATGTTGATATCGGGGCATAAAGTCTGGGCAACGTCTTGCAAGTCATTGCAGCCAAATGCCCACAACTTATCGCTGGGCAAGTTACACAGGGTGCTCAAGTCAATCGCTGCGGTGTTCCGCGTTAGTTCGTTGGACTTGAACAGCGCAGGTGTTGACACGCCAGCGTTGGGTTTGACAATCCAAACCGCGGTGCTGGGCACTGTGATGGGCGTAATGTGTTCGCCAATGCCTTGAACAAATGCGTTGTGCCCACGGACAAAAAATGGCACATCAGCCCCCAACTTAACGGCTATGTCACACAACTGCTGTTGGTTTAAACCGGTGTTCCACAGTTTGTTTAAGGCTACCAAACAGGTTGCAGCGTCTGACGAGCCGCCGCCAAGCCCCGCTTGTGCAGGCAGGTGTTTGTGAAGCCATAGCCGCGCGCCCAGTCTTGTGCCTGTGGCCTGCTGCAAGGCACAGGCAGCCTGCATGCATAAGTCATTGTCTGGCAGAGTCAAGCCAGTATGTGCGTTGTCAATGCGTTCAATGTGGCCGTATGGGGTGACCTCTATGTCGAGGTAGTCGCCCCAGTCCAGCAACATAAATATAGATTGCAGCAGGTGCATGCCGTCTTCGCGCTGCCCGGTAACGTGTAAAAACGTATTGATTTTCGCTGGTGCAGCCAAATCACACCAGTGCCCTGCGCCAATTTGTTTGGGTGCTCTCATGGCTGTTGTTGCGCGTTGCAACTGTCGCCGGGCTCAGTGGGCGCTACGGGCTCAAACACCACCGTTAATGACACGCGGGGCAGCGGGTAGTCGCGTTGCGCTTTGAGCCTGCCAACATGGACTTGGCAGGTGTCCACCACCCAGACACTGCTGCGCAACTGGGCTTCATTGATCGGGCTAGGCTGGCCTTGAAGCCAGTTGAACAGGGCCTCAACGGGCAAGTGGGTGCTAACCAATGCTTGGCTTAAGGCGTCGAGGTCTGCATAGTCGGTATATGTGCCCCCGCTGATAAGAGAGGCTTGACCGGGGCGCCAGATCATTCTGGCGACGGTTGTTCCAATAGGCGAGATGATATCCAGTTGGCCAGTTTTGACAGTGCCAGTCAGTTCAAATGCGGCTCGCTCAGCGTGTGGTGGTTGACTCAGCGTTGTTATGGCAAACCGCCCTTGCCAGCGTTTGATCGGCTCTAAAGCGCCTGTTGTAAACGGTGCTTGTTGTGTTGGTTGCGAGGGGGCCATGCTGGCGCAACCCGCCAGCCACAGGGCCGCGCCAGCTACCAGTAGCCTAAACCCATTGCAGCGCAGCATTTAGGGCTCGACGCCAAAGCGTTGCATGGTCGCGCTGAGCGTCTTGTTGTTCATGTGGCGACTTGCTGCTGCTCGCCATACATGTTTGGCTTCGTCTTGTTTCCCGCGGTGCCACAACACATCGCCCAGGTGGGCCGCTATTTCAGCGTCTGCCTTGGCGGCATAGGCTTTACGCAGAAACTCTTCAGCGAGTTGTAGCTGGCCATTTCGAAAATAGGCCCAGCCTAAGCTGTCCGTCATGTAGGGGTCGTTCGGGGTGAGCGCAAGTGCTTGTTGTATCAAGGCAATGGCTTCGGGCAGTCGCTCGCCTCTGTCGGCCAGCGAGTAGCCCAGTGCGTTGTAGGCGTGATCGAAGTCCGGTTTGATTTGGATGACCAAGCGCAACAAGCGCTCCATGTCGTCATGGTTCCCCAGTTGCTCTGCCAGCATGGCTTGCTCGTACATGAGGTCAGGGTCGTTGGGGAACTGTTCACCCATGCGTAACAGCTGTTGATAGGCCTGCTCGTACTGTTCGAACTCACGCAACCACTGCACTTTAGTCGCCATTTTTAGGCGCACTTCTTGGGGCGTATCTTGGGCCAATGTGTCAAGCAGAGCGAAGCCTTGTTTTTCAAACCCTTGTTTGCCGAGCAATACCGCGCGTTTGTACACCACAGTTGGCATGTCTTCTGGTGAACTCGCTTGGTCAAGCCAGTTGCTGGCAGCTTGCCACTCTTGACTGGCTTGAGCCACATCAGCCAACAAGAACAAGGCTTGTACGGTCACTCGTTCGTTCTCAGCTGTGGCGCCCGCAGTTCCCATATTTAAAACGCCTAGGGCAATGTCTTGGGCACGAACCAGCACGCTTTGATCAAGCAACAGTCGCCCGAGTAGCAGCAAGCCAGGCGCAAAGTTAGGGTCGTCCTTGGCGACTAGCTCTGCTTGGCTTAAGGCTTCAACGGTACGGTTGTTGTTCAACAAGGCGCGTGCATAACCAAACCGAATGCGAACGCTTGTTGGGTTGGCATTGAGGTGGGCCAACAGCATGGGTTCGGCCGCGCCAGTGCCTTGGTCTAGCAAGGCCAAGGCCAGTCGTGCGCCTTCTGTGGTGTCAGAACTTGCTTGTTGTGCCAGTTGTGCGCTGTCTAACGCCTGCGCGTTTAGTTTGGCATTGAGTTGCACGAAACCAATGGCTGCATAAACGGCGGCTGTGGTGGCGCTGTCTGTTAAAAATGGTGCTAGCGCTGAACGGACAACGCGAACAGGGTCAACTGTGGTGTTGGCTGGCAGTCTGAGCAGCGTGGCCGGTGTCGCTCTAATCAGCTGCAAGCGGCTTTCTGCTGGCGACAGTTTCAAAATATTTTGTAAGCTGGTAACGATGCTTTGCTCACGGCCAAGTGCCAAAGCGACCCTCAGCATGGCGCGTTGAGCCTCTAGGGAGTTGGGTTGGCCGCCTGTCCATAAGCTGGCCGCCTCCCAAGCCAAAGCGCCTGAACCAGTAGCCACCGCAATTTCAACTGCACGCTCAAACAAGGCGGGGTCACCGTTGCTTTTGGCCGCTTCAATCATAAATGTGTAGCCACTTGTTGCGTCGCCTTCACGGGCTGCAATTTCAGCTACCAACACTTGATACAGCTGCAAGCGGTAGGCTTGTCGCTGGCCACTGGTGGTAGCCGAGTTGGCCCATGCACTGACAGACAATAAGGCGCAAACCACAACCGCATGTGCAGCATGACCAAGCACCTTGTATGCGGCGCCTAACAAGCAGTTACGAGAAGCTGAAACATAGAGGGTCATAGTGAGGCTGCGTAGCTGTTTGTTGAATGGTTCACTTATTGGTGTTGTAGGAGGCTCAATCAGCGTCTATTCATGGACACTTCTTCACGAGTGCTCAGCGCTTGGCGATACCATACCCGTCCAACTGTTTCTACAACTTGATGATAATACGACATGCCCGAGCTACCAGAAGTAGAAGTAACCAAGCAAAGCCTAAGCCCCATGTTGCTGGGCACTACTATTTCAGGGGTCCATGTGGGCAAGCCACTGCGTTGGCCTTTGGGTGTAGACCCCAAAACACTGGTGGGGCAAACCATTGTGGGTGTTCGCCGGCGCGGCAAATACCTGTTGTTTGATTTGGATGCGGGTTTGCTGCTGCTGCATTTGGGTATGTCTGGCAGCGTGAGCGTCAGCCAGCAATGGCCTGGCCCACTTGGCCCTCACGACCACTTTGAGCTTCAAACCACTACCTGTTGGATGCGGCTGAATGACCCAAGGCGGTTTGGTGCAGCGGTGTTTGCACCCAGCGAAAACAGCCCGCAAGCGCACAAATTACTGGGCCATTTAGGCGTTGAGCCTCTAGAGGCAGGCTTTACGTCAGACTATTTTGCAGCGGGCTTGGCCAAGCGCGCCGGTGCTATCAAGCAAGTATTGCTCAGCGGGGATGTGGTGGTGGGCGTTGGCAATATTTATGCATCCGAGGCTTTGTTTATGGCCGGTATCCGTCCAACGCGTGGTGCCAAGCGCATAGGTCGAGTCCGTATCAACAAGTTGCACCAAGCCATTCAAACTGTTTTGGTGCGTGCCATTGCGTTGGGCGGCAGCAGTTTGCGTGACTTTAAACACACCAATGGTGAGCACGGTTTGTTTCAAGCCAACTCGCAGGTTTATGGACGAGAGGGGCAGGCCTGCACCCAATGCCGAGCTCCTATTAAGCGCATCGTTCAAGGCCAACGAGCCACCTACTTTTGTGCGACATGTCAGCGATAAGTCATAGGCCGCCAGAGGGCTTGACAAGCAATTTAACAGCGCACCAGCAGGTCGCTGAATTTGGGCCAGCATTGGTGGCTTGGCAAGCTGTGCACGGACGCCATCATTTGCCTTGGCAGCGAACCCGTGAGCCTTACCATGTGTGGTTGTCTGAAATCATGTTGCAGCAAACACAAGTGACCACAGTGTTGGTTTATTTCGAGCGTTTTTTACAAGCCCTGCCAAATGTTCAGGCCTTGGCTGCTGCACCACAAGCGCAAGTCATGGCCTTGTGGGCGGGCCTAGGGTATTACAGCAGGGCACGCAACTTATACGCCTGCGCACAGGAGGTGGTGAGCCGGTTTGAGGGGCAATTTCCGTCTACGGCGCAGCAGCTCGAAACGTTGCCAGGCATTGGGCCATCAACCGCGGCAGCGATTGCCTCGTTTTGTTTTGGCGAGCCTATTTCTATTTATGACGGCAACGTTAAACGTGTGTTGTCACGTGTGTTGGCATTTGATGGCGACCTGTCTGGCAGCGCAGCCAACAAACAGCTGCTCGGTGCAGCGCACGTGCTGGTGACTGGCTTAACCCTGCACGCTGAGCGCAGTGGCTCGCCCCTTCACGAGGCGATGCCGCGCTATACCCAAGGGCTGATGGATTTAGGCGCCACGGTGTGTCATCTCAAAGCGCCAGCGTGCGAGCGGTGTCCGGTGGTTCGCAACTGCAATGCGCACGCGGCCGGTGCTGCGACCGACTACCCAGTTAAAACCAAGCGACTCAAGCGCACCTCTGAACGGTGGTATTTGTTGTGCCTAGACAGGGGTGATGCGGTGTGGCTTCAACAACGAGGCAACGCAGGCATTTGGGGTGGTTTGCAAGCGCCTTTGGTGTTTGTCGCTTTAGACGACATGGCGCTGTGGCTCAGCGCCAACCATGTGGCCGCTGCCAGCCACACATGGTCAGTTGACGACTTGGGTGCACTGGCGCAGCCAACAATCAAGCACCAACTCACGCACAAAGAGTTGTTTTTAACGCCAGTTGTGCTCAGCGTCAACAGCCCGCAAGTTAACCAGGATCGAGCTGAATCTGGCCTTGACAAACCATTCGAAGGTGCCTGGGTGTTGAAAAGTCAATTGGCTTCAGCGGCGTTGCCAGCACCAATTAAAAAATGGTGTGCAACCCAGTTCTTTTAGTTGTGTAAAGCCTCACACTGGCTACTGATTCCAAGCTGTTTAAACCACGTATTTGTGGTCGACTAGCAGTTTGTCCAGCTCACGATGGCGGACTTGAGTGGGCCATTTGGATGCAAATGCGCTGCTGAGCGTTTGCGCCAAATAGACAGAGCGGTGTTGTCCGCCAGTGCAACCAATGGCCACAGTGACATAGGCGCGGTGGCTGGATTGCAGCATGGGTAACCAATGCGCTACAAACTGGGTAATGTGTGCAGCCATGTCTTGAACGGCTTGTTGGCCGCTTAAAAAATCAATGACACCTTGGTCAAGGCCTGTGAGCTGTTTGAGCGCAGGCTCGTAATGTGGGTTGGGCAGCATGCGCACATCAAACACAAAATCGGCGTCCATGGGCAGGCCGCGTTTGAATGCAAACGACTCAAACATGAGTTGCAAACCACTGTCTTGCCCGCTGTAAGCAATCAACGTTTTGATGTGACTGCGTAAATTAGCGGCACTGGTTTGGCTGGTATCCACCACGTGGGCTTGGTCACGCAAGTCACTGAGCAACTCACGCTCAAGCTCAATCGCGTCTACCAACAACCGGCGCTGGTTGCTTGGCTTTGCGCCACTGCCTTCGAGCGTGGGCATTTGCAAGGCAACAGCCGATAAGGGGTGCATGCGCCTTGTTTCAGAAAATCGGCGCACCAAGGCGTCTGTCGTTGCTTCTAAAAAAATGGGTGTTAGGCGAACGCCGCTGGCTTGCAAAGCCTTTAATTGCTTGGGCAGTGAGGGCAAGCCTGACGCGCTGCGCGCATCAATGGCCACTGCCACCTTGCGCATGTGTTGCTTGCGCTCTAGGTTAACAAAATCACCTAGCAACTCTGGGGGTAGGTTGTCAACGCAAAAAAACCCACTGTCTTCTAGTGCCGTCAGCGCTACTGATTTCCCAGAACCAGACACGCCCGTGATTAAGACCAGTTCTAAAGGATGGTCAGAGCTTGTGTGGTGTGAGGTAGATGACGAAGGACTTGGGGTAGTCATTGGGGTTTGGCTGCTGTTTGTAACATTTCTCGGGCGTGAGCAAGCGAGGTCTGTGAATGGACGTCGCCACCTAGCATACGGGCGATTTCGCTGACACGTGTATCACCGCTGGCAACGCTGAGCTGCGAGATGGTGTTGTCACTGGTGCGTGCCTTGCTCACCACCAGTTGCTTGTGGGCGCTGGCGGCCACTTGTGCCAAATGCGTCACAGTCAGCACTTGTCGGTCGGCCCCCAAGCGTTGCATCAGTGCGCCAACAGTTTGGGCGACTTGTCCACCAATGCCTGCGTCAACCTCGTCAAATATAAGTGTTGGGGCTTTGCCCAAGCGGCTTGTGCAAACGGCAATAGCCAAGGCAATACGTGACAACTCGCCGCCAGACGCAACTTTGCCCAATGGTCTTGTGGGAACACCAGGGTGGCCAGCTACCAAAAATTCTATGTGGTCTAAGCCGTGGCTTTGCACCTGCGCAAGCGGTGTGATGCTGGTTTCAAATACGCCACCTTGCATTCCCAGGGTCTGCATGGCCTGGGTGATTTCTTGCGACAAAGGCTTGGCGGCTTGTTGGCGCTTGGTGCTCAACGTTGTGCAGGCCTTGGTGAGCGCCCTCAAGTCTTTGTTCACCGCTTCTTGCATGGCTTCTAAGTCACTGGCTTGGGTCAGTTCAGCCAGTTCATCTTTCCACCCTTGCACCACATTAGGCAAGTCTTCAGGCAAGCACCTGAGTCGTCTGGCATGTGACAACCACAACGCCACTCGCTCATCGAGTTGCGCCAATCGGTTGGGATCAAGGTCTGCCCTGCGTAAATAGGTGTGCAAGCTGTGCGTGGCATCTTCTAACAGGGCTTGTGCTTGCTTGAGCACATCAACAATAGGAGCGAACTGTGGCTCGATATGGACCTGTTTGTGCAGCACGTTGACGGCACTGCTCAACAGGGCCAGTGTATTGGCAGTGTCGTCGTCCAGGGTGTTACTGGCGACTTGGGCTGCGTCTAATAAGGCTTGCGCATGCGACAAACGGTTGTGGTCTTCGTTGAGCGCGGGCCACTCATGTGCGGCTGGTGACAGTTTGACCAACTCGTTAATTTGCCATTCCAAGCGATCGGCGTCTTGTGCCATGCTGGCTTGACGGTTGCGTGCCACTTCAAGTGCTAGTGAGCTGCTGTGCCATGTTTGCCAAGCTGCATTAACTTCGTTGGTACTGGTGCCCGCGTAAGCGTCAATGAGTTGGCGTTGTGAGGCCGTGCTGCTCAGTGTTTGCCACGCGTGTTGGCCGTGAATGTCTACCAAGGCGTCGCCCACTGCACGCAATTGCGTCATGGTAGCGGGGCTGGCATTTATCCATGCCCGGCTGCGTCCTTGGGCATCTATTTGCCTGCGCAGCAGCAAGGGCTCGCGTTCTTGGCCGTCTGTGCTGGCGTGGGTGTCAAAGCCGTTTTCTGTGAGCCAGCTATCCACCTCTGGGTTGCTGTCGAGTTCAAGCGCAATATCGCAGCGCTGTGCCCCGTGGCGAATGATGCTGGCATCTGTACGCTGGCCTAGCGCAATTTGTACCGCGCCAACCAATATCGACTTGCCTGCGCCAGTTTCTCCCGTGAGAGCTGTAAAGCCCTCAGACAACTCAATGTCTAAGGATTGAACAATGACAAAATCTTTGAGTGCAATGCGGCGCAAACTCATGGCTGTGAAATGCCCCAATCAGGTTGTGAAAACTGTTTAAATGTACAGTAAATGTGTGACGTCAGCAGGATGGTGTTCAGTTTGGCGCTGTGCTTGCTTAAGCCACACCCTCGTTCCAATGCAGTTTTTTGCGCAAGGTGTCGAAATAGCTCCAGCCCTTGGGGTGTAGCAGGCGCAAGTGGTGCTGTGACGGGGTGACTTTGATGCGGTCGCCCACTATCAAGCTGGTGAGCGACTGCATGTCAAAGTTGGCATTGGCATCGCGGGCATTGGCTATCTCAACTACGATTTCCGCGTCTCGCGGCAACACTATAGGTCGGTTGGACAGGGTGTGCGGCGCAATAGGGGCTACAACCAAGCCTGCCAAACTGGGGTGCAATATGGGTCCGCCTACAGACATGGAATAAGCTGTTGATCCTGTAGGCGTAGCGATGATCAGGCCGTCTGCCCTCTGGTTGGCTACAAAGTGGCCGTCTACTTCGATGCGCAGCTCAATCATGCCGCTGGTGCCGCTTCGGTTGACCACCACGTCATTTAAGGCGGTCGCTTCAAACACGCAGTGGTTGTCTCGCCACACTTGTGCCTGCATCATGGCGCGGCTTTCTTCGTCATACGCGCCATGCAACATGGGGAGCAGGACATCTTTGTAGGCCTCTAGCGCAATGTCGGTAATAAAGCCTAAACGCCCTTGGTTAACGCCAATCATGGGCACGTTGTGGCGCGCTAAACGCCTACCCACGCCAAGTAAGGTGCCATCGCCCCCCACCACCACAGCCAAGTCACACTGCTGACCAATGGCATCTACATCAATGCTTGGGTACTGGTGCATGTCGGTGTTGAGAGCCGTTTCACGCTCAATAGACACACCCATACCGGTTTCATCCAAAAATTGCGCCAAACCGCGCAAGGCCTCGTGAGAGCCCGCGGCTTGGTACTTGCCTACCAAAGCGACATGGTGAAATTTGCGTGCCGCTGCCGCAGTGGTGGACGCCGTGAAGGTGTCGGTGGCCGAAATAGGCTTGTTCATAGTGAATAAATTACAACATAGCTTCGTACAATAGCTACATGTTAGACGACCGCGCCAAATTATTGCTCAAGTCGCTTGTGGAGCGATATATTGCAGACGGGCAGCCTGTGGGCTCACGCACCTTGTCCAAAGTCGAAGGCTTGGACTTGTCACCCGCCACTATTCGCAATGTCATGAGCGACCTTGAAGACCTTGGCCTGGTAGCCAGCCCGCACACCTCTGCTGGACGAATACCCACAAGCAAGGGGTACCGCCTGTTTGTCGACACTTTGCTCACCATAGACTCGTCCGAGGCTGGCAACACATTCGCCATCTCACCAGTCGAGTTGCCTACTGATCAACCTCTTAAAGTACTCAACAGTGCAGCCAACATGCTGTCAAGCTTGTCGCATTTTGTCGGCGTGGTGTCTGTGCCCAAGCGCACATCGGTGTTTAGACACATTGAGTTTTTGTCGCTGTCCGACAAGCGGGTGCTTATCATTTTGGTCTCACCTGACGGCGACGTTCAGAACCGTGTAATACACACCCCAGTGTCTTACAACCAAGCCGAACTCCTTGAAGCGTCTAATTTTTTAAACGCCAACTATGCCGGTTTGAGCATGGTTGAAGTGCGCGCCCGGCTCAAGCGCGAGGTTGATGTCTTGCGTCACGAAATTGGGGCGCTTATGCAAGCAGCAGTGGCTGCTGACAGCGACACTGAGGATGATGGCGATGTGTTTATATCTGGTGAACGAAATCTGTTAGCAGTGTCTGAGTTTTCTGCTGACCTCAAGAACCTGCGCCGGTTATATGATTTGTTTGAGCAAAAGGCACAACTCATGCGGTTGCTAGATGTCTCAGACAGGGCAGATGGTGTACGCATATTCATTGGTGGTGAAAGTGAGCGTATGCCGTTTGAAGACGTCTCAATTGTTTCAGCAACTTATGAGGTCAACGGACAAGTGCTGGGAACCTTGGGTGTTATTGGTCCTCAACGCATGCAATACGACCGTATGATTCAAGTGGTAGACGTGACATCAAAAATGCTCAGCCACGCATTGAGTTTGAATAAAAGCTAGCCTGCAGACCCCAACCACAAGAGGCTTTGTGGCGGCAACAGGTGCCCAAAACGTCTCAATGGCTACTGACTACATAGTGATTGCGTCATCTGTAGCAGGGCGCAACAGGGACTGTCACCCTAGCACCCACTAACTGACTACGCAACAACAAGCTCCAAATGATACGCATTGCGCCAGCCCCCAATCTGTTTCCATGTAGTTTGCTGGTGTGCCCATGGGTTTAATTCTTGTAAATATAGGGCAATGCCCAAGCTGTCGCGTTTTGACTGGCTACAATAAAGGGGCTGTAAAGCTGTGGGGGACGTTAGCTCAGTTGGTTAGAGCAGAGGACTCATAATCCTTTGGTCCACGGTTCAAGTCCGTGACGTCCCACCATTTAATTCAACAGCTTACGAGCCTCTAGTGGTAACACTTGGGGCTTTTTTTCTTTCCAGACTACGCACAGACTACAGGTTA
>Ga0209390_10002236_pt1 | contig 34569 bp, 24 predicted proteins | sample BON01_FD_187212 | JGI IMG/M metagenome (GOLD analysis project Ga0209390, IMG submission 187212) | Freshwater microbial communities from Lake Bonney liftoff mats and glacier meltwater in Antarctica - BON-01 (SPAdes) (version 2) | ecosystem: Environmental > Aquatic > Freshwater > Ice > Glacier...
AAAATGCGAAGTGTTTGACGGAATCACCATACCAAAATACACTGCATTTTTATCAGGATATACAATATCAAAGTGATTGTAATAGGAGTCAAATCTGTAATTCCAACTACAATTTGTAGATAATTCCATTTTATATACATACTACAAGCATTATCTCTATACACTTTACAAGTATACCGTGCGCATCTTATTAACGAATTTATCTATCATTCGGAGAACCTAACTATTTTTTTTTCTAATACTAATTTCACAATAAAAAAATAGTTATTTTTTTTATAGATCGTGATTTTTCATTGTTGATATACAGTTCCTATCAATTTCATAATAATCCACTTACATCAATAGAACATTTACCTTTGAAATCAGTAGTGTTTTTCTTTATATTATCGTCGTCATCATCGTTGGTTATTTTGATTTTCGGGTCAAATACACTAAACCAATCACTTGTCTCCATATCTGTGTATTTTTTGCTGGTAGTAGTAACAATTTTATAATTGGATTTCTTATAAAATCTCTTTCTCAATTTCCATTGATTCTGAAACATCTGATGTGTATCTATAATATCTACTATAATCGGATTTTCGTGTTTTATTCGTAGAATTCGTCCAACGGACTGAGTTATATCAGTTTTAGGGGTCGCCATTACTAAAATACTTAATGTTTTAATATCCAATGCCTCTGCAGCCATTGCATATGTTGCCAGAACAATCTTTTTAGATTCGGTTTCTTGGAGGTCCTTTTGTTTCATTCCGCCTACGTAGAATCCTACGGTTGGTTCTGTATTCTTGTGTAAAACCTCAAATAAATATGTCAATAAACTCCGATTATGTGCCAGGACCATTACCTGTCCTTCTGGGTTCTCCTTCAAGAGGTCTAAAATCGTCTTTACTATAAAATCACTCCTCGGTCCGTAAGCGCATATCTTGGAAATCATTGTGCTATATTTTGGTTGACCTCTGAAATCGTATTCTACCTCATTGAACTCATTGTCATTCGTTAAGAATTCAATACCTCGCGCCAAGACTATATCTTCCTGTTTTCGTAACATAGAATGGATTTTAGGTCCAATAAACATATATAATAATTTGGTTAATTTGTCCTTGCGCTCCACAGTTGCCGATATACCAAGCATATATGGGGTGATAGTTTTGAGAAGTGTTTTAGAGAACTCTTCGCTGCCGATCCGATGAACCTCGTCGATGATTGTCAATCCGAACTGAGAATATACCTCCTGTGGAAATACCTTATTATACATTGTTTGAATCATTCCTATGACAATGTCTTTGTTCTCTATATCGCATGTGGATGCTTGTATTTTACCAACTCGTGCACCGGGTAAAAACTCTTCAATTCGTTCTATCCATTGGTTCATGAGAAACTCCTTATGAACCAGAATAAGCGTCTTTTTTTTCAAGAGGGATACTATTTTCAATGCCATTACTGTTTTGCCAGCACCACAGTAAATTTCTAGTATACCACCAGACGGTTTGGGTGCTAGAGTGGCTTGAATATAAATGTCGATTATATTGTTTTGATAGTCCCTAAGTTCTTTTGGAAATGATAGATTGATATCCATACCAGGTGCAATTTCACTTCTTTCGGGGGTTCCATACCTTTCGATACCATAAAATCTCGGAATATATATTTTTTTATCGTTTTCTCTGTATACTGGGAATGCGTCATTGAGTGTCGGACCAAATGACGGACCAGGTATTTGAGGCTTGAGAAAGAGATCCTTCTTCAAGAACTCTAACTCTGTAGGAGTTAGGATGGATTTGGGAATAGTATATCCCTTAACACCTATGTATGATTCCGCGCAAACTTTGGCTTTATATTCGTTCATGTTCTTTTGTTTGTTTGATATACTAAGAGGATTATACATTCAATTTTACAATAATAAATAGTAACCGAAACATCTAATAAAAAAAAAATGATTTTATATTTTGTATTTTGTATCATAGTCTTATAAAATTGAAAATGATTTTGGAAAGTTGTAAAACAGATATATTCACCACTACAAAAACAATCAATCAATCAATCAACGAAATGGACTCTCAACAACAACTTGCTACTTATTTGATGGAAAAATACCCTATTTTAGAGGATGGGGGGAAAAAACTATATGATTACTTTGACGTAGATTTCAGTAGTTTTATCCTTAATTGTATATGCGAATTACAAACGGATGAAACTGGAATTTATTATGTAATAACTATAGAAAGTCCAAATATACGCGGTAGCCATGGTTACTCTTATAGTTTGTATCATAAAACATTTACCCCAAAAAATAGAATGAAAGGTTATTTTACGGAAATAATGGGTATGTTAGAGTGGGTAAAAGATATATTAAATAATATTGTCTATGATAATATACAAGGTATGTTAATCGACCCAAGAAAAGATATATCAGGAACACGAATATTAGAAGTAAACAAAAATCGATTATCGTATTATGGTAATAGGGTAATCGATGATATAGACGAGTGTTATATGTGCTACGAAAATACAGATACTAAAACAGTGTGTGGTCATTATATTTGCTTACAATGTGCTGCACATATAAAGAAAGATGAAGTGGAGTATATTAGAAAATGTCCATTATGTAGAGATGAATTATTGATATTATAAAAAAAACACAAAAACGCAAAAATGTAAAAAAAATATAAAAAATAAAAGGTAGTGGATAATCACATTACTTTTTTATTCAATTATTGACAATCTTTATATTTTACAAATGTCCCAAAATCATTTCAACCGATTAATAACGTTTTGTTTTTTATAGACTTATCATTTTGGTTGATAAGAGAGTGAATATTGTTTATTGCAAAGTCCTCCAGCAGTTTCTCTAGCTACAGCATGTATGACTTTCGGGTAGTATACTTCCCGATCACTTCCTGCGAGTGTATTTCGGTGAATGTCTATACATTTTTGGGAGAACTCTGAATTGCAATCTTTATAGTCTGGGTTTTCTTCCTTCCATTCCGCCAACTTTCCCATACTTCTATAGGAAACTGTTTGTATGGCTTTTTTTAGTTTCTCATCATCGGGTTGTTTCGTCCATGTGTTCTCGTCTCTAATATATATTGTTTCACGTTTCACGTCAGTACAGTGGATAGGACGCTCAGTAACATCAAGCTGTTTCAAATTGTCTATAAATATCTTTGAAATACCTCCTACAAAACCTAGTTGAGCATTGTTCTCCAAGTCCTTGTAGGAAATCTGTATATTCTTTACAAAATCAGAGAAGTTGATCGCGTCCTTACATGTTTCATTTAGAAATACATTGATATTAAATTTTTGTGTATTTGTATTATTTGTGGTGTTATTTATTGTCGTATGAATTTCGGTTGTTGTTGTCAGTTCAATAAATTTCTTATGTAATTCTTGATTTTGTTTGACTATGTTACAATTTGTATTCACTAGTTCTTTTACTAGTTCCGTGAGAACTTGTATATTACCACTTTCCAGTGATGTATTTATACAATTACTTTTATGTTTCGATAACCCTGACTTATATTTGTATTTTTTATCACAATTACTACATGGATAGATAATACGATCGGTTGGGATTTTATCATTATCCATTGTTATCCATACATGCTTACGGGTAGATAAATGTTTATTGTAATCGTTTTTATGAAAGCATATATAGTTGCATTTTTTACAAGAAAATAATTCGGGAGTTTTCGGGAGTTTTTTGTTATCCATAATGGATAACGAGAAATTCCCCTAAATATATGAACGCTAAAATGTTATGCTAACAAAAAAAATTTGCATTTTTTATTTTTACAGCATGATGCTTTGAATGGTATTTTTACGATTTTTTAGAGACCTACAAATACTTTTCGGACATTTTATAAATGTCCGAAAATTATTACAACCTATTAATAATGATTCATTTCCCAAGACTTATAAGACTTATTGATTTTCCTACTTAAAGAAAATAAATTATAATTTCCGCACTACCATCAAATTTTTTTGGTTAATAAGAGAGTGAATATCATTTATTGTAAATCCCACCAGCGGTTTCTCTGGCTACAGCATGTATGACTTTCGGATAATAAACCTGTCGGTCACTTCCTGCGAGTGTATTTCTATGAATGTCTATACATTTTTGGGAGAACTCCGAATTACAATCTTTATAATCTGGGTTTTCTTGCTTCCATTCTGCCAACTTTCCCATACTTCTATAGGAAACTGTTTGTATGGCTTTCTGTAGTTTCTCATCATCAGGTTGTTTCGTCCATGTGTTCTCATCTCTAATATATATTGTTTCACGTTTCACATCAGTACAGTGTATGGGACGCTCAGTGACATCAAGTTGTTTCAAATTATCTAAAAATATCTTGGAAATACCTCCTACAAAACCTAGTTGAGCATTGTTCTCCAAGTCTTTGTAGGAAATCTGTATATTCTTTACAAAATCAGAGAAGTTAATTGCGTCCTTACATGTTTCATTCAGAAATACATTGATGTTAAATTTTTGTGTATTTGTATTATTGGTGGTGTTATGTATTGTGGTATTTGGTTTGTTACATATTTCTAACATTTGTTTTTGTAATTCAATGTTTTGTTTTTGTAATTCAATATTACTTTTGAGAACTTCTGCTAATATATCAGGTATATCGGTATTTATTATTATATTTTCATCTATTCCAATAATATTCTTTATATGTGATTTTGTCTTGAGATGTTTCTTAACTTCATATTTGTTACTAAACATTTTATTACAGCTAACACAATGCAGTGGCGTTTTTTTTTCGTCACTCGCCGAATTTTTATGTTTTATTGTTGATGTATGCCTCAACCAATCTGATTTCTTACTACATAATATGCTACAAAATTTACATTCGAACATCGGCGTAATTTATTAGGCGAGATATAATAAAATCCCCTAAATTTTTACGCCGACTAAAATATACAAAAATTGTTATGCTAACAAAAAAAATTTGCATTTTTTATTTTTACAGCATGATGCTTTGAATGGTATTTTTACGATTTTGTAGAGACCTACTATTACTTTTCGGACATTTATAAAATGTCCAATAATTATTACAACCTATTAATAATGATTCATTTCCCAAGACTTATAAGACTTATTGATTTTCCTACTTAAAGAAAATATTTCGAAATAATATTCATTCAATAATACAATTTCGAAATAACTTAAAAACAATATGCATATTTGTGTATAATGATGATGATTCGATCTAATCGTTTATTTCGACCACTAACATCAATAAAATCAAGGACCGTTTTTAGTTTCGCAGATCCATTTTTACTTGACAAACAACTGACATCTGAAGAAAATTCAGTGAAAGACCTAGCGTCAAACTTTTCAAAAGAAATATTATCACCGAATGTTGTCGCATCATTTAGAAATGAAACATTCGACAAAAATATAATGAAGGAAATGGGAAATGTCGGTTTATTAGGACCTACAATCAATGGTTATGGGTGTGCTGGTGTCAACTATGTTTCATATGGGTTAATTATGCGAGAAATAGAAAGAGTTGATAGTGGATATAGGAGTTGTGCTAGTGTGCAATCTTCTCTTGTAATGTTCCCGATATATAAATTTGGTTCTGAAGAACAAAAAGAAAAGTACTTACCGAACCTAGCAAACGGTAATCTTATTGGATGTTTTGGCTTGACAGAACCAAACTATGGCAGTGATCCATCGGGAATGAAAACAAATGCAGTTTTACGGGATGGTAATTATATATTGAATGGTAGCAAAATTTGGATTACAAATTCCCCTATAGCTGATATTTTTATAATTTGGGCAAAGGACGAAAGCAATGATATCAGAGGATTCATCCTAGAGAAGGAGATGAAAGGAATATACTGCCCAAAAATTCAAGGTAAATTCTCGTTACGTACGTCTAATACTGGAATGATTTCCATGGACAATGTTATAGTTCCGAAGGAGAACATGCTTCCGCATGTAAAGGGATTGAAAGGTCCATTTTCGTGTCTTAACAATGCAAGATATGGCATATCGTGGGGTGTTCTCGGAGCAGCGGAGGATTGTTATCTAATAGCTAGAGAGTATTGTTTGGATAGAAAACAATTCAACCGACCATTAGCATCAAATCAGATTATTCAATTGAAACTTGCCGACATGTTATCTGAATTAACTCTCGGGCTTCAAGCATCCTTACGAGTTGGAAGATTATTAGATGAAGGCATTATGATTCCTGAAAATATTTCTATTATAAAGAGAAATAATTGTATAAAATCACTACAGATTGCTAGAAATGCGAGGGATATGTTGGGTGGAAATGGTATATCTGATGAATATCATGTTATACGACATATGTTGAATCTGGAAGCCGTAAATACATATGAAGGAACCCAAGATATCCATGCTCTGATTATAGGTAAAGGAATTACCGGGATTCCGTCTTTTAGTTCGTAATTAACCGAACATTTTTATGTCCATTGACGCGCGAACTAGCAACAAATATACAATTGTATGAAGTACTAAACCTGTATTTGTAGGACATCCATTTACGTCAGCAATTCTACCTAAAATACCCCCAAATAGTTTTTGAGTAAATTGGTAGGTCATTGGGTGGACGACGAGGAGAAAAATAAACGCAGAGAAGAAAGAAATTTTCCATTTAAGATCCATTGTCATTGTATACTATATGATTATACATTTATTACCTCACCGCTTCTAAAATGTTTTTTTTGTTTTATGTAATAATTGGAATCAAAATCTAGATTAATAACTTACATATATCATAAAATATATATAGATCATATGTATGTATTATCATACAATCTTTAAGTCAATTAACGAGAGTGATCATGGTGATGAATAATACATTTGTTCAAAACGGATAGATTGTTGGGATGATTTCACATATTCAACTCATGACGTATAAAATAATATTAGTATATTATATATTAAATGAATAAGCCAATAAAACATACAAAAAAAAGAAAACCCGCAAGAAAACTAAACAAAACACGTAGAAATAAAGACAACATGAAAACCAAAAAAAGAAAACCCGCAAGAAAACTAAACAAAACACGTAGAAATAAAGACAACATGAAAACCAAAAAATCCATAGTCGCTAATGAAATTTATAAATTACCGGTGGGAAGTTCTCGAGGTGGGATGTGGCCAAGGATACGAAGTTTTTTTGGTAGATTACCTGAATCTGTACCTGTTCCTGTACCTGTTCCTGAAAATATTTACGTATCAATGCAAGAATCAGATAGTTTATCTGAAGAAGGACCAGAAATAGGAGAATTATTTAGTATAGACGTAAATAACATAATAAGAGATTATAACGAAATATTAGATGGAAAAGACCAAATAGAAAGACTCACTAAATTGACTGACAATATACAATGGAAGGAATTGCTTGAATCTCTTTACAGTGATATCATAAATATAAATGATGCAAATAATATTGTTAATACGTCTTTTTTTGAAATTTCAAATGAATTTATTAAAAACGAAAATGAAAAACACAATATACAAAGTAGTGCACCAGATTTAGTAACATCCCGAATAGAAAAAAATATTATTACTTCAGCTGACAAATTAAATATTTATCAAGTTAGAATGGATGCTTATAAACAACATTACTTAGGATTAATAAAAAAGAATACTAAGAATACTAAGAATATTACAAAGGCATTTTTAGAACAAATTGGTATAGAACCCAACAAATACAAAAAATATAAGAAATCAAAATTACTGAAGTTAAAAGAACGAATTAATTCGTATTTTTCAAACAACGAAACTATAGATACAGTAAAAAACAGAAAACTATATACAATTGAAGTTAATGATTCGAGTGATAAAGATTATAATATTTTAAATATTGATTTAAAATACACTAAACTTGGATATGCAATTATGTTGTTTACTGAAATAAATCATGATTTTAAACAACTAGATTCTACATATAAAAACAATATCAAAATCCTAATAAAATCACAATTAGAAGGAGAACCAGAATTAATAGAAATATTCGATATATTAGCAGGAGATCAACGACTAACATCTGAATTATGTTTATATATTTCATCTAAACTCAATATACCTCGTATCATATTAAAAGGAAAAATAATAAAAATACAATTGGGAAATAATATTGCAGGCATGGGTATATATCCGTTTAATGGATTAAATACTACTATATACACATCAGATGCTGATAATTCAGCATCATATTTAATTTCCCAGCAACAATCCGGAACCACTGTAACTATTAACAGCCAAAATCAATTGCTGAAACTCGATAGCGGTCCGAAACCTGGGTTACATGCTATAAAAGAAGCGCAAAAAAGAATAGCCGTATTGTTTCAGTATGATAATCTAGACGAGGATCTCACCATACCTGTAGATCGAATAAAACCACTTATATTAGTGTTAAATATATATAGACCTGACGGAAAACAAACAATTAAAATTACGAAAACCCATAATAATAATAATTTTACTTTTTTTGCCTATGATAATACCGGTCTAGAACCTTCATATACTTTTACGTCAGATACTATAACACAGAATTTAATAAGCAAACATTTAGATATAATAAAAACAAAGGAAATCAACAATCAGAACGAAATTTTATTAAGTACCAATTTGATTAAATCTCTTGGAGATATGGTGCCATATATTGTTACTTGTTGTCAACTGAGCCTCGAGAATGATTATATAGGATTTAAAAATGTATGTGCATCAATCGACTATAGTATGGTGTTTCAGGTATTGTCAGAAATGACATATCTTAAGAACGGAATTGTATCAGACCTACAAAACAAAGAAGTTATAGTTGGATGTCCTATTCAAACAACAAACACTGGAACATCGAACTTATATTTTCCTTTCACAGACAAAGAAAAAAAAGTATATAGAATATTGTATGAAATGGCAGAACAAGGTAGAGAATCAGAACCGTGGAAAACTATAAATATACTTAGTGATGAATTACGATACATCACACATAATATTAACATTATACAATATCCGAGGCTACTAAAAGCAATAAACGAAGATGGTGGTTGTAATATTCCCGATATACTAAAAATCAATGTTGATTCCATAGACAATCAGTTGATAAATGATGAAGATTTACTATCCGCATATACCAAAGTAAAAAAACTATATGAAAATATAGTCGATAGATTAAAAATAATAACAAAACATCATAGAGATGTAATAAAAAATATAGCAGACAACAATAATAACAATGAACATGACGATGGCAATGACGATGACGATAACGATGGCACTGACCATGAAGTAAACGAATCACAGTTATGTATATCGAATATGATTTATAATTTAATATATATTACGACTCAAGACTACATCCAGAAAGATTCGAAAAAACGCTCAGCAGCATTTTCTCCCTCATGAGAAAACAATCAAAAACATAGATGAAATAAACAAATTGATTTATTTTATTGTCCCGATGAAGATTTCAAATAGCACGATTTCATCGTGTGTTTGGAAACTTATCGGTTATAATCCTTAAGAAAAGAATGGCAATTCGTGCCATTTTAATTCTTCAAGTATTTACATGTAATATATATATGTATGCCAAAACATAAAAACATGCCGCCACCGCCGGTATATACCAAACCATATGATAAACCCAAACCTATGCCCCCCTCCTTCATATACAGAAATCGCAATAAAACAAATGAATATTCATAAACATATAATATTATTTTTATATGATATGTAGATGGTTTTACATGTGAGGGACCTATCAGGACCTAATACAAGACTGCGCAAAATAACAGATTATATGTATATAGATGCTCTACTAGACGATAAGACTTTGTTTAATGCAATATGCCGAACATATGATTAAATTATATAATACATTTATTTCTCGACAACTTCTGAAATGTATTTTTCGGCTGCCAGCTTACCAGCATGAAATAATTCACTGAGTATTGTGTCATTGATACCCAACTCATTGATATCATATTCCTTCGTTATTATTGAACAAGTTCTTTCATCATCTCTTATATTAAATTTACAATTCAAACTCATAGTATAATTGTATTGAATAATAAATTCACCTATATTAGTAATTTTTGCGTTATTAGACGAATTCATAAAACGAATGTCTAATGGATCATCCAGTCTTATTCCGAGGACATTATTATTGGGTATTAAAGAATGAATTCCGTGGTATGGGTCTTTATCATCAAATACCTTTATAGGGAACTCTATCATTGCTCCACCATCTATTAATAAATGATTCTTATTCTCAATATCTGGGTTGAAATCATACAATACTGGTTCAAATAAGTATGGTAAACACATACTAGCGGCTACTGCCTTGTATAGTGGAACATTAGGTGTTAGTTCATTTGAAAAAAACACAATTTTATGTGTATTTAAATTTACAGCAGTTATTACAAGGCGTTTACTCAAATCTTTGAAATATATGTCTTTGTTATTTTTACTTGTGAACCATTTTCTTATTTGATTCTGTATATTTTTGTTTTCTAGAAGTCCAAATTTATAGAAAAAGTTATATACCAAAGATATTGGAAGACAACCTTTGGGGATACAACAAAATGTTTTTTTTTGTGTTCTACTAGATAATGTTAGCGTTTCAATAAATAAATATTCTACTTTATCTATTGGTGTATCTATCGCCAATAGTGCACTAAAAATAGCACCTATAGACGAACCTGCATATTGTTGAATATTTTCAAGAAAAAACGGATATTTCTTATTTAATACTCTAATAAATTCAATATAGGCTAATCCTTTTACCCCACCACCTTCAAATACTAGACTATCAATATCTGAAATTTTGTTCATTATATATATTTTAAGGTAATATTATAATTGTTATACGAATCATACTTTTAATAATTGATTAACGCCTCCTGCAACTAATAGATGAAATACACCTGTCCCATGTTCCATTAATCCCTGCATAAACAAAACTTTCATAATAAAACCCAAAACTACTAATAAAACTCCTGATATATAAATAGGCGACTTGAAATGAAATGGTATAGTAGATACTATACTACATATTAAACAGACTCCGATGGAAACATTCAAATGACGCGAATAATACCGTTCAATCTCCTTGACTTCGTAAGTTTCATTTATCCGAATTATCTCGTTGTTATTACTATATAATTTGTCATCGTAATTAATTACAAGATCCTCGTCAAAAATATATATGATATAATTCATAAAACTTATAGTTGTTAAATACATAAGGAAGAATACATTAAATATAATTTGAGTTCTATTTTGAACAATACTTTTAATTGGTAACATAGAAAGCGTAACGCTTACAATTAACCATACCATTGACGTTACATCCCATATTCCGACTAATGGTGTCCAATAGGACCATAAAACAAAACTAGATACTGCCATAGACCATAAGGGCACATATATATGAATATTTTTAACGTTATACCAACTATAAGCAAACGGCACTGAAGATATCGCTTCAAATGGAGTATTCATATGGAAAATAGAGACATCATTGTGTTGAAAGTATGTAAATATTACACTACCTGTAATAACCGAAACGGTTGTTATAACTAGCATTTTAAACATTTATATATGATCTTTTTTTAAATTCACGTTTTGAAACGTGAATTTATATTGGATAGATCTGTAAATATCATACCACCTAAACTATCTAGGGTTATTATCGATCACGTAATAATCCGATGTATAAACGCGCCGATTTCTTCAAAAGTGGAACTATCGTCTATTTTCAAACAATTTGGATTTACTTCATTTATCTTTGGTGAAGTATCTAGTTTGAAAGCACTTGTGCCGTTTCGCCTCGTGACATTTTTTTATAGGAAAATACGGAGAACATTTTTTCTTGGTTTTGTAATGTTCTTCGGTAAAATTCGGGAACAATGACAAATAAACACTGGTTGGTGATATATCAACAAATACAATGAACTCTGCATCCCAAGGATGCTCGCCAAGTTCATGCTGAAATGACATAATTATCGAACCTAAACGGGCTGTCTTTATCTCAACGCTTCTATTTTTTATTCTTCCGTCACCACTACACTTACCTTTAGTCTTGGATCCATCAATTGTTGCTGTAATATCATTATAGTTACATATTTGTTGCAGGAAGTTCTCTCCGACATTACCGACATTATTAGATTCTAGTTGGGCGATGTATTTGTATTTACTGTTTTTCCAGATGTTCCGTGAGATTTCTTTATCGTGTTGGATTCCAATTTCAGATACGAGTGAATTGGACGGGGTTTCTATACTATACAATGCACGTAAAGTAGTAAATGAATATAATTTTTGTATATTCATATTATATAAAACAAATGGGTATAAATGTTTACAGTACATTAGTATTCTCTGTTGGTATACAAATTATCGCTGGTATAATGGATATTATAGTAGTATTTCTTAAAGTGCCTCCTAAAATATTCTTACTTAAACAGTTACTTATTTTGGAAGTAATTGTGCAATCAATTGAAGGCGGATTTTACTTATATTGGCTAAGAAATTTCAATTCAATTACGAATATAACTCCCAAAAGGTATATAGACTGGGTCATAACAACACCGGTAATGCTTATAACATTGATTTTCTATCTTATCTTCTTACAATACAAGGAAATAGGGCGTTCCCATGAACTAGAATTCTTCGAATTATTCAATAAAAATATTGGTCCAATAACAAATATTATGTCATTGAATTGGATGATGCTTTTATTTGGGTATTTAACCGAAATTGGAATTCTATCTACTGTTACGGGGGTTCTCCTAGGCTTTCTGCCATTTTTAGCGTATTATTATATTATTTATTCCAAATATGTTACGAAAACCAATAATGAAGGATATAACCTTTTTCTGTATTTTTTCACATTTTGGTCTTTATATGGAGTAGCAGCATTATTCCCATATGACATAAAAAATATGAGTTATAATATTCTGGATCTATTTGCAAAGAATTTCTTCAATCTATTTTTGGCGTATAAGATTGTATATAATTAGGTTCGAGTAAAGTATTTGTTTATAAATTCCTCGCGGACCATCAATTGCACACCATATTTCTTCGCATCCACGACTTTGGAAGTGGTTTCATTTATATCTTTCACTAAAAGCGCGAATGTGTTCTTACTCACACTTGAACCTAATTTTGCAGATACCGCTTTCAACTTTTCCTCAATATCCTTATCACGAAATCCTGATAATACGATTATCTTTCCGAACAACGGATGACTATCGTCAATTGCGATATTTTTGAATGTGAGTTTATCCATCAACCCACATTCTTCCATAAATTTCAGGAAGTTTGGTATATGACTTACAAATGCTTGTGCTGACTTCTTCTCAATTCCATCTATCGCAACTAATTTCGCTATATTCTGCTCGCCCGTCTCAAAAACCGTCGGATATTCCGCTAAAATTTGTTCCGCTCGCTTGGTGCTAAACCCGCGACCCAATTGATTGGATTTTGCCATGATTGTCGCAAGTGATGCTAAGGCGACTTTATCGCGTATCCCTTCCACAAGCTTCGTCGCAGTCTTATCTTGAAATCCATCAACTTTCAAGAAATCCGATTTTTGCATCAGCAAAATTTTAGGAATACTATCAAATCCTGATGCAATGAGTTTATCCACATTTCCCGGACCCATACCATCCACTCCGATACCCTTAAAAAAACCTGTTATGTTTTTCTCCAATACAACGATGTTTCCAGTGGTATCTTGTAACATAACGTCAATATTAGTATCATTCCATATATACTCTTCTTCTGGCATTTTGGCAATAACGGATGGAGTAGTAACTGACTGAATCTTAGGAATTACATCACCCGAACGGATTATTTGTACTATAGCGCCGATACCTATCATATTGTCCCGAATGAATGCACCGTTAAATCCAGTTGCATATTGGATTGTTACTCCGCCTAGTTTTACTGGCATAATTCTTACTCGTGGTTTCAAGTATCCATCCTTGGACGCGGTCCAAATTACATCAACTACTTGCGATTCTGCCATCTGATCGGACAATACCATCTTGAATGCGAATGAATGGTCTGGATTGCCAGTTTCACGCGAATGGATATTATCATCAGAAACAATTACGCCATCTATTTCAAATTCGTAATTCTTGCGCCAATCCTGTAATACTTCGGACATATATTCATTTGAAATAGTCGGAATGTTTCGGTGTTGTACAACATCTACATTGATGGTTTCCAGTAACTGCATTTGTTCGGAAGGTTTCAGTCCAGCAGGTTTAATAACCTCATATGCTAGGAAACGGAGATCTTTCACTCTATCATCCTGATTTTTCTGGTTTACTATACCCGCGACTAAATTACGTGGGTTCGCGAATGTATCAGCATATTTTTCGCGGAATACTGCCTTGGGTATCATAAACTCCCCACGTATCACAATGTTTTTTGTTTCTTTTGGTAACTTTAATCTAGGAATCATCGCACTTATATCTTGTCCTACTTTTCCATCACCGCGAGTATATAGTTTGGGCTGGAGTCCCTCATTTGAAAACATACCACTGACACCATCCAACTTACAAGATATTTCATATGGACCTTTATATTTAGCAGACCATATTGCAATAACGTTTGTATCTGGTTTTATCTTATCCATCGATGCCATCTCATAAGGCAATTGGATTTTGTTTTTTCCCGAAACTACTTCAGCTCCTATATCATTCAATGCTGGATTGTCGGGATACTTCGAGCTCAAATAATCGCGGATAATATCATATTCATTATCCGACAATATGGGAATGCCGTCACGATGGAATGCAATATTAGCTGTTGTAACTACATTAGCTAACTGTTGTTCCGTGAGTGAATTGAGAATATTGATACCATTCTTCTTGAATGCTTCTATTATTTCTGGGACCTTAATCTGTATATCCACCATTTTTTTCTTGTTTTTCTGAGTTCCTTTTGATTTTATTGGTTTAGTATCAGCTGTTTGTATAACCGCCTTTCCATTAATTCTTTCAGTCGGTTGTTTAAATTCCAAATTAAGAAAATCAAAAATAGATTTTTCATCAGGGAATATTTGTTTGACAAGTTCTCCCTTCTTACGATTCTCCATTACTGATAATCCATGTTCATTCAGTGTATAATTCATGGATAGAGCATGCTCTCGCATTGTCGTATTGAATTCCTTGCTCCCCGTAAAATATAAGGTAGAGAATGGATATTCCTCAGGAGTTGCATATAAGAAATCGACTCGCCTGAAATATTGTGTATTCGGTAACTTGGCTATAACAAGGCATTTCACGTTTCCTTGAGACAATATCTCTACTATAATGCCCTGTTCAACCATTGTATTAATGAATATAGGGAATATATTTGCGTCCAATGATGTAATAATAACATCTATATCGCCTGAAGTATCTAACCCACGTCGATAACTTCCAACAATCTCCAATGATGCATCAGGCAAGGCATTTTTGAATATTGTCTCATATTCTTGTATCTCGGACCGAGGTATACGTCGAAGAATATCCTTGTAATATTTCAATCCCACACGTTGTTTAGCGTTTAGCATATCTACTTGTCGTACTTCCAACTCCTCTATAGATGTAACTCCTGCATCAATAAGTTCCTCTGCTTTCTTTTCACCTACACCATAAATGTTTGTAAATCGATCCATAATATGTTTTTTTCCTATTATCTCCTTATTTTCGTCTATTATACGAAGTGTGCCGTTCGCATGGAAGTCAACGAGTTTTTGATATATAGTCACCCCAATTCCTTTCATATCCTTCAACTGAGCAGGGTCAGTAATATCGCCAGGGTACATTGAAATAGTTTCTTTAGCATTTGCATAAGCACGGGCGCGCATAAGGTCTTTTTGTTGTCGCATTATAAATCCAAGCGTATCCATAAGTTCGATGAATTTATCATTTAATTTAGGCATCTCTGGTTTTATTATTATTGGTGTAGTTTTTATATTAATTTTTCTGGTTTTTAATGTGGTTCTCTTATTTTGTGATTTAGAATTTAGAGATGTATTTGATTGTGCCTGAGATTGCACTGGAGGTTGCACTTGAGGTTGCAATGGAGGTTGCACTTGAGGTTGCACTTGAGGCTGCACTTGAGGTTGCACTTGAGGCTGCACTTGAGGTTGCAATGGAGGTTGTGTTTCGCATTGTAATGAAAGTCTCGTTGGTTGTGTTTCGGTGTGCACTTGTGGTTGTATTTCGCATTGTAATGAAAGTTTTGCTGGTTGTGTTTCGGGGTGCACTTGTGATTGCAATGTAATATTACGTTTTGTATATTTTCGTTTAGGAACATTTGGATCCCGTTTTTTATATTTTCGTTTGGTCTTGTTAACTACTACTTGATCCATATTATACTATATTTATATAAATTTTCTACTTCTAAAGTATAATGGTAAATTCGATTAAATTAAGCGCATCGCCTTTAGAAATAATTCTATTCATACTCTTAGTTGCATACTTGGTATTCCAACCATCAACCCCAATTGTTTGTTTTGACCCCATTTATTGATAATATGTTCGCAACTGTAGTGATTATATCGATAGCATTATATATGTTGTTGTGTATGCATCCTGTTTTAGGAGTTATTGGCATATTCGCTGCATACGAATTGATACGACGCACATCAACAAAAACCGTCGCAATGATGCAATATTATGACGAGCAGCCAACGAAGGATATTGAAATGAAGCGTATGAACCCGCCAAAAGAGATAACTTTGGAAGAAACGATGGTTGCGAAGATGGCTCCTATTAGTGACGGTGGTGTCATTGTAACTGATTATACCCCAGTTTCAGATGATGTGCGAGGTGCATCTATGGTATGAACTATATGAAATCTTCATCGGTTCAAAATACTTTAAACTGATGAAGATTTCAAATGGGACGCTGAAGCGTCCATTTTGAAACTTATCGGTTATAACCCTTAAGAAAAAAATGGGACTTTGTCCCATTTTAATTATTCAAGGGTTTAAATACGAATATATTTTTTTTCAGCGTTTTATATTGTTCCATATTACATATTCAAGTGTGTATACATAAAAATATAGTTTGTATATTTTTACGTGCGTTTATGCAGGTGTGAATCTATTTAATTTGTAAATATACATAGGTAAAAAAATAAAATATAATGGATAAAATCTAAAAACATTACTTAGAACTGATCCCATAACATTTTGTATCTCACCTTCTAGTGTAAAAATAGTATTAGTTACTTCTCCAATTAATTTTTTACGACTCATTTCTATTGTAACAGCGTATATTATCCACGTTATTAGTAAAATACTTGCTGCGATTCGCGAACTAAATTTAGACGGAATAACAAATAACATTGATAGATAAAATAGTATAAATCCAAATACTCCTTCGTACATATGCATTCTCTCTAGCATATCTTTGTTAACAGTACTATCATTTTTAATGTATAGTGATCTAAATATAAATTTGTATACTGATCTAATCATATAAAAATAGAATCCCGTAGAAATAATGAAAACTATAAAGATTGCAAGCGGAATGCTTAGATCTGTTTTTGAATTGCCATTAGCTGGGTCCATACCAATCAGTTTTAATGCGTCTTTTTCATCTCCCTGTGGTAATGGTGTGCATTTAATACCCTTATTTCTCAATATATCTTCGAGGGAATCGGATTCACCCAGACCCCTTGCACTAAAACTCGTTTTACTAACCGTCTTATGATGTTTATTATAATCCAAATTTGTATGTTGATTAACTATATCTGTCAAGCTTTCAACCTGTGCTTGTAATTGACTGATTGCCTCTGAAGGACTGCCTTTTACGCAAGCACCTTCTATAACCGATTCGTTATCCTTCACAATTCGTGTATTTATGATAATAGGAGTTGTAAAAACAGCGATATTTTTTCCTTTGTATTCGAAATGTCCGTTTTGTGGGAGAATAGCATTTAAATTTACTTCTAAACTACTACCCAGGTGAGAGGATATCATACGATCAATTGCATTAGAAGGTGACGATTGATCTGTTTTCAATGGGAAATACAATAATAATGGAAGATCATAATTGGTTGAGGGTGTATGTTCTATACACAATTCACCGTCGTATCCAGTGATGGATGGTTTATGTATATATATTTTTTTTGAAATATAATGTTTCCCATCGGCAAAAGTTACGTTAGGTTCGTTGGATTTACCGTGAAACTCAAATTCCGATGAACCCGATTTTATTGTTAAAGTATTACTATATGAATAATTCATCAGTGGTTATACTTTATATACAGAAAACATTTGCTATTATTATTAATCGTGTGTGATATTAAGTGGGGATTTTGAATGTTTCGGTATTAGGATATTTTATATATACATGTGATGTATCTTGTTTTTCTTTCAACACTATCGGTTTGCATTTTGATGACTCTTTTCCAATTGCATAAATTAGATACTCTATCTTCGTGTGTAATATGTGTTCTCTTATTATGGCGGATATTTTGTGTTTTGTTGTATCGCTCATGTATACTTATACTTATATATTATTTAATATTAGAGAACACGCGATTTTTGTGTTACCTTGCGTTTATATCGTTTAGCTCTTCGCGATTGACCGCCGTGACTTGGAGTATTTTTCATTGTTGATGACATCTTCAAATTTGTTGGTGATTTTGTTGATGGTTTTGATATTGTTGGTGACATCTTCAAATTTGTTGGTGATTTTGTTGGTGATTTTGTTGATGATTTTGTTGGTGATTTTGTTGATGATTTTGTTGGTGATTTTGATATTGTTGATGATATTGTTGGTGATGGTGATGGTGACGGTGATGGTGATATTGTTGGTGATGGTGATGGTGACGGTGATGGTGATATTGTTGGTGATATTGTTGGCGAAGTATTAGAATAAATTTCTTTATACACCTCATTTATGCCTGCGAATCCTTCTTCATATGTAATTCCGTTGTCATGTTCAGACTCTTTTGGATTACATGTTGTATTTACTGTATTATATTTTGCAATTCTGTCTAGAAAATCTAGTGTGCCAATTGCAGAGACAGCATTACTATTATCTACCATTTGAATAAATTCTATGATCCGATCTTTATACATTTGGTCTCTAGTATAATTTTGTCTGAATTCACTATACCCGACATCTATTATATATTTGAAATTTTCCAAAATAGTATTAGTATTTATATTATTAGTCATTTGCTTTCCTGAGGATTTTATGCTAATTAAATTCGCGACCTTATCACCAAATCCCTCTGGATTGTCTAGTGTTTCTACATCGCATGTTTTTTCTATCATGTCAATTATGTTTTGTCCTAGAACTTTAAATTTTTTATACGTTTTTTCTTCATTTATTCCAAAAGTGAATATTCGTTTCATATCATTGATATCCATGTATGGCACTGGTGGTGGATTATTGGCTTTGCGTGAAATATTAAATACACAAAATACACTCACTATTATTGCTTTATATAAGTCTTGTATTGTTTCGTATTTTTTTTGTCCTTTATTTGGACCTTGATTTAAAACATTATATATCTCATCAAAAATAACTGAACCAGTTTTATTAGGTTCAGTTTCATTATTGCTTGTCATATCAAATTGGAAACATCCTCCCTCTCCATCATTAGAACAATATTTTGGTAGGCATTGGTCTATGAATTCAGGTGAAATATTGATAGTATCCTTATTTTTTTCGTATAAAATTTTACTAATAACTTCACGTACTTCGGATAATGAATTATTTATAAATACACCCTCATTACTTCGGTTTTCGCATACTACCTTTATATTTGCTTCCCTACATGCTTTCTCAATTTCTAATTCTTTTATTACATTTATAAACTTTTCAGTCATAAATTGTGTGAGTTTTGTTTTATCTATTTGTGTTAATACTTCATCTGGTTTTATATAATTATTAAATTTAGTATCAATATGTTGTTTCTTTTCTTCAGCCAATTCTGACGATTGTTTTAATTTCACTTCCAACTCTTTTTTTGCTGTATTTAGTATTTTTGTTAATACATCATATTTTTTGTTTATCGATGCATCATAATTATTAAAAATTGTATTATTGCTCTGTTTTATATAACCTTCCCTTATTGCTTCAATCATTTTTTTTATATCTACTTCTGGTAGTGATACTATTTGAATGTCTGATGTTTTTATTTGAATGTCTGATGTTTTTATTTGTTTATTTAATATTTCAGTTTTCGCATGTAATAAAAGAACCTGAGTTACTATTAATTTCCCCATACCGCTATCATGCTTATCCTTATCCTGATTCTTATCCGGATTAATATAATTAGTTTTCATTTTATCAATCTTTTCAAAATAGGATTTTAATTTAGATGATGTAATTGTTTCTGATGTATTTATGTCTGATTTATTAGTTATAATATCATTAAGGAATGTAGCTAAATTGGATGTATTAGTGAGACCAGCTGAAACTCCTGGGGATGTTTGCGTTACACGTGTTTTTATTATATGATCAAACTGGTGGTATTCTTTGCCAAATGTAGTTAAAATGGTTTTAATGTTATCTATACTTTGAGTTAAATACGATGTGTTTTCAACAAGTTTGGAATTGTTACCCACATAAATTTCGAATTCTTCGATAAGTGTGTTGATATTTGCATGATTATATTTTTCAGTGATAGGTTGTTTATCATTAGTCTTCATAAATTGTCGAATAATACGTATTGCGTATTTTAAAGACTTTGGATCTTCAGGCTTATCTAACTTAAATGATTTTTTATATACTGGATTATCAAAATCATATACATCATCCGTAATTTTAATTTTATCTTCGCATATATTTGGTGCTGTCGCACCACCTTTGTTCAATTCGTCTGTTGTAGGTTGAGTAAGTGGGTCTGGACCTCCATTATACATCTCAGTACTATAATATGGTTCCTGAGTATTTTCTCGCTTGACACTTAAAAAATTACGAATTGTTACTGGGTCGTCACATATGAATTTATTCTCTACACCTGCAAAATCTCCTATTATGATATTACCTTCATTACTATTACCTTCATTACTATTACCTTCATTACTATTACCTTCATTTGTTAATTTTATAAAAATTAATTTATGACTTCGTGAACTATTTGGATTATTTGTTGTAGCTTTTACGAAACGGTCTGTGTCAATCAAATAGATAGCGACTACACCAAGTGGAGTATTTGCTTTGAATGTTTTTATATTAGAATTAACATCATCGTGATTATTATTAGCAAGTATATATTTATACTTGATGTTATGGGTATATTCTTCACTTAAAATAAACTGAGTAGACTCTTGGTCATATTTAAATTTGATTCGTGCAGTTAAATGTGATGGAGTGTGCACTACTTCTGTTCCAGAAAATTCTATAGCTGACATTTCCAAGTTTTTATAAGTGCCAGATAATTGATTGCATAAATGAATAAGAATACCATTCTTATCAGATTGTGTTTTACCTTTATTAAAATAGACCAACGATGAAGTTTTGCCGGCTCCGCTTGCACCATATCCTAACATAAAAACTGGAGAACCTGATAGTACCTTTTCTTTTATTATTGTCATTCGTTTTGCTATTTCAGAATTCGTTTGTAGGGGTGCAAATATATCTGTAAACTTACCAAATAAATAGTTAGAAGTATATTTCGTTACCATCAATTCTTTATTGATGATGTTAAACCCATTAGGTTCTTCGTATCTATTAACTCTAATTTTTTCTAACAATGGTCCGTAAATAGTATTATTATTACTCGCATCAAACTGATGTAGTGGAAAATTATCATTTCTATATTTTACAAGCATTGAGCCTTTATTATGGAGGGTGCTAATATTAAACCGTTTGTTGTATACTTTAGTGCCTTCGTCATCGTTTCTCAATTTTAAATATGTGATTATATTTTTTGTAGAATTGTCATATATTAATCCGTCCAATGCCTCTATAAATACATGAGTATTTGATGTTATTTTTGGTAGATATTCAATCAAATTGGCTAGTTGTTTCGTTTTCTCTGCTATGTAAGGTATTAATATATCGTATGAATCGTAGGTTCCTCTAGGTAAATCGGTTGCTTGACCTTTGCTCTTACTTTCACCTATAAAAATAGCCTCCGAAATATGTTGTTGGAAATTAGTTAATAATCTTAAAACTTCTTTTATATAAATTGTAAGTTCATGTTTACGAATTTTGCCTTCGGCTTTTCCTTCGTTATTTGTTTCGTCGTATGTGTATGATCTACTTTTATTTTCTTTTATTTCGTTTTTTTCATTTATTTCGTTTTTTTTATCTATCTTATCATTAAAACCATTGTAAGTATCATCCTGTTTCTCGTTATATCCCAACAATTCAGTATAATTTTTACGATTATTATCATTTTGTTTAAAACCAGTATATTCATCAAATGTAGTACCTAAAAATAATTTCTGCATATTTTTAGTAAATAAAACATAGAATGTAAAATCCGAGTATAAAAAGTTTACAATGGATAAGAATATTTTTTTTTTTATATCTTGAGAAACAGATTTATTATCATGTTGAAATTCTGTTTTTGTTATTATATATAATAAATTAGCTATGCTTAATGAAGTTAATTTTAAAAACGTAGGATTGTTTAATATAATATTAGCACTTTCTTTGAATTTGTTTATATAATTATTTGCTAGTTCTATTTGTGCTTTATTTTCTCCGAGAGTTCCACCACCTGAAGTTTTCGAACCTGACTCGATTATATCCATCGTTGAATCGCTTATTTTTTCTATTTGAAATTCATCATCTTCTTTCAGTATATATTTTCGAAATCCTTGGTCTGATATATTCGTTTTTGTATCTTCTAGTTTTGTATATTCTTTTGCGAGCTCTGTATTTTCTATGACCTCTATATTCGCTTTTAGCGTAGAATTATTATTATTTAGTTTTTTTATATATCCTATAGGTAATTTGTTGGAATCTAATTGAGGGTTTATTAATCCTTTCGCTACATCAACAAGGGCATTTCCTATTGCATTTATGGGAGTTACTAATGTGGAACTGTCAAAAACCGAATTAATCTGGCTTGGAGATTTTTGTAATTGATTGTTCGTTGATACAACGGTACTATTCTGAGTTTTTTCTAGCAAAACATTTTTATTCGATGGATGATTTTTAAGTGTATTTGCTACATCACTTACAGCTGATGCCATAACGTTTTTTGCAATTATTAATTCGCTAACATTATATTCTGATTTAGATTTTACTAATCCTTTCGCTACATCAACAAGGGCATATCCTAGTTTATTTATAGGATTTACTAATGTGGAACTATTAGAAACCGAATTAATCTGGCTTGGAGATTTTAGTAATTGATTGTTCGATGTATTCATTGACTTGGTAATAATCTGAGGTTTTTCTGACAAAACATTATTATTCGATTGATGTTTATTAAGTGTATTTGCTACATCACTTACAGCTGATGCCATAGCGTTTTTTGCATTTATTAATTCGCTAACATTATATTCTGATTTAGATTTTCCTAGTCTATTTGCTACGACACCAATGGCGTCTGCTATACCATTAACTGCATTTTTTAATTCGGTATCTTTCGTCTGTGTAATGTCAGAGGGTGACTTAAGTTTACTTAATGCATTAGCTACATCACTAATTGCATTTGCTACCGCAGATGTAGCATCTACTAGGTCAGGATTATTTGTTATTGTATTTATCGGAGAAGATAGTGTCAAAAGATTAATCAATACCTCATTAAATTCAATAATATCTTTTGTATCATTTTTTTCTGTTTTTTTTTTGAGATCTATCAATTCCTTCGGTTTGTCTCCAGTAGACTCTATAATTGGTTTATCTATTTTTGATGCATTTACCGAACTTTCATTGGGATCATATATTGTTATTTCGCTTGTAGTTCTTAATCCTATTTCATCAGTAGTTAATGCATTACCATTTGAAGATAATATTTCAAACTTATTTGGATTGTCTGTAGTTGTCCGTATAAATCCATAATAATTATTTTCATCTACTGATTGTATATTGTCTTTATCATTATTTATACTTATACACCCTTTATTAAGTCCAGCCGTGTTACAAACATCTTTGATGTTTTTATATATTGCATCTTCTGGTATATTAAAACTTTTGTTATTATCAATCAGACTAAATTTATCATTTGATACATAGTAACCTAAAAATTTGATGTCCTTTGTACTTGTATTAATTTCCACCACTATCAATACGTTATTCATTCTTATAATATAGGGTATGATATTTTTATTAGGTATAATATACAAATATCATTATCACATCATATATCTAAACATGTTGTTTTCATAAACTGTTGTATTAAATGTATTATTATAACCTTCCACGTAAATTTGGTCGCCGTTCATTATTTGGTCGCAACCGTATTCTGAAGTGCAACTTTTACCCTTGACACTTACAGGTAGTTTAGTATTTAAATTTCCAGTATTGGAAATGGTATAATACTGCCATTTATCGCGCCCCCTCATGTATTGACGACCCATTAGAGGTAATATTAATTCATCTCTGGTGAGAATTCCAATTTGCGAATATGATTCACGCATTTCCATTCTCACTGGTGGCATATACGGGTCGCTCATTGCATCCATTCCATTTTGTATAGGCAATTGCATATGCATAGGAACTTGAGTTTGTAAATATACAGGTGACTTTACAGGTTCTTGTGATTGTCTACGTAGTTGGAGTTGTGACTGGTATAACATATATGTTAATGTCCCGAATATGAGAATTAATATAAATAAGGTCATGTTCTCAATACATATTATTCCAGGAATACACTTCTTACCCATTATATAATAAGTGTATACATTTATATTGATCATTCGATTATCGTTTTTTTGCTACAGGAAATGGCTTAAATTTACACCTATAACAATTTTTAAAAAGTTTTTCCCAAATAGAAGTTAGTTTTATATCGAAGAATAATTCGCTAATACTATCTATTCCGCCAACACCTCTATTAAATACACGCACTAAAAAACCCAGTCCAAATAACCTAAATATCGAACCGATTATAAATCCAACGAGCTCAATAAGCATATCTATAATACGGATGAGTGGACAATATAAAGGCCAAAATAAAGCAAAAGTGCATTTAACCGTATGTCCAACCCATTTAAATGTCTCTTTACAAAAACATATGAAAGTAATCACCTCGTTTAATCCCCTTACTATATAATTAACCAGATTGATAACCTTTTTTATTGGGGTTTTTATTACAGATTTTAGTGCATTAATTGGTTTCATAATTCCATCTTTTAGGTTATCAATCGGGATTTTAACTTTGGATTCTATTGCATTAATTGGTTTAATAAGTTGATCTTTTAGGTTATCAAATAGTTTATCGATACCATCAAGTGGATTTGCTTTTTTTACGGTTTCTTTTGCTTTATCGCCTAATTTGTTTACTCCCTTTTTCGTATCTGAAAATAGCTTGCCAATGAATCCTTCTTTATTATATTCTTTTTTATATACAATTTCATTTATTAATGTTAGTATAATTATACCTAAAACTAGTAAAAATACAAGCTTTACGTCAACCTTCATCTATAATATACTGGTATATCTTTTCATTGTGAATACATCAAACCGCTAATATTTTCCATTAATTTATCCATCGATGTGAATAGCGGTTCGTAAGCCTCTAATTTATCCATATTTTCCTTGAATTTCTTTATATTTTTGGGTGTCATAACATTTTTCCCCTTTTGCATTTTCTTTGCTCTCTTGTGAACCATGTTCTCTTCTACTAGATTCGCATCCTTTGGTTTCTCATCGACTGGGTTCTCGTCCTTTGGTTTATCGTCCATTGTGTCCGTGTCAGAGTTGAGAGTTTGTTTATTATCTAACCCTTCTTGTGTATCAATATTTGTTCCATATCTCAAAATATTTGTAATACCCAATGCAATACACATGATTACTATCATATTCTTTGAGAAAAAGGATGTAACGAATCCTGAAAGAATAAATATAGAGACTAACACAAATTCGCTTCCCATAACAAGGAATGAAATATCACTTAATGCCAAAAATAACACGAAATACAAAATAAATCGATTATGCAAAATTGTTTTAGCATCTTTAAGCATAAGAGCGTTCCTTATCTTCATTTTATATATACATTATGAAGAACTTATTTTACTAAACTATTTAGAAATAACTCATATAAAATAGTATAGTCCCATCTTATATTTAGGAACTTTAATATGAATAACAACAACGAACCTCTTTTACGCGACTCCTCTGAACGTTACACCTTATTTCCCATTCAATATGATGATATCTATCAAATGTACAAGCGCCAAGTGGATTCATTTTGGCGACCAGAGGAGGTAGATTTATCGCGCGACTTGAATGACTGGGCAACACTCACAGACGACGAACGTCATTTCATAAGTATGACATTGGCATTTTTTGCAGGAAGTGACGGACTTGTAATGGAGAATATATCGCTTCGTTTCCTAAATGATGTCAAAGTAGCCGAGGCTAGATCGTTTTATGCGTTTCAATCTGCAATGGAGTCCATTCATTCAGAGATGTATTCTATTTTAATTGAGACCTATATTAAAGACACTGCAGAGAAAAATAAATTATTTAATGCAATTGATAACTTTCCGTGCATAACAACAAAAGCGAGATGGGCTGAGAAATGGATCGGTGATGACGATGCATCATTTGCATCACGTCTGGTTGCGTTTGCTTGCGTAGAGGGTATTTTTTTCAGTAGTAGTTTTGCGTCTATTTACTGGATAAAGAAACGAGGTCTCATGCCTGGACTCACTTTGTCAAATGAGTTTATATCACGAGATGAGGCACTTCATACCGAGTTTGCAATTCTTCTGTATAATAAACTTAATAACCGTATTTCTAAAGAATGTGCGACTGAAATTATTCGCGATGCGACTGAAATTGAGAAATCATTTATTACTGATTCTTTACCTTGTAGATTAATTGGTATGAACTCTAAATTAATGACGCAATATGTTGAATTTGTAGCTGATCGCCTATGTTTGCAATTGGGATACGATAAGATTTATGGATCACATAATCCATTTGACTTCATGGAACTAATAAGTGTAGAGACTAAGACTAATTTCTTTGAGAGAACCAATTCAGAATATGCTTTAACCAACTGCAAAAAAGATGATACTATTTTTGAGTTAAATACCGACTTTTAATAGGTTCATCTAGAAAATTGATGTATGATGTATGTATTAATATATCAGATAATTAATAATGGTTTACATATATGTGCTTGAGTTGAATGATGGTAAATATTATATCGGTAAGACAGATAATCCAGAATATAGATTAGAAAGTCATTTTAATTCAACTGGTTCAACTTGGACTAAATTACATAAACCATTAAACGTTTTAGAAATACTACCAGACTGTGACAATTATGACGAAGATAAAATTACTATTAAATATATGGATAAATATGGTATCGATAATGTACGCGGCGGTTCGTTTGTTTCTGTGCGGTTGGATGAATCTACAATACAACATTTGAAACGAATGAGTAATGGAACAAATAACAGATGCTTTGTATGTGGATCCGAAGGGCATTTTGCATGCGATTGTGTGAAACCCAAACTCAAAAAATGTAAATGTGTAAATAGTATATTTTCGTCACATTATGAAGAAAATTGTGCTATGAAAAGTCAGAAAAATTTCATGAAAGGAATTTCATTAGTAGTTAGTAAAATACATAAAATAATAAAAGATTTTGATGTTATCGCGGAAAATGACACAATCTGTGTTCGTTGTGGAAGGAACAGTCATATGGCTGAAATGTGCTATGCCACTACCCATATCAAGGGATATACATTAACTGGGTGTGAAATGAAGAAAATGAAGGTGATTCGGTGAATAGAATATTCATCTGGAAAATTGATTCGTATTTTTGTGCGAACTAAAATGTCCAAAGGTGTAAATACAACAATCATGGTTAAGAATATTAAAGGAGGATCGAAAGGCAAGTCAATCGCACGAAAGAGCGTAAATAGAGATCACGCGAGTCGTGACCCAGAACCTTCTGACGAATGTGAATTCATTGGAAGGGTTGAGAAGATGTTAGGAAATGGAATGTGTCATATAATAGATGTAATTGATAAGAAACAGTATTTATGTTGTATACGCGGTAAGTTTAGGGGACGGCAGAAATCACATAATATGGTTGGGACCGGAACATTTGTACTTGTAGGGAAGCGTCCATGGCAATCTGACGAAAAAATGCAATGTGACCTGTTATATATTTTACAAGATAAATATGGCGATTTTTCAGAATATAAAGACGGTGGTGATGATAATAATATTGTATTTACAAATAAAACCGAGATAGGTTATGAGACTATTGTGTCGGTTAAAGAAGAGCAACAGATAGATGTAGACGAGGTATTTAATTTTGATGATATATAGGGTATGAGTTTTAGATACTTTACGCCGTTAAATTGTATATAATAATAAAATTATATTTTTTTTATTATGTAATATTCAGCGTATTGTAATTTACTTATTGTCGGTTTCCGACGGATGATACATCTAAGTTCGGTTTTGTTTGTAAATTATCATATGATTATCAACTGAAATTTTAATATTAGACCCATATGAATATGAAATCTCATCGAAACATCCGTTTACATATTCAATAATTGTATCTAGTTCGTTTAAAATGGATTTGTTTAACTCCATACAAAATCGGTTCATAATATCAGTGAATGTAATTGAAAGGAGGTTATATACAGTATATAGTTCTTGTTTTTTCGAATACGCTTTGTTTACCCGAATGAGATTTGACTTTAGTTCCTCAATATCAATTCCTTTATTAAGATATTGAATGCGATAAGTTTCAAAATTTGGAACATTTGGGTTTGTAAAATATACACTGTTTTGAATATTATATCTACACATTTCGATTAATTCTGTCTTCAGTTCGTCTTCGATATTCGAGCTTATAATATTATCTAGTATATCATTGGGTGTTATACATTGTTGGTTATCACCTGGCTCTCGTTCTATAACACCCATGTTCTGACGACGCCATTCATAATAATGTGGGTTGTGAAGTTTCATTTCTATTTTTCCAGTTGACCAACTAAATCCCGTTTTACATTGGGTACACCACATTTGATCACATCCATCAATCTTGAAAATATTAGTCTGACATTTTGGGCAATTCTTCGTGTCTGTTTTTAATAATTTGATTGTTTCGACAACATTGTTATCACATACGTGGGTTATATTATCATTTATGACTTCATGACAATCAATGCATGTTTTTTTCTCGCAAAGACCACATTTCCATTTAGTACTGAGAAATCCTCGACATTCAGGATCACCGCATTTTTTAATAAATTCTCTGCGTGATGTATCATGCGCTCTATCGCGATTGTTTTCTAAACGGACTAGTCTAGATTTTATTTCGTTTAATTCATTGGTGTTTTTCTCTATATGTTCGTCCCATTCTACCTTCTTATTACATTCGATTGTAATAGAATTTGCTTGTAACTGTTCCGAAAGTTTATTATAATTTTCCAAGATATCACTCATGCTGTTAAGTAATCCATCATCTGGAATTACAGTATCATCGCGTTTATATGCGCCAATTGCATTCTTAATTTGGGTTATGAATTGATTTCCATAGTAGTTGGTATGGAAATTACTCATATTTGCGATTGCTTCTTTTTTGTTATTATATTCGCCCATCGTGGTCGTATTATATTCTTTAATTTCTCTTTGTTTTGCTGAACGAATATGGATGAGTTCTTTTATTTTTTTATTAATTCGATTTTGGTGATTTATCCTTTCAACCACTAATTGTGTTTCTGGCATTAAGGACATTTGAGTTTCAATAATAACCTTCTTCTCATGTTCTCTCAATCCCTTGGATATAAATGAATTTGTGAAATTATCACGCAAGTGTTTTCGAGACCACTCCCCATTACAACCATTTGACATACATTTTGGTTTGTTTATGGACAATAAATAAATTTTATAACAGCTTGCGCATGCTGTGAATTCGCAATATTGACATTTAATGTTGTTTCGTCTTTTAGTATACGGTTCAGTACAAATATCACAGTTCATTTTTTTGTGTAGTGTTTTTTTTATTATATTGATATGTAATATAGTAATTTTACAAATCAATTTTTCCTATGATATTTTTACATTTTATAACGCTTGTAAAGTTCCAACGCGACCAAACCTCCTAGAACCTGGGCGATTATATATGGTAAAAGTTCAGTCACTTCAATTTTTCCAGCTGATGCCATAGCTACACTGATTGCGGGATTGAGATGTCCACCTGAAACCGGTCCAGCAATCAGTATTATTAAAGCAGTGGCAGCACCGATTGCAAGAGGATTACCTGTAGCTAAAACAACATAAATTAACAAGAGTGTCCCTAAAAACTCTACTAAATACTTGTTGGTTTCCATAATGTATATATATATTGTGGAAATTTTTTATTTGTAATTAACGTCGTATCCTCATAATTGCACTATAAGATGCATTCGATTCGTCTCCGCCAAATTTACTATCATTGTAATTATTACTTAATGCGCGCTGTTTTTTGAACTTAATATAATCGGATGAATCTGGAACAAACTTCGGGTTACACGAAGCGGCGACGATTCCAGTGCCATCGCATTGTTGTGGGATTGAACCACCATTTCCGTAAATGCCTGGGCGCGAATTAACTTGATTAGGTCCACCACAAGAGTAATTTTGACGATTCAAAACATCGCCTAAATTATTAACTGCACGAAAAGCCCCGATTTGTCGGTCTACATTTATGTTGTTATTGTTCCATGAAGTGCGCAAAATCTTACGCGCGATAACATTATCACTATTACGAACACTGGTTGCGGTTTGTTTAACAGATATACCTTGTATGCCTCCTCCTAGACTGGTCATTTATATAATATGATATAATATTATAATATCCAAATAATATATATGAATAAGAATTCCGATGATGATGCAAGTTGGGAAACGATGTCAGAAAGTTCAGTATCAACGAACCCATCTGTAACGACATCAACAAATTCATCTGTTTCGTATGCTTTGTCCGGATTGTCAGTTCCGACAAGTTATGCATCCAGTGAAATGAATACTCCTATTGATGTAAGAATACAACGCACAAAGGATACAATGGCTACTGAGACAAATGTTATATTTGATGCAGAATGTCTAAAAAAACGATCAAATTGGTCAGTCGTAACAAAACAAAACAATTTAGTGGAATATCCAGGCGACCCAAATGTTATTTTAGATGATATCGAAACAAATTCTCCTAAACTAAATGTCTTACTACAAAAGATAAAATCCCTTGACGAAAGTGATATGAGAGAACATGGAAATCATTTCAAACATATGATTTATACGGGTGTGAAATCCAATAATTACGGTGTTAAGATAATTGCATCTGTATTGATATCAAACGGCATGGTTCTCGGATATAAAGCAGAACCTACTGAAAGTGGGAAAAAAAAGTTCAGTAAAATTCAAATGTTATCAGATGATGACTTACATAAAAATAAGGGGTCTAATTTTTATTTATTATCTTCGGTTACGATCTTCGATCAATCGATAAGTAGTGATATCAAAAAAAATATACTAACAAAATTCAATGCACGTCCTGAGAACATACACGGTAAAGACGCTAGATTTATAGTGATAGATAGCGGATTTAAAGAAGGTATAGATTTATTTGATATAAAGTATATTCATATATTGGAACCTCAAGTCACAGTCGCCGACGAGAAACAAGTTATTGGACGTGGCACGAGAACATGCGGACAAAAAGGTCTTAAATTTCAACCTAATATAGGATGGTCTCTTAATGTTTTTATATACGATATATCGATTCCGAATGAACTAAAAGGATTTATGGGAAATGTAGATACAGTATCTCAATTATATATGAAATCTCTTAATTTGGACCTTCGCTTATTTTCATTTACAGGAGAACTTGAATACACAACAATTATAGGATCTGTAGATTATGATTTAAATGCTGCGACTGTCGCCTCTCACACTCCTACAAATGGTGGTTATACATACGACAAAACGAATGCGGAGATTTCGGGCGGTATTCGCAATATTGTAGTTTCCGAATTGTCACCAATTGTGGTCATGCCAGAGCAACGTATGAGTTACACCGATTTAAGAAAACGTATAAGTCAGCATTTTGGTAGGTATAAATGGGATAAAATGAAAATAGAAAACTTATGTATTGAGCCTGAACAATCTACATCAAATGGGTCTACATCCAAAATAGTATTTACACCAACTCAAAATTTTCTAAAACATTATTTCATTCCATCGAACCCAATAAAAGGAATGTTGTTATGGCATTCCACTGGTTCTGGTAAAACGTGTTCGGCAATCGCCACTGCATCCAATGAATTCGAGAAAGAAGGATACACTATATTATGGGTTACGAGAACCACACTTAAAAGCGATTTATGGAAAAATATGTTCGATCAAGTTTGTCATCAAGCGATACGTGAAAGTAATATTACTATACCATCAGAACAGCGAGAACGGATGAAACTATTATCTAAATCGTGGCGTATTCGTCCAATGTCATATAAACAATTTAGTAACCTTGTAAGTAAGCAAAATCGTTTATATGATACTCTAGTGAAGATAAATGGACCAGCTGACCCATTGCGCAAGACCTTAATCATAATAGATGAAGCTCATAAATTGTACGGGAGTAACGATTTATCGTCTTTAGAACAACCAGATATGAAGGAATTACAAAGGTCATTATTGAACTCTTATCTCGTATCTGGTCGTGACTCTGTTCGTCTCTTATTAATGACCGCAACACCAATTACTTCAAATCCTATGGAAATTATACAATTATTGAATTTATGTAAACCTATGGGAGAACAAATGCCAGTGGATTTTGAGGAGTTTTCTGGTAAATACTTGATTGAATCTACTAGTAAGTTCTCTCAATTGGGTAGAAAACAATATTTAGATGATATAGCAGGGTATGTTAGTTACTTAAATCGCGAAAAGGATGTTCGTCAGTTTGCGCAACCAATATTGCATCACGTACGCGTGCCATTAGTTAAGATGGAAGATGTAAAAACATTTGATAAACGTATAGTCCGCGAATTTATAAATTCTGATATATTAAAAATTAAGGATAAAATAGAAGAAAATAACATAGAATTAATGGGTGAATTAAACGATTTAGATGTGAATAAATTTAAGGTTCTCCGAAAGGAATGTGAATCGTCAGAATTCAAATCGGTTTGTAATAAGATAGCGAACAAAAATATGCGTAAGATTACCGAAGAAGCAAGAGAAGAAGTAAAGCGTATAAAAAATCAAATCAAACAAGCACGCGAATCGATAAAAACTCAGAAAATATTAAAGAATGAGAACATAAGTAAAATTATTGAAAACATAAAAATAAGTCCCGAAGAATATGAAAAATTCAAGAAAGGCATGTATTACACTTTGAAAACAAAATGCGGTAAGACTATACGGACAGAATCTGAATTATTAAAGGAACATCCTTACTTAGAAGTATTCATTCGCGCTGAACAAACACAATCTAAAAAAATAGATGATATGGAGAATATGATGCAAATCAGTGAGAATGGATTCAAAAATAAAATAAAAGAATTAAAAATGATGTTAAAAACAGATTTGCGGGATATAGAACGTAACGTAATAAAGATGGCGATAAAGGATAATCAGAAGAAGGCGAGAACTGCGAAAAAACAGAATACAAAAACATTTGAAGAACAAGAACAACTTGTAAATAAAACCAGAAAAACAATACAAAAACAGAGAAATAAAGTTGTAGGTTCTCTAAGAGATGATCTGAAACGACAATTGAAGGATGAAAAGATGGAGAAGAGTGAGATTAATAAAAGTGAAAAGGCTCTCCGTAAACAATTGCGAGAACAGGATGATTACATAGATGAAATTAAACACGGTGTTTTGACTGGTTTAGTTGATAAATATAAAGTTATTATGAAAGACGAATTAAAACTAGAAACTGTACGTCAAGAAGTAGCGCAATTAGAAAAGAAAGAAGCAAGGGAAACCGCGAACAAAACAAAGAAACTACGTCAAGAAGTAGCGAAATTAGAAAAAAAAGAAGCTAGGGAAACCGCGAACAAAACGAAGAAACTACAAAAGGAAGCAGTGAAATTAGAAGTGAAAGAAGCTAGGGAAACCGCGAACAAAACAAGAAAACTGCAAAAGGAAGTAGCAAAATCAGAAGTGAAAGAAGCTAGGGAAACCGCGAACAAAACAAGAAAACTGCAAAAGGAAGTAGCAAAATCAGAAGTGAAAGAGGCAAGGGAAACCGCGAACAAAACGAAGAAACTACAAAAGGAAGCAGAAAAATTAGAAGTGAAAGAAGCTAGGGAAACCGCGAACAAAACAAAGAAACTACAAAAGGAAACAGCGAAATTAGAAGTGAAAGAAGCTAGGGAAACCGCGAACAAAACGAAGAAACTACAAAAGGAAGCAGAAAAATTAGAAGTGAAAGAAGCTAGGGAAACCGCGAACAAAACAAAGAAACTACAA
>Ga0209390_10002241_pt1 | contig 34501 bp, 28 predicted proteins | sample BON01_FD_187212 | JGI IMG/M metagenome (GOLD analysis project Ga0209390, IMG submission 187212) | Freshwater microbial communities from Lake Bonney liftoff mats and glacier meltwater in Antarctica - BON-01 (SPAdes) (version 2) | ecosystem: Environmental > Aquatic > Freshwater > Ice > Glacier...
AATGCATCAACAGAATAAAGTAATAATGCGAACCTATAAAAGAAAAAACACTTGCAAGAATGTTCTTACAAGTGTTTAATTAAGTATTATTGTCTAATAATCTGTATCGTTTATTCAGGACGGGACAAAAAATAAGTTAAATCTATGTTTTAATACTAAAATTCTATCTAAGTTGATATTTAAAATCTTTGAAAAATTGGTATCTTCGCAATTCAATTCATAATTAAAAAGATAGAAAGAATGTTAGATAAAGCTACTTTAAAAATAGATGGACAAGAGTTTGAGTTTCCTTTAATTACAGGAACAGAAAATGAAATTGCAATTGATATTAAAGAATTGAGAGCAGTTACTGGTGGAGTTATTACAATTGACTCAGGATATAAAAACACGGGTTCTTGTGAAAGTGCAATAACATTTTTAGATGGAGAAAAAGGAATTTTAAGATATAGAGGATATTCTATTGAAGAATTAGCAGAAAAAGCAGATTTTTTAGAAGTTGCTTATTTGTTAATTTTTGGAGAATTGCCAACTTCAGAGCAATTAGAAAAGTTTGAACGAGATATTTGCGGGCAGTCTATCGTAGATGAAGATATAAGAAAGATAGTAGATGCTTTTCCTAAATCTGCGCATCCAATGGGAGTAATTTCTTCATTAACTTCAGCTTTAACAGCATTTAATCCTTCTTCTGTAAATGTAGATTCAGAAGAAGAAATGTATAAAGCAATTGTTAAAATATTAGGTAAATTCCCTGTATTAGTAGCTTGGACGATGCGTAAAAAACAAGGACTTCCATTAGATTATGGCGACTGTAGTTTAGGTTATGTAGAAAACACCTATAAAATGATGTTTAAACAGCCAAATAAAGAGTATGTTAAAAATCAAATTGTTGTAAATGCTTTAAATAAATTATTGATTCTACATGCAGATCACGAGCAAAACTGTTCTACATCTACAGTAAGAATTGCTGGTTCTTCTCATGCAGGATTATTCGCTTCATTATCTGCAGGAATTTCTGCACTTTGGGGCCCATTACACGGAGGTGCGAATCAAGCAGTTTTAGAAATGCTAGAAGCAATTAAAGAAGATGGAGGAGACACCAAAAAATACATGGCTAAAGCTAAAGATAAAAACGACCCTTTTCGTTTAATGGGTTTTGGTCATAGAGTTTATAAAAATTTTGATCCAAGAGCTAAAATTATTAAAGCAGCGGCAGATGAAGTTTTAAATAATTTAGGTGTTGATGATCCTATTTTAGAAATAGCAAAAGGATTAGAGCAAGAAGCATTAAATGATCCATATTTTGTAGAAAGAAAATTATATCCAAATGTAGATTTCTATTCAGGAATTATTTATCGCGCTATGGGAATTCCAGTAGAAATGTTTACCGTAATGTTTGCTTTAGGTAGATTGCCAGGTTGGATTGCGCAATGGAAAGAAATGCGTTTAGGAAAAGAACCAATTGGAAGACCAAGACAGATTTATACAGGAGAAAACTTAAGAAGTTTTAAAACTATTGATAAAAGATAATACTTATTTATAGCATGTTAAATTCAATAAAAATAATTAAAAATAGATCTGATATTGGAGCAGGAACAAGAGGTTCTGATATGGGAGTTGATGCCATAGAAATTGCTGCAATTAATAAGAATAATAATTATTTTGATCTGTTTGAATTCATAGATGTACCTACAGAAAACGAATCTATTTATAATAAAGTAAAGAATTCTTTTGCTAAACGGATAGACAATGTATTAACACAGTGTATTAGGCTTAGCAATCATGTAAAAGTTACCTTACAAGAAAACACGTTCCCGATAGTTTTATCTGGAGATCATTCTTCTGCTTTAGGAACAATTAGTGGCGTAAAAGCGGCTTACCCAAAACAAACTATTGGAGTAGTTTGGATTGATGCGCATGCAGATATTCATTCGCCTTATACTTCACCTTCTGGTAATATTCATGGTATGCCATTAGCAGCAGCTTTATCTGAAGATAATCTTGATTTTCAAATCAATGATATCAGTAGAGAAACTTCAGATTTGTGGGAGCGAATGAAAAATATAGGTACTTTTGGAGCTAAAGTATCTGGAGAAAATGTTGTATATTTTGGAGTTAGAGATACAGAACAACCAGAAGAAAAACAAATTGAAAACCTTCAAATAAAAAATTATACGGTTTCAGAAATTCGTTTTCGAGGATTAGAAAAATGTGTAAATGAAGCAATAGATAAATTATCTAATTGTGATGTTATTTATATTTCTTTTGATGTAGATTCTATGGATTGTGATATGGTTTCTTATGGTACAGGAACGCCGGTTCCAAAAGGATTTGACCAAAAAGAAGTAACACAAATAATGAATCAAATTATTGAAACAAAAAAAGTAGTTTGTGTAGAATTTGTAGAAGTTAATCCGTTATTAGACTTAAAAGGAAATGTAATGGCAGAAACAGCTTTCGAAATTTTAGATGATATCACCAAAACCATTTCAAAATCGCTTTAAGATTTTATAAATTTCTTAGTAACCGTTTTATTATTACTCGTTGTTATTTTAATAAAATAAATTCCATTTGTAAAACTATCTATTAGAATATTATTGCTGTTTTTTTGTTCTAAAATAGTTTTTCCGTTTGAGTTGATGACTTTTACATTCTTAACTTCAATTCCTTTGATAAATAAACTTTTATTTGTTGGATTTGGGTATATTTTTAAACTTGCTAGTTCATAATCATCTAAGCTTAAAGAGCTAAAAGAGCCATTATCGAATCGATATAATTTCTGGTTTAACACAAAATTTGAGGTAGTTACTTTTTCTCTAGATAAAAAATATTTTTTACCACTAATTAAAGTGATTCCTTCAACTTGACTGACTCCTATAGTAGGATTTATATTAGTTCTTTCTATAGTTCCGCTAAAAATATCATCGTTAAGAATTCCATTTACTTTAATATGGACTAAAAAAGGTTCGCCTGTTTGATTAGTGTAACCACATAATAAAAAACTATCGTCCTCTTTATTATAAGCAGAACCAGTTATTAAACCATTAGAATTATAGGTGCTTACTTTTTTTGCAGAATGATTTCCAATTGTTTTCGGAATTGTATAGGCATTTACAGTATTGTCTTTCCAATTTTTTGTAAAAATAACCAACTCATCTTTATAAGCAGAAACAGCTTCAGCATCAAAATTTGTATTGTTTGGTTGTGAAGTAAAATCAGTTTGGTCTTCATAATTAAACGTAATGGTTTCTGAAGCAACACTTGTGTTATTTGTATACTCAGATTTTAAAATTCTATATATTTTTAAATCCTGTCTATTTCCATTGCTGTTATTTCCAAAATCACCAATATAAATATAGGTTTCATCTTGTGTTATATCTTCCCAATCTACATTTGTAGCGTTATTGATAGTAATGGTTCTTAGAATATTTCCAGAGATAGTATCTAATTCGTATAAATTGGCAGCATCGCCAGAATCATTATGAGTAATTAATTTTCCATTAAAAAATAGTAAGCCAGAAGTTTCAGAAATTGTATCTGGTAAATCATATTTTTCTGTAATATTTTCTATTTGAGCTTGTATAAAAAAACAGCTTATTAGAGATATGAAAAGAGCTATAAAAAGGCGCATTTATTTTAATTTTTGTAAAGTTATCAAATTTAATTTATTTTAAATGAATTGTAAAATAGTATAATCGAATCCAGTTTACATTAAAAAATCTTGTAATTTTACTCTTTGTAAATTCACATAATGCAACAAACAACAAATAACATTTTAATGGTTCGTCCTATCAACTTTAGGATGAATGAACAAACTGCAGTAAATAATTATTATCAAAAAGAATTAACGAATACATTACCTGCTACTATAAATGCAAAAGCGCAAAAAGAATTTGATGATTTTGTGATAATGCTAAGAGATAATGGAGTAGAGGTTATTGTAATAAACGATATTGAAGCGCCAAGCACACCAGATTCAATTTTTCCTAATAACTGGATTTCTTTTCACGAAAATGGCGATGTAGGTTTGTATCCGATGTTTGCTGAAAACAGAAGGTTAGAACGTAGAGAAGATGTGTTGGAAATACTTGAAGAAAACAATTTTAGAATAGAAAATATTGTTGATTATACGGAAGCTGAACAAGAAGGATTCTTTTTAGAAGGAACTGGAAGTATGGTTTTAGATCGAGAAAACCAAATAGCATATTGCGCTTTGTCTCCAAGAGCAGATGAAGAATTGTTTATAGAATTCTGTGAAGATTTTGAATATACTCCAGTTGTATTTACTTCAAATCAAACAGTAAATAACCAACGAGAAGCAATTTATCATACCAACGTAATGATGTGCGTTGCAGAACAATTTGCAATTATTTGTTTAGCCTCAATTGACGATAAAAAAGAGCGAAAAAATATTGTCAAACATTTAAAAGAAACAGGAAAAGAAGTAATAGATATTACAGAGCAACAAGTAAATGCATTTGCAGGAAATATGTTGCAGGTAAAAGGGGAAGACAATCAACTTTTCTTGGTAATGAGTTCATCAGCCTATCATTCGTTAAGAAAAGACCAACTTCAAAAGATTGAAAAACACAATTCTATTATCCATAGTTCGTTAAAAACCATAGAAACTTGCGGAGGCGGAAGTGCGCGCTGTATGATGGCAGAAGTTTTTTTACCAAAAAACAAGTAAAATGGTTTTATTAGCATTGGCGTTAGCGCCAGCATTTGCAATTATGATTTATATTTATATTAAAGATAAATATGAAAGAGAGCCTGTGAAATTTTTACTCAAAAATTTTGGTTTAGGAGCAACAGCAAGTATTATTATTACATTAGTTATTGGAACAATTCTTAAAGTGATTTTTCCAACTGCAGATCCATTAAGTATTGCACAACAGTTTTTTAAAGCATTTGTAGTCGTGGCGCTGGTAGAAGAGTTTTCTAAATATATTATCGTTAGGTATTATGCACAACGCAGTAACGAATTTGACGAACCTTTTGATGGAATCGTTTATGCAGTAATGGTTGCTATGGGTTTTGCAGCCTTAGAAAATGTTTTATATGTATTTCAATTCGGAATGGAAAACGGAATCGTAAGAGCTTTTACAGCAGTTCCTGCGCATGCAACTTTCGCAATTATTATGGGTTATTTTATGGGGAAAGCAAAATTTGCTGCAACCAAGAAAGATAAAATAAAATTAAACTTAATGGGTTTAATTGCGGCAACAGCATTTCATGGAGCGTATGATTTCTTTTTGTTTATCAACTTTATTCCAGGAATTTCTATTGGTGCTTTTATCTCTTTAATAATTGCAATTATAATCTCTAGAAAAGCGATAAAAAAACACCAAGCTAGGTCTCAATTTAAATATTGATAAATTAAAAATCTGCGTTTTCAATTTTCGACAAATCAAAATTATTTTTTAGTAATAATAAAAGACACATTTTTTTACTTCTCGTAAAGTGTTGATTACTATAATATTATAAAAATTCATCTCACCATAAATGGTGAGATGTAAAATACCCCATTTATGGTGATTGACAAGCGTTCTTTTTTAAGTATATTTACAAGAATATTAATTTAAAAAATTGCTAATTATTTAAAAACAGGAATTCTATTATTTGGAGTCTCTGTATTGCTATGGAGTTGTGAGAAAATCACAGAAAATGAATTAGTTAATGAAAGATTTGATATTAAAGCCAGATTTAAAAAAGAAAAAATATCATTCTCAAATTTTAAGAGTGATAAAGTTGTTTTTTCTTTCCTTTCAGATAATGTGAATTTAAATAAAAGTAATAAATCTTTAAAAGGAAAGTTTAATAATTTTAACTATATAAAACTTATTGATTCCTCAAAAATTATTTTATTTAAAGATAATGATCTAATAACATATACTTTTCCTGTACTAACAACTTTGGATAAAGGGAGTGAAGATTTTTTTAATTTAGTTATTAAAAAAGATAAAGAAGTATTGTCTGCTTTTGTAATTAAGTATATTCCAAAAGATGATATTTTAGAATTACAAAAGAATGAATTTGTTGGTAAAGTAGAAATTTTCAATAGTAATGGAAAAAGAATAGCAAAAGGGAAAATTGATAATTTAAATAAAGAGATAAACCAAAAAGAAAAAAAATATTTAGGAAAGTCGTTTCAATCAGATGATTGTATTCCTAAGTTTGAACCTGTTTACACTGTATGCGGTTGTGGTGGAAATGCTGATGGTCATGCCCCATCTGGGTGTCCCAATTGTAATGGTAGTGGATTAGATGGATATAATATTACTATTTGCCCAAATGTAGGAAGTTTAGATGATAATAATAATGAGGATTGGCAAGATGATTTTAATATTTTGAATGATAACATTCCAGATTCAACAGGTGTAAGTACTGGAGGCGATGGTACAGGTGGAAATACACCTACAAGCCCAACAAGTCTTAGTAATAGTGTGAGCATTATTGAGGCATTTAGTTATTATGGAATAATTTTGAGTAATTCTGAAATAACTTACCTCATTGATAATATGAGTACAACGCAAACTATTATTAATTTTTTAAATAATAATAGGTTTAATTGGGCAGAAAAGTTCACAAAAGAAGCTATTAAGGCTCTATCAGAAGGGAAAGAAGTTGATTTTATAGGATTATATATAGAAAACGATACACCTGATGATAATTATGTTTATCAGGGACCAAAACAATTAATTCCTAGTTCTTTAGTTTTATCAAACGGTAGTACAGTAAATGTTACCTTTATAACTTATACAACCGATAATAAAAGTTCAAATCAGCAAGTGGCAAAAGAGTTGGTAGATGGATTGAAATTTGCTTTAGAACAAGCAAATAGTTATCTTTCAGTCACTGATAAAATAACTACCATTAATGTTTATGCTACAACTAATGGAACACATACTGGTCCAAATCACTACAACGGAACAGCTTTGGATATTAATAGTGTCAATGGTGAAAGGATGGCAGTTTCTGGAATTACAAATCAAATAACTGAATTACAAAAAGCATTTGATAATTTTCAATATATTAGAGAAAATTTTGGTCCATATTTTAAGCATAAATATACAATAAGCAATAACACATGGAATTATAGTTATCCTGTAGATGATCATAAAAATCATATTCATATCTCAATAAGAAAATAAGGATGAAAAAAATATTATTAACTCTAGGTCTTTTGTTTTGCTTTAGTTGTAAGGCACAAATTCCACTTGTAGAAAATCTATCTAGTGAAAAGAATATGAATTATACTTTTGCCTTAATAGATTTAAAAAGTATTGTTACTAAAGAATTATATGATGAAGCATTATATATTACCGTGTATAAAATATATGACCCTATCGCAACACCTAAAGATTTTAACCCAACAGATGGTCATGATGTTTTAGACAGTTATATTATTTCTTTAAAATTAAGTGATACGTATATCAATAGTAATGATAGTAGGCTTTTTAAGATAAAAGGAATTTATAATTCTAAAATATTAGAAATAAAAGAAATATCATATCCAAAATTTAGTATTAAAATTGAATATGGGGAATTTAATAAAAGAAAAGTAAAATCTTTTGAGTTTACAGGAGTTGAATAAAAAATAAAAAACCTCACAATTTATGCTGAATTTGTTTCAGTATTGTGAGGTTTTTTTTATTTGATTATTATTTACTTCTTCAATGCTCCTTCAATAATCTTTCCTGTAGTTCCATTCGGAAATTCTATTTGTAATAAATTGGCAATTGTTGGCGCAATATCTGTAATGGTATATGCTTTTTTAGAAACACCAGATTTAATTCCGTTTCCGTAAAAAATAATGGGCACATGTGTATCGTAACTATAACCAGAACCATGAGAAGTTCCTGTTCTAGAAGAACTACCTAACGTTGCAGGTGACGGAATTAGTAGTACATCACCAGAAAACTTTTGATTGTATCCTTTTTGTAGTTTTTGTAAAATTCCGTCTGTAAAATGTGTGGTTTGCATTGTTCTAGCTGTTACAGCTTTGTAGATGTTGTCAAAATTTAGTACTTCATCAGCTATTTTTTGAGCAACAGTAGTTGCATCTAATTGTAAACTTTCTAATTTTTCTTTATTTAAAAAAACTTGAAAATTAGAAATGTTTTCTACTAATTGATCCGATTTAAAATATTTTAACGTTATGGTATTTACATAGGCTCCTAATTCTCGAGAGCTTATATAATGAGCAGGAATTTTTTCTGATTGTAAATACGATGGTACTTGAACAACACCATGATCTGCAGTTAAAAATAAGGTGTAATTTCCTTTGCCAACTTCTGCATCTAAATAATTAAATAAACTAGCTAAATCTTGGTCTAAACGCAAATAGGTATCTTCAACTTCTTTTGAAGCAACACCAAATTGATGTCCAACATAATCTGGAGTAGAATAACTCACCGCTAAAAAATCTGTAAACTCAGATTTCCCTAAGTTTTCTCCAACAATGGCAGCTTTTACGAAATCGGTTGTAAAGGAGTTTCCAGCCGGAATTGCTTTTATCATATCATAATTTCCGTTTTTCTCTTTTAAAGCAGGAATGTCATAAGGGAAAATAGGTTTCTCTTTTCCACTAAACTTCCCTTCAAACGCATTGTCGTCCTCTAAGCTTTCAGTATAGGTATTTATATCATATAAAGTATTCCATGGCTTAGACATGTATTCTGCGGCTTTACCAGAGTTATTAAATTCAGTTACCCAGTTCGGTAATTCTTTCATGTAATAAGAACTCGTAATCCATTTTCCTTCATTTTTTCCTTCTAACCAATAGGCTCCGTTTGCTGTATGCCCACCAGGTAAAACTGCTGATCTATCTTTTATAGCAATACTAATTGTTTTTCCCTGCATGTTTTGTGCTAATCGTAATTGATCTGTAACGGTAGTGGTTTGCATTCTATAGGGAGATTTTTTTCCACCATTTGACTCAACACCAACGGTAGTGTAATTGTCATCATCTACACAATAAATATATTTTTTAGCATATTTATCGTACCAATTATTCCCAATAATTCCGTGATTTTCTGGAGTTGTTCCTGTATAAATTGATGTATGCCCAACTGCTGTATAGGTCGGAATGTAGTTATAATGTGCATTTTCTAATGAAAAGCCATCATTTATAATTCTTTTAAAACCATCGGTGCCATATTTGTCTGCAAATCGTGTTAAATAATCGTATCGCATTTGGTCAATTACAATTCCGATGATTAATTTCGGTTTTTTAGGTATTGATTTTTCTTGTTTAAAACTTGTAAAAATAAAAAGTGATAGGAAAATTAGTAGAATAGAATTTTTCATTGAAAAGTGTTTTTTGAATATCAAAAATAAATATTTTAATTAAGAATACGACAATTTTAGGAACAGTTAATGCTTTTTTAATACTTTAGCAAAAAGAAATAGAATACATGAATTATCTAGAACATATAGGTAAGTACTTTATGATGTTAAAGCAGGTTTTTAGAAAACCTCAAAGAGCACGTGTTTTTAGAGAAGCTTTATCTAGAGAAATAGAAGAGCTTGGAATAAAATCTATTGGTATTATTGTGTTTATCTCTTTTTTTATTGGTGGAGTTATCGCTTTACAAACAGCATTAAATTTAAATAATCCTTTAATTCCAAAATCTTTAATAGGTTTTGCAGCAAAAAGATCTATCATTTTAGAATTTGCTCCAACTTTTTGTTCTATTATTTTGGCAGGTAAAGTTGGTTCTTATATTACGTCAAGTATTGGTACCATGAGAGTTACAGAGCAAATTGATGCGTTGGAAGTTATGGGAATCAATTCTTTGAACTATTTAGTGTTACCAAAAATAATTGCAACCGTTTTCTTTTATCCTTTTTTAATAATTCTCGGAATGATTTTAGGAATTTTTGGTGGTTGGCTTGCAGGCACATTAACGGGCTTGTTTTCTGGAGTTGATTATATTGAAGGTTTACAAACAGATTTTGATCCGTATTTAGTACAATATTCAATCATAAAAACATTAATTTTTGCATTTATAATAGCAACAGTTCCCTCGTATCAAGGGTATTATGTAAAAGGAGGTTCTTTAGAAGTTGGTAAAGCAAGTACTCGTTCTGTAGTTTGGACCACAGTTTTAATTGTTATTTTTAATTATTTATTAACTCAAATGTTATTGACTTAAATGATAGAAATAAATAACTTATATAAAGGATTTAACGGCGTAGAAATTTTAAAAGGAATTTCTACCACATTTGAGCCGGGAAAAACCAATTTAATTATTGGGCAAAGTGGTTCTGGAAAAACAGTATTTTTAAAATCGTTAATAGGTTTACACACTCCAGAAAAAGGAACTATTGTTTTTGATGGAAGAGTAAATACAGAAATGAATTCTGACGAGAGAAGACAATTGCGTCAAGAAATAGGAATGGTTTTTCAAGGAAGTGCATTGTTTGATTCTCAAACAGTTGAAGAAAATGTAATATTTCCATTAAAAATGTTTACCAAAAAAACAGATAAAGAAATGTTAGAACGAGCAAATTTTGTCTTAAAAAGAGTCGATTTGGTTGGTTCAAATAAAAAGTTTGTTACAGAACTTTCTGGAGGAATGCAAAAAAGAGTTGCCATTGCAAGAGCAATTGTAATGAACCCTAAATACTTATTTTGTGATGAACCAAATTCTGGTTTAGATCCGCAAACAGCAATTATTATTGATAATTTAATTAAAGAAATTACAGAAGAATACCAAATTACAACAGTAATTAATACACATGATATGAATTCTGTAATGGAAATTGGCGAAAAAATTATATTTCTAAAAGACGGAAAAAAGGCATGGGAAGGAAGTAATAAAGAGATATTTAAAACTGACAATGAAGCTGTTGTAAACTTTGTGTATAGTTCCAATTTATTTAAGAAAGTACGAGAGGCATATTTAAACGAAACAAATTAAAAAAAACATTTGTTTATTTAGATATTGCTACTATATTTGCACCCGCTAAGACAAAAGAAAATTGACCTGGTAGCTCAGTTGGCAGAGCATCTCCCTTTTAAGGAGAGGGTCCTGGGTTCGAGCCCCAGCCCGGTCACAAAAAGCTTCTCATTTCGAGAAGCTTTTTATTTGGAATTTTGGTGAGATACTCAAGCGGCCAACGAGGGCGGACTGTAAATCCGCTGACTACGTCTTCGCAGGTTCGAATCCTGCTCTCACCACAATTTTAAAAAGCAGTTTACAAAATGTAAACTGCTTTTTTATGTCAAAAATTAAATGTATTTTTGTTTAATAAAAAAATAATATAATTAAACAAAATGAAAAAAATATTCATATTTACCTTCTTGTTTTTAAGCTCATTTCAACTGTTTTCTCAAGGAACTATTCAAGGAAAAGTTATTGAAGGTAAAACAAGAGAAGCATTACCCTTTGTTTCAATTATTATTTTAAATACACAAAAAGGAGCAATAACAGATGATAATGGTGTTTTTTCTATTTCAAACACAGCATTAGGGTATTTTAATTTACAAGCCTCTTTTGTTGGATATGAAACAGTTATAACTGAAGATTATTTAGTTACTAATGATAAAATTCCATTTGTTACTATAGAACTTTTTGAAGCAACATCAAATTTAGATGAGGTTGTTATTAAAAGCAAATTATTTAAAAAATCTATTGTTAGTCCATTATCTTTGCAAACTCTAAGTGTTGTAGAGATAGAAAAAAATCCAGGAGGAAATAGAGATATTTTAAAAGTAATACAGTCTTTGCCCGGTGTAGCTTCAAATCCTGGTTTTAGAAATGATATTATTGTTAGAGGTGGAGCAACTTCAGAAAATAAATTTTATGTAGATGGAATTGAAGTTCCAGTAATTAATCATTTTCAAACTCAAGGAGCTTCTGGTGGGCCAGTTGGAATTATAAATGCAGATTTAATTCGAAAAGTAGATTTTTATTCAAGTGCTTTTCCTGCAAATAGAGGAAATGCATTGAGTTCTGTGATAGAATTTACTCAAAAAAACGGAAATCCAACTTCGTTAAATACAAGAGCAACTATAGGAACTTCGGATGCTGGAATTACTTTGGATGGACCATTAGGAAAAAACACAACTTTTATTGCATCCATAAGACAATCGTATCTGCAATTTTTATTTAAGTTGATAAAATTACCTTTTTTACCAACCTATAATGATTTTCAAATAAATGTAAAAACTGAACTAGAAAATAATGATGAAATATCAATTATTGCCTTAGGCGCAATAGATAATTTCAGATTAAATGAAGGAGTAAATGATGGCGTTATAAATGAAGAAACGATCAAAAGGAATAGATATATTATAAGTAATATACCTGTGCAAGAACAATGGAATTATACGACTGGAGCTAGATATAAACATTTTGGTAAAAACTCTAATCAACAATATGTTGTAAGTAGAAGTGTGTGGAATAATAATTCTACCAAGTATTTTAATAATACAGGTAATGCAAATGATTTATTGTTAGAGTATACTTCTAAAGAAATTGAAAATAAATTCAGATTTGAAAACAACTTAAACCGAAATGATTTTATACTAAATTTTGGAGTTGGTTTAGAACAATCAAAATATACAAATGCAACATTTCAAAAGGAAGTTAATTCACAAGGAGTTATTACGAGAAATTTTTCGTCTGAATTAGACCTGTTTAAATATGGGATATTTGGTCAAGTTTCTAAAAACTATTTTGATTCTAAATTAGGGATTTCATTAGGTTTTAGATTAGATGGAAATAATTACAATACTTCAATGAAGAATGTCTTTAATCAGTTTTCTCCAAGGTTTTCTGTAACCTATGCATTAAATGATAGATGGGCTATCAATTCTTCTGTGGGTACATATTATCAATTACCAACATACACAACATTAGGCTTTAGAAATAACGCGAACGTTTTGGTAAATCAGCAAAACTTAAAATACATACAATCTAACCACGTTGTCTCTGGATTAGAATTTAAACCAGATTCAAGCTCAAAAATCACTTTAGAAGGATTTTATAAATCGTATAATAACTATCCTTTTTCGATGAGAAACCAGATTAGTTTGGCAAATTTAGGAGCAGATTTTGGTGTTGTTGGGAGCGAAGAAGTTACTTCTACATCAAAAGGAAAAGCGTACGGTTTTGAAATTTTTGCACAAAAGAAATCCTATGAAGGTTTGTACGGAATATTCTCATACACATTTGTAAGAAGTGAATTCCAAAATCAAATCAATCAATATATTCCGTCTTCTTGGGATAATAAACATTTGTTAACGATTACAGCAGGAAAAAAGCTGAATAAAAATTGGGAAATAGGAACTAAATTTAGATTAGTTGGCGGAAAACCTTATACACCTTATGACGTAAATGCGTCATCATTAATTGCAAATTACAATGTTTCTAATAGAGGGATTTTAGAGTACACTGCTTTAAACTCAGAACGCTTTGGAACTTTTACACAACTTGATTTTAGAGTTGATAAAACATGGTTTTGGAGTAAATTTTCATTAAACTTTTATGTAGATGTGCAAAATGTAATGGCAAGCAAAACGAATGCACAATCGTATTTATTACCAACGCTAGATGCTAATGGAAATAAAGTAATTAACTCAAACGATTCGTCTAGGTATGTTTTAGAAGAAGTAGTAAACACAAGCGGAAATGTATTACCTCGTTTTGGGTTTATTCTTGATTTTTAATCTAAAAAATGAAATATCTAATTCAAATTCTAATATTTTCTACAATGATTAATACCGATTTAATTTTTGATTTTAATGCACAAAGTAATATTTTTAACTGGGTTGTTTTAGATGATGTGGTTATGGGAGGAAAATCATATGGCAATTTTTTTTTAAATAAAAAGGGTCACGGAGAATTTAATGGCGATGTTTCACTAGAAAACAATGGCGGTTTTTCATCTGTTCGATATCGACTAAATAAAGATAATTTAGATAATTATACAAAATTCAGTATTAAAATTAAAGGCGATGGAAAAGCGTATCAATTTAGAGTAAAAAGAAGTCGAAACGATTATCATTCATATATTTATACCTTTCAAACAACTACTGATTGGCAAACAATTGAAATTCCTTTTTCAGAAATGTATCCAGCTTTTAGAGGAAGAAAGTTAAGCCTAAAAAACTATCAAGGAGAACAAATGCAAGAGATAGCATTTCTTATTGGTAATAAAAAAAACGAAAGTTTTCGATTAGAAATTGATAAGATAGAAATACGAAAATAATTGTTTAAACATTTTCTTTTTGTATATTTCCATAGTTAATTAATATCATAAAGAATGGAAGAACATATCAATAAAGATAAAGCAGTAGAGCAGTCTAAGCAAGAATTACAAAATGAAGCTAAAGGCTTGTTTTTGAGCATAAAGAAGTTTTTGATTGAATTGTTAGATTTTAGAGACGATACAGATCATGAAGCTACAGTTCAAGCCATAAAAACCGATATTCCATTTAAAGGAGCTACAGCATGGATTTTAATTTTTGCAGTATTTATAGCTTCTATTGGATTAAATGCAAACTCAACTGCCGTGGTTATTGGAGCCATGTTAATTTCTCCATTAATGGGACCGATTTTAGGAATTGGGATGTCTATTGCTATTAATGATATTGATACGTTGCGTAAATCATTAATCAATTTGGCAACGATGATTGTGCTGAGTTTAATCACTGCTTTTTTATTCTTTTATATTTTTCCATTAAGTGAAGATAACTCAGAATTATTAGGGCGTGTTCGTCCAGATATTAGAGATGTATTGATTGCATTTTTTGGTGGATTGGCTTTAATGGTTGCTAGAACTAAAAAAGGAACTGTAGCTTCAGTAATTTTTGGAGTTGCTATCGCAACAGCTTTAATGCCGCCTTTATGTACTGCAGGTTATGGATTAGCTATTGGGAACTTTTCATACTTTTTTGGAGCCATGTATTTGTTTACCATCAATACAATATTTATTGCATTGGCTACATTTTTAGTGTTGAAATTATTGCGTTTTCAAATGTTGAAGTATGTAAATTCAGCAAAAAGAAAACGGATAGCACAATTGGCATCTGTACTAGCAATTGTTGTTATGATTCCTGCAGTTTTTACTTTTGTTACGGTTTATAAAGAAAGTCAAATGAACAATCAAATATCTGCATTTATAAAAAATGAAGTTAAAAGCAATCCATCTTATTCGTTAATCGAATATGATAAAAATTTAGAGAAGAAAACATTAGAATTGAACTTCTTTAATGAAATGACTGAAGGAGAACAAAACTCTTTAAGAATTAGATTAAAAGATACGGATTATACGGCATTAAAAGATTTTACAATTAATATTAAAGGGAGTGATACTAAAAGTTATCAGTTAATAACAACAGCATATCAAGATGCTAGAAAAGAACTAGAAGACAGTAAAAAAATTATAGAAGGACTTAGAAATGAAGTTGAAGATTTAAAAAGCACCATTTCTGTGTTAAATCAAAATATAGAACAAAAAGCAGCTTTAAATAACGAGAAAGCAATTGCATTTAGTAGAGTTGCTAAAGAAGCTAAAATACGCTACTTGAATATTGAGAAAATTAGTTTTTCTAAAGTGCTTTCTTCAAGTGATTTTATAAAAATTGATACAATTCCTTTAGTAATTGTTAAATGGAATGCAACGATAAAAGATAGTGTTATTAAGTTAAAAGAATTGGAGTTAAGAAAATGGATGCAATCAGAAATGAAACTAGATACGTTATTTATTAAAAGAGAAAAGTAATTTTAAAAAAGCATCCAGTTACTGAAATGAATTCAGTATAAGTGGGTGCTTTTTTCATATATAATCTGTTCCAAAAACATTTTTCACTTCGGTTGTAATTTCTTTAATATCTTGTTCAGCACTTTTAGGGCAAATGAGCAATACACCCTCTTTTTCTACCACAATAAAATTTTGTAAGCCTTGAATTATAACACGTTTTCCGGATTGTGTTTTTACCATATTTCCGCTTGCATCTCTAAAAATAGTTTCTGCACCAACAACAGCATTTTCTTGTGAATCTTTTTCTAGTTTTTCATACAAAGAACCCCAAGTACCTAAATCGTTCCAGCCAAAACCTACAGGTAAAATTTGTACGTTAGTTGCACGTTCCATAATCCCAAAATCAATAGAGATATTTTCTGCTTTTTTGTAATTGCTATTGATGAAGTTAGCTTCTAAATCGGTATTCCAAATAAGTGTATCTTCATTAAATAAACGCATCATTTCTGGTAAATAATTCTCAAAAGCTTTAATAATGCTTTTTGCAGACCAAACAAAAATTCCTGCATTCCATAAATAATCTCCGCTGTTTAAAAAGGCTGTTGCTGTTTTTAAATCGGGCTTTTCTGTAAACTTTTTTACTTTTTTAATATCTGTCTCGCTTTCTTCAAACTGAATATATCCATAACCTGTATTTGGTAAATCTGGCTGAATTCCCAATGTCATCAAAATATCGTTTTTAGAACACGCAGTATAAGCAGTTTCAATGTTTTTAAGAAACTCGGTTTCGTTTTCAATCCAATGATCAGACGGAGCAATTAACAAAACTGCATCAGGATTTTGATTGTATATCTTTAAAGCAGACCATAAAATACAAGGCGCTGTATTTCGCATTGCAGGCTCCAATAAAAGTTGTTGCTCATTAACTTTTGGTAATTGCTCTAACACCAAATTTTTATAACGAGTATTCGTAGCAATTAAAATATTTTCAGAAGGAACTAAGTTGTGAATTCTATGAAATGTTCGTTGCAATAAAGATTCTCCAGTTCCTAACATATCATGAAACTGTTTTGGAAATTCTTGTGTGCTAATTGGCCAGAATCTAGATCCAACGCCACCAGCCATAATTACTGCATAATAGTTATTCTTCATAAATTTTAACTTCTACATTTTGATTAAATAAATACACTTTTCGGTTTGCTATGTGTACACATTCTATTCGTGTTCTTCTTTTATTCCCTCGTTTGTAAATTGCTTTTTTAAATTGAAACAAACTTCCGTAAGGTACTTCAAAGATATAATTCTTTCCGGTTTCTTTACTAAATTCTTTAAAAGCTAACGATAATTTTATATCTGCATCTGTACTTGCTTTCGGATTTTTTAAATAATTAGCCAAAATGGGTAAAATATGTTTTGGAAAAACTTCTGGTTGTAACATAGGCAACATTAAATGCTGAAAAATGGTTTTCCATTGGTTGCCGTGGGGTTGAACTCTCCCAAATTTTTGATAGGTTACATGATGTGCAATTTCGTGAATCAACGTTAATAAAAACTGGTACTGATTAAGACTATTATTGATAGTTATTTGAAACCTTCCGTCTGGTAATTTCCTAAAATCACCATGTTTGGTTTGTCGTTGATTAACAATCTTTAATGTAAAGTGATGTTGTTCAATTAAATATTGAACAATCGGAATTGCTTTTTCTGGGATATATGTTTGATATTCTTGTTTCAATTTAAAAAATGTCAGTTCGAGTAAAAATTTGTAGAAAATTTTTGTATCTAGAACTCATCACTTCTCTATACAATTTTCTTTCAGAAAACCACTTGAAGTGACAAGTACGTGTTTTTTTTAAGGATTTGTACTAGAAACTTGCAATACTTTTCCGTTGTAAAATTGATTTCCAGTTAAAGCAAAATCAAAAATATATCTTGCCATTTCTTTCGCAGATGTTGGTGCTTTATAACCAGGAAAAGCTTCTTCTAACATTTCTGTTTGTACAGCTCCTAAGGCCAACACGTTAAATGCAATTTGCTGTTCTTTATATTCTTCGGCTAATACTTCTGACAACGTAATTACGGCTCCTTTAGAAGAACTATACGCAGCTAATCCTGGGAATTTTAAACTTCCTTGAATTCCACCCATACTACTAATTGTAACAACATGACTTCCTTTTTGTAAAAAAGGAATCATACTTTTTGTTAAAGAAGCAACACCAAAAACATTTACTTTATATACCTCTAAAAAATCGTTAGAAGTGATTTCTGTAAAAGGTTTGTTTACTAGCATTCCTGCATTATGAATGATGATATCTACATTTTGCCATGTTGATGAAACAAAATTAATAACTTTTTTAATGTCTTTATCATCAGAAATATCAACAGGTAAAGCTATAATTTTTGAATGATTTAATTTTGATATTGTTTTAGTATTTCTAGAAATAGCCAATACATTATGGTTTTCATTTGCAAATAATTGTGCCAATTCAAAACCAATTCCTCTGCTTGTTCCGGTAATAATGATGTTTTTCATCTTTTTTGGTATTCTTTTATGAAGCTAAAATTAAAGAAGGCAATCTACTCAATTTTTAATACATTTATAAAATCTAAAAACAAGAATCATGAAAAAATTAGTACTTTATATTATTTTAATTTTATCGATAACTATTGTATCAGCTCAAAAAACATATATTTTATGTGGGAAATTGGTAGATACAAAATTAGGTACTATAGAAAGTAAAAAAACTATTGTTGTCGAAGGAGCTAAAATCATTCATATCCATAATGGATATGTGCAGCCAAAAAGCAAATTTGATAAAGTTATCAACTTAAAAGATAAAATTGTAATGCCAGGTTTAATTGATATGCACGTGCATTTTGAAGAAGAAACAAGTCCTGCAAGATATATAGAACGTTTTACAGAAAACGAGGCAGATATTGCATATAATTCAATCAACTACGCAAAAGTTACACTAGAAGCTGGTTTTACAGCCGTTAGAGATTTAGGTGGAAGTGGTGTAAATGTATCGTTACGAAATGCAATTAATGCAGGAAAAGTTATTGGCCCAAGAATTTTTACAGCAGAAAAGTCGTTGGCAACAACTGGTGGTCATGCAGATCCAACTAACGGAATGAGCAAAAAGCTAATAGGAAATCCTGGGCCAAAAGAAGGTGTTGTAAATAGTGTAGAAGATGCAAAAAAAGCAGTAAGACAACGGTATAAAAATGGTGCAGATTTAATTAAAATTACCGCAACTGGAGGCGTTTTAAGTATGGCGAAAAGTGGACAAAATCCGCAATTTACCTTAGAAGAAATTAAAGCAATTTGTGAGACGGCTAAAGATTACGGAATGCATGTTGCAGCTCACGCTCATGGAGACGAAGGAATGCAACGTGCTGTTTTAGGGGGTGTAAAAACGATTGAACACGGAACCTTAATGAGTGAAGAAACCATGAAATTAATGATAGAACATGATGCGTATTTAGTGCCAACAATTACAGCTGGAAAAGAAGTAAGCGAAAAAGCAAAAATAAAAGGATATTATCCAGATATTATTGTTCCTAAAGCATTAAATATTGGTCCAAAGATTCAAGAAACTTTTGGTAGAGCGTATAAAAATGGAGTTGGGATTGCTTTCGGAACAGACGCTGGAGTTTTTAAACATGGAGAAAACGGAAAAGAATTTGGGTTTATGGTAGAAGCTGGAATGCCAGCGATGGAAACCATACAATCTGCAACAATTACCAATGCAAAAATTTTAAACATGGAAACTGAAATTGGTCAGATTCAAAAAGGATTTTTTGCAGATATTATTGCCGTAAATGACGATCCAACAAAAAATATTAAGACCATGGAAAATGTGGTATTTGTGATGAAAGAAGGAAAAGTATATAAAAATTAATCATAAAAAAGCCATCTATTTTAAAATAAACAGATGGCTTTATTAGGGAATAATTTAGAGGTTATTTTATAAGGGCACTTTTTTCTATAATTATATTTTCTACTAAATCTAAGTCAGCATCGTATTCTGCACCAGACCTAATAACACCTTTTATTAAAACAGTATCTCCAATTTTAATACCAGTTACTTGGCTGCTAGTTTCTAATGTAAATGAGCAAGAAACACCCATTTTATCTTTTTCATTTTTTAATAAAATTACTTGCTGACCAAGTTGGTCTTTAGAAATTTTAGAAACTTTTCCTTTAATAATTAATACTTTAGATTCTCCTTCTTCACTATCTAAATACGTTGCATTTGCTTTTTCTTTATTTGTTATAAAAGCGTTTACTAAATCTGTAGCTTCAATAGTTTCAAAGGCCTCAACAGCTTGTACATTTCTGTGTGGCATAAACCAGATATATGCGCCATAACCAATTCCTATCAATACAATTGCAATAACGACTTTGATAATTTTTGATTTCATAGAATTATTTGTAATTTAAAAGAACGGTAATTTTTATCGTTTTACCAATGTTTGTTGATGGTTTTCCTTTTTCAAAGACAACTCCATAATCAGATAGTGTAATGTTAAATTCTGTCATTCCAGAAACAGCACGATCTTTTACGTCAAGTTTCAGTATTTCTTCAACATCATTGGTTACGCCATGTATGGTTAATTGACCTGAAACAGTTGCAGAATATGATCCGTTTTCATTAAAATCAATATCATCTAAATTAGTTATAGTGCCTTTAAATTTTCCTTTTGGAAACTCCTTAGTATTTAAAAATCCTTTAGAATTGTAGTGTTTTTGCATTTTTGCTTTCGGAAATTCAAAGCCTTGCATAGGTACAGAAAAAACAATTACTCCAGTAGATGGGTTTAAATTACTAGTAACAGTATAATTGTTCGCTTCAATATCTTCAACAGGTGTTGTAGAGAAAAATTTAATATGACCACTTGTTGTTGATAGTTTTTCTTGACTAAAAATTGATATAGAAAAGAAAATTAAAATTGCAGTAAAGAATACATTTTTCATTTGTAAGGAGTTTAAATTTTCTATACCTGTTAAGACGTATATAAATTAAAACCTTACAATTTTATTTTCTGAAATTTCTCAATAGTTTGAAAATGACAACCAAAACGTGATTGTGAACAGCGTGAAGCAATCTTTCAAACTAAAAAAAGAAAAGACTTTAAAAAAATAAACAGATTGCCGCGTCGCAAACTCCTCGCAATGACAACTAGAATATCACTTCGAGTGATTTGTGAGGAACGAGCAAATTGTATTGAGAAGCAAGTGAAGAATTTCATCAATCAAAAGATTGCTTCGTTCTTCGCAATGACGAAAGTAATGATAACCAAGATGTCAGTTCGAGCCTTGCCTGCGGCAGGCAGGCGGAGTCTAGAACTACTTAAAAATAACATGTTGATATGCTCCCATATCTGGAGTTATAGTTCTATCAGTTCCTAAGATATCTATAGGAACATTTTGTGAAGCGCTTTTTAACGCCTTGTTGATTCCTGCGTTATTTTTACCAATATTAAATTGATTGATAAAAGGATCTTTAAAATGAACTGTACGGTTTAGAATATTGTTAAGGTAATGAGAAGTATCATTGAAATCTAATTCTGTATTATTTGCAAATGTATTATCGATATCGTTAAATTGAATCATGTTGTTTTGTATAGAATAATTAAATAAACTCCCATTAACTTTATCTAACACAAATTCTATATTGTTGTTTCCGGCAATAATACAATTCGTAAAATTAGCGGCGTGTAAATCTCTTGTTTCTGTTATTTCTTGATTATTGGTATCAACATAGGTGAAAAAATTATTTACCAAAACTGACGGTAATTGTCGCGTTCCATTATTCCAATAATTCGCAAAAGTTGAGTGCGTAAAATTATATGTTCCGCCAATTGTACACGCTAATGCAGATTGTCCGATATTCCCAATCACTAAATTCTCTCCTTTAATATTGGTTTCTCTACCTAAAATTCCGAAGTTGGAATTGTTATAAATCTGAGAGTTTTTTATCGATAAAGTTGGCGCATTAGAACCTAAAGAATCAACTAAAATACCGATAATTCCGTTTTTAATAATGGCGTAATTAATTTCGTTTTCTTTGCTGCCTGCACGCATCCAAATAGTTCCCCATTGTCCGGGCACATCATTAAAGCGATGTTCTAATCTATCGCCTTCAAAAACAACTTCATTGTTTATGGTTCCGTTTACTTTTAAACTTCCTTTTGCATCTACAATGAGTCCAGAATTACTGTGAAAATATAATTTTGCTCCAGCTTGAATGGTTGCTGTTTTGTTTTCTGGAATTGCGGCATACCCATAAATTACATACGGTTTTGTATTGGTAAACGTTAATTCTGAATCGGTTAAAAAACGACCTTTAATTGAGGTTGGTTTGCCATCTAAGGATAACGAATCTATTTTCATAGAAATAGCATCTTTTCCTGGATAGATAAAAGTTGCATCTTGCACAAGCGAGACCAAATCTACATCTTGCTGATTGTTTCCTGTATCAAAAATAATTTTATCTGTGTATAAAGGATTCGAAACCGAAGCATAATCAATAGTAGTTTCTACGAAAATAAAAATGCTGTCTTTAGCAAGAATATCAATATTTTGAAAATTTTTATTCGGAATTCCGTCAACGCTAATTCGATAATTAGAAGCATTTCCGTTTTCTAAACGAATAGACGGAATTGTAATTGCGTTACTACTTTTATTGTAAACTTTAAGATTGTAGGTGCTAGAACCAATGTTGGTAAAAACGGTATCTAAAAAAACAGTGTCTTTAGAAAAAGAGAGTTTACCGAAACTAGGAATTGTACTAAAGTCTTTTCGGCAAGAGCTTACAGAAACTAAAACTAAACAAATAACAACGGTAATAAAATATCTCATTCTTCAATTTGTATAAAAATATAACTTTTAATTGATGTAAATATTGTTATTGTTTTATCAACTCTATTTCAAAAAGTTTCCCCCAATTTTTTCCAGTAACAAAAATTCTTCCTGTTTCTTTGTCAAAGGCAATTCCATTTAAAACTTCGTCTTGATCGGTTAACGTTTGTGTTTTTTCGATTTCCTTTTTCAATCCTGCTAAATTAGCAACACCTTCAACGATTCCGGTTTTTGCATCAATAATTACAATAGAATTTTGTTGCCATTTATTCGCGTAAATTTTTCCGTTTATATATTCTAGTTCGTTCAATTCTTTTAATGAATACTTATTTGTATAGACCTGAATTGATTTTTCCTCTTTTTGTGTTTCTGGATCTAAAAACCAAATTTTATGTGTTCCGTCAGATTTTATTAAATATGTTCCGTCGTTGGTCAAACCCCAGCCTTCTTTACTCCACGTATAATTGAACTCTCTTTTTTGTTCAAATGTTTCTAAATCGTAAACAAAACCTTTTCTGGCCTTCCATGTTAACCAAAAAATAGTGCCATTTAAAATAGTCATTCCTTCGCCAAAATACTTAGCATCTAGTTTTATTTCTTGTAATACTTTTCCGGTTTTTAATTCTACTTTACGTAAAACAGATTTTCCATTTTTACCAGTAGTTTCATATAAGAAACCATTGTAAAACTCCAACCCTTGCGTATAAGAAGTTTTATCGTGTGGATAGGTGTTTATTAATTTATAATCATAAATTGCTGGTTCTACATTCGATAAAACCTCAATAGAATTGTTATTTTTTTTTGTTTTCTCAGGGTAAAAAGCCAACGCAGTTACCGTAAATTTCCCTGCGCCTAATTCTTTTGTGCTAAAAGTAATTGTATTTCCTTTTGATGCAACTCTTTTTCCATTTACAAAAAACTGAATAGAATCTATAGGTTTGTTATTTACTTCTATTAAAGTAGCTGTAGCTTCTTGATTGATTACTAGGTTTTTAGTTGTAGTTAGCTTAAATTTGTAAGCATCATTACAAGAAGTGAATACAATTATAGATATTACTAATAGAGAAATATGTTTTGATAAACGCATGGTGAAATATTTTATACAAATAAAATAAATTATTTCTTTGTATTATTAAAAATATAGTTAAATTTGCATCCTCAAATAACTTATGTTGGTTATTTAAGTCTAAGAGTAAGAATTTACCAGCTTAACTTTTTTATAAACAAAATATTAAAAGATTATAAAAGTAATAGTAAGATGAAAAAAGGTATACACCCAGAAAATTATAGAATGGTAGCATTTAAAGACATGTCTAACGGAGATGTTTTTTTAACAAAGTCTACAGCTAATACAAAAGAAAATTTAGAAGTTGAAGGTGTAGAATATCCGCTAATTAAATTAGAGATTTCTAGAACATCTCACCCGTTTTACACAGGTAAATCTAAATTAGTTGATAGTGCAGGACGTATCGATAAGTTCAAAAATAAATACTCAAAATTCAAGAAATAATTTCTTTAGAATTTTAACAATATTTAAAAGCTCCAACACAAGTTGGAGCTTTTTTGTTTTAGCATGACATAAAAAAACCACTCTAATACTGAAGTAATTTCAACATAAGTGAGTGGTTTTTAATTTATCTGAAGGCATTGCCTTCTTCTACATGTAATCTTCAATTGGGTTACAAGAACAAATTAAATTTCTATCTCCAAAAGCATCATCAACTCTTCTAACAGATGGCCAGAATTTGTTGTCGGCAATATAGGCTAAAGGAAACGCTGCCTGTTTTCTAGTATACGGGAAAATCCATTCATCAGCAGTTAGCATTTCTTGTGTATGCGGCGAATTTTTTAGCGGATTATTAGCATTGTCTTTAGAAGCTTCAGAAATTTCTTTTCTAATAGAAATCAACGCATCACAAAAACGATCTAATTCAGCTTTGCTTTCAGACTCTGTTGGTTCTACCATTAAAGTTCCGGCAACAGGAAAAGAAACTGTTGGAGCGTGGAAACCATAATCCATTAAACGTTTTGCAATATCAACTACTTCAATTCCGTTTTGCTTAAAACCTCTACAATCTAAAATCATTTCGTGAGCTGCTCTATTCTTTTCTCCAGTATATAATGTTTCGTAATGTCCAAGCAAACGATCTTTCATGTAGTTGGCATTTAAAATAGCATTCTTCGTAGAATCTGTTAGTCCGTCAGAACCTAACATGGTAATATATCCGTAAGAAATTAAGCATGCCAAAGCAGAACCCCAAGGCGCAGCAGAAATCGCTGTAATTGCGTTATCCCCTCCAGTTGCAATCACAGGATTTGACGGTAAAAAGGGTACTAATTGTGGAGCCACACAAATGGGCCCAACTCCAGGTCCACCACCACCATGAGGAATGGCAAAAGTTTTATGTAAATTTAAGTGACAAACATCTGCGCCAATAGTTGCAGGATTTGTTAATCCAACTTGAGCATTCATATTTGCACCATCCATATACACTTGACCACCATTATCATGAATAATTTGTGTGATTTCTCTAATGGCACTTTCAAAAACTCCATGAGTAGAAGGATACGTTACCATTAAAGCAGCTAAATTATCTTTGTGTAAAATTGCTTTTTCACGTAAATCTTCAACATCAATATTTCCGTTTTCTGCAGTTTTTGTAACAATAACGTTCATTCCGGCCATTACTGCAGAAGCAGGGTTTGTACCGTGAGCAGAAGCAGGAATTAAACAGATGTTTCTATGAGAATCTCCGTTTGATTTGTGATAGGCTCTAATAGTCATTAACCCAGCAAACTCTCCTTGTGCACCAGAATTTGGTTGTAAGGACGTACCTGCAAAACCAGTAATTACGTTTAATTGATGTTCTAAATTAGATAATATTTCTTGGTATCCTTGTGCTTGCTCTATTGGAACAAATGGGTGAATATTTCCCCATTGAGGATCACTTAACGGCAACATTTCAGAAGCAGCGTTTAACTTCATCGTACAAGATCCTAAAGAAATCATAGAATGATTTAAGGCTAAATCTTTACGCTCTAATTTTTTGATATAACGCATCATATCAGTTTCTGAGCGATACGTATTAAAGACTTCGTTGTCTAAGAAAGTTGTATTTCTTTGAGCATTTTTTGTAATTGTATTTAAAGAAGAAAGTTCAACTATAGAAGCACTATTTAAATTAAATGCTTTAGTAAAACAATTAATAATATCATTTATTTCTTTTAAAGAAACTGTTTCGTTTACAGAAATAGAAACGGTATTATCATCAATATAATTAAAGTTGATTCCGTTTGACTCTGAAACTACTTTCAACTTTTTAGCATCTACTTTTACAGTAATTGTATCAAAATACGATGAGTTTGTTTGCTCAAACCCTAAGTCAGATAAAGCGTTTGATACTGTTACTGTTGAAGCATGAACTCTATCAGCAATATATTGTAAACCATCTTTTCCATGATATACAGCGTACATTCCTGCCATAACCGCTAACAATACCTGAGCAGTACAAATATTAGAAGTTGCTTTTTCTCTTTTAATATGTTGCTCACGTGTTTGCAACGCCATGCGCAATGCACGTTTGCCATCTACATCTTTTGTAACTCCAATAATTCTTCCTGGCATACTTCTTTTGTATGCATCTTTAGTTGCAAAATATCCTGCATGTGGCCCACCATAACCTAATGGAATTCCGAAACGTTGTGTAGTTCCAACAACTACATCAACTCCAAATTCTGCTGGTGCTTTTAATTTCACTAATGATAAAATATCGGCAGCAACAGCAACTTTAATATTGTTTTCGTTTGCTTTCGTAACAAAATCTGAATAATCATAAACTTGTCCATGTTTTCCAGGGTATTGTAAAATAGCTCCGAAAAATTCATTAGAAAAATCAAATGTTGAGTGATTTCCAACCACTAATTCTATTCCGATAGGCGTAGAACGTGTTTGTAAAACCGATAATGTTTGAGGTAAAATTTCTTCAGAAACAAAAAATTTATTTACATCAGCTTTTTTCTGATCTCTTTCTCTAACATCAAACAACAAAGCCATTGCTTCAGCGGCAGCAGTTCCTTCATCCAATAAAGAAGCATTTGCCAATTCCATTCCTGTTAAATCACAAACCATTGTTTGGTAATTTAACAATGCTTCTAATCTTCCTTGTGCAATTTCTGCTTGATAAGGTGTATAAGCTGAATACCAACCCGGATTTTCTAAAATGTTACGTTGAATTACACTTGGCACAATTGCTTCATGATATCCTAAACCTATATAACTTTTAAAAACCTTGTTTTTTGAAGCCATTTCTTGAATATGATTTAAGTATTCATATTCGCTCATTGCCGCAGGAAGATCTAATTTACTTTTTAAACGAATATCATCTGGTATGGTTTCTGAAATTAATTGATCTAAAGTATCAGCTTTAATTGCAGCTAACATCTCTTTTTGCTCTGTTGGATTTGGGCCTATATGCCTTACTTGAAATGAATTTGTGTTCATAGCTGTGTTGTTGTTCGTTATTTGAAAAGTCGATTTCAATTTGAAAAAGCTTTTGAATGCTTAGTTATTGTGTTTACTGAATCTCAGATTTTTAATTTAAGATTTCGCGTCCCAAAAGTAATTAAAATTCAAGACTTTTTTTGATATGATTTTGATAAAAAAAGACATTTTATTAACCAAATATCTAGGTTATAAACAGAATCACTATTTTTGTGTAATGAGTATCCTAAAAAAAATCTTTAATTTTTATATAAATGCAAGTATTCATGTTGCTTTGGCAGTGTATTCTTTTGTGAGAATTACAGAATTTTATTTTGAGATTGAAAACAATTCAGTTTTTAATTATTTTATCTTTTATAGTACAATTACGGCATACAATTTTGTAAAGTATTTTGGAATAGCAAAGTTTCATCATAGAAGTTTGACTCAGAACTTGAAAATCATTCAAGTTTTTTCATTTGTTTGTTTTTTATTGATGTGTTATTACGGATTTCAATTGTCTTTAAACACGCTATTTCTTTTTGGTGGTTTTGGATTGTTAACCGTTTTATATGCCATTCCTTTTTTAAGTGGATTTCAGAAAAACTTACGAAATATCAGTTACTTAAAAATTATTGTAGTTGCTCTAGTCTGGGCTGGAGTTACAGTTGTAGTTCCAATTTTTGATTCTTGTGAGTCATTTGAAATATCTAGAATTATACTACAATTTACACAGCGTTTTTTGTTAGTTTGTGTATTGATTTTACCTTTTGATATTCGAGATCTGAGTTTTGATGCCGTTTCATTGCAAACAATTCCAAGAAAGATAGGCGTAGATAAAACAAAAAAACTAGGCTATGTTTTGTTGTTGTTTACACTTGTTTTAGAGTTCTTGGTGTATCCAGATGCAAGCTATAGAAATGTGTTCTTAGGTGTCTTTTTTATCCTGTTGTTTTTATTGATGAGAGCAACGGTTAAGCAATCAAAATATTATAGCTCATTTTGGGTAGAACTGGTTCCTGTTTTTTGGAGTGTATTACTTTACGGAATTATTAATTTTTAAGGAGTTTTTTTTAGACTTTCAAAATAAATTAGGCATATCAAAAAGATATAATAGTTTTTTAAAATTGCTTTTCGTTCAGTGATTTACTTTGTAGATTTGCTCGCTTAACAACAACAAAGCACAGTAAAATAATGAGCACTCTAAAAAGAAATTACATTTTCGATTTTGACAGTACATTAACTAAGGTAGAAGCCTTAGATGTATTAGCGGAAATAACCCTAGCAAACCATCCTAAAAGAGAAGATATAATTAAAGAAATTATTGATATCACAAACCTTGGAATTGATGGAGAAGTTTCCTTTACAGAATCTTTAGAAAAGAGAATACATTTGTTACATGCGAAAAAATCAGATTTAATAGATTTGATTGCAGCGTTAAAAAAACAAGTATCTGTATCTATAGAAAAAAACAAAGAATTTTTCGAAAAACATGCAGATGATATTTACGTGATTTCTGCAGGGTTTAAAGAATTTATTATTCCGATTGTAGCGGAGTATAACATTCCGGCAGATAGAGTGTATGCCAATACTTTTGAGTATGACGCCAATGATGTAATTGTTGGATTTGATAGAGAGAATCCGTTGTCTGTTCATAATGGAAAAATTAAATGCTTAAGAGATTTAAATCTAGAAGGTGAGATTCAGGTTATTGGTGATGGCTATAGCGATGCCGTAACAAGAGAAGCAGGAGTAGCACATAAATTTTTCGCATATACAGAAAATGTAACCCGAAATAAAACGATTAAAAATGCAGATCATATTGCTCCTAATTTAGATGAGTTTTTGTTTGTAAATAGATTACCAAGAAATATTTCATATCCGAAGAATAGAATTAAAATATTATTGTTAGAAAATGTGCATCCAGATGCCTTTGATAAATTATCGAAAGATGGTTTTACGGTAGAAACAGTTTCTGAAAGCTTGTCTGAAGATGAATTGATAGAGAGAATAAAAGATGTGCATGTATTAGGAATTCGTTCTAAAACTCAAGTAACCAAAAAAGTGGTTGAAGCTGCTGAAAAATTAATGGTAGTTGGCGCTTTTTGTATTGGTACAAAACAAATAGATATAGATGCCTGTAAAGAAAATGGTGTCGTTGTTTTTAATGCGCCATATAGCAATACACGTTCTGTGGTAGAATTGGCTATTGGAGAAATTATTATGTTAATGCGAAGCGTTTTTCAACGCAGTACAGAATTGCATAATGGACAATGGAATAAAACAGCACAAGGTTCTAGAGAGGTTCGTGGTAAAAAACTAGGAATTGTTGGGTATGGAAACATAGGTAAGCAATTATCGGTATTGGCAGAGGCACTTGGAATGGATGTCTATTATTACGATGTAGAAGATAAATTGGCATTGGGTAATGCGACTAAAATCGAAAAACTGTCTGAGTTGCTAGCGCTTTCGGATGTTGTTACATTGCATATTGATGACAATGCAGCAAATAAAAATTTCATTGGAGCAAAAGAGATTTCTCAAATGAAGCAAGGAGCGCATTTAGTAAATCTTTCTCGTGGGTTTGTGGTTGATATTAAAGCATTGACAGAAGCGTTAAAAAGTGGTGCGATTGCCGGAGCAGCGGTAGATGTGTATCCAGAAGAACCTGCTAAAAATGGCGATTTTTATACAGATTTAAAAGGATTAGATAATGTAATTTTAACGCCTCATGTTGGTGGTAGTACAGAAGAAGCGCAAAAAGATATTGCCGACTTTGTGCCTAGTAAAATAATGGCGTATATCAATTCTGGGAATACAGTAGATGCTGTTAATTTTCCGAATATAAGATTACCTAAGCATAATAATGCGCATCGTTTTTTACATATACATACAAATGTACCGGGTGTGATGGCAAAAATCAATAAAGTATTAGCTAAATATGATATGAATATTACCGGTCAATATTTATCTACTGATGATAAGGTTGGGTATGTTATTACAGATTTAGACAAAGAATACAATCCGCAAGTAATTAAGAAATTAAAAGAAGTGGAAGGAACTATTAAGTTTAGAGTTCTGTATTAGTTAAAGGAATACATAAAAAATGCTCTCAAATTTGAGAGCATTTTTTTATGGAATAATTTCTAGTGTTTTCTTAAGGTCGATAATTTTATCGTCTTTTACACCTAGATAACGTCGACTTCCTAAATATCTATTTTTATTAAAGCCGTCATAATGTTTTTCATTCTCATTAATAGAACTTAAATGTACATTACTTGCAGAGTGAATAAATTCTCCTTTGCCATTTCCAAGCCAAATTCCTACATGAGTTACACGCATTTTTTCATCATTTGTTGCTGGGGTTCCAAAAAACAGTAAATCGCCTTTTTCTAAACCTTCAAATTTTAAGTCTTTATCTACAACTTTCCCTGCGGTTACTTGCTGAGAAGCATCACGTGGAATTACAAATCCGTTCATTAAATACACGGTTTTTGTAAAGCCACTACAATCGTTTCCTTTTGGTGAAGTTCCGCCCCATAAATAAGGAACGCCCAACATAGTTTTTGCAGATTCTTCAATAAATTCAGCATTTGATGGATTATTTTTTAACCAAGAATTGTATAAAACAGTTTCGTCTTTTTTTACAAAACCAATTCTACCATCAGGATATTCTATTTCGTAAAAAGCATCGTGTTCTTTTTTGAGAGCTAAAATTCCGCCAAAAGAAATATCAGAAACTCTAATAGATTTTGTGTTTTTTTGTTCGTATACAAAGCCAAAATTTTCTGTGTAAATAAGTTTGTTTTTTTTGTTCCAATTTTGTAATTCTTCGACAGTCAGTATAACAACTCCACCGCCATCAACCCAAGAAATATAGTTGTCTGGAGTTTGTACTCTGTACCAACTTCCTTTTTTGTCTAGTACTTTTAATTCCATTCCTAATAAACCTTGCGTGCCTAATTCGGCAGAATGTGCTGGTTTAGAGCGAATATTAATGACCGAGTTATTTCCTAAAGCATATTTTTTATCTCCAACAGCAGAATCTGGTAAAATTCTCACTTCGTTTTTAAAAGAAATTTTTCTTCTTTGTAGGCTATCAATCAAAACATCAAAAGTTGCTTTTGTAGTTGTTTCTCCTTTTAAAACTAGCGTGTTATTTTCATCTATAAACTGAACATCAAATAATTCTACTCGTTTATCTGGCGCAAATTGCTGTTTTAAGTTTGCGTGAATGATTTCTAAATCAGAAATAGAATTTGTGGTTTTGTTACAAGAAATAAAAATTGTAAAAAGGAGTGCAAAAATAATTTTTATTGATTTCATCTGATTGATTTTTTTGCTAATGTACAAAATCGCTAAAATATTCAAATTGATTTATCGAATAATCTTATATTTGGAGATAACCATTTTTTTGATGACCTACCAAAACACTTTAGCATACGCACAACAACAAGATACAGAAGATAAACTTTCTTATTTACGTGAGCAATTTCACATCCCGAAAGATAAAAACGGAAATGATTGGCTATATTTTACAGGAAATTCATTAGGATTACAACCAAAAAACACACAGAAATACATTCAGCAAGAACTAGATGATTGGGCAAATTTTGGAGTAGAAGGTCATTTTAAAGCCAAAAACCCTTGGTTGTCATATCATGAGTTTTTAACAGAGTCAATGGCTAAAATTGTCGGTGCAAAACCGCTAGAAGTTGTGGTGATGAATACACTAACGACCAATTTGCATTTGTTAATGGTGTCGTTTTATCAACCCACAAAAACGAAATATAAAATTGTTATCGAAAGCGATGCCTTTCCTTCAGATAGATATGCGGTGCAATCGCAATTAAAAGTCCATGGATTTGATGTAGAAGAAGGTTTGATAGAATGGAAGCCAAGAGAAGGTGAATATTTATTAAACATTGAAGATTTAGAAACAATTTTTGCTGAGCAAGGAGATGAAATAGATTTATTATTAATTGGCGGTGTAAATTATTATACCGGGCAATATTTAGATTTGAAACGAATTGCTGAAATTGGCCATGCTAAAGAATGCATGGTCGGAATCGACTTAGCACATGGAGCAGGAAATATATCACCAGAATTACATGATTCGGGAGTAGATTTTGCAGCTTGGTGTACGTATAAATATTTGAATTCAGGACCCGGAAGTTTAGGTGGTTTATTTGTGCATGAAAAACATGCATATAATAAAGACATCCCTCGTTTTTCTGGATGGTGGAATCATAATAAAGATACACGTTTTAATATGCGTCAACCTTTTGATGTAATGCCAGGTGCAGAAGGTTGGCAATTATCCAATCCTCCCATATTATCAATGGCGGCTATTAAAGCTTCATTAGATATGTTTGCTGAGGTGGGAATGGAAGCATTGCGTGAAAAATCAGAAAAACTAACAGGGTATTTTGAGTTTTTAATCAACCAAATAGATTCCGATTCAATTAAAATTATCACGCCATCAAATCCAAAAGAAAGAGGCTGTCAATTATCTCTTCAGGTGAAAAATGCGGATAAAAATTTACATCAAAAACTAACAGATAATAATATTATTACAGATTGGCGAGAACCCGATGTGATTCGTTGTGCACCCGTGCCAATGTATACTAGTTTTGAAGATGTGTATAGAATGGTAAGTGTTTTAAAAAAGCTTTTGTAAAATAGTTAAGCTGAACTCGTTTCAGCTTCTTATTAAATAAAAATTAGGTTAAATTAAAAAGATCCTGAAACAAGTTCAGGAAGAAGATGAATAAAAAAGAAAACATAGTAATTGTAGGAGCTGGATTATGTGGCTCTTTATTGGCTTTGCGCATGGCGCAAAGAGGATATAAAGTTGCTGTGTACGAAAGTAGACCAGATTTAAGAATTACTGATATTTCTGCAGGACGTTCTATCAACTTAGCATTATCAGATCGTGGCTTTAAGGCTTTAGGTTTGGCAGGAGTTGAAGACAAAGCACGTGAAATTTGTATTCCGATGTATGGACGTTTGGTGCATGATATTGAAGCAAATACATTTGCTTCTAATTATTCTGGAAGAGAAGGAGAATATATCAATTCGATTTCTAGAGGAGATTTAAATGGAATTTTATTAACCGAAGCAGAGAAACACGAAAATGTAAACATTCATTTCAATCATAAATGCACTTCAATAGATATTGAAAATACGATTGCTCATTTTGAGAATTATACTACGAAAGAAGAATCATTTGTAACTGCAGATGTAATATTTGGAACAGATGGAGCTGGTTCTATATTGCGTAAAAGCTATTATTTAGAACGCAAGTTTTTGTTTAGTTATTCGCAAGAGTATTTAACGCACGGATATAAAGAATTGGAGATTCCAGCAGCTGCAAATGGAAAGCATTTAATAAGTAAAGATTATTTACATATTTGGCCACGCGGCGAATATATGTTGATTGCTTTACCAAATATGGATGGTAGTTTTACGGTGACGTTGTTTTTAGGAAATGAAGAAGGAGAGTATAATTTCAAACAATTAAACTCAGAAGAAAAGATAAAAGGTTTTTTCCAACAACAATTTCCAGATGCGTTAACGTTAATTCCGAATATAGCAAAGGAGTTTGCAGACAATCCAACAGGAGCTTTAGGAACTGTAAAATGTTCGCCTTGGCATTACAAAAGCAATACATTACTAATGGGTGATGCAGCGCACGCAGTTGTTCCGTTTTACGGACAAGGAATGAATGCTTCCTTTGAAGATGTTGTTGTGTTAGACGAAATTTTAAATCAGAATTTAGCTGATTGGGAAACGGTTTTTAAATCCTATACAAAAGCAAGAAAAAAAGATGCCGATGCTATTGGAGAATTGGCAATTGAGAATTATTATGAAATGAGAGATCATGTTTCAAATCCGTTATTTAAGCAAAAGCGAAAAATAGAAATGGATTTGGAGAAGAATTTTCCGACTCAATATTTTTCTAAATATTCTATGGTAACTTTTAACGAAGAAATCGGGTATCATGAAGCTATGAAAAAAGGTAGAGCACAAGACAAAGCATTATTAAGTTTAATTGCAGATCATACGATTTCTACATCACTAAATATGACAACAGATGAATTGGAAATTGTATTAAAAAAAGTACAAGAACAAACCAATGAGATTCTAAATGAAGATAAAATCCTATCCTAACCTTTCCGAAGGAAAGGGATGAGTAAGTTTGTAATATTAAACTAAATGTCCCCTCGAGCATTGCCTTCAATCAAAATGTATTTTGATTGAAGGCAGCAAGTGAAGTTTGTCGAGAAGGAATTATGGAAACGCTTGTCATTGCTGTAAAGGTTAACTAATTCGCGGACAGTTTTGATTAAATTTATTAGGAGCAAGACCGTTTAAACTTTGATGCGGTCTTTCCTGATTATAATAGTACAAATATTGTATTATTTCTTCTTTTAAATGTT
>Ga0209390_10002243_pt1 | contig 34494 bp, 24 predicted proteins | sample BON01_FD_187212 | JGI IMG/M metagenome (GOLD analysis project Ga0209390, IMG submission 187212) | Freshwater microbial communities from Lake Bonney liftoff mats and glacier meltwater in Antarctica - BON-01 (SPAdes) (version 2) | ecosystem: Environmental > Aquatic > Freshwater > Ice > Glacier...
CCGTCATAGGTCAGCGTCCGGACCGCGTTGAACCTCGAGAAAACAAGCGGCGTCCCAAGGTTCTCAAACTGATGACGGTGGCTAGGCGGATCTACCACGCGGCGATCGCAGCGCTTGCAAAAATCCCGTAAATCCCCGTGGACAACGCCATTCGACACGGACCCTGTTAAATATTCCAGCGAAGTGCGGGAACAACGGGGTTTCTTCTGCACTTTCCTAAGATCACTGGCCTGCTGCAGTCCGCGAACGGACGTCACAATCGGGTTGAACAAATACAGCCACATCAGCGTACAGTACTCGTCCATTTGCAGGGTACGGTTGCCACCGCGATCTCGTTCGCAGCGAACATCATGCCGATCTTCCAGCAACCCACTGAGCTGCGCAAAGTATTTCAGCCCCGTGATGTCTTTCTGTCTAATTTCTGCACGCGGCGCTCGTGGCATGACAGTGCCTAAAACGGTCAACGCGCCGTCAGGCAGTCCTTCGTAAATCAGGTTGGCGAGAACAACTCATCCATTCGTCAGAGATGAGCCACCCGTCCTCACCGCTTCTTTTCCCCGTTCCATTTTTTCAAACCGGTACGTCGGTCGCGCTATCAGTGCGCTCATTTGATAAATTGATGAGTCACACATCGCAGCTTTTAAGGATCGTGGGAAACAGTAGTCATCACGCGAAACGCGATGTTCGTGGCCATTAATCTGTGTGAAATGCTGTAACAGAGTCTGAAATTCGTTCTCGCGATTTTGTAAGGACTAGCCGCTGAAAACGAACACTGACATGCCGTAGAACGTCATTGGCGTGCGCATGCGTGATTCTTCGGCGGTTCGTTATATCACGTTGTGGTTTCAGTGAACGAAAAGCAAATGATCAGAGAACCGATGTGCCCTCTGGCCTGAAATGTTTGCTTTCCATGTCTAATCTTCAATTACGTTTCAGTAGAAAATTCAAACCGACAGTGCAGCTGATAAAACTCGGTCTGTTCAAATTATCGTCGAATGAAAGAGCGCTCTGTTATGACATTTGTAAGTCCCGTTGCTGACGTCGACGCCGTTGATAAGGCGGCTCAGGCGTATACACGAATCAAAGAAATTTTCGGCGTTGAAGAAATTCCAGAAGTGTTTCGCTACATGGCGAACTGCCCTTCATTCGTACACGATTTTTTCATGAACTTCCGCAAGTTCGTACTGTCTGAAGGCAAGCTGTCTGAAAAAAACAAGCTTCTGATTGCAATCGCCGTAGCTGGACAGGCCGGGTCGCAGATTTGGGTGAACTACCTGCGAGAATTCGCTGTTGCCAAGGGAATTCCACAACAGGAACTCACGGACGCTTTGGCCGTCGGTGCAACAAATTCGATGTACAACGTGCTGTTCAAGTTTCGCGACATCAGCGGGAGCGACGTATTTGAAGGCATGCCTATCGGCTTGCGAGCTCACACATTTCAGGGAACCTCCCTAGCCGACGAGACCGTGGAACTGATAAACCTGGCCCTCAGCGATATCAACGCCTGCAAACCCTGCACGTCCGCTCATGTGGCTAAGGCTCGCAAAGAAGGAGCCAGCGACGAAGCGATCTACGAAACCATTCAATGCGCCGCAACCATGATCGCCGGTACGCAGTTTCTAAGATCCATTGGTGTTTCATAATACCCACAGCCTGTCTGCTCTGGAGCAATTTACGAACAGACGCGTTCATTCGTAGCAATAGTCTTCAAGACCTTCGACCTTGTCCAGTGGTTTCACCGGACTAAACTTGACACGAGTTTCGCTATGGCATTTCTGAAAACGCTTTAACGCTGCCTGCCGACGACGGGCGGTATCGACCGCTTCTGAAGTCTGTCCGGAAATTATTTCGTGAAGGCGTTTATCGCAGTTCGCAGCGCTAATTTTACGTCAGATACTGCTGCAAAAAGCTAGGTAAACGAGAGGCGGTTCTAAAATCGCAAATTCACAAGCACGCCGCGTGGGCACGTGAATCCGGCCATTGCAAAATTCACACGTTCGCGCGGCGTGCTTGTAGTGGGAAGTTCACGGAAGCAGATTTCGGACCGCTTCCATTTTGTTTACTGTTTCTATGCACTGAAGCTGCATAGGAAATTGCCGCTATGAATCCAGTTCCATACCGCCGGCGCTGTCGATAAACAGCACACGCGGAAGGTCTCCGGCGAAGGCTTCCATGCGGCGAAACGATTCAGCCTCGCTCCCTTCTTCGGGTGAATCGAATCCGAGGATCACGACAGCCGCATGGGCGGACGTTTGCTGAATCGCCAAAGCCGGATCGGAACACACCACGACGACGGCCACTGTCGAGATCCGTGCTGATGCTGAGAGTTGTTCGATGTGTCGAGTTACCTCGTCAACCGCTTCTTCACTTGAAACAGCACGCAGCATTCGAATGCTGTTTCCTCGCCATTCTGGATTCTGGTGCAGCAAATGAGCCAGCAGCAGCATCAACGAACCATTCTTTTTACCGCGCCACCAAACGTCGATCGTTCCGGCGGGTACGTCCCACGGATCGTCGAGCCTATCTGCTTCAATTTCCAGATCGTCTCGATAATTCAAGAAACGAATCGAAATAATGCTGCGGCCAAGGCGAGAAACAAGTCGCACGGTCGCACCAAACGTTTCTGCTTTCAAAGGATCATTGGGCCACCCCACAAGAACGGTGTTTGGCCTGAGTCCGCCAATGCCGTGACATTGCACAAGAGCTTCCACGCCGTCGGAAAGGTATTGTGAAACGACGACCGCCGGGAACGCTAACAGCTTTTCCTTCGCAATGAACGCGCGCAACGTTTTTTCGAATTTGTCGCGTCGTTCAGCGTGCAGTTCAATATCGCCGGTCACCACGTGTGCCAAAGACAATACACCATGCCCGGCCGTCAACCAGTGACCATAAACGGCAAGGTGAGGCCGATTCCATGCGGTTCCACTGAGAGCCAAAATAATCGGACGCCAGTTTTTGGGATGATAAGCTTCCTGTTCCAGTTTCAGGAGGCTTTGGCGGGCTCGTTCGAATTTCACGCCACTGTTCAAATCGCCCCAACGCGATTCGATCTCACGAAAGCGAATGTACCAGTGCAAACTGGCGATCACAACAATGCTGGCCAGCGCCCAGATCCAGTTGATCAGAAACATCACTGCCAGACAGCCCACTGTTCCGGCCAGAGAAACCGTCCAATGGCAATAGCGAAAGGTCGGACGATAGCTTGGGTTTTTCGTCACTGATTCAACAAACGTTGCCAGGTTCAGCAGACCGTAAGTGATCATAAAAAACATCGTGATGATCGGAGCGATTGCATTCAGGTCTCCCAGTAGAACGCATACTTCAGCAATGACAAAAGTCAGTACCGTAGCTCGGCGCGGTTCACGCGTTGGACCGCTGCCAGCACCGAAAAACGTCAGCCGATCGAAAACTTCGTCACGAGCAAACGCCTGCAGAATTCGCGGTGCTCCCATCATCGATCCCAAAGCGGACGATAACGTGGCTGCAAAAACGCCTGCCGTAATCAGCACCGGCCAAACGGAGATTTCTTTAATGATCAGATTATTGCCAATCAGTTCACCGTACGGTCGAGCACCTCCCAAAAGCAAAGCCTGAGACAGATAGACAACGGCAGTCACAACGACGGCAGCAAGCGTGCCTTTCGGTATCGACTTTGACGGCGCTTTTAGGTCGCCCGACATGTTGGCCCCCGCCATGATGCCAGTCACTGCGGGAAAGAACAGCGCGAATATTGTAAACAGAGACTCCCCATCGCTTAGATGGGGCATTAGGTTTTCATTGAAGACCGTCATCTCAAAACTGGCAGCAGCGCCAACGTAAAATGACACCAGCGCGGCAGCTAACGTCGCAAGGATGAAGTACTGAACTTTGATCGTCCAGCTGGCGCCGACATACACACAAACGAAGGTCACAAGATTTACTAACGTCGCAATGACTGCAAAGCTTTCTGACCAGCTTGGAAAGGTGGCAACAAAAGCTTCCGTAAATCCAATAACGTACATCGCGACAGAAATCGCCTGAGCCAGATAAAAAACAACTCCGATGGCCCCACCGAATTCAACGCCCAGACTGCGGCTGATCAAGTAGTACGCGCCGCCACCTTTGACTCGTGTGTTTGTCGCAATGGCCGACAAAGACAACGTAGTTAATGTCGTAATTGTCTTGGACGCCGCCACAATCAACAGCGCGTAAAGAACGCCCGCCTGCCCGACCACCTGGCCAAACCGCAGGAACATAATCACGCCAAGAATCGTCAGCGTGCAGGGTGTAAACACTCCGCCAAACGTGCCGAACTTCGTGTTCGCTTGGTCATCCTGACTCATGTTCGTCACTCTGAATTGTTATCCGACTTCAATCAAACTCGCCTGCCGTTCAAACAAACACGACGTGCGGCACCGTCTATTCATCCCCTGTAAACGACTGGATTTCTTCGCAGCTTCACGTAACCCTGCCCTGCCCTGTTCCATGGGAACGTAATGATCACCGGAATCTTGGCGACTTCCATGGTGTTCCGACTTGCCGGATATTTGATTTAGTAACTCATTCGGAAGGGATCGTACATGCAGATCTCGCTGCGGGAAGGCGATTTCGATTTTGTTTTCACGGAACAGGTCGTCAATGGGAAAATTCGGTTCATGCTTTAGACGGCGGTAGTTCTGCAGGCCATTCACATAGACACAAGCGACAAAAGTTTGTGGCAAATTGGGGAGCATGGTTTGAGTTGACCTGGTTTTGTCGCGAGGTGGGCGCTACGGTTCGTTGACGTTTTCTCAGGGAGCGGTGTGGTACGGAATTTGAAAGATCCTCGACAAATAGGCCTGTTTGACGAGTTCGAAGGCCTTCTTTCGTCGGTTGCCTATCGACGACTCACGAGCGGGTGGCAGCATCTGTTTCGGCACGCCATTTTGAAGCTGATGCCCGCACAAAAACTGGCAGCGCACTTTGATCCCACCATGGGACGGCCCACCAAAGAGCTGTATTCGGTGGCCGGTATGCTGTTCATCATGGAGTTCCGCAACTGGACGCACGACGCAGCCGCCGATGCGTACCTGTTCAGCCTCGACGTGCAGTACGCGTTGCATCTGAAGCCGGAAAATCAAAGCCGCTGCCGACGCACGATCGAACGCTACATCCGGCTGTTTCGCACAGATGAACTCGCACAGAAGAACTCGCACCGCTTCTGACAATTCTGGACTTCGCCTATGACTGTCAGTCCAATCGCTTCACGCACTGTCCGGCGGGTCTGGAACTGCACAGAGCTCACTACCAGAAACGCGAAGATCAACACCTGCTACTAATGTTGGGTGGCACGTGTAGCAAGTGTCCGCTGAAGGGCCGGTGCCCGATCCGTCGCGATCCAATGCTGTGCCAACTGCGGCTGAACGGGCAGGATCTGCGACTTGCTCAGCGACCAGCGGCCGAACGCACAGACGACTTCAAAACAGATTACCGAATGCGCGGCGGCATCGAAGCCACCAACTCGATGCTGCAGCGAGTGACCGGTCTGGACCGTCTGCGAGTGCGCGGTCGGCCGGCCGTGTTTTCACAGCATTCTGCTGAAAGTCGCCGGCTGGAATTTACTGCGAGCGGCCAGCGTGCGCTCACTGATCGCCAAACTGACGAAAGGTGGAAAGACTGGGGGTTCTGCGGCTATGTCTCGCGCAATTTCCGAGCTCTTGCACGGTCTCACATTGCTTCGAAACGGCTTCCCGCGCTTCACAGTTGCCTGACGGATTCAAATCCGGAATTGCTGCGAATCCCAACCTCAAAACAACCGACTTTTGTCGCTCGTGTCCAGCAGTTTTGCCAGTTTCCCCAAACACAAGTCTTTGAAAGCCAACGCAATTCAGACGCCAAAGTCTAAGAAAAAAACCTTCTTACTTTGGGGCGATTCACATTCTGCTCAGAAAACACTCCTTTGCCCGTTCGCCGTCAACCGCGACCGTCATTGATAGATCAGGCTTCGAGAACAGGCTGACTCCAGTAACAACAATATTTTAGCCAAACGGCATGCCGCACGAGCTTCTGTGTATTTGCCCCCATGATTGTTCATTAGCGTTTTGAAACACTCGAACCGACTAGGCTAGTCGGTCAAATGTACCATAATTTATTATGTTCGCTGCTATAGTAAGTCTGTAGTTTCCAGCCATCGATTATTCACTTCAGCAACCACGACCACAAATCTCAACACAATCTGCATTAGCGGCCACGAACCGGCTGGTGGAATTGCTGAAGCCTGTTTCTCACCTCAGAGGTTCCGTTAATCGATACCCGTTGCAGTCACCCTTTCCAGAAGTCGGCCACGGAACAATGGACAACGCTGGAAGCGTAAACCTTCGTATTCAAACGTCAGGTTCCGAGCATCACCCGGACGCACGACTGTGCATGCCAAAATAACAACCCAAATCATCTGAACTAAGGATAGAAAAACGATGTCCGACTATTTTACCCGAAGTCTGATTGTCCACGAACAGCTGCGTGGCAAGATCGGCATCCACTCAAAGATGCCGGTGAACACTCGAGACGACTTGTCCATCGCTTACACACCCGGTGTCGCCCGCCCCTGTGAAGTCATTGCGGCAGATCCGTCAAAGGCTAGAAGCCTGACCATCAAGCATAATTCAGTGGCAGTCGTTAGCGATGGATCTTCGGTTCTGGGACTCGGAAATATCGGACCTTACGCCGCCATTCCTGTAATGGAAGGCAAGGCATTGCTGTTTAAAGAATTTGCGGGGATCGATGCCTGGCCGATCTGCCTGGACACGCAGGATACAGACGCCATCGTGGAAACCGTGCGACGCATTGCTCCGGTGTTTGGCGGGATTAACCTGGAAGACATTTCTGCTCCGCGCTGCTTTGAAGTGGAAAGCCGACTGCAGGACCTTGGCATACCTGTCTTTCACGACGATCAGCACGGCACTGCAATTGTGCTGTTAGCAGCGCTGATTAATGCCGCCAAAGTTGTCGGGTTGGAGCTAACTGAAATGACGGTCGTCATCAACGGTGCCGGAGCGGCTGGCACCGCAATCGCCAGGTTATTGCGCTGTGTGGGACACGATCCAAACGTCTGCCAGCCCGTAAAAGATGTTGTCGTCTGCGATTCGCAGGGAGCCATTCATTCCAATCGCAAAAACCTATCGTCGGAAAAACGCGAATTGCTCGCGTATACAAATCGCAGTAATCGAGCAGGTACGCTGAGCGACGTAATTCAAGGTGCCGACGTATTTATTGGCGTCAGCAAAGGCAATCTGCTAACCGCCGCTCATGTTAAGTCGATGGCAAATGAACCGATCATTCTTGCGATGGCGAATCCAACTCCGGAAATTATGCCCGACGTAGCTTTCGCTGCCGGCGCTGCTGTGGTGGGCACGGGACGCAGCGACTTTCCAAATCAGGTTAACAACGTACTGGCTTTTCCTGGAATCTTCCGAGGGGCACTCGATAGCGGCGCCACCAGAATCACAGAGGAAATGAAACTAGCCGCAGCCAAAGCACTGGCGGCTACAGTCCCGGAACCTACTGCTGACAGAATTCTACCCGATGCGCTCGATCGCACTGTGGCTCCGCAGGTGGCAGCGGCTATCTGCAAAATCGTCGAAAATTCTTAGACCGTTAGCGGTCGAAACCATTCTCCTGAAGTATTCCGATAACGCGGTACACTAAGCGATGTCGCCAACATGCCAACCCGGACTAAGGCCTGGGCGATAAGCCTCGAATCCGTTATGAAAGAAATTCCAGCACGATGAAACACATCATCCCGTTTCTTGCACTTGCAATCATCACGTGCGTGCAATCCCAAAGTGCCCGCACTGCTGAGATTCATCATGCTCAGGGCGAATTCGCAGGCGAAGTCACGTCGACGTCTGTGCTGCTGCAATCGCGACTGACATCGATTTCCGGGCCCGCTCTGGATAAATCCGGAGACGTTCCAGGGGCAGAGGGAGTGGCGTGTTTTGAATTGAGTGAGTCCCCTGATTTCACCAATTCACGCAGGACCGACTGGCTGATAGCAACCTCCGATCACGACTTCATTGTGCGAACCAAGATTGATGGCTTACAGCCGGGTAAACTCTATTTCTATCGGCTGATTTACGGACAGGATAAGGTTGAAGTTGCATCCGGAGCAACGCGACAGTTCAAGACACGGCCAATAGAAAACTCAAACAGGCCACTTTCGTTTTGCATGGGCAGTTGTCAGAACTACGCATTCTTTCTACACGGGAAAGCCGGTAAGGGCAGCGATGCTTCCAGGACCGACAAGCACCTGGGGTATCCAGCTTACACGGCAATGTTGTCACTGCAGCCGGACTTTTTCATCGGCACCGGGGATATTGTTTATTACGACCATCCTGCCAGCACTGCCGCAAAGACGTTACCTGAACTCCGAAAGAAGTGGCACGAACAATTCCGTTTTCCTCGCATGATCGAGTTCTTCGGCAGAACACCGGCCTACTGGTCCAAAGATGATCACGACTTTCGCTTTAACGATGCAGACCTTGGTGGTAACACCTTGCCGCTGCCTAAAACAGGCATCGACATTTTTCGAGAACAAATGCCGATCCACTCTGCGGGCGACCACAGCAGCCCGACATATCGTACTCATCGTGTTCACCGGCACGTCCAGTTGTGGTTTGTTGAAGGTCGCGACTTTCGATCACCGAATAAAATGGAAGATGGTCAGGACAAGACGATCTGGGGAAAAGAGCAGCGAGACTGGTTGCAGCGCACTTTGCTCGAAAGCGATGCCACATGGAAAATTATTATTACTCCAACTCCAATGGTTGGCCCCGATTCGAAAAATAAAAAGGACAATCACGTAAACCTGAAAGGTTTTCGTCACGAAGCCAACAGCTTTTTTGAATGGACGAATAAAAATAAACAGCAAAATGTGATTACGTTTTGCGGCGACAGACACTGGCAATATCACAGCATTCATCCGCTCGGCATGCATGAATTTTCCTGCGGTGCACTCAACGATGAAAACGCCATTGCCGGTACTCGCCCTGGCAGTAAAAACGGAACAGATCCGGACGGACTTATAAAGCAGCCGTTTATCTATCCTGCACCGACGGGAGGTTTTCTGCATGTCACGGTCGGTCAGAATGACCGTTCAGAAGCGACTTTGCAGATCGAATTTCGAGACGATACCGGTCGCGTGCTTCATACGGTTAGCATGCCGGAAAAGACGGCTCTGAAACCATAGGGTGGTGCCGCGGTGCCTTCCTGCAATACCCGAACAGTGAGCGCTCCCAAACGTCCGATGCCCGGATCGCGTAAGTCGCTTCAGCTAACCCAAAACCGCTGACATCTTTACTGGTTGCCCCGCAGAAAAGCTACAAGGCGTTTCCATGTTCGAGGCGTGCACATATTGGTCGCCGTTGCTGCCGAAGACTGTTTCTTTATTGAACATTGCAATTGTTACACAACCGACCAGTGCTTGCATCGCTTCCATAATTTGATTCGGCAGAATCTTTCTGGCGGCGTTCAGTCTGCCCACTGTTGACTGATCTGATGCAATGTGTTGAAGCTTACCCGCCAAGAAAAACGCAATCTATACTGCCATAGGTCGTCTCACACTGTGGACAAACGATGAGACATCCATTGGGAGACCAAGTACCACGAACCGAAGACACTGAAAGCTATTGCGGCGGACAGGACACAAGGTCGCGTGAATTGTTTGCCGGCCTGGGCTTGAAAAGAATTAGTTGGCAGGTCCGGTTTATTCCACTGGCAGTTCTGGTTTGTAAGTCAGCAGTGCATCGTCCGAACAGAACGGCGACGCGGGAAGGCCTTCTGTGTTGTAAAGGTGGCAATGCTGTGGATCGACTTCGTAACCGTAACGAACCGCTGCCGGATGCACGACGTTGTTTGATCGAACAACCAAAGTTCGTCCCGAAATTTCAGCTTGTGCCGGAAACCACTGACCACTTTTATCGGCCAGTTCGAAGTGAGACAACGTTGTTTCAGACGTACGCTTCGGTTGCGAAGTTCCCGACTTAACAGCCACCATCAGTCCATTGTCGGCATAACGAAAATGCACGACCGCTCTGTCGTTGCTGAATTCAACTCGTTCAAACAGCGGGCCACTAAATGGCACGTCACGTCCATAGTCTTTTGCCAAAGCCCAGGCGGCGAGTCGTTCGCCTACGTCGATTTTGTTCGGTGGATGAATGTCATTGTTAAGCAGATCGATCGTAACCACCATGCCTGCGTGCGAAACGTCGGCACAAAGTCGTTGCTGTTCTCTAAGGTACGGCCATCCCTCGCGAGCTCCACTGCCGGGAAGTTGCACAAAATAAAATGAAAGATCGGCGTTGCCCATCGCCGATCGCCAGCCAGAAATTAATGCTTTCATTTTGTATTGATAGTCGCGAGGGTCTTCGCCATCTCCACAATTTGATTCGCCCTGATACCAGATCGCACCGCGCACAGCGAAACGATCAATCGGGGCCAGCCGCGAATGAAACAGGCGGCCGGGCAGCCAGTTAGAGTCGCGAGCACGTACACCGCCAGGCAACTTCCATATCCCGAGCAAATCGCCTTCGTCTCCAAGTTGCAGTTCTCTCTGCAACGTGGGATGAGCCTGGAAAGCCACGCGAGGAATGAACGGCTCGATGGGCGTTCCACCGCGTGATGAATCGATGATGCCAATCGGGACTCCGACAACAGCGTTTAACCGGCGGGCAAAATAGTACGCCGCAGCAGAAAATCCAGTCACCGTATTCGGCGAACTCACCATCCAGCCGGCAACCACGGACAAGTCGGGTTGAGGCGTCGCAGATTCCGATTCGCTGATGCGGCGAAAGCGGATTCCCGGATTTATTGCTTCCAGAATATGCTGAAGAGTTTCCGGCAGCGACGTTGCCACGGCTCCAACTTTCATGTCCATATTCGATTGCCCACTGGCATGCCAGACGTCTCCAACAACAACATCACGCACTGTCATCGAATCAGTGCCGGAAACCACGACAAGGTCGCGACCTGCAACGCTAGCTTGCAGGGGCTCTAAAGTGACAGACCATGCTCCGAATTTACCAGGCTCTACTGTCAACATTTGACCCGCAAAGGATACACGGACCGGCTTGTCTTCGTCAGCCCAGCCCCAGACCGTTACAGGCTTGTCGCGTTGCAGAACCATGTGGTCGCTGAAAATTCCTGACAGCTTTAATTTGGCGAAGACCGTTGACGAAGAACTGACAACAACGATAATCGCGCAACATGCTGCTGCCAAAACATTACAAGTTCTGTTCATAGTAATCAGTGTTCAAAGATCGCTATTTTGGGTTCCGCACTGCAAACGAGTGCCAGACGCGGTGTTGAATAAGTGCGAGTCAGCGAAAGAACGTGTTTCAGAATAGTTCCGTGATTGGACGACCGCCTTCTTCGACAAAAAAACGAGGTCGTTGTCGATCGTCAAGGTAGCTGCCGTCCAATGGAACCTGCATGTGTTTGTAAATGGTGGCGGCCAGATCAGCAGGCGTTACGGGGCGTTCTTTGATGGTGCCACCGTCATGACTGCTGGCACCGATTACCTGGCCATGCCGCAGTCCGCCACCGGCAAGACTCATTGACATTACAACAGGCCAGTGGTCTCGACCATCAATGCTTTTCTGGGTGCCCATGTTCGGGGTCCGACCAAATTCTCCCATCGCAATCACCAAAACTTCGTCCAGCAATCCTCGTTCTTCCAGATCGGAAACCAAAGTCGTAAGTAAATGATCGAACAGCGGCAACAGCGGTTTCAGCCCTCTTGATATTCCACCGTACACACCGCCTGGAATACCGTGATTATCCCAGGTTCCCGATGCCGAGTGATAGCTGAGATCAAGAGTAACAAAGCTGACGCCTGCTTCCACCAGTCGGCGAGCCAGTAACGCCTGCTGACACCACAAATGATCGCCGTAGCGTTTGCGGTTGCTGGCCGGTTCCGCAGATAGGTCAAATGCTTTTTGTGCTTTCTGGCCCAGTACCAGATCAAACGCCTGCTGGCTGTAACGGTCCAGAGCGTCCATCGAACCGGATTGATCCAGGCCACTGCGAATGCCGTCAAAGCTTTTCACCAGGCTACGGCGGTCGTTAAGTCGGTTCATATCCAACTGCCCGGGCAGCTGAAATAAATCGGCACCTGACATACGATTCAGAGGCTTACCGAGCAGATCATATTGTGGCAAAACGGCAGCCCTGTTTCCGTTAAACGGATCGTACTGCTTCCCCAGCCATCCTGCCCAGGCAACATGCGTCGGATCTTTCATGAAACTAACATAGGGTGGCACTGCTGAATGATTTGCGCCGTGATGCTTCGCGACGATGGACGCAATGGCAGGGTAGCGATCACCTTTGGGATTCGTTCTTGGAGCAGCCGCCAGATTGCCGGTCTGCATCACCTGATTCGGCTGGTGACTGCTTTTGCGAGGATCCACAGAACGGATAATGGTGAATTTATCCATCATCGCTGCCTGCTTCGGCAGATGCTCGCAGATGATTGTGCCAGGCAAAGCTGTTGAAATCGGGTTAAAGGGTCCTCGGTTCTGATAGGGTCGATCCGGCTTCGGATCCCAGGTGTCTATGTGACTAGGGCCACCCGTCATCCACAACAGAATCACGCTTCGATGACTCATGCTGCCCGTTGATTCCGCCTCGCGAGCCTGCAGCAGTTCCGGCAGACTAAGTCCGGCAATGCCTGCCATTCCGGCCTTCAGCATATTGCGTCGGCTGACGACAGTCAGGCCTTCGTTGACCAGCGGATAGTAATTTTCAAAAGCGTGACTGGAATGCTGCATGACGAAATTTCTCCTTCCAACGTAATTGGAAGATTGTCAACAAAGCCAGGTGCAATGTCCACGCCAAGCAGGCGTTTGTATGCCGACACGGACTGGCACTATGTCGCCGTCGTGAAAAAACGTACAGCCGACATTACGAAATCTACAGGACAGTGCGAACATCCGGAAGCAGACATCGTCGTCAGACACTTAGACGCTTTCCAGAGACTGAGTAAACCACAGTGCACAAAAAAAGGCGATCCTCCTTGCAGAGGAATCGCCCTTGTGTTTTTTGCCTGCCGATTACCCGGAAGGGCTCATCAACAACGAATCGCTGTTGAGTGTGAACTTGTCTAGTTTAAGATCTTTGAAGTGTCGCCAATGATCTTAGCGATTGATTCTGCGTTCAGGTCTGCAGCCTTGTACGCATGGTTAACCTTGACGTCTGATTCAACCCACATCATCACTGTTACGTCTGCATCTTCGCTGATTTTGTACTTACCAGGACCCGTTGTGTTTTCGAAAACGGTCAGCGGAGTGTGCTTGATGCCATTTTTGGCAGCAGCTTCTTTGAGTGACGCTTCCTGAGCATCTGGATTGTCAGAAAGCAGCACGACGAAGGCCGCCATCTTGTTTTCCTGATTCTTGCCAACAACAGCATCGAGTTCTTTGATCAGCTTGGCGACGTTGTCGTCCATCTTGCGTGCGAAGATGTTAACAACAGGACGTGAGCTGTAACGGCATCGGTAGCAAAGTTTCTCGCCGGCAGATGGTCCGGTAACATCCAGAACATTGTATGCGCCAGGATAGTCTCCGATTTGCAGACCAGACTTAATGTCGGCCGCGTTGGCGGTCATCGTTGCCGCTGTAAGGACAGTGAGTGCCAGAATTGTACGCATTGTGCGAAACTCCTTGGGACATTGAAATGATGGCCACCAGACACCGATGCCTGCCAGGCCGAAACGTTTATTGTTTGTAGTCGTCTGTTGAAATGCAGCCAGACCCAATGGTGGAATTATGGTTGCAATACGGTCAACTGTCTAACAACTTTTAGAACAGCATCGCTGTCTCCGGCTGCGTCAACTTTGGTGTTCTTGTGAATAATCGTGCCATCCACCCCAATCACAAAAGTCCATCTTTGAGCCGTTACGCCACGAACGAGCGTTTTTTGCTCCCCTTTCACGATTCTCGTGATCTTGCCGCCTTCACGCGTGGGGACGCCAAATGCCTGAGCGACCTTACCGTCTTCATCCGCCAGAAGTGGAAATTTTAGTGAATGAGCTGTCTTGAACAGTTGGTGGTTCTCCGGCGAATCACCGCTAACGCCAACAACGGTCATTCCAGCGTGCTTGATTTCACTCAGGCGTTTCTGGAAACCACATGCCTGATTGGTACATCCATTCGTCATATCGGCGGGATAGAAGTAGACAACAACGACCTCACGCCCCACATGGTCAACTGAACTCCATTCCCCTCCCTGATCATCTGTCGCCGTAAATTCCGGCGCGACATCACCCGCCGTAAGGCAAACTAAATGAGTTTCACCTGCGCAACTGACCGAAATCGGCGCAAGACACAACGAGATGAGGGCAAACCTGATCATTTGTTTTGAATAGTCGCGTTGTGCAATAGCAAACGCATACTCATTTAGGGATGGAGGCCGACACGTCAGTCAAGGGACTTGGGTTAGGCCATTGAGGAGGGTATTGGGGCAAGATTTTCTCGCCAAAGCTTCTTAAGAATATGGTCGGACTTGACTTCCGTCAAATGCAGAGCCTTTTCGTAACTCTATTTTTCCAGACTAATTTAAGAAGCCAATGCATGCAAATCTTGACTCAGTATCGATTTTCTGCCATTTCTTGCTGGAGAAATCGTTAAATCACGGACGTAGCCCCGTGAGTGTTCGCCCTCGAACTGCAACCTGGCAATGACTTATCGTCTCACGAATTTTCCTTTTGGAACTCGAAGTTCTCGGTCAATTCTTAGCTGCGGCCTGCCAAACATTTCGGCTGTTCGATGGCCAAATCCCTTGTTTCGCACATTCGCCGCCAACTTTCCGGAATCACTGGCAGCAATCGAACAGCGGTTTGTTCGTCACATCGGGTACGAGTAATCGCGTCAATCACTCCGTGGTCTTAGATTCGCTGCAACGCTTTGAAAATCAGCATTCCACAGCGCGGGAATCCCGAGGGGAATGGAATTGAATCCCGTTGTCTGTCAACGCGTAAAAGGTACAATCAGGTATTAAAACATTTTTGAAAGATTGACCTAATGAAAATTGCAATAACACTTCTCCCTTTGATCCTGTTGGTTGGATGTTCGGAAGAACGCGTCGCCACTTCGGGTTTTTCGTCAGACGGCACTGCAGTCGCGGAAGTCGCGAAGAACGAAGCAATCACCGTTTCGTTTTCTGCCGGTGACACCGGAACTCTGGCTGTTCCGGAAATGAGTTGCTCAATCATGTGCTTTCCCAAGGTAAAGGAAACCTTGGAAAGCCTAGATGGAATTGCTGCTGTCGAATTAGTGCCACAAAAAGAAGACGGCATTATCGACGACCGACGAGTAACCGTGAAATTTGAAACGGAGGCCACGTCAGATGCAGCAGTCGCTGCTCTGGAAAGTGCTGGCTATCCGAACGCGAAGTTTGAATAGGCTCAACTACTTAAAAATCTGAAACAGACAAAGCCTGAAGCCACGAAAGCATCGTCTTTCGAATTGGCTTCGGGCTTGTTTCGTTTTATCCATTTTTATTTCTGAACAGACGATTTCATCGGCAGCGATTTCAATATCGTTACCGGTCGCCTACTGTGTGACTTCAAACGTTCGTCCGCTGTTTTCAGGGGTTCAAAAATGCTGCCGTCCAATGAATTGCAACCGAACCGCCGGACGTTTTTAAACAAATCGGGGCTGAGCGTTGGTACAGCGGCATTGACGGTGTTACTCGCTCAGGAAAATCTTCAGGCAGATTCGCCGTCTGATAACGCCGGATTGCCTGGGTTTCCACAGTTGCCGCCTCGTGTTAAGCGAGTTATCTTTTTGTGCATGGCGGGTGGTCCGTCGCATCTGGAAACCTTCGACTATAAGCCAGAACTGGCTGCGTTGGATGGACAGCCAATGCCGGAATCATATACCGCCGGCCAACCAATTGCTCAGTTGCAGGGCCAGGCTTTAAAGTGTCTCGGGCCGTTGACGAAGTTCCGGCCAAGTGGCCAAAGCGGAACGCTGATCAGTGATTTCCTGCCGTGGCATCAGAAAATGGCAGACGAAATCTGCGTTCTGAAATCGATGGTCACCGAACAGATCAACCACGACCCGGCTCATACATTTATGAACACTGGCACGGTCATCAGCGGTCGCCCGTCGATGGGTTCGTGGGTGAACTATGGCCTTGGAAGCGAATGCCAGGACCTGCCAGGCTTTGTCGTGATGACCAGCGTCGGTGGCCGCAATCCTCAACCAATTGCGTCGCGACAGTGGAGCGCCGGTTTTCTGCCGGGTCGTTATCAGGGCGTAGAATTTAACAGCACCGGCAGTCCCGTGCATTATCTTGAATCGCCGCCTGGTGTCACCAACAATCAACAGCGCAAACTGATCGATTCTGTTGTGGCGTTAAATCGTCGTCGCAATGTGACGTTGCAGAATCCTGAACTGGAAACGCGAATCGCGGCCTACGAAATGGCATTTCGGATGCAGATGTCAGTTCCGGAACTTGTTGACATGTCGAAAGAACCAAAACATGTACTCGACATGTACGGAGCGACTCCGGGTGATGGATCGTTCGCATCGAATTGCCTACTGGCCCGCAAACTGGCCGAGCAGGGTGTACGTTTTATTCAGCTTTATCACCGAGGCTGGGACCATCACGGTGATCTGGCAAAGTACATGGATATCTGTTGCGGCCTGACCGATCGCCCCACCTATGCTTTGCTTCAGGATTTAAAACAGCGAGGCATGCTCGACGATACATTAATTGTCTGGGGCGGCGAATTCGGACGGACGCCTATGTTTCAGGGAAAAGGCGGCGCCGGCCGCGACCACCATATCAAAGGCTTTTCTATGTGGCTTGCCGGAGGCGGTATCAAGGGCGGCACAACATTTGGAAACACAGATGCGTTGGGGTATTCTGCTATAGAAGACGTTGTGCATGTTCGAGACCTGCACGCCACCATGCTGCACATGCTTGGCATCGATCCCAATTTATTCACAGTGAAATATCAGGGGCTGGACATGCGTCTGACGGGTGTTGAAGAAGCTCGCGTGGTTCATGACATTCTTGGATAACTGTTCCGCAGACGGATCACTATTTGAGAAAATACTCGCAAATGGCTGCGTGAGTGCCAGAATTTAATAAAAAACGTCAACAAGCACGGCGCAATCGTCCTGAAAACGGGAGTGTTTCGGTGTTGTCGCCGGATTCAGGCAACGACACTCGACCACGACGCCGCACAATGGATACCATTCCCGGTTCGTCGTCGCCCAAAGTGTGGCCAACGAGATTCGCACTTCTGCCGATAAGTCCAGCATTCGCTGTTTTGCAACAGTTCGCAACGTCGCCCCTAAAGGATTCCTGAGTAACTCATGGACCCGAAGTTTATCCGAAATTTCAGCATTATTGCTCATATCGACCATGGCAAGAGCACCTTGGCCGATCAGCTTTTGCTGCAAAGTGGCACCATCACACAACGTCAATTCCGCTCGCAGATCCTGGATGACCTTGAGATCGAACGCGACCGCGGAATCACGATCAAAGCTCGTTCCGTGACCATTGACTATGTTCACAAGGGACAAAAATACGAACTGAACCTGATTGATACACCAGGACACGTTGACTTTCATTACGAAGTCAACCGAAGTCTTGCCGCCTGCGAAGGCGCCTTGCTGCTGGTTGATGCGTTTCAGGGAGTTCAGGCTCAAACGGTTGCCAACGCCTACGCGGCGATTGCAGCCAATCTTGATATCGTGATTGTCGTCAACAAAATAGACCTTGCCGTAATTCGCGTCGACGAAGTTCTGGACGAGGTCGAAACGGTTCTGGGACTCGACGGTTCCGAGGCACTGAAGGTCAGCGCAAAAACCGGGCTGAACGTAGACACCGTGTTTGAAGCACTTGTCGAACGATTGCCCGCGCCAAAGGGAGATCCCGACAAGCCACTTAAAGCGCTGGTCTTCGATTCCAAGTACGATAAGTATCGCGGAGTTGTGACATATGTCCGAGTGTTTGACGGATGCCTGAAAAAAGGCGACAACATTCGGTTCATGCGAGAACACGTAAACAGCGAAGTTCTTGAACTTGGTCAGTTTCGTCCCGGCTTGGTTCCCTGCGAGAGCCTCGGCCCTGGACAGGTCGGCTATATTCTGACCGGCGTTAAAGAACTGAATCGCATTACTGTCGGTGATACCGTCACGCAGGCAGGAAATCCGGCCGCCGCACCTCTGCCGGGTTACCAGAAACCAAAGCAGATGGTGTTCTGCGGAATGTATCCGCTGGACGCAACAGGATTTGAGAGCCTTCGCGACGCTCTGCAAAAATTCAGCCTGAACGATTCCAGCTTCTCGTTCTTCCCGGAAACCAGTGATGCTTTGGGTTTCGGTTTCCGTTGTGGATTTCTCGGAATGCTGCACATGGAAATTGTGCAGCAACGTCTGGAGACCGAACAGGATACGGACCTGATTCAGACGGCTCCGAACGTAACCTACGAGATCCTGAGAAAAACGGGCGAAGTCGTCATTATCGACAATCCTCAGGATGTGCCCGACGCTGGCGAAATTGAAGAATTCCGCGAACCTATTGCTCGAGTTACCTTTATCGTGCCATCGGAAAACGTTGGAACGATCATGCAGCTGTGCCAGGATCGTCGCGGCATCTACAAGAATACTGAGTTTCTTGGACCTCAGCGAGCTCAGGTGATTTACGAATTGCCACTCAGCGAAATTGTGTACGACATGTACGACAAGCTGAAAAGCGTGACTCGCGGCTATGGCACCATGGACTACGAAATTATCGGCTTTGCAGCAGCCGACCTGGTGAAAATGGACATCCTTGTGAAGGGCGAAAAAGTCGACGCGTTGTCCAGTATTGTGCATCGCACAACTGCTGATCGTCGCGGTCGAGGATTGGTGAAACGACTCAAGGAAGAAATCAACAAGCATCAGTTCGAAATCGCGATTCAAGCTGCAATCGGTGCGAAGGTGATTGCTCGCGAAACAATTTCAGCCTTCCGCAAAAACGTAACCGCCAAGTGTTACGGCGGTGACATTTCCAGAAAACGTAAACTGCTGGAGAAACAGAAGGAAGGTAAGAAACGGATGAAGCAGTTCGGTGCTGTGGAAATTCCGCAAAAAGCTTTCCTATCTGTGCTTGAAGCCAATCGAGACGACTAGTCTGTTCATTCAAAAAGGTGTTGGGGAAATCCCCGACACCTTTTTTTACACCCCAATTTGAATTCCCGCCTGCATAAGTTGCCACCCATGAATCGAAGAATCGCCGCTGCCTGCTGCTTTGTTTTGTTTCTGTTCGCATCGCTGGACGCCGCGGCGCCCGCAGTGTTGGCGGAATCTGGGTGGATGGCAGGAGTCGCCAAAATTTCGATCACGCCACAGCAACCCATGTGGATGTCAGGCTATGCTTCCAGGACAAAACCCGCCGATGGCACGCTGCACGAAATCTGGGCAAAGGCGCTGGTATTGCAGGATCCCCACGGTCACCAGCTTGTGCTGGTGAGTCTGGATTTGGTGGGGATTGGAAGTGAAATATCCAGGCAGATATGCGACGACCTGCAAAAACTGCATTCGTTGAAAAGATCACAGATTGCACTCTGTACTTCCCACACTCACACGGGGCCAGTGGTTGGGCACAATCTGGGTTCAATGTATTTTTTGGACGAATCGAACCAAAAACTCGTCAATGAATATTCCACTTTTCTGATCAACAGTGTGAAACAGGTTGTAGCCTCCGCAATGGAATCGAAAGAAGCAGCATCGATCAGTTACGGCTTAGGTCAGGCAACGTTTGCCGTGAATCGACGCAACAATCGTGAAGCCGACGTTCCTCAGCTTCGCGAAGCGGGAGAACTAAAAGGGCCCATCGACCATTCGGTTCCCGTACTGGCCGTCAGAAACGCAGCCCACGAATTAAAATCTGTAGTGTTCGGCTACGCTTGCCATGCCACTGTTCTTAGTCTTAACCAATGGTCGGGCGATTGGCCCGGATTCGCTCAGATCGAAATCGAAAAACAGCATCCCGGAGTTGTGGCACTGTTTATGGCCGGTTGTGGTGCCGACCAAAACCCATTACCACGACGAACAGTGGAGCTTGCGGAAAACTACGGCCAACAAATGTGCGCCGCAGTCAACGCCGTGCTGTCGTCAGAAATGAAGGTCATTGTCGGCCAATTGAAATCTGAGTATCAGGAAATAGATGTGTCCCTGGCAACACTTCCCACCAAAGTAGAAATCGAAACAGACCTGAAATCCGATAACAAATACATCGCCAGTCGAGCCAGTCATCTGCTGAAAAAACTGGAAACTGATGGCCGGTTGGATAGCACCTACCCGTATCCGATTCAGGCATGGGCTTTGGGCTCCAGCGCACAACTCGTGCTGCTCGGCGGCGAAGTCGTTGTGGACTATTCGCTTCGATTGAAAGAAGAAAATTCTTCGCGTGATCTGTGGGTTGCCGGATACAGTAACGACGTGATGGCCTACATCCCCTCAGAACGAGTGCTGAAAGAAGGCGGCTACGAAGGCGCGACCAGCATGATTTACTACGGCTTGCCAACGGTCTGGGCAGCAGGCCTGGAAGATCAGATTTCGTCAACTGTCAGCAGCCTGCTGAAAACTGTCGAGTGACGTTTGCTCCGCGCTGAATTTGCCGATCGTGGTCGCGAAATTATATAAACCGGTGGCATAAGCAGACAGGAATCCTAAGGCATTCCTTGTAATACTGTTGCGCCGCGCGACAAATGCCCGCCGTTTTGCATTCACAATCAATGCTCCGGCGATCAGCAGGCGACCATCTGCGCCACAGTTCGCATGTACGCAACATCGCGGGCATCGCGGGCATCGGGCCTGTGCGGGTTATCCGTTCTGCACAGTGAGATGCAAACGAACAACGTTGCGTGTGCTTTTATCGCAACTTCAAAGAAGGGGCGGTTCAGTACGTCAAACGGTTGAAGCATTTCGATCACATTGCATCAATGGAAACGAAGCGACTGCGCTAAGCCAGTAGTTTTCGAACGCCTGACTGGCAGCTGGGATTCGACGTCGGAACCGCTGCGTTACTCCTTTGCGTGCGTTTTCTGTTGGTAGTTTGGTTCATGTGTTTCATTTTTCCGTCCTGCTCGGATTCCGTAAGCTAAGTAGGCTGTGTTGGGTAGTGTCGTTACTCCCGATCGGTCCGGAAAACCGCGTCGTCGCGTCCAGATATTCAACCGTTGCAAAACAGAGCACGTCAGAAACTGACACTGTTTTGCTGGACTTTCTCAGTTCCATGAATTGAAGCGTTGTCCTATGAACTCAAGTAATGAAAATTCTCCCGGTTTCGACGCTGGGCAGCTATTTAATGGTGCTCAACCTGCACCTCAACAGTCAGTTGGTCACATCAGCAGTCGAGTTTCGACAACACATGCTTTGACCAATAATGGGACCGACCGACCCATAACGTTTTGGGGCATTTTGGATGCGTTTCGTCGACGCTGGATTCCAGCACTCGCCGTGGGCATTCCTGCCGCTCTGATCGTTTCCGGTATGCTGTGGCAAATGATTCCTGCCCAATATGAAACCTCGGCTCTGTTGAAGATTCAGCAGTTCCAACAGGTACTGGGTGTGGATACGAAAGAACGAGAAGCGGAGTTCCTGACCTATCGCGACTCGCAGATCAACTTCCTGAAAAGCCGTCCGGTACTCACGTCTGCCATGCGGATTGAAGGGGTGAAGGAAACTCGCATGATGCGAAATATCAAATACCCGGTTGAGTTTCTGGAACAGGAACTCGATGTTAACTTCGATTACAGCGCCGAATTTATTCGCATCTCGCTGTCCGGTGAATATCCGGAGGACATTGCGATGGTAGTGAACGCCGTCAAAGACGTTTACCTGGACGAAGTTGTTTACAACGAACGCAACAAGAAGATTAACGACCTGCGATCTCTGGAAGACAAATTCAAAGAACTGGATCAGAACGTCCGCAAGAATCAGGACCGCATTGCAAGACTGGCAGAAGAACTGGGAACAGGAGATTCCAAAGTAGCGATTATCAATCAGGGTCTAGTGCAAAACACGCTTCGTGAACTGCACACAGACCTGCGAGGAATTAACACCGAGATTCGCGAAGAAGAGGCTCTTCGACAGTACTTCAAAGAACGCGGCTATTCGGCCGAGCAAATGCGTGATGCCATGCCAGCCGTTGGCCTGGGAAATCGAAACACGGCCGCTGCCGCTCCAACAGTGGATCCAACGGCCGCCACGCAGAAAAAACTTGCTGAAATCCGCAACATGATTTTGCAGTTCCAGCAGAACATTCTAAATAAGAAACACCCGGATCTGCTGGCACTTCAGCGACGCGAAAAGGAACTGTCGTCGGCACTCAGCGGAGGTCTGCCTCGAGTTGAAGGAGCTCCCGGAGGGGCGATGCCGAATTATGAATGGCTGGTCAAGCAGCGTGAAAAGCTGGAGTTGGAAATTAAGAATTCTCAGGAAAAGCTTGACCTGATGGGAGCTCGCGTTGTCGAACTGGAACGTGAAAAAGCAGACATCGAGTATCTGGTTAAGACTCGAGACAGCCTTGCTCAGGAAATTGCCAACAGACGCATCGAACTTGATGCTCCGCAACGTGTGAGCGTTGTTCAACATGCGAATATTCCTGAAAAGCGAAACATCAAGAAACGAAGTCAGATGGCAACCTTCGGAGGCATCGCGGTGATGGGCTGCGTGCTGGCCGGATTTACGATGTTCGAATGGTTCTCGCACCGAGTCGGCAGCACCTCAGACATTGCCAATGCAGTTAACCTGCGACTGGTGGGAACTATTCCTTCACCGGACAAAGGTGGATTGCTGGGACTCGGCATCTTTGCTGGCAAGGTCAACTACGACGAATGGAACCGAGCCGTCATTGAATCGATGGACGTGGTTCGCACTTATCTGATGCGTCACGTTGACCCAAGCCGACCGGCATCAATTCTAATTACAAGTGCTTCCGCCAACGAAGGCAAAACAACCGTTTCGTGTCAGTTGGCCGCCAGCCTTGCTCGATCAGGTAAGCGAGTTGCATTGGTGGACTGCGACTTCCGTCGTCCGTCCGCTCATCGGATGATGGACGGAAAAGAAGGCCCTGGCATCTGCGAATATCTTCGAGGCGAGATTTCTCTGAAAGAAATCTTTCAGGCAACTCAGGCCGGCGGTCTGACGTTCATCGCTGCCGGACAGGTTGATCAGGAAGTTCTTCAGAAGCTATCGGCCGATGGTGGGCGAGCCATGATCAACATGCTGAAGTCTCAGTTTGACTTCGTCGTCATCGACACGTCGCCGCTGCTGTTTGTTGCAGAGCCTTCGATGCTGGCTCAAAACGCAGATATAGTTCTGCTGTCGACTCGCAAAGACTACAGCCGTATTAACTATGTGGCTCAGACACGCGATTCGCTGCGAAGCCTGCAGGTTCCATTGCTGGGAGCCGTGATGGTTGGAGCGGATTCGGACTTCCAGCGTCAGTCGTATGGATACCGTCAGGAAGTTCAGCGTCAGGCGAATCAAGGGCAGTTGGTCCGTTCGTAAGTCAACGAACAGAGTTTCAACAATGCAATGCCTGGGGCCCAAAATGGTCGCAGGCTGTTTTAAAAAAGGGGTAGGTCTGTGTGGCGTGGCGCATCTTTAGACGGGACATTCACTGTCGACGTGGAAGACTACTTTCACGTTTCAGCGTTCTCGTCGCGCATCAAGCCCCAGGACTGGCCATCGTTTGAGTGCCGCGTTGAACAAAACACCAGAACAGTGCTAGACATCGCTGCGGAAAACGGAACCAGAGGCACGTTTTTCGTCCTGGGCTGGGTTGCCAAACGCTACCCTGGACTGGTGCGGGAAATCTACGACGCAGGACACGAAATCGGATGCCATAGTCAATGGCATCAACTGGTTTATGACTTGGGACCGGATCGATTTCGAGCGGACCTGGTGGAATCTCGCGAGACGCTGCAGAACATCACCGGCGATGCCGTCACCCTTTATCGGTCTCCCAGTTTTTCCATCACAAAAACATCATTGTGGGCTTTGGAGATTTTGATTCAGGAAGGCTTCGACACAGATTCCAGCATCTATCCGATTCGCCATGATCGCTACGGCATTCCAACCGCTCCTCCGGCTCCGCACCTGATTCACACTCCGTCCGGGCCAATTCGCGAATTTCCCGGCATGGTGTACCAGCTTGGTCCCCTGAAAATTCCGGTCGGCGGTGGGGGTTACCTGCGACTGTTTCCGTGGCAGCTAACAAAACACATGCTCCACAGTGTCCGAAAGCAGAATCGACCGCTTAACGTTTATGTTCATCCTTGGGAATTCGACCCGACTCAGCCTCGGATACAGGCGTCGTTGAAATCAAGGTTTCGTCATTATCAGAATCTAAAAACGACAGCATCGAAGATTCGAAATATATTGAGTGAGTTTCGCCTGGGAACTATGTCGCAGGTTCTGGACGGAATGAAACTGCCTGAAACCGGCCGCAAGCATTCCGGTGTTTTGCCAGCCGCGCCATTGCCAGCCGCGCCATTGAAGGTGTCGTAGGTTAAAAATGAAACCACGTATTCTTTACATAACTCACCGGACTCCCTGGCCGCCTGATCGAGGCGACCGGATTCGCACATGGAATATTTTGAAATTCCTTGCCACAAGAGCCGAAGTGGATCTGATTTGTCTGGCGGACGAACCGGTTTCTCACAGCGCCAGAACGGCTTTGCAAAAGGTCACGCGTCGCCTTGCCATTGTACCTCATTCAGGAAAAGGCCGCTACATTCGCGGAGCTCTGTCAATGGCGCGTGGGCGCACGATGACGGAAGGTCTGTTTGAATCGCGAGCGATTGGTTCTGTAATCAGGCAATGGGCGGAAAACACGACTTACACAGCCACACTGGCATCATCTTCGGGCATTGCCCATTATCTGCAGCAACCGGATCTGAAAAGAGTGCTGCACTCGTGGATTGATCTGATCGACGTCGATAGTCAGAAGTGGCTCGACTATTCCAGATCATCACGATTTCCAATGTCGTTGATCTATGGAATGGAAGGTCGACGTCTTCGACAGCTCGAAACCCAACTGGCTCAGGTAGCCGATAGACTATTGGTTGTCACTGAGGCAGAACGAAAAATTTTCACCGACTTCTGTCCTGATGCTCCGATTCAGGCGGTAGGCAATGGCGTTGACACAGACTATTTTTCACCGTCGACAATGGACGTTACACCACACTCGTGCTGCTTTGTTGGCGTTCTGAATTATCTTCCGAACAGTGATGCCGTAACATGGTTTTCAGACAACGTCTGGCCACACGTGCGCGAGAAATATCCGGACGCTGTCTTCCGCATCGTCGGCAAAAGTCCGACTCGCGAAGTTGAGGCTCTTGGTGAACGAACGGGCATTGAAGTGGTTGGCCCGGTTCCTGATGTGCGACCATGGCTGCATCAATCCAGCTGTGTGGTTGTTCCGCTAAGAATTGCTCGCGGTGTCCAGAATAAGGTGCTGGAAGCAATGGCCTGCGGCCGCCCGATTGTGTGTTCGCCGGAACCCTTAAAAGGATTGTCTGTCGAACCGGGCCTGCAACTGCTGGAAGCCAATAATGTTGGCGAATGGGTGACTCACATCAGTCGTGTATTCAGCGATTCGTGTCAGGCACAGGAACTCGGCATGGCAGCCAGTGCCTGGGTGCACTTAAACCATCGCTGGGCAAGCTGCCTGGAACCACTCAATGACATCGTCAATATGTCACGTTCCGAACCGGAACGTGAGATTGGAGTGAGTAAATGAAGGGCTTAATTCTCACCTATCTGATTACAGCGTTTGGCGTAAGTTCGTCGCTGTTTTCGCCATTTTACGGTTTTCTGGCTTACGTTTCTTTAGCAATGCTGCGACCCGACTTTATGTGGGCGCATTCCATCAGCGGTGGTCGCTTCAGCATGATCGTTGCCGTGGCGATGCTGTCCAGTTGGGCGTTTCGTGGATTTGGCAACTGGGATCTGGGAAAAGCTCGACCGATTGTTTTGCTGTTTGTTGGATTCTGGATGTGGACTGTGCTGCTGGCGATTGGGGCAAAAAGCCCGGTACACGCCTGGTACTACGTTGAACAGATGGGCAAAATTCTATTACCGTTTCTGGTTGGAATTACTACCTGCAAATCCATCAAAGACCTGAAAGCCCTGGCGTGGGTGATTGTGATTTGCGAAGGATATGTTTGCCTCGAAATGAACATGTGGTATTTTCAGGGATACAACTATCTGTACTTCATTGGTTTTGGTGGCGTTGATAACAACTCAGCCGCTATCGGATTTGTCACCGCACTTGGTGTGGGCTTCTTTCTGTTTCTGAATACGGAATCGGTTGTACAGAAAGCAATTCTTGGTCTCTGCATGGGACTCATACTTCACGCAATTTTGTTCTCGTTTTCACGTGGTGCAATGTTGGCAACTGGAATTGGAGTACTGATTTCCTTTTTCATCATCAAAAAGAATTCGATGCATTACGCCATGTTCGGTGTGGGCCTGGTGATGGCTCTTTTACTGGCCGGGCCTGAAGTTCGAGGCCGGTTTCTCGAAACATTTTCAAAAGAAGGTGGGAAACGCGAAGCGTCTGCTCAAAGCCGACTGGACCTGTGGAAAGACTGTTACACCGTTTTTAAGCGAGATCCGGTTTTTGGCTGCGGACCAGACCACTGGCCATTGCTGGCTCATGAATTCGGCTGGGAAAAAGGCAAAGAAGCTCACAGCCTGTGGGTGCAAACGGCCACCGAAACCGGTCTGCCGGGCATCATGATGTTTGCGGGGTTCTATCTTATGACCATCTGGGGATGCTGGCGCATGTTGCGAACCATTCCCGATAGCGCTCCTCCCTGGTTTGGTGATTGCTGCCGCATGACTATTGCGGCGATTGTTGGTTTTGGTGTCGCCGCACAATTTGTGAGCCTGGAAGCATTGGAAGTGCCCTATTACGTGGCCCTGTTAGGAGCTGGCAGTATTTTAATTTACGGCAGAATGCTGGAAGCAGGCGAACTGGCGGCCGAACCAATCGAGAACGCGGTTGACTGGCGCAGTGTACCGGACGAACCGGTGTACCAACCAATGAACGGTCCATCATCACAGTTCGGCGAACAATCAGTTGGAATTCTTAACTAACCTGTAGCGTTCGCTCAGAGAGTTCTGGTCAACATTATGCAGAAGTTTGCTTACGCTATATTCGTTGCTGCAGCCCTGTTTCTGGGCGGACGAATGTTTCTTGAGATCTCAAAAGAAACTCATGGCTCGGAAGGGCCGCCGTCGTTTGTTACTACAGAACCGTATAAGTCGTTAACAGGGTTGCCAGTCGAAAGCAAAAGTCACAGCAGTGAATCCGCATTGCTGCAGCGAATCGACCAGATTCTGAATCCAGATCATGCAGACAATATCGAAGCAGGTCCTGAACCTTCGAAATCCACCGTCGACGAAGGCCGCGACTCTAGCCAAACGGCTGCTGTTCCTGCTGACACATCCCGATCTGACAAAGCGAAAAGACAGTCTGCTCCGCCAATTCGTCAGCAGACACCTTTGCATTCCAGCCTGTTGACACCTGGCAACTTCGTTTATCTTGGTGGATTTCGGCCGGAATTCGGTGAGGGCATGGATTCGCGATTTGGACTTGGAGGCTGGGCCATTGCGTATCGACCGGATGGAGATCCAAACGGTGCAACCGATGGTTATCCGGGATCGCTGTTCATGGTAGGACATCGACACCATGAACTTGTTGCTGAAATTTCGATTCCCGCTCCTGTTGTCTCGCCCCCCAAAAAACTCAACGATCTTCCGGTAGCCGGAATTCTTCAGCCTTTTGCAGACATCACGGCTGGGCTGCGAACTCGCATGACCGATGGTTCTTCCGAACCTTTCGAAATCGGCGGCATGCATGTTGTTGGCGATCGCCTGCATTGGACATTGTATAAGTACTACAACGTTAATCGCGTTGACTACCTGTCGCACGGATTATCGTCGGTGAATCTTTCCAGTCGAGCGATGCATGGGATGTGGCATCTGGGGCCTCAGCAAAGCAGCGATCCCGCCTGGCATAGTTACAAACACGCGGGCTACATTGCCGACATTCCGAAAGATATTGCTGACAGGTATCTTGGCGGACGCAATCTGATGTCCGGACTGCAGATCAGCACCGGACGACAAACGTCAAGTCAGGGGCCAGCCCTGTTTGCTTACAAAATCGACGATGAAAACCTGCCAGCCGGTAGCAGCCTGGATGCAACACCATTGTTGTGGTACCCGATGAGCGCTCCAATGGAACAGCATCATCCGGCCGACAGTTGGCAGGGAGCCGCATGGCTGACACTTGGCGACAAGCAGGCAATTATCGTCGTCGGCCGAAAAGCGCTGGGCCCCGTTTACTACGGCATGCCACGGCCTGGTGAATGTTATGACTACAAGGGCTATCACGCCTCTGCCTATGAAGCTCAGATGCTGTTCTATTCGCCGGAACAAATTCTTAACGGCGCACGGCAGCGTGTTCCGGATACACCCACGGCCTATCGCTGGGACGCAGATACTCCAGGCGGTGGCCTGGATCGCTTTATGTTTCAGACCTGCCGAAAAGAGATCGGTGGTATCGCTTTCGACCGGGCTCATAACCTGCTGTACATCTCGGAAGTCAATGCCGGGCTTAGTGACGCAAACGAATGGGAAGAAATCCCCGTCGTTCACGTGCTAAAACTGGTGCCGTAGTTGATTCGTAAATCCCTTCCCAGGTGAATTTTCTGTAAGACCCATCATGAAAATTTCGGAAAACGTTTTGTTCGCTATCGCCAGTCGTATGTTTCGTAGCAGCCTTGGGCAATCAGACGAAATGTCTCAGGCGCTGTCTGACAGTGATAGCTATGCTGGCTATCGGCGTGAATGCCTGAACAAGGTACTTGACGCTGCCAGAACGTATGACGTTCCATACGTCGGCAAGGATGTGCTGGACCTGGGATGCTATGACGGTGCCATAAGTTTCGGTTACCTGGATGCAGGAGCACGCTTTGTTTACGGCGTCGACATTTATGAACCGGCGATAAGGTCTGCAAAAAAAAACTTCACCGACAGCCGTCTGGATTTTCGCATCAGCGGCGTTACGGGCTTGCCACTCGACGATCAGTCAGTCGACACCATCTTTTGCTATGACGTTTTTGAACACGTTGAAAATCCGGCTCCGATTCTGGAAGAATGCAATCGCGTGTTACGTCCGGGCGGCAAAATGCTGATCGGAACCTGGGGCTGGTATCACCCGTTTGCTCCACATCTCTGGTCTACAATGCCGGTGCCGTGGGCACACCTGCTATTTTCTGAGAAGACCATGCTGCGGACCTGCCGCCGAGTCTACCATTCAGACTGGTACGTGCCGAACATGCACGACTTCGATGAAAACGGCCAGCGAAAAACAGACAAGTACACTCACGAAAGTATCCCAACCGACTATCTGAACAAGTACCTGATCAGGGACTTCGATGCGACCTTCCGAAAGTCGCCGCTGCACTACAAAATCAATCAGCGACGCTTCAGTTCCAAATGGGCCGCCTGGACAACACCGCTGTTAAAGGTACCGTTCCTCAAAGAGTTTTTCACCGCCTACATTTGGGTGGTACTACAACGCCCCGCTGTGCCGGAACCGAAAAAAACGGCGGATACCAAACAAGAACTGGCCTTCGTCTAGAGTCTGCCGTTCTGCACAAAGCTTACGAATCCGGCGGCCGTCGCGTCAACGCGACGGCCGGGCTGAAGCAGCGAGTACGGCATTTCGTTGCGACTGCTACAACCGTGTTCGACCATGATGTGGCATTTCGGAAACGCGTATTAGCCGGTCAATCGTGTGTTTCTCGGCCTAAACTTCTCCTGCGAGCCAGAACACTTTTTAACTGTGACTGAACCATGAAGCCCGTCCGAGATCTGCTTAAGCATTCGTCCGTATATATGATCGGTCAGATTCTGACGCGAATGGCGTCAGTACTTCTGCTGCCATTTTATACGCACGTGCTGACTCCGGCCGATTACGGTGTGACGGCAATCCTTGATCTACTGGCGGCATTGCTGGCGACGTTTATCGCGGGCGGCATGATTAGCGCTGTCACGCGTCACCACTTCGATGGCGACGACACCGTGCATCAGGATCGAGTCTGGTGGACGGGGTTAAGCATGGTCGGTGTGGTATGCACCATCATTGCGATCCCCATGCTGCTGGGGCGACAGACTCTGGCTGACCTGACTCTCGGAAAAGACGTGGCGAATGGAGCATGGTTCTATACACTGACCATCTTCACAATGTGGTTTACTGTCGTCGGTATGATTCTGGACGCCTATCTTCGCGTCATGAAATGGTCCGGTGTGTTTGTGGCGATTTCACTTGGTCGCCTGATTCTTAACGTATCGCTGAATGTCTGGCTATTGGTCAGCATGAAGATGGGTGTCGAAGGCCTGCTGATTGGAAACCTGGCGGCAACCGTTCTGCACACGGCGGTGCTGATGGCGGTTTTTATTAAAAGTCGCGGGGGCTTCAAAACAGATTCGGAAGTCGGCCGACAGATGATTCGATTCGCGTCGCCTCTGGTCATTACGGCACTGGCCAGCATGATGATGCACGAAGCCGATCGCTATTTTCTTCGCATCTGGGAATCGATGGAGGAAGTCGGCATCTACTCGCTGGCACACAAAATTGGCTTTGCGATCAACACTCTGTGTCTGCTTCCGTTTATCTCAATCTGGCACGTCGCCATTTATGACATCGAACGCATGCCTGATTCAAATCAGGTGTTTGGGAAAATGTTCGGCTGGTTTACAGCGGGGCTCGGCATTCTGCTATTAGGAGCAGCGCTGGTTGTTTATCCGATTTTACCCATGCTGACTCCAAACGCTTATGCCGAATCGATTGAACTGATTTCTGTCGTTCTGCTGGGCTTCTATGCCTTCGGGCTGAGTTTCATGTTTGAAGTCCCGTCGATGCTTAGCAAACGCACAAGACTGATGCTGCCGGGTTCCATTGCCGGGCTGGTCGTTAACGTGTGTGCAAACATGCTGCTGATTCCATTGATCGGATCGTGGGGAGCTGCCTGGGCTGGTATTCTGACTTATGTTGTGTATTCGTTTACGATTCTTTATTACTGCCGCAAAGCAATAAAGATCGACTATCCGTGGACACAGTTTGCCGCATCAACAACAGCCCTGATCGCGACTTATGTTGGTGTTCGCTACGCCTGTTTTCCGTACATCAATGCGGCGTGGCAGATTTTCCTGTCGGTTGCCGTGTGTGCGTTCTGGGCGGTTGTGCTGTTTGGCCGCGAAGGTCTGGAGTTGCTGATGGAACGTCTCCGTCATACTCAACAGATGAAAGCCGCTAACGCAAAACCGGCGTCGGCTGAATCGGAAACAGCTATCGCAGACGAACTGGTCGGAGCATCGTGAATGAAGTCTATTGCTAAAACTATTTTGCGTAGCCTGAGCCTGCTGTGCGTTAGCCCAGCTGTGTTGCTCTACATGCTGCACGCAGCGGTAATTGGTCGCAATCAGGCGTTTCCTGGATGGTCTCAGTTGTTCAGCCTGCTTCCAGGCACGCTGGGCATCTATCTGCGGCACGCGTTTTATCGCTGCTCGCTTAAGTACTGCCAACCAGACGCATGCATTTCTTTTGGCACCATCTTTTCGCATCCGAATGCGGCTGTCGGGCAGACGACCTACATCGGTAACTTCTGTTCCATCGGTGACGTACAAATTGGTGACGACGTGCTGATTGCATCTCATGTGTCCATCATGAACGGTTGCAATCAGCATGGCATTAACCGACTGGACGTTCCCGTGCGTGAACAGATCGGAACCTACGAACCAGTGTCGATCGGTTGCGACACCTGGATTGGCGAACGCGCAACAGTGTCTGCTAATGTTGGAAAGCATTGCGTCATCGGAGCCGGTTCGCTGGTGCTGCATCCAATTCCCGATTACGCCATTGCGGTTGGAGTTCCCGCTAGCATCATTCGCGATCGCCGCGAACTTTCCATCAACCGTAACCCCGCCGTTCAGCACCCGGAACGAACCACGGAAACCGTGTAGCGAGCCCGCCTGAACTCATGCGATAAATCAAACAGCAACGCCGCAAGAGAAGCGTAGTTCAGTTGGTTGGCGAAATTCACGGCCGAATGTTCACTGAACTTTCGCTTTCGAATGCAACCCGCATCATCGGGCACGCAATGCTCAGACTGTACTACGATTCAACGCCCAGTAACTGGCAGGCTTCTTCATAACCGGCCGCGCGGAATCCGTGTTTGTCTTCGCGGTTATATCCATAGCCACTGGTAGTAACACGTGCCAGCCCGACAATTTGTCGCCAGCGAAAGGCCGGGCGAGTTGTGTGAAATTCTTCACGTACAGTGTGATAATATTTTTCGCCGTGCAGGCGGCCGTCTTCGCTAACGGCAAATTTCAGCATCAAGTCAAACACAGGCTGCACAGAATAACCCTGTTCCCCATAGATCTGGATGGCAGCAGCAGCGCGGCCCTGATCGTTGTGGCGAATGGCATCTTCTGTTTCGGCCAGAAGCAGTTGTCTGTCAACCACATTAACCAGAGCACGATGTTCGTCTGTCGGATACGGTGGAGTTTCGAACGGCGCTGACTGCACTCCAGCATGATAAGCGGCTACGATCAGCCCGGATACGGCATGTCGTGGTTCGGCAATACGCGTCATGTTTCGCCAGGCGTTGGTAGCGTCCGAAGAATGGACGCCAGCGGAATCACCGTGCGTCCGCCACTGGTCGGCTCCCTGACGCAGCACGTACAGATTTGAAGCCAACGAAATCGCTTCACCCACAACTTCCGGGTCAATTCCATATGCCAGCGCTGCGGCGACGGCTTCCGCTGCCTGTTCTCGCGAATTCTGATAAATCGTCTGGCTCAATTCGTCAACGGCCGCATCACCGGGATCTCGCTTGCCAGTTTTCAACCCCGCCAGCCTGTACTGATCAAGCAATTTTGGAACCAATGCCCGAATCGGAGACTCGGCCTGTTTGTGGTCGATACGCATCTGTTCGTGGTTGGCACAAAACCGCACACACTGACGTAACATCGAATAGGAAAATTCTTGCCCCAGCAAGCCGACCAGACCGTAAGTTCGATGGGCGAATACAAAGCGATGCACGTTCAGGTCGTCCTGCATGGCGGGCTGCAATGCATTGAACGCTGCCAGCGGAGACTCTCCAACTGTCGCCAGCAGACTCTCGCCAAGATCAACGTCAACATTTCGGCAGGCCGCACGAATCTTCTCGCTCAAATCCCCTTCCGCGGCATGTTCGATGGATTCTAAAACGTCCATCGCGTGCAGGGCCGTCGTAGACGCACCGCCAACGCTTTGAATCTGCTGCGAATTTCGATACAGAACCTTCAGTACCGGCAGAGCTTCGCGCCCGGCAGCCATCTGGCCGCTCATCTCTAGCGCAGGAAGCATCGCCATTGCAGTGTGAAACCCAACATAGTCACAACCGCCAAACGTAGCCGCATTTGCCAGCGCACCGGCGGCGGTAAGCTGTTTGAGATTGGTTTCGCCGTTCTTGAGTTTTTGGGCCAGAACCGGCTGCAACTTTTCTGCGGGAGTGTTTCGCAGCAGCTCGACAAGCTCCGTGTATTCACCAAACGAAATCGAATTGGATCCCTGTTCAGCAAAAGCTGTACTGAATCCAAGGTCATTGGCCAGCGATCCGCCAAGGCCTGCAGCAAGCATGCCTCGACCGACGTCCGAAAGAAACCAGCGTCGCGTTGTTGGGGGCATACGATTCACCATTGTTCTGGAAGTGAAGACACCTGCAAACGATCACTCAAGGTAGATACGCCAATAACCCGCTCGCTCAATTATTGGGCATGGTAAGCCATACAACAGCAACATTTTCAATTGATGGGCCAACCGCACAGCTAATAGTGTAGCTAAACCAGACTTGTTCCGAGCATCGGTTTATCAACAAGAACGAAAAGTCCTGTTTGCCGTCTATTCTTCAAATGCACGGCTAACGGCGGACGTCTGGAACAAAAACTGCGAATTACAGGCATTCAGTGGTATTTCGTGAAACTATCCTACGACTTCGCAAGACTTCCGGAGGTAACGCTCAAATTCTAAATCAAGCCGCGAGCTCGCGGCTGATGATACCTGATCAAGGCAACGTGAGAGTAATCGAGAGAGTAATGATCAGTTCTGATCCATTTGATGTAACACAGAAAATGCAAGTCGGATCGCTGAAGCAAAGTGTTTCTGCGCGTTCTGAAATGCCGGATCGGATTGGGCGTTAATCGGGTAAGGGCCATCCGCTCGGATGACCCTTACCACACCACCTAGCATGCGGATCCGCACTAATCCCAGAACAAGCGACACATCGCTTAGTTTTGGGTCCAGGCGTCGGCGCGGCGGGTGCTGGCCGTCGAGGATGACTCGCGGGTGCGTTGGGCTGAGTTGGGTGGCGGCATGACAAATTCGTTTCCGGTTGAGAGTGACGGCAGGACGGTT
>Ga0209390_10002245_pt1 | contig 34470 bp, 28 predicted proteins | sample BON01_FD_187212 | JGI IMG/M metagenome (GOLD analysis project Ga0209390, IMG submission 187212) | Freshwater microbial communities from Lake Bonney liftoff mats and glacier meltwater in Antarctica - BON-01 (SPAdes) (version 2) | ecosystem: Environmental > Aquatic > Freshwater > Ice > Glacier...
CGGTCCCGTTTTTCGTAACCGATATCGTTGGTGATGGGATTGACGCCATCATGGAAGATGGGGAGTTGGAGCTGTGGCATGACGCCGGAGAGTTTACCGCTCGAAAGCGGACGCGACAAGCAAGCACTGCAGCCGATGAGTTAGGGGTTTTCGGGCGAGGTGAATCCAGTCCGAATCAGGAGAAAGGGTATCAATTCCCTTTCCTGTTCCGGTTTTCCTGAAAATCACCCAAACCCTGTAGCCAGCAGCATTCAGCACGAGGCGTCATCCGTCGAAGTCAGGTGCTCTGAGGCTTTGGGCGCGGCGAAGACTGCGGCGAAGTTCTTGCGGTAGGCCCAGATGAGGAAGACTTCGAGGACGAGGACGAAGGCAGCGACGGGGTCGAAGGCCTTGGTCAGGAAGACGTGGTAGAGGACGATGTTGGCGACGATGGGGCCGAGGATGACGAGTCCGACCGGGGCAAAGCGCTTGCTGATGAGGGCAAGTCCGCCCGCGACTTCGAGTCCTTTGACGACCGCGAGGAAGCCCGAGGTATAGAGAGCACCCATGAATTGACCGGCGAGTCCGGAAGGCGGGGGAATGGAAAGGAATTTGAGCCAGAAGTTGATTCCGAAGACAACGAAGGCGATTCCGAGGAGGAGGCGGGCGGCGAGGATGGCATTTTTCATGATAGATTGGGTGTTGATCACTAAGAAAGAGTGTTTTTGAAGGACTGCAAGGATGTTTCAAAAGCGGTCAGGGCAGCGGGATCCGAGATTCCCCCATCGATGGTGAAGTGATCGTGGAAGGACGGGAGGGAAAACGTGGCGATAACCTCTGCTCCGAGGTGGGGGAAGGATCCTGCGGCGGTAGCGAGGACGTTGGCTCCTCCGCGGCCTCCGGGAGAGGTCGCCATGAGGAGCATGGGCTTGGAGGACCAGAGTTTGGTTTCGACGCGGGTGGTCCAGTCGAGGACGTTTTTAAAGGCGGCGGAGTAGCTGCCGTTGTGTTCGGCAAGGGAGAGGATGATACCGTCGTTTTTCTGGATGAGGGCGAGGAAGTCCTTTGCCTTTGTCAGGGATGCCGGAGGCTTCTTCGAGGTCTTGCGAGTAGAGGGGCATTTCAAAATCGTTGAGATCGAGAATGGTGAGTTGGACGTTGTCGAATTGCCGCCCGGCGTGGGTGGCGAGGGCGAGGTTGATGGAGTCGCGATGACTGCTGCCGGCGAGGACAAGAATGTTTTTCATGATGATCGGATGAGAGTTTAAAGGAGAGGATTCTGCAGTTTGGTTGGAGAACCTCGAAGAGAGCTTTGTTCGAGATCGGCTCTTGTCATGGCGGCGGAGGCGGTCAACTTCTCTGGCGATGCTTCCAGGTGCAATTCTTTTTGATTTTGATGGTGTGATTCTCGATACCGAGTGGTCGATTTACGAGAGTATGTTGGAGGTCTTCCAGGAGAACGGGCATGACTTGCCGCTCGAAGATTACGTGCAGTGTATCGGGTCGGACTTTGGGACGTGGTCGCCGGAAACGATGCTGGAGGATCTGACGGGGAAGACGTTTGACTGGAAGGAAATCGGGATCCGACGAAACGAGTGGATCCGGGAGGAAATTGCCAAGCTTGATGCCATGCCGGGGGTTCGTGAGACTTTGGACTATTGCCGGATTGTTTCGGTGCCCTGCGCGGTCGTTTCCTCGTCGTCGCACGATTGGGTGGACCGGTGGTTGGAAAGACTCGGGTTGGTGTCGTACTTCGATGAAGTGGTTTGCCGTGGCGATGCGCCCCGGATCAAGCCGGCGCCCGATCTTTATCTGGAGGGGGTGAAGCGGATGGGGCGTCCGGCAGCGGAGTGTTTGGTGATTGAGGATTCATTGAATGGCATGAAGTCCGCTCACGAAGCGGGTTGCCCGGTGGCCGCGATTCCAAACCGAATCACGAGCTGCATTGATTTTTCGGACGCCGAGTTCCAGTATCCTTCTCTGGTTGAATTTCTCGAAACCTTATGATGCGGCTAGTTCTTCTTTTCCCAATTCTCGTTCTGGCGGCTTGTCGGAGTGAGGAAACTCCCGTGGTCTTGAGCCGGATCGAGACCCAGAGGCCTTTGATGGGGACTCTTTTTCGAATCATTACTTATGCAGAGGAGGGCAAAGCCGGCCATGCCGCGATGGAGGAAGCTCTTGACTTGGCAGAGGATTTCGCGGACCGGGCGACGGACTACGATCGCCGGTCGGAGCTGAATCAGCTGACGGAGTCGCGGGTGGGTGAGCCGGTGCAGGTGAGTCCCGAACTCTACGATGTCATTGCGCTCGGGGTGAAATTGGCGGGGGACACGAAGGGAATATTTGATCCCACGCTCGGGCCTTTGACCCACCTCTGGCGGACGATGCGGCGGACGGGCGCGAAGCCGGATGCGGAGGAGTTGGCGGCAGCTCGTGAGCGGTGCGGGATTGAGTTTTTGAAGCTGGATGACGAAGCCCGGACAATCACGGTTCTCCGCGAGGGGATGCAGTTGGATTTGGGTGGCATTGCCAAAGGGTTCGCGGCGGATTTGATTTTTGATCACTTGAAGAGCAAGGGCTATCCGGTGACCTTGGTGGCGGTGGCCGGTGATCTCCGGATGGGTGACTCTCCACCTGATAAGGAGGGATGGACGGTGGGGCTGAGGACCTTCAACTTGACTCCGGTGAAGACGATGGCCTTGAGCAATTGCGCCGTTTCGACTTCCGGTGATCTCTTTCAAAAGGTGGAAATTGGGGGGGAGGTCTACTCCCATCTCATCAATCCCCGGACCGGGCTGGGGCTGACGACCCGCCGGGCGGCCTCGGTGATCATGGCTGAAGCGAAGTTCACCGACCCCTTGGCGACCGCAGCCTGTCTCGCGGATGATCCACGCCAGCTCTTCGAAGCTTGGGCAGGGATGTCTCTTCGGGTTCTCTATGAAGATCCGGAAATTCCGCCGGTTGTGACCGGGGAATTCCAAGAGGAGGTCCCGGGGAAGTGATTTCTCTTCCCAAGGGAAAGACGCGATGTCTTTGTATCCTTCATGACTTTGGAAGCCCTCGAACACTCGCTCCATCGCTGGCTTTCCCAAGGTGCCACCGATGTCTTTTTAAGTGAGGGAGAGGTCCCGCGGGTGAGGGTGAATGGCGAGTTGGTCCCGCTCGAAACCGGGGCGATGAGCCGACAGGATCTTGAGGCTCTCTGGGAGGCCTGCCGGGCTTCGGTGGAAAAAGACCGCGACCGCGATGTCAGATATCAAATGCAGGCCGGAGGGTATCTCCGGGTGAATCTTTATCGTGCCATGGGGAAGCTTTCGGCCGCGATTCGTCCGATCAAGGATGAGATCCCGGTGATGGATTCCCTGGGGCTGCCGACCTCGCTACTCCGTGCTTGGACCAGCCGGGCTTCGGGGATCATCATCGTGACCGGGGCGACCGGATCGGGCAAATCGACCACGATTGCCTCGGCACTTGATGACCTCAACCAAAGACGTCGCTGTCATATCGTGACCCTGGAAGATCCCATCGAGTATCTCTTCACCAATAAAGAATCCTACTTTTCGCAACGGGAGATTGCCTCGGATAGCGATGACTTTGCGGCAGCGCTTCGGGCGACGCTGCGGCAGAACCCCGACGTCATTATGGTCGGTGAGATTCGCGATGAGGAAACGGCCCGCATGACGCTCCGGGCGGCGGAAACGGGGCATCTTGTCGTGACGACCTTGCACAGTCCGGGAGTGGTGGAGACGATGGAGCGGTTGACGAATTTCTTTCCTTCCGATCAGCGGGCGACGTCATTGCTTTTGCTTTCCAAGCATCTCATTGGGGTGGTTTCCCAAGCCCTGCTTCCCGGCACGGATGGTTGGCTGAAGCTGGTCGCGGAATATTTTGAGAACGAAGGCGCGATCCGGAAGTGGATTCGTGAAGGGCTTTACCGGGAGATGCATGAGTTCCTCTGCCGTGCCGAAAATGAGCACACCCGCGATCTCCTTTCCGGCCTCGTCGAAGCATACGAGGCGGGCCTGATCTCAGCGGAAACCGGTCGCAATGCGGCGCCCAATCCGGGCGACTTTGACCGCGTGATTCGTGGCATCGTTTAGAAAAAATCAATCATGACTGAACCCAGGGAAATTATCGACTACCTCCGCGAGACCACCGAACTCGGTGGGTCCGATCTTCACCTCACCGTGGACGCTCCGCCGGCGGCGCGGGTCGATGGCACGTTGCGGGGCCTGGAGGACTATCCTCTCACGGCGGCGCAAGTGCGCGACCTCATTCTGGATACCATGAACGAAACCCAGCGGGCAACCCTCGAGGATGAGTGGGAGCTCGACTACGCACTCGAGGCCCGGGGGATCGGGCGCTTCCGGGGGAATGTTCATTACTGCCGCCAGCACATCGAAGCGGTCTATCGCTTCATTCCGGAGGAGATTCCCGACCTTTCCACGTTGGGGCACTATCAGATTTTGGAGGAGATTTGTCACTTACAGCACGGGCTGGTGCTGATCACCGGGATCACGGGATCGGGCAAGACCACGACCCTGGCATCGATGGTGAAGAGGATTGCAGGGCTTCGTTCGGGCACCATTATTACCTTGGAGGATCCCATTGAGTTTACCCACAAGCACAACTCATCGCTCATCAAGCAGCGAGAGATTGGTCGTGACACCAAGTCGTTTGCGAGGGCCTTGCGCCAATGCCTCCGCCAGGATCCGGACGTCATCGTGGTGGGAGAGCTGCGGGACCGGGAGTCGATGCAGATTGCCCTCACCGCAGCCGAGACGGGCCATCTTGTCTTGAGCACCTTGCACACCGTGGATGCGCCGAAATCGATCGAGCGAATCATGGATGTCTTCCCGCCCGATCAGCAACGTCAGATTGCTTCGCAGCTTTCGAACGTGTTGGAAGCGGTCGTTTGTCAGCGCCTCCTTCCGAGGGCCGATGGCCCGGGCCGGGTGCTGGCGACGGAAGCGATGCGAGTCACGAGCGGAATCGAAGTGTGCCTGCGTGAGAGAAAGATCGAGCAGTTGATTGGCCTGATGGAGATCGGGAGGAAGGAAGGGTGCCACACCATCGACGACTGCCTGGAAACGCTTTCGCTCAACAACTACATTACGATCAGTGAGGTCCGCAAACACTGCCGCGACGCGCGGAGGTTTTCGCCTGAGAGACTGGGTGATCTCCCAAGGTCGTAACGAGTGCCCGTCCCGGGGGGGATACTGACAGACGGAGGGAGGAATTTCGTAAAAGGGATGTTCGTCTGACGGAAGGGAAACTCCGAGATGACGAGGAGAGGGAGCAACTGGCGACGGGGATTTGGGGCGAACTCAAGAGTTTCAACGCATCGACACTGGAGGACAAGCTGCGCTACTACAAATACGGGAATTATCTTAACCACGAGAAGCTCTTCAGCGGCGGGATTGAGGAAAAGCCCTTCACCAAGGCGCGGCGCTGGCGGGTGAACGAGATGATCTACCATGCGGCGAAGGCTAAGGGGCACCGGAGGTTTATCGCCAGATTCCCCGACGAAGTGTGGAATCCAGGTCGAACAGCTGAGCCTCTTGAGCGAATCATCACGAAAAAAGCGCTCCCTCTGAAGGCATGTTGCGGGATGCCATCACGCATCAGTTCAACGCATCTCTGCGGCGCGAACCGGATAATTCCGAGATGCTCAAGTATCTTGGGTTCTTGAGCGACACCCTAAAGATCAGCGACAAGACGAGTGCGCTGAAAAAAATGATGGTGTCCGTGCTCAGGGAACCGGAGTTTCTCTATTTAAATGATAATAAAAATCGGGTGGTCTCGACGAAGTTTATCTATCGTGTTCCGGGAAAAGTTTCCAAGGAAGCGGATACGCTGGTGGAGTGGGTCCTCAAAAAGGATGAGGATGTGCTCAAGACGCTTCTAACCACCGATCAGTGCTTCGTTCATCCATCGAAACTAACAAGGACCAGCATCATGAATAACAGAAGAGATTTCCTCAAGACATCCGCAGCCGGCCTGTTCGGGATCGCAGGCGCGTCATCGCTCCCCCCAATTTTCCGCACTGTCGCCGCAAGCCCTGTCGCTCCCCGCTTCATTTTCCTCAGAAAGAGCAACGGCACCTTCCCCTCGGAGCTGGTCCCGCTTTCACTGAGTGACGCTGATAAAAAGAAATGAGCACACCACCGTCGAGCCGCAGCATGCTTTCGTCGATCTCTTCGTCTCATCACTGCAGGTTGGTTTGACCAATGTCGCCACCTACACCCTGGACGATCCCGGCACCCGCTACACCCGCCTGCCCAATGACGACGAGGAAGGGCACAAGACCCTCGGCAACTGGTAAACCACCATCCTGAATGCCTGCGGGAACCCGATCGAGCACTACGGTGACTTCGACGTCGCCCTGAAGGTTGACCAAGAGGGCGCGATCCCTCAGTTTGTGACCTGAACCCGAGGTCGGCTCACGACGAGTGAAACAATTTCTGGGATGACCACTCAAATCTTATTTATGAAACGATCCTTCCAATTTGAAAATTTCTTGACGACCAGACTCAGCAGAGTTCTTTCGTCAGTATGCGCGCTTGTCTTGGCGTCCGGCTTGCCGGTTCTGTCGGCGGCGGAAACCCATAAAGCCGAAGTGGTGGTCTACGGGGATGCCTCGGGCGGAGTGACCGCTGCGGTGCAAGCGGCGCGGATGGGGAAAAAGGTCATCCTGATTTCCCAATACGGCCATCTCGGCGGCCTGACCACCAGTGGTCTGGGTTGGACCGATATCGGAAATCCCGCAATTCTTGGCGGAATTTCTCGGGAGTTTTACCAAGAAGTATACAAGCACTACGAAAACGATGAGGCCTGGAAGCAGCAGGCGCGTTCGGAATTTGGCAACAAGGGACAGGGAACGAAAGCGCTGAATGAGGAAACCGGGCTGGCCTCGGTTTTCGAACCCAAGGTGGCCGAGGCGATTTTTAATAAAATGGTCGAGGAGGCCGGGGTGAAAGTGATTGATGGTCGCCTCGATCTTAAAGACGGGGTGGAAAAGAGCGATGGCAGGATTTCCAGGATCAAGCTGGAGGACGGCGCGACGGTGGAAGGCCGGATGTTCATTGATGCCTCTTACGAAGGCGACTTATTGGCCAAGGCCGGGGTCTCGTTCATGATCGGTCGTGAATCGAATGAACTCTACGATGAGACTGGAAACGGCATCACCGGACCATCAGGCAAGAACCAGCTCCCGAAAGGGATTGATCCTTATCAAAGAAAGGGCGATCCGGAAAGCGGCCTGCTGCCGGGAGTGAATCCCGACATGGGTGATGAAACCGGTGACGGTGATCAGAAACTCCAAGCCTATTGTTACCGCATGGTCCTGACCGATGCGGAGGATAACCGGGTCATGATCGCCAAGCCCGGGGGATACGACGAAAAAGATTACGAGCTCCTTTTCCGCGCCATCGAAGTCGGGCAAAAATGGGGGTTTTTTAAGACTTCGCCGATGCCGAATCGCAAGACCGACTCGAATAACACCGGCGGGATCTCCACCGATTTGATTGGTGGAAACTACGGGGCGGGCTGGGATTGGTCGACGCTGGACCACAAGGAACGCGAGGCCGTGGCGGCGAGGCACAAGCAGTGGCAACTCGGATTGGTTTGGACGCTGCAGCATCATCAACGGGTTCCCGAAAACATCCGCAAGGCACACGCGCAATGGGGGCTTCCCAAAGATGAATTCGCGGACAACGGCCACTGGCCTTACAATCTCTACGTCCGGGAAGCGCGGCGGATGAAATCCGATTTCGTGATGAGCGAGAAGCACTGCAAGAACAAGATCCCGGTCGAGGACTCGGTTGGCCAGGGAGCCTACACGCTGGACTCACACAACACCCAGCGTTTCGTCCACCAGGGGATGGTTATGAATGAGGGTGATATCCAGACTCATATCGGGGGCAAGCCCTACGGCATTTCCTACCGGGCCATCGTCCCGAAGGCGGAGGAGTGCGGGAATCTCCTCGTGCCATGGGCGCTTTCCTCGACCCATATCGCCTTCGGTTCGATCCGGATGGAGCCGGTCTTTATGATCCTCGGACAGAGTGCCGGAACCGCCGCCAGCATGGCGATCGATGGAAATATGACGGTGCAAGAAGTTCCCTATGCCAGGCTGCGCGAGCGGCTTGTTGCGGACGGGCAAAAGTTGGATTGATCGTGATCGAGTCCCGGGAACAGGGACCAGTCTGCAAAAAAAAGATCCCTTGCATGAATGGCACCCTTAAGAATAAGCAAGTGAAAGTCCATTCCCCGGCATATTTTTTTTGTGAGCGGGAACCCCGGGCGACCGGGCATTCTACCTCGATCCGGAAAGCCTCCTTGAAAAACCGAAGAGCGGCTGAACTTGTCAAAACGCTCACCATTTCATCCCCTTTTAAGATTGAGAAACTCCGACAGGGTGATAAAAGAAAGATTAGAACTCGCCGCTGAAAGAACTGAAAAAACTCCCTGACATGAAAGCTCCCTCATCGACCCTCAACCGAAATTCCCGACCTCTCCGCCCAAAGCGAAGAGGTCTGGAATCGGGGTTGATGGAATCTCACCGCACGACTCATCCATACGACTACGAATCTCTTTTGCGAGCCTCCCGCCAAGCCCCTACCGATACGACTACCTCTCCCTCATACATCATAGCTGTAGACGGCCCCAAAGCCCGAAAGTATCGCGATTTATCAGACCCTCGTAGACATAAATCACCAGCGCTACCACTACGTCCACCACAGGCCGCATCGCGTCTACAAAGGCGCAATCCGCCCCCAACCTACCCCTATGATGCTTCACCCGTCAGTCTTTGGCCAAGCAGAGATCCGATTGGGGAACGGGGTGGGCTAAACCTCTACGGAATGGTTGGGAACGATTCTGTAGGTCGAAGTGATTACCTTGGACTGGCTCACCAAGCCGGGCAATTGTTAGATATTACCGGTGGTCAAGATCAAGAAAATCCTCGACCCTTTGACCCTGACGCAGCTATCGGGATAGTTCTTGTTTTTACAGATATAGATACATCTGAATGCTGTAAAAATTCAGAATCCGAAACAGGGTATGCAAGCGGGGGTTCTGGTTGCACGGGGAATGTTAAAATAACTTTTGGATTTTTCTACTATCCTTTAACTGAGCATCAGCAGAATGCGGTAGGTCAGGGGCCAGGGCAGGATGATTTTAATTTAGATTTAGGTTGGTCAGCAGTCCCTGAAATTCATTTTGACAATAATGGCGGTGGCGGTCCGTTTTCACCGATTCCAGAAAAAGTTCAATGGAACGGTGAAGTCAATGAAGATACGAATCGCCGGACAGCACTTGGCTCTGTTATGTCAGTCATGAAGACCTTTGAAGTGCCTTGTGCTGGCGGAGAAGTGGAGCGCTCATTTGTGATGACTAATGGCGTAGGGGAACGAAGCAAATGGCGTCCTGGGAGGGCTGGATTGAAAGGTCCTGCAATGCTCACTGGTGGTTTCAGTGTTTCTATTGGAGAATGCGGAAAGATCATCTCAGACAAGGTTTCGTTTGATCAAGAACGTAACGGGAATCTAGGGCTTTTTAATGAAAACTTTAAGCCATTTGAGAAATGAAATTAGAAATGATTTTTACGCTTTTATTCTTCTATCCTTATCTCGGTTCAGCAGATCCAGCTGACAAAAAAGGGACGCTCTCAGATGGTTCGATAATATCTAACGCTCCAGGTCTTTTTCTGCCTGGATCAAGTGAGAAAGAAATTGTGAAGCTATTGGGTAAACCTTCTTTTAAAGGATCCGAGACGCTAATTTACCGGGTGAAGCCAGTTCAAATAAAAAATCAGATACTCGATAAAGAGGCGTTTAATGGGATCGTGGTATTCCACCTTAGTAAGGGTTTTCTGAAATATGCTGAATCAATATCTACTTCTGGAAAGATTGTTTTATCCACATACAAAATGATAAAAAAAACTAAAGATTAAGGTCTCAAGGGCTAAGGTGCCAAGCAAAATATGACTATGATTCGATCTAGTCACCGTTGTTGCAGGTGTTGACGAGGATCGGAGTTCTTTGGAGATGGGGACGATCCCTCGGTTATCAAGGTGCTTCCCCCAAAGACCAGCCTCCTTCGTCGGGTCAGTTCCAGAGCGTGCGAGCTGTCACGCCTCCTGCGTCCATGGCCATCACACAACATCCGTAATCCGTCGCCGTGCCTTGATCGGGTGGATGCCTTCCCCAAAGGGGGCCCCTTCCACCCGGGCACCGTTCGCTGTCGCTCTCTCGTCGTCGGATTACGGAGTGTTGTGTGAAGTCATGGCCCGTTCGCCCTCAAATGATGATTGGGCTCCTTCGTCGGTGAGTAAAAAAGAGGGCTCCCTCGCAGGAGTCGCGCCAGCCCGCCCGCAGCTTTGATTCGCAGCCGCCTCCCGGCTGCTCACCCCTGCGGGGCACGTCACTTCGTTCCTGTCCAAAGGCCCTACAATCCTTCGGGCCTGTTGCGCCACCCTCCGGACCGGATGGCATCGGGATCGTGCCTCACCCCATGCCTCTTCCTGCCATGCTCCGCGCCGCCCGTCATCATGTTCCGCAAAGCCTCCACACCATGACTCCGCCCTCCACCAACTTCGCCGGGACTGGGGAGCGCATCGGGAGAGTTCTTTGGCGAGTTCGAAGTAATGTGGCTCGCGCTGCCGCCGGTCGGGTCCGGCCTCAAGTGGAACCTTTTCGACGTCCGACCTCTATTCCGCTTGACCCCGGCCCCTCCTCGGCGGCTTTGGTTGATACGGACTTTATCCCAAAGTCCTTCGCCAACGAAGGCCCGGACCATCGGCCACCCGGCAAAGAACTCCTTGAGGCCCAGACCCTCACGCGCCCGAGGTTTTTTCGAGAAACCCTTCCAGCATGTCAGCCACGACTTTTTGCTTGGAACGGGGAAGGGAGGAAACCTTGTCAAAGATGTTCTCGAGGCGGGACGGTGGCCCGGTCTTCGCTTTACCGGGCTGCTTGAGGTCTTTCATCAGTTCTGCCGGAGTGATGCCGAAAACCTCCGCCAATCGCTCGACTGTCTTTGCGGTGGGGTTGGTCGCTTCGCGCTCGTAGTAAGTGATCGTTTTGACGGCCACGCCCATTTGTTCGGCAAGTTCGGGTTGGGTCCAGCCCCGACGCTTCCGAAGTTGCGCGAGCTTTTTCCCGAAGGCGGGAGTCGGTTTGGTGGCGGGGCGTCCGGCTGACATGCCCGGATGATAAGCCCTGATCTCGGCGCGAACGGTCATAACTGGAATATCCAGCCATAAATAACTAGACAAAGCAAGGTATTGTGAGTTGAGTTCCCTCTGTTGGAGTTTTCGTAAATCCGTCTTGACGGGTTTTGAAAGCAAAACGGCCGCCGATGTCATTCCGGGAAGAGTTCCATCGACGGCCAAAACAAAACAGCGAACCAAACGGCCCGGCGCTTCGTCGCAGACGGTAGCGCGGGAGGTCGTTTGGTTCAAAACCAAACAACCGAGAAAAATGGCCAGAATCCCAGACTCCGAAATCGACCGCATCAAATCCGAAACCGACCTCATCGCGCTGATCCAGTCGCGGGGGACGACCCTCAAAAAGCAGGGGACCAACTGGACCGGCCTTTGCCCCTTCCATGACGACAAGGAAACCCCCAACCTCATCGTGACACCGGGAAAAGGCCTCTTCCGCTGCATGGCGGAAACGGGGTCAGGCGGAAACGGGGTCAGGGTGCAAATCTTGACAGAATTTGCAGTCGCCAAGAAATTGAAAGTAACCGAGGTAATCGAAGCCGAGCGAAATGCGAAGGCGGAGAGATGGGCAGAGGCAGTCTAAGAACCTGTTTAGTTGTCAGCTCTTGATTATTAGGGGATCCGTAATAGCTTGATGGCATGAGATACTCGAGCGATTTAAATGACAAACAATGGAAAGCGATCAAGAAGCTGGTGGATCGACCCGATCCACGTCGAGCTCTGTCAACTTATGACCGCCGGGAAGTCATCAACGCCATCCTTTACCTGAATAAAACGGGTTGCCAATGGCGCATGCTGCCCAGCCATTTCCCGAAGTGGCAGAACGTCTACAACCATTTCCGCCGCTTGGAAAAGCACGGAATCTGGCAGGAAATGTGTTGGGTTTTGAACGAGCTGACACGGAAAAAAAATGACTAAGGTGACAGGCAACTTATAGGCGTAGGTCGTTAAATCCCTATACCTACGAAGACTTCCGCTTGGAGGGGGATGATTAAACGAGGACGATTTCGTCGTCGTGGTGGCCATTTTCCGGGTGCGGTAATCTTTCAAAGGCTTCCGCCAAAACCTTCTCTGGTGTTCGTCGTCGTAAGCCTGTCGGTGGTTCGAAAGTCCCAAGCACCTTCGTCCGGCAAGCGACCGCTCCGGCACGCTGTCTGCGGGGCGCCAAGCGCCCTGGCGCAGACATCGCGCCTCCGCTCGTTGGTCCGTGTTCGTTCGATCGTTCGCTGGGCCTCGTGGCTCAACTCTGGCGGCTCGCTTCGCTCCCACGCCATTCGTTCGCCTCGGCCGCTCACTTTTTGAGTTGTCGGCGTTCCTCCCGTGCTCCTTGGTCACCGCTCCTCGCGTCGCTTTCGTCGGCGGCCTCCTCATGCCCACCGCCCGCTCGTCACTCCATCGCTCCGGCGGGGTTGGGTGGGGTGAGCGCTCACACTAGCTGCCTATCGGCAGGTCGGAATGGTCACCCACCCACGCCTCCGCTTTAGGTTCTTATTTTTTGGGGTTCTTAGGTTCTGGAGTCCCGGCCATCCGACTCGCAATGAACAAGACCAGCCTCCTCCGTCGGGTCAGTTCAAAAAGGGTGCTCCTCCCGTCGCCGTGCCCCTCCCGGCACTCTCGCTCCGCTCGCCCCTCCGTTCCACACCGCAGCCTTTGACTCGCTTCGCTCACCCTTCGGGCACGTCACTCCGTTCCTGTCCATCCTCGCTTCGCTCGTATTGTCATCATGTTCCGCAAAGCCTCCACATCATGACTCCGGCCCCCGCCAGCATCGACTCGACAAGAGCGCGCATCGGGAAAATCGTTTGGCGAGTTCGGAGTAAATTGGCTCGCACTGCCGCCGGTCGGGTCCGGCCTCAACAAGAAACTTTTCGACGACCGACCTCTATTCTTGTTGACCCCGGCCCCTCCTCGGCGGCATCGGTCCTTACGGACTTTGCCCGCAAAGTCCGTCGCCAAGCTCCGGCGCTCCGCCACTCGTGCCCGCCCCGGGTGGCCAGTCCGGAGGGTTCTGGCTGTCGTAGGTTCGCCAGTGCCAACGCTTAGGCGTCACGGGCTTGAAAGCAGTCCGCCGCAACATGTCCCGCGCCCCAGTCCACCCCCTCCCTTGGCCTTTGGCGGAGGTTGAGGGCGGGGAACACAAGCGGGACGCGTGTGCTACGGTAGAACAAGCGTCCCGCTTGTTTGCGGACGACCGGTGATCCCGGGCGCGGAGGTTGGGGGCGGGGAACACAAGCGGGACGCATGTGCTACGGTGGAACAAGCGTCCCGCTTGTTTGCGGATGACCGGTGATCCTGGGCGCGGAGGTTGGGGGCGGGGAACACAAGCGGGACGCGTGTGCTACGGTAGAACAAGCGTCCCGCTTGTTTGCGGACGACCGGTGATCCCGGGCGCGGAGGTTGGGGGCGGGCCTGTCACGCTTCCTGCTTCCATGGCCATTTGACTGCGGCTATTCCCGCGGGCCGTTGGTCGGTGGCGGAGTCGAGGGAGCGTGCATCGGGGGGGATCAATCGTGAATCGCCCCGTTTGGCTCGTCCCCGGATGTTCCGTTCCGAGACCCTGGGGCGGAGGTCATGTGTTGGATCTTGGGAAGGCGGCTTGTCTGGCCGGAAGGGTGGGGCGGGGAATCGTTTTCGGTGAGGGGGCGGTGGGCGAGGGGTTGACCGGTGGCGTGGAAGCACAAGGTGACGATGCCGCCGAGGCGGCCTTTGGCTCCGATGGATTTGCCGTCGAGGGCGAGGCTTTTGGGGAGGAGGTCGCTGTTTTCGGAAAGCCAGGCGTTGAGGGCGCGGGCGAGTTCGATGGGGTCGATGCGGTTGACGATGTCGTTGATCGCTCCGTAGCCGGGCATGGCGAGGAGGCCGGTTTTCTTGTCGCGCTTGGTGAGGCCGATGGCGCGGCGCTGGTTTTGGTCGAGGGGGGCGCATTTGTGCCAATGGAGCGGAGCGACATGGACAGGAGCGAACGCGACGTGCCCCGAAGGGGGACCGCCGGGGGGCGGGATCAAATGGCTTTGACGTCGCCGGCTCCGCAGATGAGGCCGTAGACGATGAGGGTGAGCATGGCGCTGAAGGGGTGGCGGATGGCTTAGGGGTTACGGGTGTCGGTGAGGCTTAGGAGGGCGTGGCGGAGGGTGCGCAGCTCGGGGCATTTGAGGGCGCAGCGGGCTCCGGCGGTGTCGCCATCAGCGAGGGCGGCCTGGTGGGCTGGCGGGAGGAGGCCGGGGCGGGCGAGCAGGGCGGCGGCGTCTTTTTTCAGGGGGCGGACCCAGAGGTGCTTGGGTTTTCCGAGGTCCTGGTAGAAGTCGCGGCGGTGGCGTTTGAAGCCTTTGGTGTGGCCGAGGGGGAGCCAGTTGGTGGCTTTGTAGAGGGTGCCGGTGTGTTCTTCGGGGTCGTGGAAGCTTTCTGCCATCAGGGGTTGGTAGCCGTGGCGGGCTTGGAATTGCCCGCCGAGGGTGCGTAGGGAGAGGGGGAGGCATTGGCTGGCGAGGTTGGGACGCCGGGCGCTGTCGATGACGTAGAAGCGGCGGAGCTGGACGATGAGCTTGAGGCGGTTGGCGCAGGTCACGGTGTCCCAGCCGATGTGGGTGTCGCGTTCCTTGAGGCGTTTGGCGGCCCCGCCCCAGCAGAGGACGGCGACGAGTGCGGGGCAGTCCGATTCGCTGTCGGTGCGGTAGATTCCCTGCCAGAGGACGTGTCCGGCGGGGCGTCCGGCCTGGAGGCAGTGGCCTTGGTTGAGGATTTGGCGGAGGTGGTCGATCTCGGCCTCTTCTGTGGCGGTGCGCAGGACGAGGTGGTCGGTGGCGGGGGTGAATTTGGTCACCAAAGATTCCGGGTTGAATCTGCCCGAACCGTGGCTTTTGTCTAGCGAATTCGAAAATCATCAATGTCTACAAGCCCTAGTGGATTTCCGGAAAATCCCGCTGGGGTGATTGCAGGGAGGGGAGTTAGAGGATCGGAAAGCAGTTGCGCAGCTGCTATTTATACAAGTGTTCTTGTCCCCTTGGTGATATCAGCGAGGATTAATTTTTCGATCACTCTGCTAGCAGATGCTGTTTAGGGAGTTATGAGGGGGGAGGCGAAAGGGTGCCGCCCGGGATGTAGTCGGGAATGAGGAGCTTTTGGGCGGCCTTGGTTGCTTTGCCATCCGCTATGAGGACAATTTGGCGAACAACTGCGCGGGCGAGCGTGGCGGGGTCGGAGAAGTAATGAGTGGGACGCGGGAGGAGGTGCTCGAACCAAGGTTCGGCAGCAATTGTGATTAGTGAGAGATCCCTTGGGATGACAAGGTCATTGCGCGTAGCCCAGGATATAGTTGAGAGAGCTTGACGTGACCGGGTTGCCACGATGGCAGTGGGAGGTGACTTCATCGCGATCACTCGGGAGAGAGCGTGATCCACTTGCTCGGCAGAACCTTTTTCAATGACCGGGATGACCGCTTTATTGTCATCGGGAAACGCTTTGCGCAGTCCGGCTTCGGTGGCTTTGAGTCCTGCCAGCTCTGAATCAGGCATCAGGAGGGCGACCCGCTGATGACCCAGCCTTTTGAGCTGGGTTCCCGCGTGAAATGCGGCGGCTTCCCAGTCTTCGTCGATAGAGGGGATCTCGATCTCCGGTTGGGGGTATCCCCGGATGAGAGCGGGTAGATTTTTGTGGCCAAACCACTGCCGTATCTGGCTCGGGCATTGGTAAAGGATCCACGCAGCCACATCCAGATCTTCGACGAGGGTTTCAAGTTTTTTGCCCGGATTCTTGAGGTGAAAAAGTCCCGGTGAACTGAGTTTGAGTTCGAATCCCCGACGGTTGAGAAGTTCACGCAGGGTATCGAATTCGACCAGCATCCATGGGGGGAGTTGGGCAAGCTTCTTTGGTGAAAGGAAAACGATTCTCTTGGTCCCGGAGGAGTTCCGTGTAGTCACGCTGATGATTTCACGTCGTTTGCCATGTTCTCGTGGCGAAATCATTTCTTTGGCTTCGAGAATATCGAGGGCGGCTCGCAAGGTATCTCTCCCGATTTGGAGCTGGGCTGCCAGCTCACGTTCACCCGGAAGTCGCTTCTGAATCTCCCCCGAATGAATCATGTCGACAATGATCTCGGCCGCTTGAACCGAGAGGGGTTGGCGCTGTGGAATCCTCGGCATTTAATGAAGCTAACTGGTTGGTTTTGTGGTCCAAGATCTTAATTTTTTGTCCACGTGACGCCAGGAGCGGAGATTGGTGAGGAAAATTCTCGCGAACTGGTTGGCTAGGGATACCAGAAGTAAAAGAGTTCGCTTCTTGTGGGGGCGGGGATAGTTGGGCAGATTTTAACTAGTGATGGAACCTTTGAAGATACGTGGATTGGTGGCGGCAGTTGTGACGCCGATGGATGGGGCGGGAGAACTGAAGCTGGAGGTGGTGCCGCAGATTGTGGATCATCTGGAGCGAGATAAGATTACCGGGATTTACATCGCAGGAAGCACGGGCGAGGGGATGTCGTTGACCGACGAAGAGCGACGCGCGGTGGCGCAAGCATACGTCGGAGCGGCGAAGGGGCGGTTGAAGACTTTTGTGCAAGTCGGGCACAATAGCTTGAAGGCATCGGCCGAGCTCGCGGGACATGCAGAGTCGATTGGAGCGGATGCGGTTTCGGCGACGCCGATGGGTTACTTCAAGGTGAGTGGAGAAGGGGAGTTGGTTGAGGGTCTTTTGCCGATTGTGGAGGCGGCTCCAAAGACGCCTTTTTATTACTACCATATTCCTTTTTTGTCGGGGGCGAATTTGGATCCCATGAAGCTGACGGACCGGGCGATGGACCGACTTCCAACTTTTTGCGGGATCAAGTATTCCGATGGCGGGAGTCTTTATAATCTCCCGCTCATGGAAAAGGCGGGACCTGGTTTGGAGTTTTTGGCGGGATCGGATGAGGCTTATCTCATGTCGGTGGCGCAGGGGTTCAAGTCAGCGGTGGGGAGCACTTACAACTACGCCGCTCCCATTTATGAACGTGTTCGCTTGGCGGTGGAGGCGGGGGATTTGGACGAAGCGCGGCTTTGGCAGTCGCGCGCTTTGGAAATGATCGCGGCGATGTTTGGGACCTGCGGGCGGGCTTCGCTGAAGTCGATGATGTTGATGATTGGAATCGACTGTGGTCCGGTCCGGCGTCCCATCGATCCGGCGACTCCGGAGCAAGTCGTGGCACTGCGGAAGCGGCTTGAGGAGATGGGTTGGTTTGACTGGGTGGGGCACGATGCCAAGATCTCGACATGAAGTTTTTTCTGAGCATTTGGCTGCTGGTGTTTCCGGTGGCTTGGGGCGAGTTGACCTGGAATCGCTTGCCTGATCTCCCGGATCGCGAAGGTTTTGCGGGGGCTTACTCCGGAGTGGTTTCGGAAGGTGGTGAGGATTTTTTGGTGGTGGCGGGTGGGGCGAACTTTCCGGACGGGCGTCCTTGGGAAGATGGGGAGAAGGCTTACTACGATGACATTTATGTGCTGTCGCTAAAGGAAGGCGGCGAGTGGCGGAAGTCGGAGACGAAGCTTCCCGCGAGGATGGGATATGGGATGTCGGTGAGTTTGGCGTATGGATCGGCTTGGTTCATGGGTGGGAAGAATGACGAGGGAGAGAGCAACGATCTGATCGAAGTGAGCATCGACGATGGTGAAGTTTCGTTGGAAAGAATTGGCAAGCTTCCTCATGCGATGGCGGAAGGCGTGGCCGTTTTCATGGGAGACGATGTCGTTGTGGGCGCGGGAGCCGAGGGAGGTGAGACAACGAAGGACTTTTATTTGCTACATCGGAAGGATCCGAATTGGATCGAGTGGAGGTCGCTCGGCTGGCCCGACGGAGCACCGGGGCGGATGTATCCGGTGGCGGGAGCGCGGGGTGGAAAGTTTTATCTTTTTGGAGGGCGGGATTTTGCGGACTCGGATGAGGAGAAGGCGGAGCGGATTGTTGGATTGGATTGGTTGTCGGATTGTTGGGAATTGGAGGTGGAATCGGGAACTTGGAAGAGACTGGCGGATTTGCCGGAGGGGCGGTCGGCGGCGCCAGCTCAGGCGGTGCCTGTGGGAGCGAGTTCCTTTTTGATGTTGGGTGGCGTGACCGTGGATTTTTTGCGTGAGCAGATTGCGGCGCGACCTGAGTTGAAAGGGCAGGGGATGGACCATCCGGGGTTTCCGGGGACAATTCTTTCTTATAACACGGTGACGGATCGCTGGGCTGGGGCGGGGAGTTTTCCGATGGAGGGGAGCTTTGCGCCGGTGACAACTCCGGTGGTTTTTTGGGATGGGAAGGTGATTTTGCCGACGGGGGAAATTAAGCCTGGAGTGCGCTCGCCGCAGGTTCTGGTGGCGGAGATTGGCGATTCGAAGTTGAGCTTCGGAGTCGTGAACTGGATCGTGGTGGCGGTCTATCTCCTCGGAATGGTGGCGGTGGGATATTGGTTCATGAAGCGGGAGGCCGCGTCCTCGACCGAGGCCTACTTTCGAGGCGGGCAGAAGATTCCCTTCTGGGTGGCGGGGCTTTCGATTTTTGCCACGATGCTTTCTGCGATCACTTTCATGGCGGTGCCGGGAGCGGCTTATGCCACGAATTGGAACGGCTACATCGGACAGTGGCCCATTCTCATCATCGTGCCGCTGGTGGTGATGTTCTACTTGCCGTTTTATCGTCGACTCAACGTGACAACGGCCTACGAGTATCTGGAGAAGCGATTCAATGTCGCGACGCGGGTCATCGGGAGTGTGACCTTCATGTTGTTTCATGTCGGACGGGTTGCAATTGTCCTTTATCTGCCGGCGCTTGCGCTTTCGAGCGTGACCAATATCGACATCTTTGTGGCGATCGCGGTGATTGGGGTTTTGTGTGTCATTTACACGGTGATGGGCGGGATTGAAGCGGTGGTTTGGACCGATGCGATACAGGCACTGGTTTTGATCGGGGGGGCGCTTTTGTGTTTTGGTTTGGTGGTGTCGCAGGTGGATGGCGGAATGGGCGCGATCACTTCGGCGATGAGTGAGCAGGGGAAGGGGATCACTGCGAGTTGGAATCTTGACGATCTTTCGATTGGGAAGGGATCGACTTCGGGCTTCGTGTTGTTCGTGGCCTTCATGTTGGCGAATTTGCCTTCTTACACTTCGGGGCAGGATGTGGTGCAGCGATACGTCACGACTTCGTCCGAAAGGGAAGCGGCCAAATCCCTGTGGATGAACATCGGGATGGTCCTGGTGGGATCGGCGATCTTCTTCGGGCTTGGAACGGCCTTGTATGTCTTCTATCAAAGCAAGCCGGAGTTGATGAACCCGGCCCTGCCCGCGAACGACAGCGTGCTGCCCTTCTTCATCATGCAGAATCTCCCGGTGGGTGTGGCGGGCCTGATCATTGCGGGTGTTTTCGCGGCGGCACAATCGACGATTTCGAGTTCGTTGAACTCTGTCGCGACGGCCTTCGTGACCGATGTCTATGGTCGAATCTTGAAGCCCGAGAGTTCCGATCAACAACGGCTCGCGGTCGCGAAACGTGTGGTGATTATATTGGGCGCGGTCGGAATCGGGGTGTCGAGCTACCTCGCCATGATCAAAACGGACGAAGTTTTCATGTTGTTTAATCGCTTCATCGGATTTGCGCTCGGGCCACTGGGTGGCTTGTTCGCGTTGGGGATTTTTTCAAGACGCCCGAATGGTCGGGCTGGGTTGCTGGCTCTGCTGAGCGGCGTGGTGATGGTGATCGGGGTTTACTTTTTAAATAAACTGGGAGCGATTGATTTGATGCCCTTGCTTTACGGTGCGGTCGGTTTTCTGACGACGCTGGTGGTGGGGATTCTCTTGGGATTCGTGATGCGGGCACGTGATGAAGAGTTGGCGGGATTGACGATATGGACCCAGAACAAGCGATGAGTGGATATACAAAAGAGGAACTAAAGGAACTGCGCGATTTCTACCGGGACAGTCTCTTGAACGACACGATGGCGTTTTGGATGCCGGAGATTGTGGACGCGGAATTCGGGGGGTATTTGGCGATGCGGGATCGTGAAGGCGGGTTGATTGATGACGATAAGTCGGTGTGGTTTCAGGGGCGCTTTGCATGGATGCTGTCGACGCTTTGTAACACGGTGGAGCCGCGAGAAGAATGGCTTGCGGCAGCACGGAGCGGAGTGGAGTTTTTGAAGGAGCATTGCTTTGATGAAGACGGGCGCATGTTTTTTCTAGTGACGCGAGAAGGAAAGCCGCTGCGGAAGAGGCGGTATTATTTCTCTGAGGCTTTCGCGATTATGGCCTTTGCTGCTTACGGAAAGGCCTCGGGCGAGACAGAGTGGCTGGAGGAAGCGCGGGAGCTTTTTGCGAAGTGCATGGACTACGCCGAGGGGCGGGTATCGACGGGGGAGCCCAAGTGGACTGACGAGCGGCAGACGAAGGGGATCGGAGTGCCGATGATCTTCCTGCAAGTGGCGCAAGTACTCGCGGCCAATGGTGGTGACGAACTGGCGGAGCGGAAAATCGATGACTTCATTGAAGAGATTCGGGAGTTTGTGAAGGATGACATCGAATGCGTGATGGAGCAGATTGGGATGGACGGGGAAGTGATCGATCACATCGATGCGCGGACTTTGAATCCCGGGCATGCGATCGAGGGGGCTTGGTTCATTTTGGATGAAGCGAAGCGTCGCGGTGGTGATGCGGAGCTGACGAAGTTAGGGTGCCGCATGTTGGACCACATGTGGAAGTGGGGCTGGGACGAGGAGCACGGGGGTATTTTGTATTTCCGCGATGTTTACGGGAAGCCGGTGCAGGAATATTGGCACGATATGAAATTCTGGTGGCCGCAGTGCGAAGCGATCATCGCGACATTGCTGGCTTATCAGATGACGGGGGATGAGAAGTATGCGGGGTGGCATCGTCAGATTCATGAGTATGCCCATCGGGTCTTTCCGGATCGCGAGCACGGTGAGTGGTTCGGCTATTTGCATCGGGACGGGCGGGTTTCATCGACGGTGAAGGGGAACCATTTCAAAGGTCCCTTTCACCTGCCACGGATGCAGTGGTATTGCTGGCAGTTGTTGGATGAGGCTGGTTTGAAATAAAAACCAGTCCTTCTTTGGAAGGCAACGCTGGGAAAACGGGTATGGACTTTAATGATGAAGCAATTGTTATTGGCGATTTTTTGTGCGGGAGCATTGCTCGGAGGAGCGGAGGATTTCGAGAGCTTGGAGCGGGGCGGATTCACCTCGCTGGAGAGTGCGGTGGGGACGTGGTCGGCGAGTGAAGGCGAGGCTGAAATCCACGGCGATCACGCCAGGAGCGGGAAGCAATCGCTGAGACTATTCGGAGGCAAGGCGCATGAGGTGAAACTGGAGCTGGGGGAGACTGCGGAAGAGGAACTGATGCTGTCATTCTGGGTTGAGCGGTGGACGCGCAAGGGGCCTTTTGAGTTTCGGATTGAGGAGATGAAAGAGGGAGATTGGGAGTTGATTTATGATGGAGCCAAGGAAATCCGCGTGGGTGGCTTTTTGACGCAGGTCGAAGTTTCGGTGTCTGTCGGCGTGAAGATGCTGCGATTCATTGCAACAACTCCGACGAATAGCGGGGTAATGCTGGACGATCTCACCGTGGAGAAAGTGAAGCCGATGATTGTGACCTCGGTGACAACTCTTCAGCCCGTGGTGCCGGTTTTGATTCGAAAGCAGGATAATCCCGTGATCTTGCTGCAAGTTGTGACGAAGGGGCGGAGTGAGGCTCGCAAACTGACGGCAGTGAAACTGGATCTTGAAGGAACGACGGTGATGGAAGCAGTGGAAGCGGTGCGAGTTCTGACCCCGAAAGGGGACGTCTTCGGCAAAGCCCGAAAGGTGGGGCGCGAGTGGATCTGCGAGGGCGAGACGGAGCTGAAATCGGGGAAGAATGACTTTCAGGTTTCGGTCGAGGTAAGTGGAAAAGCGAGCTTGGACGGACGGGTGGATGCGCGGGTTCTGGGCGTGAAATTTGATGATGGCCAAATGATGACGCCGGAGGTGACTTCGCCCGAAGGGAGCCAGCGGATCGGATATGGTTTACGACTTCATGGCGACGATGGCTCAAAGGGATTTCGAATTCCGGGAATGGCCACTACGAAAAAAGGGACGCTCATTGCGGTCTATGATGTACGTTATCGGAGTGGAGGAGATTTGCCCGGAGACATTGATGTCGGCTCGAGCCGCAGCACCGATGGCGGACAAAGCTGGGAGGCAATGAAGATCATCATGGACATGGGCGATGATCCGAAGTGGAACTACGATGGCGTCGGTGATCCGGCGGTTCTGGTGGACGAGGCTACGGGTCGGATCTGGGTGGCGGGCTTGTGGAGCCACGGGAATCGCGGCTGGCAAGGCTCGGGGCAGGGGATGACGCCCGAAGAGACCGGACAGGTAGTGCTAGTGCATAGCGATGACGACGGCGTGACCTGGTCGAAACCGGTTAATATCACCGAGCAAATCAAAAAGCCCGAATGGCATCTCGTCCTGCAAGGTCCGGGGGCGGGAATCACGATGAAGGATGGAACTTTGGTTTTTGCGGCGCAGTATCAGGATGGGAGCAAGCATGCCGACGGACGCAAAACAGCCCTGCCATTTTCAACGATCATTTATAGCAAGGATCGCGGCATGACTTGGGAAATTGGGACCGGGATCAAGTCGAACACCACCGAAGCGCAAGTGGTGGAATTACAAGATGGCTCGCTGATGTTGAACTGCCGCGACAATCGTGGTGGCACGCGCACCGTTGGAGTGACCAAAGATCTCGGCCAGACCTGGACGATGCATCCCACGGACCGCAAGGCCCTGCCCGAACCGGTGTGCATGGCGAGTCTGTTGCGGATTGGGGATCGCTTGATTTTTTCTAATCCCAACACGCAAGACGGTCGCTACAATATGACGATCAAGGTCTCCGAAGATGACGGGATGACCTGGCCTGAAAAATGGCACACGCTTTATGATTCACGTTCGCTGAACGGCTACTCGTGTCTCGCCCCGATTGGGGAGGACAAAGTGGGCGTGCTTTACGAAGGCCGGACCGAGATTTTCTTCCTGCGGTTTCCGCTGGAGGAATTGGTGAAGTGAAACAGGCATTGTTTTAAGACCAGTCCTATCACTTGGCGAATCAGCGCAAGCGGGTGTTCATTGTCTCCGTCAACCTGACCTCAACCATGATCAAACAACTTACGCAAGCATCCATCTTGGCGGCGTTACTCAATACCGCACCCGCTGAGGTCGTCCTCGGCGGTGACCCGACCACAGATGTCACCAACTGGACCACCAGTTCGGTGGCATTTGATGATACCGTGCAATCCGGCCACAGCCTCAACTGGGAAAACGTCATCACGAATACCGTCGTTGTCGATACCGATGAAGATGAATTTAGGCTCACTTGGGAAGCTGGTGTCGATCATACCGTCGGTCATCTTTTCATGTACAATGAGGCGATTGATCTCGCGACGCTCGCAGACGGAATCGAGCGGCTCTACTGGGTCGCGGAATTTGAAACGACAGCCTTCGCGAATTGGTCACCTGTGATCTCGATCACCGATGGGGGAACGACCCGATACTATCGCTGGAATCACTCGGCAAACGACTGGTCTGGCCAGAATTCCCTGAACTTCGCGGCACCCTTCAATAACGAAAATCCCTATCTCTTTGACCTTTCCCAGCTCGGCAACGGAACGAACGCGGCCACTGGAATTTGGGGTGAACTTCAAGGAACCGCCACGAACTTCGCGGAGACCCGGGACAATCCAACCGGGCCCAATCTCCAGGCGGCCTCTGGCGAAATCCGTTTCGGTTTTCTTCAGTGGACGTCATCCGCTACCGCAGCTCTTGACCTCCGGACTTTCACAACGGAAATCGAATGCTTCGAGGTCATCGTGAATTCAGATCCCGGCATGCCGCCCGTGGTGGAAATTGGTGGAGACGTCTTGCCTACCGCAATTGCTGCAGGCCTCGAAGGTGAGTTGACGACCTTCGGAACGGACTTTTCCAACGTTACCGTTTACTACGGCACCACAGATGGCGGAACAGATCCCGGGGCTTGGGAGAACTCCACTCCGGTTGGAATCAAATTCTGCGATTTCACCGCTGAGATTACAGGCCTGACCCGGAATACGACCTACTTCTTCCGCCTTTTTGCTCAAAATAGCGCGGGTTCGGACTGGTCCGATACCACCGAAACATTCACCACTCTTTCCGCCACTTCACCATCGGTTGCAGTCACCGCAGGAAACTCGACGAGTCCGGTCAGCGCAAATTTCACCGGCAATGTCACCGACACCGGAAATGAAAACCCCACCATCACCATCTTCTACGGCACCACCGATGAGGGGACGAATGCCGGCTCGTGGGATGCCAGTCTCGACCTCGGAGCACAAGCCGCCACTTTTACCGGAGTTGTTGACGACCTACAAAGCGAGACGCTCTACTTCTACCGCGCCTTTGCGGAAAACAGCGCTGGTGGAGCTTGGTCGCCGACAACCGAATCGGTCACAACCCTAGCCTTCGATGGCGTCTCCACCAGCCTTGGGTCGGAGGAATTTGACCTCCGCTACGAGATGGATGAGAATCCTGGGGATCAGAATCTTGATGGCGCGGGCGGTGTCAACGATTGGTTTCCAACTGCTGCCCAAGCGACCGGAGTGGATCGCGAAATGCTCATTCCGCAAACTTATGCCGATGGCATTGCCAGTTCCAATCAAGCCGCCGGCGTTCCCGAGGCCCTCTTCCGCACCGATTTCGGTGGCAGCGTGAGTCGGGAATCGCTTTCTGGAAGTTTCACGGTTGAAGTGGCAGTGAAACTGAAGGCTGGCACAATCGGATCCCCCGAATTCGATCTTGGCGGTTTTGGAATCTTTCTCAATCCTGGTGGACAGCCCGCCCTCCGACTGAACATTGACGAAAACAAAATCAGCACCGGCTTGGGCGATTCCGATACCACGACCGGCAGCAATACCGATTCCTTCCACCTCTTCCGTGTCGCCTATGTCGAGGCCGACCGCCGCTACTGGGTCTGGCGGGATGGCTTCCTCCTTTACGGCGGAGCCGATGCCCTCCCTGGAACGGAGGCCTCGATCTTCGGAGCGACCAGCTTCTTCCTTGGTGACTTCGCTGCCGATCTCAGCGGTGATTGGGAGGTCGATTACATCCGCCTCCATAATGAAGCGGTCGCACCGACCGGAGTCATCGGCAACCTCGCCGTGACGGGCACCGGATTTGTCAATCCCATCACCTTCTTCATCGACTTCCAAGGCCGCCCGAATGCCTCCTACGATCTCAAGAGTTCGACAAATCTAACCGGCTTCGCAACCGAGGAAAACCCCAACCCCGGAGCTGCAGGTGACACCGACGAAAACGGCATCGGTCGTTTCGAGGTCAACGTCGCCGGACGAGTCCCCGGGAACCTCTTCTTCCGCGTGGAAGCCGACGACTAAGATCCCCTTTCGCAGGCAATCCAAAAAACCGTCGGGCGCGAGTCCGGCGGTTTTTTTGGTTGGAGAGGATCTCAAACGCCCCCGACCAAAGCAAACTCGGCCTGATAGGGAGATTCATCCGGGAGCCAGAAGGGAATTAGCTGTGCACTTGGGCCTTGATTTAATCAGCTCTGTGGAACCTTCCGCTGATCGTTTGGCCAAGCTAATTGTTCAGATTTCCAAATTTTCTCCATGCGCTCACTTGTCCAAGAACTTGGCTACGACGCTTCTGCGAACTTCGTGGAAGCTGGTGATATTTCGGCGTACGGAGCCCAGCCTTTCAGCCATCTTTGTCGGAAGCTTGGTGAGCGGTTGCAGGGGGTTTACTTGATTGGGGGCGATAAAACACAGTCTGCCGTTCCGGTTGTGGCTGTCTGCCGCGCAGCCGACGAAGCTGAGGCTCGCGAGATCCATGCACTCATCTGGAATCAGGATTTTGTGCCCTTCGTGCTGGTTGAATCGGCAGCTTCTGTCCGCCTGTACTCCGGCTTCCAGTATCAGTCAGGCGCGGAGGAGGTTCCGGGTTCTGGATTTATCGAAGCATTGACCGATTTTAATAAGATCGGGGAAATACTCGATGGCTTTCAGTCTGAGAAGATCGACAATGGTGAACTTTGGCAAAAATGGGGTTCATACGTTGACCCTGATCGTAGGGTGGACTGGCATCTCCTCCACAACTTGGAGCTATTGGGACAAAAATTGCGAGATCAGGGACTCGATAAGACCTTGGCACATGCCCTCATCGGTCGCTTCGTCTATCTCCGTTATCTTCTGGACCGGGGGTTTTTATCACCGCGAAAGCTCACCAAATGGGAGCTGACTTCTGACCAGGTGTTTTCCCATCGTGCTACCTTAACAGCGTTTCGCTCGCTCAATGAACACCTTGATGACGAAACCGATGGCTTGAACGGGGCCATTTTTCCTTTCAACCATTCCCACATCAAGCAGCAGCATCTCAGGACTGTGGCTGCGGCTTTCAAGGGCGATGATGTCCAAAGTGGTCAGGCAGTCTTCGATTTTGAGGCCTACAATTTTTCCTACATCCCGATAGAGACCCTCTCGGTGGTCTATGAACAGTTTCTTCACGCACCAACTGATGGCAAACGAATATCCGAGGGGTGAAAACAAGGAGCCTATTACACTCCGATTCCTTTGGTGAATCTCATGATCTCGGAGTTGGATGCAAGACTGCCTCTGAACCTTGGAATGAAGGTTATCGATCCGTCTGCTGGGTCGGGTGTTTTTTTGGTGCAGACATACCGCATGCTGATCGAGCGAGCTACTCGGAAGAACGGAGGGCAGCGTCTGAAGCCTTCCGAACTCGGTGAGATCCTGACTACGCAGATTTTTGGAGTGGATCGGGACCTTGATGCTTGCCGGATAGCCGAGATGAGCTTGCTCGTGACTTTGCTTGATTATGTAGATCCTCCTGACCTAGAGGGGAGATATCATAACTTTGCTCTGCCGACGCTGAAGGGGAAGAACATCTTTGAGGCGGATTTTTTTGATGATGAAAGTGATTGGGCTATGAAGGTTACTTTAGATTCGCTGGAAGGTGGGTTGGATTGGGTGATTGGAAACCCTCCATGGAAGGAGATTAAGCGACCCTTTGCCGATTCTCGTGACCACCATGCTCTGACGTGGATGAATCAATCGGACAACCCTTCCACCGGAGGGAATCAGTTGGCAGAAGCATTCGTCTGGAAAGCGCAGCCCTTGCTTCGCGAAGGAGGAGTCTCCGGTCTTTTATTACCTGCGATGACTCTCTTCAAAAATGAATCGAAGCGTTTTCGGCAAGACCTCTTTTCCAAACTGGATGTTTGGAGTGTCATGAACTTTTCCAATCTGGCTTATGTTCTTTTCTCCGGACGGGCGAATGTTCCAGTCATGTCTCTGTTCTTCGGAAAACCTTTTCCAGAGAGGGAGAAACGCGACCCCGTACTGACTTTCTCGCCTTTCGTAATGAGCCAGATGGCCAATCGTCCTGAGGTGGCGGGACGGCAGAAGAATACCTGGAACATTGTCGTAAATGGAGCCGACGTGAGGGAGATACCATGGCGTGACGCAAGAGAAGGCGAGGGACTCACTTGGAAGCTCGCGATGTGGGGAACTCATCATGACAAGAGATTGTTGGAGAAGGTGACTACCAAGTTTGTCCGTTTGGATGAGTTCTGTGAACGTAACGGGCTGGCAATTGGCCAAGGATTCGAGTTGAGGAATGATCCAATCGGAATCGATGCTCAGTTTCAGGGAAGCAACCTTGTTGTGACTACAATCGAGGCAGATGGGCCTGGTGCTATTAAGGGTCTGAAAAAAGGGGACCAGATTGTTTCGATTAACGGTCGTGATGTTTCTGATTTTTCCGATGAAGAGGAGATAATTTTTTACTTGAAGGGAGGAGCTGGCAAGACTTTGACGGAAGTTGTCGAAAAATTCCCAAGAGAGTTTGAACTCAAATTTAAAGGTGAATGTTTGCTTTTCTGTCCTGAGCTACTTGGGAAGGAAAAAGTTAGCTTTTCGTCGCTCAGAGGGGCTGCTCGAATTATTGGGTTTCCTGAAAAGGCTCTGAGCCGGATACCCAAAGAGAAGTGTTTTGTCCGGAAAGAGGGTGGTCTGGCAGGGTTTCCAGTGTCTGAGCCCCCAAGTATCATTTTGGATGTCTCACGACGCTTTGCGGTTCTCAATACGGAATTTGTGGTAGTGCCAGCTCGACAGATCGGCATTGCTGGAGGCAGCGAATCGCTGATGGAGGCGCTGACTCTATTTTTACAATCGAACTTCGTTCAATTTCACCAGTTCTTCCACGCTACTCAGTGGGGAATTGCGCATTCTATTGCAACTCTCAAGGTGCTGAAGGCATTGCCAGTTCCTGACTTCCACGAAGTGGTCGAAGAATGGTCGAAAGAATATTTACGAATCAAATCAGGACTACAAGCTGGTGAGGAGATTTCCAATGTAGACCTCACTCGGATCAATTCGTTGGTCTATAAAGCGTTGGGACTTTCGTCGGACGAATGCCATCTCATCGAAGATTTCGTAAATGTACGGATGCTTGCGGTGAAAGGGAAATTTTCAGCTGATGCCGTCAAAGCTCCTTCGGAGGCTGAGGAGGTTCCAAACTATTTGGCAACTCTTCGCGATGTTCTGGACGCTTACATGGAGGATGAAAGCCAAGCTGCGAGTCACCACTTATCGGTCTTGAGTGATGGGGAGTCGGCGATGATTGAGATCGTCTTGCGGGAAGGAAAGCCAGTAAAACCAGAATTTCAGCGATCAAATGAGGCAGAAGCTGACGAGCTTGAAAGAACACGAACAAGGCTACTCAAGAAGCATCGGCAGTGGCTTTATGTGAATCGGAGATTGGAGATTTACCGAGATGGACGACTCTATCTCTTCAAGCCATTTGAGCGAATGCAATGGACGCGGCGGCAAGCCGTCATCGATGCAGGAGAGTTAATTGCAGAGGCTCTGAACGTGGATTAACAGGACGATGGGAGTTGAGATTGATATCCGGGCCAGAGCCTTGGCGCAACTTCGCCGGCACGCTCACAGGTTGGTGGCGGAAGGATATGCCCGGATGACTCCGGCTCGCTTTGCGGCTTGGAAAGAGCCGGACATTACGGGCGAACTTTGCCGTGAAATGAGAGCCTGGATGGCCACTGACGATGCCCCGAGGTGGATTACGAATTATACCGTTCTTGATGATCCCAATGTGGATATAGAAGAGAAGTATGGAGCCTCTCGTCCACGAATCGATATCGAGATCGAGCGTGTTCAACGAGGACCGAGACCATGCTTTCGCTTTGAGGCAAAGAGGCTGGGACCGCAACATCCTGTGTCGGGCTACTTGGGGAAAGATGGTTTGCTGGCCCTATTAGACGGCCACTATCCGCTGACTCACCCGGAAGCTGCGATGCTGGGATACGTTCAGCAGGAGAATTCCGAACACTGGTTTTCCCAGATCGCTACCAAAATCTCAAAGAAGTCCACTGAACATTTTTTCAATACGGAGAGTGGATTCGAGGAAGATCGCACGATGCGTCCATTAAAGTCCCGTCTTTCCAGACATTCGGTCGAGGGGCGCGGTATCGCCGTTTGGCACACCCTGTTAGAGTTTATTTGAACATGATGATGCCTCTCAGTCAGGCAGCCTGATCGACTACTGGCTGACTTTCAGACGGAAGAATTGCCGTGGAATGGTGATGGGGGAGGTGGAGCGATAGGTGCGGGTGGCGGTCCCGTTGTTGTTTTGGGTTTGGGTGATGGGGATGATTTGGGCTGGGTCTGTGGACCAGGTTTGGAGGTCTTGGGACCATTGGGCGATTGGGACGATGTCGTCAGAGCCGATGGGGTAGGTGATTTGGAAGGTGGGGTAGGTTTGGGAATCGTCGGTGGTGATGGTGCCGAGCTGGAGAAGATCGGTAGCGTCATCGGGGGTGGTGTCGGAAGTTCCGAGGAAGTGTTCGAGGAGGGCGTCGAGGCCGTCGTTGTCCAGGTCGGCGAGTGGGTCGCCGGTGAAGGTGGGGCGCGCGTCGGAGGTTCCGGGGTTGCCGCCGGGGAGGCTGCTGCATCGCCAGTTGGTGGCGAGGCTGTGGATGGGATCGAGCAAGGGATTCTTTAGGATGAGGGAGAAGCCGTCGCCATCGGCGCAGGCGGGCCAGGGGGCGTCGTCGAAGTACGAGAAGTCTTGTAGTTGGAGATCGAGAGTGGGATCTTCAAGAATGAGGGAGTCACCGGCGTTGTTCAGGGAGCCGGAGAATTCACCTGCAATGGGAAGTTCTGCTCCGTAGCGAGATTCGAAGGCAGCTTGGTTTTTGACTATTAGGACGCGTTCGCCAGTGGCGAGATTGGTGATGGAAGAGGTTGAAAAATTGAAGGTGATGCCGCCGCTGATTCTGATGCTACTGAGGTCGGCGGGTCCGGTGCCGATGTTGGTGAGTTCGAGGAATTCAAAGTCATCGTCATTTGTGAAGCCGAGGGCGATTTCAGATGGGGTTGGATCAGAGGGGTGATAGTGAATTTCGCTGACGACAAGTTGAGGGAGGTCGGTGCTGCGATAGAACTCGCGGGTAAGGGGGCCGCTCCAGCGTGAGCCGTCACGGGTGCGGGTGATGAGAGTGGTGCGTGCGTTTAGGGTGAGTGGGTTGGTTGCGGCGAGGGCAGTGGGAGAAATGTCGCCGCCGTTTTGACGAGGATCACTGCCATCAAGAGTGTAATAAACAGTGCCGCCGGAGGTGGGCGAGAGGGTGACCTCCAATGAGTCGGCGATGAGATCGCTGGCGGGGAAAATAGTGGGGAGGGGTTCGTATCGACTATCAAGATAGTTGGCGCGGTTCACGACCCAGTTGCGCAGTTCGGAGATGCGGTTTTGCCAGGTGGAGAAATTGAGCCCGCTGGCGGAAATTTGATCGGCACGGAGTCCGGCGGCAGCTTCATCGACGAGGTCTTGAAGTGCGATGTCAGTGGCGGCGGTGCGACGAGATTCTTGCCAGATGTCCTGATGGATCTGTCTAAAGTCGGCGTCCCGGAAGAGTCCCTGATACCAATCGCGATCGGAGGCCCAGAGCGGGGTGTCGCTGGGTCCGCCTTTCCAAGTGTAGGCACGGTCGAAGTCCCACACGGGTCCCATCTTGATTTTGGATTCGGGGGCGTCCTGATAGATGTAGGCTGAGAGGACGTGTGCGTCTTGGTTTTTGGCAAAGTTGTGCACTGCGAAAGCGCGCGCCCAGCTTTCGGAATCGAGATGGTCGGTGAAGTTTCCGGTCCAGACAGCTGCATCCATGGCGCGGGTGCGGGCTTGGACTTCGCTTCGTTGCGTGGTGAGAATTTCGTAGCCGTCGGGACTGTGGAAGTTGAGGTAGGAATGATAGAATTCCGAGATGTCATCGACCGATTGCGAACCGCCGGAGTTTTGCTGATCGTCTGGGATTTCGAGGCGGCCATTCGGTCCGGCAGCGTGGAAATTCGGCTGGATGGTGTTGGCCGGGAAGCCTTCGGGAATCGAATCCATGCGGTCGATATTGAGCATCCATCCGCCGGCCGATCCATCGGCGTTGAGCTTGTCGAAATCGACACCCATGCGGTTGCGTTCGATCTTCTCCGAGAAGATATAAACTCCGGCGAGGTCGGAGGCGGTGATTTTTCCGCCCTTGGTGTTTTGGAAGACCACGACGACTTTGTTTTCGGCGGCATGTGCTCCGATCATTTTGGCGAAGCCGAGAGAGACCGGATTGTGAATGAGAGCGCGGTCGAAGACGGGGTTCGGGGCATTGAGAACCCAATCCGCTTCAGGGTCCATGCCGAAGGGCGAGAGGTCGAGGTCATCATCGGTCTCATCCCAAAACTCGACCGAGAGTGGCTTGCGTGGAAATTCACTGGAACTGGAGCCGCGGACCCGACAGCCGGTGCGGGCTTCGAGGGCAGCCGAATTGGTGAATGGTTGACCGTTGGCGGAGGGCTGAAAAATGCTCATGACATTCGCCTGGCGCGGGACCTGGATGACGTCGCGGCCATCATTCGAGCGTCCTTTATTCGGGTAGGAACCGGCACCGAAGTTATCCATCACAATGACGGGAACGTCGGAGAGGTAGCTTTGAAGCGAGGGATCGAGAAAACTGTAGTCGGCAACCGCGAGTGGGCCGGGGAGTTTGCCCGACTCGAAGGATCGGGCGCGAAGGCGAGAAGGATCGGCGATGGTAAGCGGGGCGGAGTAGAGATCGGAGGTCGCGATGGGGTCTGATCCATCAAGGGTGTAGCGGATTTCGAGGCCGGGAGTTTTCGTGCTGAGGGTAACAGAGAGTATATCGGTTTTCACCCCGCTGGGGCTGGAGATGACGACTCTTTCCGAGTTCGGCTGGACGGGAGTCGGGGTATTGGTGGCGGCATTTTGAGCGCCGGGACTGGGGAAGGAAAAGTAACCCTCGGTCGCAGTCACGGGCGTGACAAGCGTGGCGCGGAGCTCGGGGCGGATGAGAAAATCGTCGCTGTTTGAAAATTGATTCAGGCCGTGAATGGCGAGAATGTTGCCGGATTCCCGGAGCTGCGGAATGGCGGAAGTGAGATCGAAATCTTGGAATTGTAGAGCTTGCGAATCGACGACGCTGCCATCGGAATTGGAATTCCAGGCAAGGGAAGACGGGGCGTTGGAGCTGGCAACGGGAGTGCCATTAAGGAACGCGGCAAAGCCATCGTCGTATTTCATGCGCAGCGTGAGCGTGGCGAGATTGGTGGGATCGAGGGAATCGGCGAGGGGGATGCGGAGGTAAACCGAAGAGTTAATTCCCCAGGCGGAGGCTTCGATATCAAGGCCGATCTTACCCTCGAATCCGGTGGAGCGTTCGAAGCCGACTCCGAGGGGGCCGCTTTGCCAGGCTGAGTCATCGAAGCCGGTGGAGGTGCCTCGCCAAGTGGTGCCGATCGCGGAGTCATCGGCGAGCGTGGGGACCAGAACCTTGGCCGGAGCGGACCGGGAAACGAGGGTGATCTCGTCCCCGGCCGCGCTGAGGCCATAGGAGATGTCGCCGACCTGTGCCGGGAAATTGAAAGAGGAGACGACCGCGTCAGCGGGCGAAACGAGCGCAAGGTATTCGCCGCCGGAGGAGAGTTTGAAGTTTGTGTGGAGTTCGGCGTCTGCGGTGGCGCGGTCTTTGCCGGAGGCGAAGATGACGAGGTATTGATCGGCTTGCAGCGTGGTGGCGGGAAAGGTCCACCTGGCAGGAGCCGAGACGTCGTCGGTGAGATGCCAGCCCGCGAGATTGAGCGGAGTGGTGGTTGGATTGTGGATCTCGATCCAGTCGGACGTGTCGCCATTTTCATCCGTGAGTCCCGTGGAATTTGAAGCCAGAAGCTCGGTGATTACCGGGGTGGCCATGAGTAAATCCACAAGCGGAACCGAAAGAAGAAGGGCCAGAAGGAGTCCACGAAACATGCGCTAACCTGTGAGCGGCGCAGCGAAGCCCAAAGGACTTTCGACTGGTTTTATGAAAAAACCACTACCGGAAGCTGGCCGATATGAGGCAGTTCGCAGCAGTCTCTCAGTCAGCAAAATTGCAACCCGATATTCCAACCCAACTCCAACTATGAAAGTCACATTATCAACTCTCGCCATCCTCGCGACCACCTCCTTCGCTGCAAACGCTGCGATCATCCTGGGCACCCTGCCAGCCAACAATCAGGCCAATCTCGCGGCGGACGCAGGCCAAACATTCACCACGCCCGTCATGGGACTCGAAAATGCTCTCACTACGATTGAGATCGAAGGTCCGCAGACGGGACCGGGCGCGGTCGGGCCGTTCACGCTCGAACTTTGGACCGATGCCGATGGCGATCATGCCACTTGGGAAACCGGAAGCCTCATTGCCTCGTCCGATTCCCAATCCCTGGTGATTGGCGGCGCGACAATCACGACCTTCACCTTTGCGAGTCAGCCCGTCCTGGAGGACTCGACGACTTACGGTTTCGTCTTCACTGATGGTGCAAGCACCCGCGTGCCCGTCCGTGTGGGATTGACGAATGACACCCCGATCGCCAATGGAACAGTCTTTGGTGGCGGTGCCCAACAGTTCAACGACGCCTTCGACACCGCAATGCGGATCACCACGGGGCAGCCGGTTCCAGAGCCATCGAGCGCACTGCTCGCGGCTCTTTCCGGGCTGGCGTTCTTACGCCGTCGTCGCTAGATCGACCCTATTCGAAAAGCCATTCAGACGGAGCGATTTTTGGATTTTCGGCTTTGGGGTCAGGTTATGGGGCAAGCAGGAGGCGTACGGAGGGGAATTGAAGGGCTGTTAAATGATCGGATA
>Ga0209390_10002246_pt1 | contig 34460 bp, 30 predicted proteins | sample BON01_FD_187212 | JGI IMG/M metagenome (GOLD analysis project Ga0209390, IMG submission 187212) | Freshwater microbial communities from Lake Bonney liftoff mats and glacier meltwater in Antarctica - BON-01 (SPAdes) (version 2) | ecosystem: Environmental > Aquatic > Freshwater > Ice > Glacier...
GCGACACCCGTGGAATCATCTCGACGGCACGCAAACAAAAGCGCCCCATCCTGGAAACCCTCCGCTGCCTCCTCGCCGCCCCCGCCGCCCTCGGCAGATCCCTCGCCCAAGGGTCCTGAATAGTTACGTTTATCCGGGATCTCACTTCCACAGGGATCATCAGGCAGTGATATTTTTGAAGTGGGAGATCGCGATGGGGAAATTATCCGGAACTGGCAGTAGCGTGACATTGGGTCGAGCTTGACGAGTGATGCCTGCGTGGTTATAGGGTGGGGTGTGAATGCGATACTGGAACTCGAAAAGCAGATCGAGCGGCTTCCGATGGAAGATTTCGCTGAGCTTGCTGCATGGATGTGGGAGCGTGCCGAGGATGACGCTTTGTTGAGGGCCTGTGTTGAGACGGTTGAAGAAGGTAAGGAACTTGTCAGTCGCGATGAAATTTTCGCACTGCTTGATCGGCAATGACGGTGGAGTTCCATCGCAAGTTCTCCAAGGACTTGTCGAAGATTTCCAAGGATGAAGTTCTGGGGAAGATCAAGGACGTCATCCTACAACTGGAAGGGGCGGATGATCTGCGAAGCCTGAGCCAGATAAAAACGCTCAAAGGTGGTGGCGGATTTTTACGGATTCGCGTCGGGCAGTATCGAATCGGTCTCCAACAAACAGCAGACGGCGGGCTATTACTACTCCGCGTAATGCATCGCAGAGAGATCTACAGGAATTTTCCGCCGAAGTAACTGATCGTGCCTCCCTGGGTTTTCGCCATAGGCAATTCCAAACAGAAAATGCCTGGCATTTTTACTCTTTGACTCGTGCGTTTGACCATTTCACTTGAGATCGATAAAAACCGGCAGGTGGTCTATTTTTTCGTTGCGGCCTTCTCGGCTTAGCAGGATGGCCTCTCGCTCGACACCATACTGAGCCAGGGTTTTCTCCGGCAGAATCAGACTGTTGAAGATAAAAGCCTGTTGAATCTCCATAAAGCCTTTTGGTGCCAGGATGTGGTCAATGGTTCTGGTCGGTGGTTGAGGAGTCGATGTGCCGACTTCCCCGGACCAAGTGACCTCACCATAGGTTCCTCTGGCCTCGGAGTTCAGTTGTTGCGGACTTGGCGTGTGGTAAGGGCTGTGCTTGCCGTCTCCCTCCAGCGCATCCGGTGCCAATTTGGCGAGGATGTTGTAGGGTCTTTCGTTGGGAAGACTGTTAAAATCACCACAGATCATAATCGGGGTCTGCTTGGGAATCTCAGGACGCTCGCCCCGGCGAACCGATTCGATAAAGTCCAAAGCCCGTGTCGCCTGCTTGATTTGCACCTCCTTGGGTTTGGTGAAGAAGTGCAAATTGATCAGCAAGAGATCGTCACCCAGATCGTCCGGCAGATTGATGAGCGTGGCCATTCCCCGGGCGTTTCGGATGGCCCCGGACCAGAGGATGGGGTAGCGGCTCAGTATCAATCGACCCCCGCCATCGGCAGCGGCATACCAGGGTTGCCCGGTGATTTTTCCGAAATACTTACCGATGGCATCGGCCGTGGTATCCGCTCTGTCTTCCTTGCTGTAGATGACTTCCTGCATGGCCCAGATGTCCGCATGCGCCTTGGGTGCCCAGGCCGCAAACCGGCGCAGGCGCGCCTCCCCATCAATGCCTTCTCCATCAATCCACTTGCTGGTTCTGACCTCGCCATCGTCCCGAGGAAAAATCGATGTCCAATACCCATTGTAAGAGACAACTCTGAGCCGGGTGTCTGCCAGCCTATGAATCCCCTTGGCCGCCGGTTCCGTGCTGCCATCAATCGGCTTGGCTTTTGAACTGATGCAGAAGGTGAGTCCTATGAAGAGAATGCCAGTAATTTGTTTGTTCATTTTTCGACAGATTATCCGAATGGTGAGTCGTTTGGAAGGCGCTTTTATCCTAGAAGGGAAAATAGGAACCACGGATTTCACGGATATACACGGATAATCAATGAGTTACATTGACTAGGCGACTTAACCCCTTGGGTGATCGAGATGAATTTCATCACCCCCCCCCTCCGCTCCGGTCCAGAGGCGGCTTCAAGGCCCTCCCGCCGAAAGGAAATTCCTAGCAGGTCGGGTGCGCGTTTTGGCGAGTTCGGGGTGGTGTGGCTCGCGCTGCCGCCGGTCGGGTCCGGCCTTAAGAACCTTTTCGACGTCCGACCGCTCCTGCACTTGACCTCGGCCCCTCCTCGGCGGCTGTGGTCGTTACGGACCTTGTCCCAAAGTCCATCGCCAACGAAGTCCCGGACCATCGGCCCCACCCGGCAAGGGGAATTTTGGAAGACTAACGTGCCGGGCACCGTGGTCTTCGACATCCCGAACGTTTTTTTTGGGGGGGGGAGAAGCGGTCAGGCGCTTTGAAGAATCAGGGGAAATTGGCGCTGTGGGATCTTGAGATGGTGGCTTGTCTGACTGGAAGGGTGAGGGGCGAGATCGTTTTCGGTGAGGGGGCGGTGGGTGATGCGTGGTCTGCCTGCGCACCTTCGGAGCTTTCTGAATCGATGGTGCTTGGGACCGCCAGCCCAGGCTGGCGGCTAAATGCCTGCGTCCCTTCGGGACTGTGGACCCCATGCGCGTGCGTCCCTCCGGGACTGTGGACCCCATGCGCGTGCGTCCCTTCGGGACTGTGGACCCCATGTGTGTGCGTCCCTTCGGGACTGTGGAACCCATACGTGTGCGTCCCTTCGGGACTGTGGACCCCATGTGTGTGCGTCCCTTCGGGACTGTGGAGTCCATGCGCGGGCGTCCCTTCGGGACTGTGGAACCCATGTGTGTGCGTCCCTTCGGGACTGTGGAGTCCATGCGCGTGCGGCCCTCCGGGACTGTGGAATTCATGTGTGTGCGTCCCTTCGGGACTGTGGAACCCATGTGTGTGCGTCCCTTCGGGACTTTGGGATCGGTGAGTTTGCATCCCTTTGGGACCTCCGCAAGGAGCGGGGCAAGGTAGTTTGTTGGTGCTGTGGGGACCGTACTGCGCATTCTTTTGGGGCTGCGGGGGCCATATGCCTGATCAAAAACGGGCAGATCTTTATTTTAGTTTTTTTGAAAACAGTTGAAATGGTGGTGACTTTGGAGCGTTTAGTAGGTCCACATTTTGAGGCAACGACGATTTGCGTTTTCGTGACTTGCGCGTTGGCGTGGAGTGACCATCTTGCCTACTAACAATTTAAATTCCATGAGACGACATAAAATGATGAGCCTTGCGGTGGCACTGGTTGCCAGCGCGATCGGGACTGCGGGTGCAGGAGCTGCCAAGAAGAAGCAAGAGGAGATCGCCCTGACCCGGGCGGGGGAGCAACTTGAGGCCCGATATGCCGGAGAGCTGGAGACTTTGAAAGCCGGGCTGACCGAGGTCTTGCCACCGGTGAATCAGCAGAAGAAGTCCGCTTTTTTGAGAGCGCGCGAGGACGAGGATACCGCGATGGCGGCGATTGGAGTGGCCCGTGCGAAGATGGGAGAAATTAACAGTGCGAAAGGCCTTGTGGGCCATGCCAAAGGGAAGTGGATTGGGGGAGCGGACAAGGGGATTGCGGCGGCCAAAGCGACGCTGGCCAAGGCAAAAACGGCCGCCGAACGCGAGGCTGCGGAAAAGGATCTCGCCAAGTGGCAGCAGAATCGGAAAGAGGGCGAAGAGGCCCTCGAAGAGCGTCAGGCCAAACTGGATCAGGCCGAAAAGGAGCGTCCGAAGACGGAGAAGGCTTTCAAGGAAGCCGAGGCCGCTCTGGCAAAGTCGAAAGCAACAACGCTGGAGACGCTCGATGAGCTTGGTTTAAAATCCCTCCTTTCGAGCGATAAGTTGGATGCCAGGCTGGCAAAGTATGTCGTCCTGATGGAGGCGACTCCCCGTGGTCTTGCAGTCTTTGCCCAGCAGGGCAAAGAGCAGGAAGAGTTGATCGAGAAAATGCTCGATGCCGACGATCTGCTGGTTCAAATGCTCGTTGCCGATGGAGCCAAAGGTGGGAAGTATGGCGAAGCGATGCAGATCTACAGCGATATCTGGAAGGCCAGCGACAAGGTGGCCGAGGGGCCGTTGCGGAAGCTGGCGCTGGCGATCAGCCTGGAGCATGCCGTTCCTATTACCCAGCGCAACGCGGTCGCGAAGACGGATGCGCCTGCCACCGTCGATCCCGTGAAGCGTTATCTCAACTACGAGAACGCTCTCCTCGCGGGCGAACTCGACCCCGCTTTTAAGGACCTGAGTGTCTGGGACTACCGCATGGTGGTCGATGGCGAGGAGCCCGATGAGGTCCTCACTTGGGGGCGCGAGATGCTTCGTAATTACCGTCCCGATCACATCGCGACTTCCGACTACCGCTGGCGTTATGTCGCGGCTGTTCGGAGCGACATTCCTTACGGGTCGCAGGACAACCAGTATGACAAGGCCGAGCTTCAGTTCTTCCAGAATATTCTGATGAACGGGGGCATCTGCGGTCGTCGTGCCTTCTTCGGGCGCTTTATGCTCCGTTCTTTCGGCATTCCCACCACGGCCCGTCCGCAACGGGGACACGCCGCACTCGTCCATTGGACGCCCGATGGCTGGGTGCCTTGCCTTGGTGCGGGTTGGGGAAGTGGGTGGACTAAGACCATCTACGATAAGGACCTTGATTTCCTCGCCACCACCCAGGCGCGTTCGGCGGGAGAATCTTTCATGCAAGTGAAGCGCGCCCAATGGATCGGCGATGTCAAGGGAGAGCCCCGGGTCTTCGGACTTCTCTCGCGAACGACCCCCGGTTTTTGGTATGGAGCATCGCTCTACCTTCAAAAAGGGGTGATTGAAAATGCCAAGGCAAAGACCTTGGCGGCGGTGGGTGAAGACATTGCCGAAGCCAATGAAACGAAGGAAAAGGTTGAGATTGTCAAGGTCACGATGACTGAGAAGGATCGCGATGTTTCCGTCGATGGGAAGGGTGTGATCACCATTCCGGCGGCCGCAACCAGTGAGCCGACCAAGAGCAGCGGGAAGATTATTTTCATGGACAGTTATCTCGGCGGCAAACAGCTCCACTACAGCCGCACCGGTGGTCATCAGGCTTTCGAATACACCATTGAGGCTCCGACTGCGGGTTCGTATGAATTGACCGCCCGCGTATCGACTCCGAGTTGGAGGCAGAACCTGCTGGTCACCGTGAACGGCGCAAAATCGCCTGTTGTGATTGACCTGCCCCATACCGTGGGAATGTGGGAGGAGACCCAGCCGGTCGCGATTGAGCTGGTCAAGGGGAGGAACCTTCTCCGCTTTACCCGCGTTGGTGAAGTGAAGGGGATTAGCATCAAAGACTTTAAATTGACTCCGGGTTCGGATCGTGTCACCCGGTTTCCCAAGAGTCAGTAATGCCGGGAGTTCCACGGGTGTCTGAATGCCGGTGAGGCTCCCCGTCGGGCGATGGTCAGGTTGCTGGCCGGGTAAGGGTGGCCTTGTATCTGCGGTTCGAAAAGAGCCGCGAGGAACTGTATTTAAGAAAAGAAAAGTGATGAATGGTAATTTTTTAAAAATGGTGCTGGCGGGTTTGTTGATGCAAGCCGCTGCTGCCGAGAAGCCCGTGAAGGTTTATCTCCTTTCCGGTCAGTCAAACATGGTGGGGATCGGGCAGGTGACGGGAGGAGGAAGCCGCTGGGGTTCCGAGTTTCTAAACCCGGTCGTTTCCGTCTACGCGGGCGCTTACGAGAGCGGGAAGGATTACGACGCCCTGGAACCGGCCAAGACACAGAAGCTGGAGAGTTTTGGGGGAACGAAACCAACGCCTTATCCGGGCGGAGGGACGCACATTACGCGGGGGTTGATTGAGCCGAAAATTTCGGGGGTGTTTGAGTTTCGACCCGGCTTTGGAGGCTCGGCTGATAACATTATGGAAGTTGACGGGGTGGAGGTTTACCGAAAAGAAGTCGACGGAGACGCGGTTTACAAACATCTGAAGTTGGCCGAGGGGAAGAGGGTTCCCTTTAAAATCACCTATCTCACCGGAGATGCCAATGGGCTGGGCTGGATGGCCCGGATGGATATTCCGGGAACCTTGTCGACGGCCGTGAAGCAGGAGGGGAAGTATGCCAACCTTCTTGATCAAAGTGGTCAGTGGGTGGTGCGGGATGATGTTTGGTATAAGGGCGTTGTTACGGCGACCGCGAACAAGTGGCTGAGCGTGGGATGCGGGGCGGGAGCCAATAATATTGGTCCCGAACTGGGCTTTGGAATGGTGATGGGGGACTACCATGACGAGCCCGTTCTTTTGCTGAAGGCGTCGCAGGGGAATCGCAGTCTGTCGTGGGATTTTCTGCCGCCGGGGAGCCCGCAGTTTGAGCATGAGGGGAAAATTTATGCGGGCTACAAGGAGTCCCCTGCGTCGTGGGACAAGGGCAGTGAGCCGAAGCCGATCAACTGGTATGCCGGGAAGCAGTATGACGATTGTTTCGGAGCGGCCCATGAAGTGCTCGCAAATTTCGAGGCCCAGTTCCCTCATTGGAAGGGACGCGGGTATGAGATCGCGGGATTTGTCTGGTGGCAGGGGCACAAAGATACCGGGAGTGAATTGGCGGCTCAACGCTATGAGCAGAACCTCGTGCGGCTGATCAAGAGTCTTCGCTCGGAGTTTAAGGTTCCGACGGCACCCTTCGTGGTCGCGACCATCGGTTTTGACGGACACAAGATGGAGGGCAACACCTTGACGGTGGCAGAGGCGCAACTTGCGGTGAGCGGGGAAAAGGGAAGTTATCCGGAGTTCGAGGGGAACGTGAAGACGGTCGATATCCGTGATTTTTGGCGCGAGGCCGCAGTGTCTCCCAAGGACCAAGGTTTTCATTATCATCAAAACGCGGAGACTTACATGGACGTTGGCAATGCGCTGGGCGCGGCCATGAAAATGCTCATTGCTGAATGATCCAAAGGCGACGGGGGTGATGATGAGCCAATCCCGTCGGCGCAATGGTCATTCTCGACAAAACGCCCTGAAACCCTCCGGCGGGTTTGCTGCCCATGCTACGACCGAGTTCTGGAAACGCTCGATCCGCTCCCGGATGGGGGGTGCTAGAGCCAACAAATCCGTTTGTCTGGTGCCCTGAATCGTGGGACGATCCGGATTCTTCCCCGAGTGATGCTGATCACCTCCCGCGATAGCGATGGGGTGCATCGAGCTGTTCGTGGTTTTTGTTCTGATAGAGGGGGGGCTTGGTTGAGGGCGGGGAAAGTGGGCTAAAAGCCCACGCTCCTTTTTGGAGCTAATGAGCCGGAGCGTTTTGCATCGCTCTGTCTGAATGATCGCTCTGTGGGTCACCGTCTTTCGGGAAGAAAGGGTGAAGGCTTGAGGGGAGATTTTTTTGAGATCTTGAGGTGACTGCCGGGAAAGGAAAGACCGTTGATTGTTTCGCGACTCTTTCACTCCGGTTTCCTGGAGTGGAAGAGTTTTTGATGCTCTTCACGGAAGTGGGTCGGTGGAATGCCAATCACTCTTTGGAAGACTTTGTAGAGGTGGTCGGCGTCCCGGAAGCCGGAGTCGAGGGCGATTTCCTTCATGGGCATTTCCGTTTCGACCATTTGCCGCTTGGCCCGGTCAAGGCGCAGGCGGGTGATTTCATTTGCGATGCTTCTCCCGAGAGACGAGCGGAATTTTCGCTCGAGGCCGCGTCGATTGGTTGCGACGGCTGAGACGACATCCTTGACCTCGATCCGGGTGTGGCGGTGGTCGGCGATGAAGCGGAGCGCTCGCGCGACCAAGGGGTCATCGGCCGCGTAGAGATCTGTTGATTGGCGGGGAATGAGATCGGAGGGAGGAACGAGGATTGGCTGGTCCGGGGGCTTTTCGCCTCGCATCAGGAGGTCGAGGAGGGCCGCAGCCTGATACCCGACCTGGGTGAATCCCATGTCGATGCTGGTGAGCGTCGGGGGAGGAGATTCGCAGATGAGAGGTTCGTTGGAGGTGCTCACGAGGGCCACGTCTTGGGGAATGTGAAGGCCTTTTGAGCGGCAGACGTCGATGAGATAGCGGGCATATTGGTCGTTGCAGACGAGGATGCCGATGGGAGGGGTCCAAGAGTCGAGCCATGATTCAAGTCCTGAGATGAACTGCTCCCACCCAGGGGCCCGGCCTTCCGTTCCGGCGCGGGGGAAGCGAAAGGAACTGCAGGGGAAGCCCGCCTTGGTGATGGCCTCGTGGAAGCCGCTCTGTTGTTCGCTGGCATCGATATCCCTCTGAAAACCGAGGTGTCCGAAGTTGCGCAACCCGCGCCCGAGGAGATGCTCGGCGGCCATGGTGCCGGAGGTGTGAAAATCGGGATGAACTCCGGGAAGGTGGGGCACAGGGGAGTTGAGCCATACGTTGACAATGGGGATTCCGGCTTTGGCGGCAGCGGCTGCGATCGCAGAGGTGGCCCGGGCAATGATTCCGTCGAAGGGCGGGGTGCCGCCTTTCTTCAAAGCCCGGTCAATGGCAGGGTGGATGGTACAATCCCAGGCGGATTCATCCGCGAATCGCTGGCTGCCGGCGTAGATTTCGAGATGGCGTTTGAAGCCCCACTCCATCTCGATCGAGATGGCAACGCGTTTTCGTTGTCCTTTTGAAGTTTGCTCCATGATCCAGACTGTGACTGTGGACCCGGAAGATACGTCGGCAAGGACTCAATGTCGCAAATGGATGTTATTTACCCGCAAATAGGAGGTTGAAAAAAGTGTTCTTTGGGTTGGTGGGTCAGAAACTGTGAAAGCAAGTTGGGATAGTGGTAATTTCTTTGATGATTTTCCGTCGCCTGCAACACCTAGCCAGAAACCACCGTAGTGTCATTCCATGTCCGTTCCCTTCCAATTCAAACTGCCCCGTCGTCGATTTCTGCAACTTTGGGCGCCGCTGGTCCTGTTGTTTTCCTTTGCGTGGGTTGCCTTCGGCGAAAAAGCCGGGAAACCCGAACCGAAAAAGATTGGTTGGATTGAGCCTGTGCAGAAGGAGCTTGAGGGATGGACGGTTCACGTCGATCCGGCTCTTTTGGAAGGCGGGAAGCATGCCGATGAGGGCGGGAAGGCTCTTAAAATGTTGGCCAATCATCTTCAGCGAATTTCGATTCTGCTTCCGGCCGAGCCGTTGGCGAAGATGAAGACGATGGAGATTTGGATTGAGCATCAGCATCCTGAGCTGAGCGCCATGCAATACCACCCCGGAGCAGACTGGTTGGTGGGACGGGGCTATGATCCCCGTCTTGCGAAAAAGGTACACATCACGCGGGCCGCCGATCTTTTCTCAAGGGATCAGATGTTGAAGCACCCGGCGGTGATTTTGCATGAGCTGGCGCACGCTTATCACGATCAGATTCTTGGGTTCGAAGACGAGCGCGTGATCGCGGCTTACGATCACGCGATGAAGAAAGGGATCCTGGAAAAAGTGAAACTTTTCAACGGTGAAATTGTCACCCACTATGCCGCGACCAATCACAAGGAATACTTAGCCGAGGCCACCGAGGCTTACCTTTATCGCAATGACTTTTATCCCTTCGTGGCAGCGGAGCTTCGCGAGCATGATCCCATGGGTTTCAAGCTGATGTATGACGTTTGGGGACCGGCGGCGGTGGCCAAATAAAATCTGCTTTAGGAATGAAGATTTTCATCACGATGGTGGCTTGGGCTGCCTTACTCCTGTCGAGTGAGGCAGAGCGGCAACCCAATGTGGTCTTGATCATGGCGGATGATCTGGGCTACCGGGACCTTGGGTGCTACGGGCACCCGGTGATCAAGACACCGGTTCTGGACGGGATGGCCGGGCGGGGCATTCGGCTCACCGATTTTCATTCGGGCGCAACGGTTTGCACGCCGTCACGAATGGCCTTGTTGACCGGGGCCTATCCGACCCGGCTTGGTTGGACCCAGGGGGTGGTGGGCTATAAGATGGGAACTCATGATGGGATGAGTCCCAAGGCGCTCACGGTTGCGGAGATCTTTCGCTCGGCCGGGTATGTTACCGGTATTTCGGGGAAGTGGCACATTGGTGATCAGGAGGATACCAACCCAAACGCGCAGGGTTTTGACTCGGCTTACTATTTGACGATGAGCAACAACCAGACCAAGAAAGTCTGGCGGGATGGCAAGGTGGTGGAGGATCCCTTTGAGAATCGACTCCTTTCGGAGAAATTCACGACCGAGGCGAGGAGGTTTATCCGGGAACAGGGCGAGAAGCCCTTCTTTCTCTATCTCCCGTTTACGGCCCCGCATTTTCCGGTGCAGGCGCATCCGGAGTGGAAGGGGAAGTCGGAATTTGGGAGATATGGCGACGTTGTCGAGGAACTCGATACGCGGGTCGGCGAAGTTTTCAAGGAGCTGAAGGATGCGGGCATCGAGGAGGAGACCATCGTGGTATTTGGTTCCGATAATGGCCCGAATCCTGGAGAAGAGGCGAGCAGTCTTCCTTACCGGGGAGAGAAATGGAGTGCGCTTGAGGGGGGGACCCGGGTGCCCTGTCTTGTGACCTGGCCGGGGAAGATTCCCTCCGGGAGGGTTTTGCCCGGACTGAGTAGTGCGATGGATCTGCTTCCGACCCTGTGCGAGGCTTGCGGGATCGATTGGAAGAAGCTCAGCAATGATCAGCCCAAGATCGACGGAATGAGTCTTTGGCAGAGTTGGTTGGGCAAAGGCGAACACCCGAGGACAGAGTTGCTTTACTGGCACGGTTTGGATGCGGAGCCGCAAGCAATCCGGGTGGGCGACTGGAAGCTCTTCTTTGATCGTCGGCATGCTCTCGAAGGGAGCGGCACGAAGCGTGCCACGAAGGATCAAAACGAGGCTCTTAAAAAGTATCGCGAGGGAATCAAAAAGGACGAGGTGAATCCGCCCATGCTCTTTCAAGTGAGTGACGATGCCGGCGAGACGATTGACTTGAGTTTGAAGTTTCCCGGGAAGGTCGCAGCGCTCCGCGAACGCGCGGAAGTGCTGATGAGAGAGATGAAGCGGGATGGTATTCTCCCGCTCTCGAAGTCCGCGAAGTGAGTGCTTGTTAGAGTGACGGCGGGGTCCAGCCAGGGATGCCTCCGGCCTTCAATTGCTCGTCATACCAAAGGTGGAAAGGTTGGGTCTTCGACATGGGGACGTCTTCGTTCACCATGAGGGGGCGGGCTTCTTTCCAGAAGGCATCGTAGGCGCTCCGCATCCCTTTGATGAGGGCGGGGTGTTGGTCCGCGACGTTGGTGGTTTGGCCGGGGTCGGTAGTGATGTCGAAGAGGGCGTCGCCGACGAGACGGTAGCGTTGATTTCGGACGGACCAGCCCGTCCATTGGTGAAGATTGGGTTCGGAGCCGGTCTCCCAACGGGCTTGTTGGGTGAAGAGAAAGCGGTCGGGGAGAGTGTCCTTTTCCCCGCTGAGGAGAGGCAAAAAGCTGCGACCTTCGACCTGGTTGGCAGGAATGTCGGCACCCGTGATGTCGGCAAGAGTGGGGAGGATGTCGAGGGGTGCCGAGAGGGTATCGAGGTCGCGGTCCGCTTCAAACTTTCCGTCCCAGCGGATGAAGAAGGGGACCCGGACGCCCCCTTCATCGGCACTTCCTTTGAGTCCTTTCTGTCCGGCGTTGTAGAAGTGCATCGGGGTGCCGTCGGGGAGTTTTCCGAGCGGCTTGTCGGGACGCCCGGAGTCCCTCCGGTCATGCCATTGTCGGACATGAAAATGAGGATGGTGTTGTCCATGAGTTTCCACTCGTCGAGCTTGGCCTGAAAGCGGCCCATGTTTTCATCGATGTTTTCGATCATGCCATAAAATCCGGCGGTCTTTTTATCGAAGCCCAGATCGCTGAAGCGTTGGGTGTTGGCGGGTGGGGCGATGAAGGGGCCGTGCGGGGCATTGGTCGTGATGTAGGCGAAGAAGGGAGCCTCCTGTTCTTTTTTCTCGTTGATCCAAGCCAAGGCGGCGGTGAAGAAGAGGTCGGTGCAGTAGCCCTGGTCATCGGTCATGACGAGGATGATATTCGGCTTTGCGGCGAAGAGTGGTGCCGAGAGAAGGGCGAGGAAGAAGAGGGCTTTTATGGCGTGCGAGGGAGTGGCTGATTACTACTTTTTCTGAGGACGGATGTGATCTCCGTGGGTGATTTTGAAGAGTTCTTTTTCGAGGGAAGCGGCGATCCCGGTGTTCTTGGTGATGAGGTTGTTGGTTTCAGAAGGATCCAAATCGAGATTGTAAAGATGGTAGGGTTTCTCGAAAGACTTGCCGCGGGGTTGTTGGCGACCGCCGGATCCGCTGGCGAGGACGAGCTTCCAGGGACCGCGACGAATGGCAAAGAAGCCGGAACCCGAATGGTTGATCACGCCCGGGCGGGTCTTTTTGGAATCTCCTCCGCGGGCTTCGATGAGGAAGCTGAAGCTGTCTTCGGCGGCTCCTTTCGGAAGTGGTTGTGCGATGGCTTCGGAGACGGTTGCGAGGACGTCGGTGAGGCAGGTCACGCGCTGGCTTGTGGTGCCGGGTTTGATATTCCCGTTTGGCCAGCGAACGAGGAAGGGAACGCGGTGGCCGGCTTCCCAGATGTCGGCCTTGGTTCCACGATAGACGAAGTTTGCCTGGTGGTCTTTGGGGAGGAACCCTTGATCGGTTTCATCGGCAAGGTGGTGGTTTTCTCCGTCTTTGCGGCGATACATGAAGGAACCGTTGTCGCTGGTGTAGATGACGAGAGTGTTGTCGGCGGCTCCGGATTCCTCAAGAGCTTTGAGAACGAGGCCCGCGGTGTGGTCAACCTGGTGGACGAAGTCGCCGTAGGGGCCGAGTTTGGTCGAGTCCTCGAAGCGCTTGTGGGGCCAGACCGGTTTGTGCGGGGCGGTGAGGGGGAGGTAGAGGAAAAAGGGGGATTTTTCCTCCGGTTGGGTGGCGTCCTTGATGAAGTCGGAGGCTTCTTTGGCGAGGATGTCGAGGCCGTCGCCAGGATCAAAATTGGGGTCCTTGGGGCCTTTGCGAAGGTATTTCGGGAACCCGAGTTGCGCCTGGGTCCCGGTGGTTTTGGCGACGGCTTGGTGGTCGCGGAGGAAGACGTAAGGGACCATGTCGAGGGAGGCGGCCACGCCGAAGAACTGGTCGAAGCCTTTTTCGATGGGGCCGTCGGTGTAGGGGGCGTCGAAATCGACCTTTCCTTTTTCGTCGCGGGTCCAGCCGATGCCGAGGTGCCACTTGCCAACCATGGCGGTGCGGTAGCCGTGGGATTTCAGGAAATTGGCGATGGTGACGCGGTCGTTCTCGATAAGGGGCTTGTCGTTGGGTGGGAAAAGGACGCCGGACTTGAGATGGGTGCGCCAGGCGTAGCGTCCGGTGAGGAGGCCGTATCGGGTGGGGGTGCAAACGGCGGAGCCACTGTGGGCGTCGGTGAAGATGGCTCCCTGGGAGGCGAGCTTGTTGAGATGGGGGGTGGGGATTTGAGAATTCGGGTTGAGGGCCTGGATGTCGCCGGAACCCATGTCATCGGCGAGGATAAGGAGAATATTCGGCGGAGTGTCGGCGGCGGTGGCCAGACCTACCGCAAGAAGCGGGGCGATCAAAAGACGTCGGATCACAAGGGTTTCGATACGTTGTTAGAGAGGGGAAGTTCTCAGTCTTTTGAGCAAGGGGTGATCTCGACAGGGAGACCTTTAATCGCTTACTTTTTTTGGAGGGGGGAGAGGACCACTGAAAAAGCAGGAGGGGCGGAACCGGGAGTGGGGGATTTTGACCACGGAGAGATCAGAGGTCACAGGGGGCTTGAAGCTTTCGGTTAGGGCTTCGTGATTTGATGGAGGATCTGAAGAGTGAGTTTTCCGGTGTTTTCGAGGGCTTTGGGCGAGATTTTGTCGAGGGTGTCGCCGGCTTTGTGCCAGTAGTCGGCGTCCATGAAGGCTCCGATCAGGTGGAGGACCGGGAGGTTTGCACGGGACATCAAGGGAACGTGATCATCGGTGATTGAGTCCTCATATGCCTGGACCCAGTCTGAGATTCCAAGGATTTTGGCGGCGGCGTGGGTGTGGGCCTTCAAATTGGGGTGGGAATCTCCGCCCACCAGGAGGGGGATGTTGATGTCGCCGACGATGTCGAGAACCATCCCAAGTTTGGGTTTGCTGGTGCGATTGTTGAGCTGGCCCGCGTAATATTTGCTGCCGTAGAGTCCGTCGCGTCCACCGATGTTTTCGAGAATGGCTTCCTCGCCATCAAAGAAGACGAGTTCGACGCTTTTGGCGGCTTTGCCATGACCGGAGAGGACGCGGGCGAGTTCGACAAGGACTCCGGTGGAAGAGCCGCTGTCGTTGGCCCCGACGAAGACGATATCGAGGTAACGTTTGGTATCGAGGTGGGAGCCGATGATGAAATCGACCGAGGAGTTCCAGTCCGGCTCCGAGTCGGGTGAGTAGCGGGCGAGGAGATTGGTGAAGTTGATGGGGCCGATGGGGGTGACCGATTTGAAGCTCTGGCGTTGCGTTTTCCAGCCGAGCTTGCCGAGTTCGGCTTCGAGATAGGCGAGGCTTTGGCGGTAGGCGTCCGACTCGGGCGGGCGGGGGCCGAAATCGGTGAGGGCCTTGACGTGGGCGAAGGCCTTGTCGCCGGAAAATTCGGCAACGGCTTCGACTGCCAGGGGTTCGGCTTTGCCGCGAGCAATCTCGGGTTCTTTCTTTTGAGAACAGGAAGAGAGGGAGAGAAGACCGGCGGCGCCCAGGAGAAGAATCTTAATCACGCCGGTTAATCTAGGGTGATGCCGAGAAGATTCAAGATCCGCCCGAGGTCATCGTTGCCGTAATATTCGAGTTCAATTTTCCCCTTTTTGTCGGTGTGGTTGATGACGGCATGGGTGGCGAAGTGATCGCGGAGGCGGTTTTGAATATCGACAATGTGGGGATCGACGACGGGAGCGGATTTTTTGGAGGTCTGTTTTTGGCCGGATTTATGGAAATCCTGGACGAATTTTTCGGCGGCGCGCACGGTCATGTTGCGGCGGAGAATTTGATCGGCGGCGGCGAGTTGGTCCTTGGGATCCTTGATTCCGAGGATGGCCTTGGCGTGTCCCACGGTGAGGTAGCCATCGGCCACGTACTTTTGGATGGGTTCCTGAAGGTCGAGGAGGCGCATCGAGTTGGCCACGCTGGCCCGGGATTTGCCGACGCGACGGGCGATGATGTCCTGCTTGAGGCCGAAGTCCTTGGCGAGGCGGACGTAGCCGGCGGCTTCTTCGATGGCATTGAGGTCCTGGCGTTGCAGGTTCTCGATGAGGGCCATTTCGAGGACTTCCTGGTCGCTGGAGGGGCGCTCGATGACGGGAACGGTGGCGAGGCCGAGAAGCTGGGAGGCGCGCCACCGGCGTTCACCGGCAATGAGTTCCATCTTATCGCCCACCTTGCGGATGATGAGCGGCTGGATGATGCCGAGCTCGGAGATGGATTGCTTGAGTTCGTTGAGTGAGTCTTCGGAAAACTTTTTCCGTGGCTGGAGCGGGGAGGCGATGATTTGGTCGAGGGCGACTTGCATCACGGATTCTCCGGGGAGGAGCTCGACCTTCGCCTCCGGAGTCGAATCAGAGCCAGCCCCCTTGATGAGTGCTCCCAGTCCTTTTCCCAACGCGTGCTTAGCCATACGATGAATTTTGTAGCGAGAGGGCACAAAAAATGAAAGACCCGATTACCTTGTTAAGGAATCCGAAATGTTCTTGAGAGTTTCAAGGTCTTGACGGAACGGGCTTTGGGGGGCATTTCGAGGTCGTGAAAACACTCCTACTCTTCTCATTCGTCACCTTGACCTCCTTCGGGCAGGTCGTGAAAGTTCCACCCAGGCAGATTGTGCCGATGGAGGTCCAGGAGCGGGCACAGAGCGCGGTGCAAGCTCAAGTGGATAAAACCCTGAAGGGAGACTTCAAGGGGGTGGTGGATAAGATGAATCCCGAACACCTCAAGATTCTGGCCCGGGAGGCGAGGATTCCGGTTGAGGCGGTAAAGGCGAAGAAGCTCCGGCAAATGAAGGCGATCGCCCAGCAGGGGGTGGTCATTGAAGCGATGATCACGCTGCCTCCTGCCGGAGCCTTCGAGGTTGATTTCGGATTGGTGGACGGCATGGTCAATGGCAGGGCGGTCAATGAGGCCGCTTATCGTAAATGGATGGTTTTTATTCCCACCGTGATGGATATCTCGGCGATGGATCGTGCCGCGCAGCCGCCGAGGATGCGGACGATTCGCAAGTGGGGTTTTGAGGTGGCGATCTCGCCAAAAAACGGGGAAGACTGGACTTTTGTGAACGGTGAGGGTGTGAATGCGCTTGAGCTTCGCAAATTGTTCAAGTTTCTTCCCATCCAAGACAAGGCTTTCAATTTTCCGGTGAGGAAGGCCGTAGAGGTTAAGAAAAAGTAAAAAACAGGTTTGATGGGAAGAAAGAAGGGGGAGAACAAGCTTTCGAAAGAGTCGGAAGCCAAGCGAATCGCCAAGCTGACGAAGCGGGGCAAGAGTGATTTCGTGGAAGTGAGAGGATCCGAAATTCACGGGCGGGGAGTGTATGCGGTGCAGACGATCAAGAATGAGGACTACTTCATCGAGTATGTCGGCAATCTCATCAGCAAGGATGTCAGTGAGAAGCGGGCCTGGAAGCAGATGGCGAAGGCCGAAAAGAGGGGCGTGGCGGCGGTTTATATTTTTAATCTCACCAACAAGTGGGATCTCGACGGGAGTGTGGCGTGGAATCCGGCCCGCTTGATCAATCATTCCTGCGAGCCCAACAGCGAGGCGGTGCAGGATGGGAAGAGGATCTTTCTGCAGGCCCTTCGGGATATCGAGATCGATGAGGAGATTACCTTCGACTACGGTTTCGACATCGAGTGCTACAAGGATCACCCGTGCCTTTGCGGCTCTAAAAAGTGCGTGGGCTACATCGTTGCCCGTGAGCAGCATGGAGAGCTTGCGAAAAGAATCGCGGAAGACCAAGACACGGACGATGAGTAGCTCCGCTTTTGCCAAGACAGGGCTTCCTGACTTCTTTCACCCCATGAAATTGATACCCATCATTCTGGCATTGTGCTCCACGCTTGCGTTCGCGGGCGTTCCCGAGCGGGCCAAGCAACACACCCGCGCCTACGATCAAGCGTATGAAACCTGGCTCAACGATGTTCGGACGGCCACTGACAACGATGCTCAAAACGCGGCGTGGATGCGTCGTCCCGATCCTGTCGCGGCTGGAAAGGCCGTTTGGGACGAGATCCGCAACGATCTTGCGGAAGCGTGGACGCTCGAGTATGCGGCGTGGATGTTGATGAATACGCCAGAGGCGGCCGTGGCAAGCCCGGGAGGGCGGCCTTCCCCGGCAAGGCTAATTTGGGATGCGGTGGAGAAACATCACCTGAAAAGCTCGAAAGTGGGACCCTATTGTATTGCTCTGACCTACGTTCAGGATCCGAGGTCGATGAGGCTTCTGGAAGTGATCGAGAAGGAAAATCCCAATGCGGAGGTGAAAGGTGCGGCCGCGTTGGGGCAGGCGATTTTGCACCGTCGCTTGGGCGACGAAAAGCACGGGATGTTTCACCGTCAGGAGAATCTCAAACAGGCCATTAAAGCACCTGAAATGGTGGTGGGTAAGACCACGACACCTGAGATTATTAAGGACGAAATTTTTCGGATGACCCGCCTGACGGTGGGGGTCCGGGCGCCTGATTTCAAAGGGGTCGATATCACGCAGAAGGTTTCTTCGCTATCGGATTACGAGGGCAAGGTGGTCATCCTCTTTTTCTGGCATGCCTTGATGCCTGCCCATGATCAAAGCCTCGCGCTCATGAAAAAGTATCAGGAGGAGTTCGCCGGGAAGGACGTCGCCATTCTGGGGGTGAATATGGACAACCCGCTGACTCTTCGGAAACTCACCGCCGACGGAACGGTGAACTGGCGGAATTTTTCGGACTCGACCCAGAAGATCTCCAAGCTCTATCGTATTGAGCGCTGGCCGTATGTTTACGTTTTGGATCAGAATCAGACAATCCGCTATGTCGGCGAGCCGGGTGCGTTTGTGAAGATTACCGCAGCCGACCTTCTGGAACAGCCACCGGCGAAGATGGCACCGCCGTTATCCGAAGGGGAGTAACCGCTTGAAGGCCTCGCTGAGGTCGAGGATGTTGTTCCACCAGTTCCAGGCGAAATCCTTAACGGTGAGGTAATCCTGGGTGACGCAAAGGAGGACGGTTAAGAGGATCAGATTCGCGAGGATGATGATCATCAGCGAGAAGAAGGTCCCGTGTTCCTTGAGGTCCGGTTGATCCTTGGGGATCATCCAGATCGTCCAAATGATATGGAAGCACCAGGTGGCGCCGAGGAGGACGAGGAGGACGTCGTCGGCGTAGGTCGAGGGCATGAAGAAGTTGACGAAGCCATAAAGGGCGACGGCGACAATGGACCAGAAGGGGACGAAATAAGGGGCGAGGGCGATGAGAATATTTGATTTATTCGTCATGATGTAGCCGCCGTCTGCGCTGAAGCGAAGGTCGCTGATGCGTCCTCCGCATAAATAGACAAACATCGCGTGGGTCATTTCATGTCCCAGAACGTAAAGGAGGAGAAGGGCGTCGGTAACGCGGGCGAAGGCGAGATAAGAAATGGTGATGGCGGCCCCGATGAGGAAGCGGAAAAATTCGGGTGATTTCCAAAAGGTCAGGAGGATGTGTTGATGCCCGACTCTTTGAAACAGAGTGATGACGGTGATAAAGCACAGCGGGAGGAGGGCGATGGCCATGAGCCAGCTCAAAATGCGCCTGAGAGCCGGCAAATTTAAGTAGTCTGGTTCAGACTGGTATTCGGCCGATCCGGCGATCGCGGCGTGTCGGGTCATCCTTTCGCGGCGGCTGTGACCCCGGCTGTTCCGGAGGTCGCGTGCTTTGTGGTAGGATGCTTTGACCCTCTCTCCAAAGCCGGGCGGCCGCGTCCGGCGCGAGTTGCGGGAGCGGGGTTTGGCTTGGGCTAAAGTTCGGCGGTTGGCCATCGGAATAGTTCAGATACCTAAACCATTTGAAAAAATAAAGCGAATCTCTTTCTTTCCCCTGCGTCTCTTGGCCTGCTCTTTGCTAGACTCCCCGTGTGAGCGAAACCGAAAATCTTCCGGGGCTGGTAAAATTGGACCCATGGCTGACGCCCTATGCCTCTGCCATTCAAGACCGGACCCGGCGCTTTGAAGAGCGATTACAGGGGATGGCTCCTCTGACTGCCTTTGCCAAGGCCCACGAGGAGATGGGGATTCATCTGGTGAAGGGGGAATGGATTTACCGGGAATGGGCGCCGCGGGCCCGTGCCTTGTTCCTGACGGGGGGATTTTGTGATTGGTCCCGGGATGCCTATCCGCTCAAGCGGGTTACGGAGAACGGTATATGGGAAGTCAGGCTTCCGGCCGGGGTGCTGAAGCACGGTGATCTCGTAAAGGTCCATATCGCGGGTTCCAACGGGGCCATGGACCGAATTCCGGCCTACATCCGGCGGGTCGTTCAGGATGAGGGCACGCATGATTTTTCCGGGCAGGTCTGGAGTCCGGCGGAGGACTATCCCTGGAAAAATCTGCCACCCGGACAGATCAAAGCGCCCCGGATTTACGAAGCCCACGTCGGGATGGCGACCGAAGAGAATCGCGTCGGCACCTATCGCGAGTTTGCCGACGATGTTTTGCCCCGCATCGCGAGGCTGGGCTACAATGTCGTTCAGCTCATGGCGATTGCGGAGCATCCGTATTACGGGAGCTTCGGGTATCATGTGGCGAACTTTTTCGCGCCGAGTTCGCGGTGCGGGACGCCGGAGGATTTGAAATATCTTGTCGATACCGCCCATGGCTACGGGATCGCGGTGTTGATGGACATCGTTCACTCCCACTCGGTTAAGAATATCGCCGAGGGGCTTTCGTCCTTCGATGGCGAGGAGGGGCTGTATTTTCACGAGCGCGAGCACCCCCAGTGGGACTCGCGGCTCTTTGATTACGGTCGCGATGAAGTCCTGCAATTTCTTCTCTCGAACCTGGCTTACTGGCTGGAGGAGTTCAAGTTCGACGGCTTCCGTTTCGACGGAGTGACCTCGATGCTTTACGATCATCACGGGAACATCGCCTTTGATCACTATGATCGCTATTTCATGGATGGAGTGGAGTGGGATGCCATCACCTACCTTCAGTTGGCCAATAAACTCATCCATGAGATCAACCCGCACGCGCTGAGTATCGCCGAAGACATGAGCGGGATGCCGGGCCTGTGTCGACCGCTTTCGGAAGGCGGGGTGGGCTTTGACTTCCGGCTGGCAATGGGGATTCCCGATCACTGGATCAAGCTTCTCAAGCACACGCCGGACGAAGAGTGGGATCTCGAAGGAATCTACAACACGCTCGCCAACCGTCGTTATGGGGAAAAGACGATCGCCTACGCCGAGAGCCACGATCAGGCCCTCGTGGGAGACAAGACGCTCGCCTTTTGGCTCATGGATGCTGCGATGTATCATCACATGCAGAAGGGGGATCCCGATCCGGTCATTGATCGCGGAATGGCTCTCCATAAGATTGTGCGCCTCTTTACCCTGGCGGCGGGAGGGGAGGGTTTTCTTACCTTCATGGGGAACGAGTTCGGACATCCGGAGTGGGTGGACTTTCCCCGAGAGGGCAACGATTGGAGCTACCAATACGCGCGGAGGCAGTGGTCCTTGGCCGACAATCCCGAGCTCAAATATGGAGAATTGGAGGCGTTTGACGCGGCGCTGATGAAGATCGCGCCCTTCGTTCTCGATACTCCGCCGGCGAAATTATTAAATTTGGATCAAGGAAACCAATGTCTCCAGTTTGAACGCGGTGCCTTGGTCTTCGCGATTAATCTGAGTCCGAACCAGTCGATCGCGGACTATGAATTCCCGGTCGATGAAGAGGGATCGTATGAATTGATTCTTTCGTCGGATGACGAGGAATTTGGCGGACACAAGCGGGTTGACACCTCGATTGATTACTACGCTCCCAAGGGAAAACTCAGCATTTACCTGCCCTGCCGTTCGGCCTTGGTCTTCAAGAAGGAGTAAGAGCGATCAACGCCCCCGTTGCCAGGCTTTCACTTGGTTGTTCTGGAAATCGACCCAGGCGGCGCGGTAGGGGACGTAATCGACATGCATCGAGTGACCAAAGTAGGGCGCATAGAAGCGTCCCCTGCCCCGGTGACCGTAGTAATCGCGGTAACCATACCCGAAGCCACTGTAGAAGCCCTCGTTGTAAACCGGAGTGAGGCCGAGGTAGTTCCAGCGCTCGAAGCGTTCGCCCTTCTGCTCGCCTTCGGACTTGGAATTGGCTTTCCCCCAGGCGAGGTAGACGGCGGTGGGAGTCATCCCGTTTTCGATTTTACCGGCACGGACGAGCGTCTGATGGCTCTGACTCAGATCATGGTAAAGGGCCGGGTTTTTCTCGATACGGGTCGCGGGGGTGTTGACGGAGCAACTGACGAAGAGAAAGGCTACCAAGGGAAGGAGAAACAGGGTTTTCACATCCACAAACTAGTTGAGCTTGCAAACTGGTGCAACTGGTTAGCGACCTTGCAGGATCTTCTCGGTTTCGAGGCCGGTGAGGGTTTTGAGGCCTTTGATCATGCGGGCGAGGATAAAGCCGCCAATCACTAAAAGTGGAAGGCCGATTGCGGCAAAGCCCCATTTGGTAATCCGACCGACCTGGTGATTGTAAAGTTGCTCCCAGTTGGAGGCGGCAGGATCGAGATCATTTAAAAACCAGTATGCCAAGCCAAGGTTCATGACTGCCGAAAGGCAGAAAGATCCGAAGAAAAGCAGGGTTGAGGTCCATAGGAGGCGGCCAAGTTCCGATTGTGTGCCCTTGGCGGTGATGGCCTTGTTGATCCGGGGATGGTCAAAGATGCCGTCGTTATAAATAAAGGCATTGAAGAGGGGGCTTTTCCGATTGTGGGTGATTAAGAACAGAGAGCCGAGAATGAGAGGTTGGATCGCTTCCTTGATTCCAAAGAGAAAAGGAGCCTGGGCTCTCACCAGCGGGTCGGAATTTGTGTATAAATAAATGGTGATGATGCCCGTGAGAACCACGTTGCCCACGCCCACCGCAGAGAACACGTTGATCTTTTTTCGAACCAGAAAATGCCAGATTCCGTAGGCCAGCGGGATGGCCAGGGCCAAACCCATTGCCACGTAGGGACCAAGATGCCAAAATTTCCCTTCATTCATGCTGCACTTCTCGAGAATAATGACGGGAAGGATGACATTGACGATGATATCCACGAGCGGATGGTCCTGCTGCTTCTTCGCGCCAGGGGCGGCGTTGGGCGGGAGGGTCGGGGCGGGGGAGGCTTCTTGGGACATGGCGGGATATCGAAAGGGTCCGCAGAGAGCGGACCCTTGGAAAAAGATGTTGGAAAAATTACGCGGAGTAAATGGAATTTCCCGTCGAACGGAGTTCGTCGCACGCCTGCTTCATGCGGTCACAAAGTGACTGCTCGGCTTTCTTGAGGTAGCTACGGGGGTCGTAATGCTTCTTGTTGCCCACTTCGCCGTCGATCTTAAGCATGCCCTCGATGTTTTCGCACATGTGGGTGACAATGGGGCGGCTGAAAGCATACTGGGTGTCGGTGTCGATGTTCATCTTGATGACGCCGTAGTCGAGAGTTTCCTGGAGGTCATCGCTGGAAGTTCCGGAGCCACCGTGGAAGACGAGGTCCATCTCGGCTTCCGGGCCATATTTGTCCATCACGACCTTTTGTCCGTCGCGGAGGATGGTGGGCTTGAGCTTCACGGCGCCGGGTTTGTAGGCACCGTGGACGTTCCCGAAGGTGGCGGCGAACATGAAACGCCCGATGGGTGTGAGGGTCTCGTAGACCTGCATCATGTCCTCGGGGGTGGTGTAGAGTTTCTCGGCGGGAAGGCCGGAAGTGTCGTGTCCGTCTTCTTCGCCGCCGACGCAGCCGGCTTCGATTTCGAGGATGATGTCGAGTTCAACGCACTCCTTGAGGAGTTCGGCGGAGATCTTCATGTTTTCATCAAGATCGACGACAGAACCATCGAACATGTGGGACTGGAAAAGGGGGCCTTTGCCTTCGGCGATGCGCTTGCGGGAGGCATCGAGGAGGGGGCGGAGGAAAGAAGCGACCTTTTCGGGGTGGCAGTGGTCGGTGTGGAGGGCGACGAGAATGTCATATTTCTCAGCGAGAAGGTGAACGGCTTCGGCGAGCACGATGGCTCCAAAGGCGGCGTCGTTCACGGCGGTTCCGGAGGCAAACTGTCCGCCACCGGTGGAAACCTGGATGATGCCGTCGGACTTGGCCTCAGCGAAGGCCTTGAGCGCTCCGTTGGCGGTGGTGAGAGAGGTGATGTTGATCGCTGGGTAAGCGTAGCTTCCCTTCTGGGCAGCATCGAGCATCTGACGGTATTGTTCTGGAGTCGCGACGGGCATGATGGACGCCGAATTACCCTAGAAATGCGGGTGAGGCAAGGACGGTCTCGGGTTTTGGCGGCTTGATCCGGCGACCGGAATTCAAGGGGTGCCATGAGCGAGCGCTTTATTTTATGAGTGGAACGGGCTCGATGCGGTCGATGGTGATGCGAACGGAGACGGAGTATTGGGTCCCTTCCTGGCCGGTGCCGAGGATCACGGAGTGGCCATCTTCGGTCCGCCAGAGGTGGGAGTTGAGAATGAGTCCGTCCTGGAGGTCGTCCGAGTTGGGATAGTCGGCCCGGTTGATGGGATCGCCGTGAAGCATGGTGAGGAGTTCGATCATTTCGGACCAGTTGCGCTTGAGGAGTCCGCCGTAGGAGTCGATGGGCCTGCCATGGGTGCGAAGGGTCACTTCCTTGAGTCGGTTGCTGGAGTCCCAGTCGAAATAGAGGTGGCAATGAAGGCCTCCGATGGTTTGCTTGGTGCGATAGATTCCGTTGAGGCCGACGCGGGCGAGCATGACTTCGGCGACGGAGCCGTCGACCATGGTGCTGGTATTGAGCTTTTCGAGAACTTCGCCGCGGGTATCTCCGAACTCCAGAGTGTCGAAGGCGGCACCCTTGGGAGCGGCCTGGGGAATGCCGGGCTTGCCGGTTTCACCTCCGTTGAAACCGCTGTCTGCGGGAGCGGGGTGGTTGGTGTTGATCCAGATTTGGTCGTCTTCGTGCAGTTTTTCGACGGACAGGGTGACGATTCGATTTCCCTTGCGCAGGGTGACCAGTTTGCCATCGTTGGAGACGTAGGAGGCCTCGAAACTTTTTTTGCCGTCGGCGCTGCGCCATTCACGGGCGGGGAGGGATCCGAGGGTGAGGCCGAGAAAGGCGATGAAGGTAAATTTACGCATGTCGTATGAGAGTAAGACGCTCTAGGGTATGAAATCTTAGGAGGAAAATCTCACGAAACGGGCTGATGGACAAGGACGGGAATCAACCAAAGGACAGATGGATTGCCGGATTCTCCAGGCGGAAGACGGCAAAAATGACGCGTGGAAACACGGTGGATCTTTATTTTGAAGGGGATGTGGCCTTTGACGCGATGGCGGATGCCATTCGTTCGGCTAAGATTTTTGTTCATCTGGAAATGTATCTTTTTTTCTCGGATGTCGTTGGGAAGCGGTTTGCCGGGCTACTTTCGGAGAAGGCTCGCGAGGGGATTCCGGTGAGAGTGGTCTATGATGCGGTCGGTTCGATCGAGGCCTCGGACGGCATGTTCGAGGAGATGCAGAAGGCCGGGGTGGTGGTCGAGGTCTTCCGCCCGGTGGCCCCGTGGCGGAAAAGGAGTGGGATTTTGGGGCGGAATCATCGCAAAAATCTCATTGTCGACGGACGGGTTGCGTTCACTGGCGGGGTGAATTTGGGCGATGACTGGTCGCGGGCGGAAATGGGCGACAAGGTCTGGCGTGACACCCACATGAAGCTGGAAGGGCCGGCGGCGGCGGCCTGCGATTATTTTTTTAGGGAAACCTGGAAAAAGGTGGGCGGGTGCGGGCTTCCGGAAGATGGGCACTTCCAAATGGATCAGGAGGGACCGGGAAAGAGTGATTGCATGGTCGTTGGTGGGGGAGGAATTGCGAAGGGAAAGGCAATCCGGCGTCTCTTCTCGGAGGCCTTTGAGGTAGCAGAGCGCGATGTCGCGATGACCGTGGCGTATTTCATTCCTCCCAGAGTTTTGCTGAAAATTCTCCGAAAGCGTTCGACGGAGGGAGTGAATATCGAAGTCCTGGTCCCGCGGGATTCGGATGTCGCGGTGGCAGATTGGTTAAGGGAAGGACTCTATCCGGGGCTGATGAAGCACGGGATTAAGTTTCACGAATATCTGCGGAGTGTCCTTCATGCCAAGAGTATCGTGATCGATGACCATCTCGCTTTGGTGGGGAGTTCGAACTTTGACTACCTTTCGATTTCCTGGAACTGGGAACTGGCGGTGGTGATTGATGATGCGGAGGTCGTGACGAAGCTTCGCGAGCAATATGCGATTGATCTGGAGGAAAGCGAAACCGTCGATGAGCAATCGGCCAGCGCGCGACCTTGGTGGCGAAGGATGATGTCGTGGATCGGGGCCTCCATTATTCGTCACTTTTAGCGGGCACGAAAAAAGGGACCGGCCTTCGCCCGTCCCTTCTTGAAGGTATTTTTCCTTGGTTTGTTTAGACCATGGAAGCGATGAGCTTCTCGAGCTTTACGATGTCCGCTGAGAAGGCGCGGATGCCTTGGGCGGTCTTTTCGGTGGCCATGGCGTCTTCGTTGAGTTCCAAGCGGAAGGCTTTTTCGTCGAGCGAGATTTTTTCGAGATCGCAGACGGGAGCTTCGGCGTTGAGTTTTTGCTCAAGAGGCTCGCTGGAGTCCTGGAGTTCCTTGAGGAGGCCTGGGGAAATGGTGAGGAGATCACAGCCCGCGAGGGACGTGATTTGGCCGACGTTGCGGAAGGACGCGCCCATGACCTCGGTCTTGTAGCCGTGCTTCTTGTAGTAGTTGTAGATCTTGGCAACGGACTGAACGCCGGGATCTTCGTCACCGACATACTCTTTTCCGGTCTCCTTCTTATACCAGTCGTAGATACGGCCCACGAACGGCGAGACGAGCTGGACGCCTGCTTCGGCGCATGCGACGGCCTGGGCGAAGGAAAAGAGGAGGGTGAGGTTGCAGTGAATGCCTTCCTTTTCGAGTTCTTCGGCAGCCTTGATGCCTTCCCAGGTCGAGGCGATCTTGATGAGAATGCGGTCCTTGGAAATGCCCTCGGCGTCGTAGGCCGCGATGAGTTGCCTGGCCTTGGCCATGGTGCCGACGGTGTCGAAGGAAAGGCGGGCGTCCACCTCGGTCGAGACGCGCCCCGGCACGATTTTGAGAATTTCGATTCCGAAGAGAATGAGGACGCGGTCCATGATCGCTTCGCTGAGCTCGTCGCCGGAAAGGCCGGAGTCCTTGTTCTCATTCACGGCCTTCTCAAGAATGGACTGGTATTCGGGCTTGTTAACAGCCTGCAGAATGAGGGAAGGGTTGGTGGTGGCGTCCTGGGGTTGGTATTCCTGCATGGATGAGAAATCACCGGTGTCAGCAACGACGGTGGTGAACTCCTTAAGGCGATCAAGTTGAGTTGACATAAGGCCTCCTTCATGCCGTGTGATGGTAAGGGACGCAAGCCTTTCTTGATGTGACGGAGGGCAGGGTAGGCAAGCTAAGGGGGGAGGGGAAACTGAGCGTTTTGGTCTGAGCGTTGAGGTGATTCAACCCCGGCTCTTAGTGTCCAGCGACTGAAGAATCCTCATATTGAGTGAGGGTGCTCTTGCATTGAGGTGTTTATTGGGAGTGTTTTATGATTTTTCGTGGGCGATGTTTGCCTGGCATCCAGAGCCCTGAATATTCTGGGGGATGAGCATTTGTGGGGTTACTTCCTATGCCACGCGGGGCGGGCGTTTTTGGTGATTTCGTCATCGTAGTCGAGCATGCGCTCCATGAGTTTGGCGACGAGTTCAGGGTGTTGCTCGGCGAGGTTCTTTTGCTCGCCGAGGTCATCCTTGAGGTTGAAGAGTAAGACCTGCCCGGTTGGGGCGGGAGTCTTTTTGGTCTTGCGACCCTTCTTGACGAGGAGCTTGTGGTCGCCGACCCGGATGCCTTCTAAAGCGCCTTGCGAGGTGTAGTAGATGAATTCCTTTCGTGGTCCTTCATTGGAGCCCGCGAGGAGCTTGGAGATGTCGAGGCCATCGATTTTTTTATCGGTTGGAAGGGGGGTGTTGGTGAGGGCGGCGATAGTCGGGAGGAGGTCGATGGTGCCACAGAGTTGGTCGCAAGTGGTATCAGCGGGGATACGGGCGGGAGCCCACATGACGCAGGGAACGCGCTGTCCGCCTTCGAAGGTGGTGCCTTTGCCCTCGCGAAGGGGGCCGGCGGATCCGCCATGGTTTTTGAACTGGAGCCAGGGTCCGTTGTCGGTGGTGAAAATGAGGTAGGTGTTTTGTTCGAGCTTTAGTTCGCGCAGGAGGTCTGCGATGCGCCCGACTTCGTGATCGATGTGTTCGATGACGTTGGTGTAAGCATTTTGGGGATCGGCGTCGCGGACGTCATCGGGCACGTAGAGCGGGATGTGCGGCATCGAGTGGGGGAGATAGAGGAAGAAAGGCTGGTCCTTGTTGGCCTTGATGAAGTCCATCGACTTTTCGGTGTAGCGGCGGGTGATGGTGCGTTGGTCAACGGGGAGTTCGACGATTTTTTCGTTCTCCATCAGAGGCGTGTTCCACTGGGTAAGAGTGGACCCGGGGTCGGCCCAGAGGATGTCCATGCCGGCCGCTCCGCCCTTGGGTTTCCCCTTATTGTCGGGGTGGTTCATGTCATTGGAATAGGGGATGCCGAAGTAGGTATCGAAGCCGTGCTTTTGCGGGAGGGTTTCGGGATGATGGCCGAGGTGCCATTTGCCAAAGCAGGCGGTGGCGTAGCCCTGGGCTTTGAGGTGATCGGCGATGGTGTGCTCGGTGGGATTCAGTCCACGGGTCGAGGAGGGAAAGAGGACGTGCTGGTGCATTTCGATCCGCTTGGGGTAGCAGCCGGTGAGGAGGGCGGCGCGGGACGGGGTGCAGACCGGTGAGGCCACCATGAAGCTGGTAAATTTCCGTCCTTCCTTGGCGAGGCGGTCAATGTTCGGGGTTTTGATTTTGGTCGAGCCAAAGCAGCCGAGATCGCCGTAGCCCTGGTCGTCGGTGAAGATGATGATGAAGTTAGGCTTGTCGGCAGCCCCCGCGAGGAGGCCCAGTGAGGCGATGATGAGAGTGCAGATTCGTTTCATGTGGAAGATGAGTAAACGTTGATTTGTGGAAGGCTGTTTCAGCGGCTTTGTCGAATGGACTCGGCCCATGACCGACGGTCAGGGGGGAGTTGTGTGATCCAGGCGGGTTGTCGATCTGTCGATCAACCGGCATTTGGTGAAGGGCGTTCTTTAAGAGGTCGGTTGAAAGGTCGAGAAAGGGGAGGGTGTTGATGGTGTCGAGGCGCTTGGGATCGGTGATGGCGCTGGCAGCAGCGAGGGCTGCTTTAGGGTCGGCCTTGGCGGCGTCGATGAAACCGTCGCCGAGCCATGAGTCATTTTTAAGCGACGGTTGTTGGCTCATCCAGGCAAGGGTTGCGGGTGGATCTTTTTGAACCCAGAGGGAGAGGGCATATTTCAGGTAGCTTCGGTATGAGCTGAAGGAAGGGAGGGTGGCGAGTTCTTGGACGACAGCGGCAGGGTCGGCTTTCATTCATTCGCGTGGCCCCCAACTGAAAGAATTAAAATCGCCGGCCCGGGAGGCGAGGGCGAGGCCTTTTCGAAAGTCGTTTCCCAAGGCGGTATCGACAACCGCGCGGCGGAGGTTTTTCTCAAGGGTGGTGAGTCGGTTGGGGGAGTCGAGCCAGGCGACGGAGAGATCGAAGGCAAGATTCGGGGTGGGGCTGTAGCAACCGTTGCTGCTGATAGAGGGGCTGATATAATTGTTTTTGAGCAACTCGATGAAGCTGCGGCTCAGGCTCAGGCACAAACTCTAGAAGGCTGGAATCGGAAGACGATCAGGACATTCCCGGCGATCCAGGTTTTTGGGACGGACGGGCATCTTTTGAAGACCGTCCAAGGCCGTGAAATGCGCGAAATTATTTCGCCCGCCCTTCTTTCGCATGTCGTGAAGGGAGCGCTTGCGTCAGCTGGGCAACGACAGGAGTTGCTCGGCAAAATTGAGGCTGCCCGCAAAAGCAAGGATGCTGAGAAGGAGCTGGAAGAGTTGTTCGAAATCGCGGGGACTCCAAGGAGCGCGCCGATGCGCTGACTCTTTGGTCATCGGACGTTGGCAAGGATTGGCAAAAGCAGTGGCAGGCCGATGAGGTCCAGGCCGTTTGGGATATTTATTTTGAGAAGCCGGTGAAGGCGCGCTTCCTCAAGCTGGGTCTCGATCGTGACACGCCTGAGTTCTTCCATCTTTCGACTGTCGATCTCTATGGTAAGCGATCGTGACTTGAAATTTTTGGGGCTCTGGAAATAGTCACGGCGTTCACCATGCCTCACGAATCTCTCGAAGTCCGCCCCTCTAAGAACTCCCGCGAAGTGATCACGGCGGAGGGAAAAGCCCTCAAGATTCCGGATGACTGGGATCTTCTCCTGCCCGGAGATGCTGCGCTCAGTCGTCGGATCAAAAAGGATGGTCCTACTTGGACGATGTTTGAAATGAAGGGGCGGAAGAAGTTTTCGCGCGGGATTTGGGCCCCGGCTCAGCGGATCGACGCCTTGGAAGCTGAACTGAAAGTTGAGCGCGAAGACCCTTCCTATCAGAAGAAGCTTGATGCCGGGCGGTCGCGGCGGGCGAAGGAGCAAGAGGCCTACGTCTTGGAGTTTCACGCGGCGGTGTGCGATTTTCTGGCCTTTGCTTCAGCGCATCGAGAGTTGGCTTATCAGATGGCTCATGCCATCACGACTCATGCTGTTCCGGTGGGAAGTGGTACCGTGGCGCGGACGCAGCGGATCCCGATCGAACGAAGGGCTGAAGCGGCGGTGATTGCCTGGATGCGGCATCAGACGACCGCTTACGATGATATGGTCATTCCTCGTGAGAAAGGGGCACGGCGGGAGGTTCGGCGGCTATTGGCCTCCCGTTCGCGAAGCTTGCTGGAGCGGTATCGGAGAGCTGGAGGAGATATGTCGGGAAGCTGTCCCTTGCGGAAAGCCTTGGATCGAGTTTGAGCGGGCGCAGGGGGATCCGCTTGGGAGAGGTCAACCGCGAATCTGCGCGAATTGACGCGAATCTTTTGGGTTCTGTGTTCCAAATGAAATCTGCTGGAGGACTTTTTCCATGATTTGCGAGATTTCGCGCAGATTCGTGGTTAAAAATCCTTTAGGCTCACTTCCATTGACGCAGAGGGAGTCGATTTTCCCCTTTGCTCGATCATGCTGTGAGAGGGTGGGGGATTTTGCGATAGAAAACCGGGCTCTGCACGAGTAGAAGGGTCGCACAAATGACTTTCCGAACCACTTTGCTCGCGCTGGCGGGGTTCTCGCTTTTCGCCCCGGCCCCGGCTGCTGAAAAGAAGCGCCCCAACATTCTCTTTATCCTCGCCGATGACCAATCGCCCTTTGATCTCAAGGTCTATGATCCCAAGTCGCCGTTGGACTCTCCGAATATCTCCAAACTTGCGGCCGAAGGAATGGCGCTCGATGGAGCCTATCACATGGGTTCGTTTTCAGGCGCCGTCTGCACGCCTTCGCGGCACATGATCATGTGCGGTCGGACCGTGTGGCATCTTCCCAATGCCAAGGGCTTGGTGGGGGACGCGTTCTGTCCGGAAGGGATGGAAGCCAATACGCTGGCGGCGGTCTTTAATCGGGCCGGATACGATACCATGCGGACTTGTAAGAAAGGGAATAGCTACGCCGGAGCCAACTCTCAATTCACGGTTGTTCACGATGCCACCAAGCGGGGCGGCACCGAAGAGACGGGAAGCGGCTGGCATGGCCAACAGGTTCTCGACTACCTCGGCGAACGTGAAGCCAGCAAAGACGAGGATCCCTTTCTGATCTACTTTGGCTTCTCCCATCCCCACGACACCCGCGATGGAAAGCCTGAGCTGTTAGAAAAGTACGGAGCCGTCAATCACACTGACAAGAACGTTTTGCCGCCCGCAAATGAGAAGCAACCTGCTTTGCCGGTCAACTACCTCCCGGCCCATCCGTTCCCGCACGGTCATCCAAATCTCCGCGATGAAGTAGCGGTGAAAGGCGTTTGGGAAAAGCGCGATGAGCGCACGATTAGAAACGAACTGGGTCGCGAGATGGCCTGTTCGGAAAACATCGATATTCAGATCGGCAAGGTGCTCAAGAAGCTCGAGGCGATGGGGGAGTTGGACAATACTTACATCGTTTACACCGCCGATCACGGCATGGCGATTGGCCGTCATGGTCTGCAAGGGAAACAGAATCTTTACGAGCACACCTGGCGCGTTCCCTTCATCGTGAAGGGGCCGGGCATTAAGGCCGGATCACGGGCGCAGGGGAACATTTACCTGCTCGATACCCTCGCGACGCTTTGTGACTTTGCGGGGATCAAGCCCCCTTCTTCGAACGAGGGTTTGAGCATTCGTCGGGTTCTCGAAGGGAAAACAAACACCGTTCGCGAGGTTCTCTACGGCACCTACTCGGGCGGCACCAAGCCCGGAATGCGCTGTGTGAGATTGGGGGACTGGAAGCTCATCAAGTACGACGTCCTGAATAGCACGGTTCGCGAAACCCAGCTCTTTAACCTGAAGGATAACCCCAATGAGTTCTTGAAGGAGCACGGCAAGAACGATCCCAAGCTGACCAACCTTGCGAGCGATCCAAATTACGCCCAAAAGCTCGCCGAGATGGAGGCCCTTCTCCTCACCGAGATGAAAAAGCACGACGATCCTTATCGACTCTGGAACCAATCGAAAGAGGGTTGGACCCCGCTCGGGAAGAGTCCCGCGAAACCAAAGCGGAAACAACAGAAGGCAAAGGCCAAGTAGGGGTCGATTCAAGTGCTGCGTGCGGGGACGCAAGTGGCATCAGGAAACTCGAAGAGCTGGTAAGGCGCGGGTCAAAGATATGAAAATCAATCGGAAGCTGGTAGTTGCCGGGGGTGTCGCAATTGTTCTTGCGACTGTTACCAGCATTTTGCTCCTAAATCGCAAGTCACTCCCGGAGGCTTCGATGGTTGACCTCGTCCAATTGCCCAGGTCGAATTCGGGAAGCGACACCACTGAGGAAGCCGAGAGGAGACGGGGCGAAATATATGATCTCAAGCCAACGGGAAGGGTCGGTGATTGGGTGGAGCCAGAGTTCGGAACCGGGTTCGGCGTTCACATTACGAAGAATGATGAAGTGGAAGTTGATCATTTTTCAATGCAATTTGAATCCGGGAAAGAACGGGTTGTTCGAGATGGCTTGGAGCGGTTCACTGGATCTCGCTACCTCGAGAACCCCAGTCGTCGTCGGGAAAAGGTGACGCATGCTGAACTCAAGGAGATGGCGTCGTTAGTGACTGTGTTTAACGAGCCTGCCTTTGTGGCAGTGACATCAGAGCGCACAGTGACGGAATCGAAAGTGTTTCCCGAGATTTTGGACTGTCTCTATCGATCGTCAATTACGCTTCACTATGTTCCTGGACCGAAGAACGTCGAATAAGATTTTGAGTTGAAAGGCCGAGGTGGGTGATGGGGATCGCGGGGTGTTAGATCGCACTTTCAGCGCTCGTGGATTTACGGGGCGGGGATACTAGGGCGTTGCACCCAAGGGCATTTCACCCTTCGCGATGTTGGCTGACCCCGTTGAGGTGGGAGAAGTTGGGTGGGAACAATGACAGTGGGAGTGTTGTTTACCTTCGGATCATGGTGGCGCGTTTTTGAAACCAGAGGGCTTCGTCGTTCATCTCTTTCCCGGTGAGGAATTCGCCGAGTTTTTGGTAGCGGAGGGCGGGGTCGAATTGAAGTCCCCAGTGGAGTTTGCGAAGGCAGGCGGGGCAGACGTGCAAGGGGGAGCGGTCGGTTTCGTTCATGCCATTGGAGCCGTTCATGAGGCAGTGGAAGTGTATGCAATGGCGGATGCCGAAGGCGTGGCCCGTTTCGTGCGAGATGACCTTCATGGCTCGCTTGAGGGCGAGGGCGGGATCATCGCCGTAGCGGGCGAAGCTGAAGACGCCGACGCGGTTTTTGATGCGTGCCATCCCGAAGACGAAGTTCCAGTCCGGTCCGGGGAAGATATCGGTCATGGTGATGCCCATCACGACATAAGCGTCCCGTGGGACACGGGCCTGAAGTTGGTCGAGGAGGTCAACGCAGTTGAGCTGGGTCTCGCCAAATTGTTCGCGTCGGCCGACACGCGGGTTCTTTTGGAGATCAAGGGCGTTGGAGATTTTCACCTCCATAGGGTGGAAGTAGGCTTCCAGGTAGTTCTTAAGGGTCGCGATCTTGGGCGCGGTGTCGGGAAATTTGCCGATGGGTTGGAGGTAGATGATTTTTCGTCCCCCGACTCCCGGCTTGTTCGGTTTGGAAGCGAGGAATTGGGAGTAGGTTTGCCCGGGTTCCGGACGGGAAGAAAGCCAGTCGCTGAAGCCGGGTTTTGGTATGGGTTGAAAGTCATCGTTGGAGGCAAAGGTGCGTCGGAGTGGCTCGGAGAGCCAGGCCGTGGGGCCGATGGACTTTTCGCTTTCCTCTTTCGAGGGAGGGGTGAAGGCCATGATGGCGGGGATTGCGATGAGCGTGGGAAGAAAGCAGGATTTTTTCATGAGGTCGGAATGATCGAGGGATCATGAGATTTGGTTACGGGGTAATCGGATTCAAGCATCGAATGTCACCATTGAACGGTTGGATTGGCTTCATTCGCTTTAGGGCGATTGCTTGGCTGTTAAAATTCGTTGAACGTAAAGGATCGCCGTCTAACAGGTGTTAGAGAGAATCCTTGTAGCTACGGAAAAAATTTTCCGCCAAGCAAATGCCCTATCATTCGCTTCCGGGTGGCTGTTAAAGTGTTGACTTCGATGAGGGTGGTTTGGTATTCTGCAGGTCACTGATCGATTGGAGGATGCGCGCTTGGAGTTGCTCGATGCGGGGAAAAACGTGGTCTTCACCCGGGTCATGGCCGGGCAGGTGACGACAACGCAAATTTTTGAATTGCCAGGCACGGCAAATGCCCGCTTCGTTCGGATCACCAATGTCAACGGCGCCAGCTACGGACCCCAGGTCGGGGAAGTCGGGGTCTATGCCCCGGCGGGCGACCGTCAATTGGTCGTCGAAGTTGAGTCGGTCGTTCCCTCTTCGGGCAGGGTGTCGTTGACCTTCAATTCCGCGCCGGGAAGCTCCTACGCGATTTTTGCCAGTTCTACCCTCAACGAAGGAACGTGGGCGGGCGTGATTGATAACGTGGCCTCGCAAGGGGAGAAGACCGGGATTACCTTCACCGACAGCTTTGGAATCGGACAGGGGGTGCAGGACAAAATAGTTAAGGCGGTTTAGTTGGTCCATTGGAGGTTTTTGCGGCGTTGGGTGGCGAGGATGGGTTTGCGGGCTTGCCAGGCGGCTTCGAAGTTGGGGCCGAGGATCTGGCAACG